>Ga0193743_1002375_pt1 | contig 13386 bp, 13 predicted proteins | sample L2c2metaG_FD_143038 | JGI IMG/M metagenome (GOLD analysis project Ga0193743, IMG submission 143038) | Soil microbial communities from a riparian zone of the East river system, Colorado, United States - L2c2 | ecosystem: Environmental > Terrestrial > Soil > Riparian zone | place: USA: East River... | reverse complement strand
CGAGAGGAAATCGACCTTCTTTAACAACTCGTCGAGCTGATAGAGCAGCGCCGGTACTTCGACCATGGTGCCGACGTCGATGCGTTCCGGCAGCGCATGACCGTGCTGACGCAGATAGGTCAGTTCGCGCTCGACGATGCTCTTGGCGGAATCGAATTCGGCGACTTCGGAAATCATCGGGAACATGATGCGCAGTGCGCGGCCGCCGCCGGCGCGCAGCAGCGCACGGATCTGGCCGCGCAGCAGCCCGGGGCGGTCGAGGCCGAGCCGGATCGCGCGCCAGCCGAGCGCGGGATTTTCCTCGATCACGGTTTCCATATAGGGCAGCGCCTTGTCGCCGCCGATGTCCAGGGTCCGGAACGTCACGGGTTTCGGGCCGGCGGCGTCCAGCACCGCGCGGTACAGCGCCAGCTGATCGCTGGTGCGCGGCAGGCTCTGGCCGACCATGAATTGCAGTTCGGTTCGAAACAGGCCGATGCCGGCGCTGCCGGTGTCGTCGATATGCGGCAGATCGATGACCAGGCCGGCGTTGATCATCAATTCGATATACTGGCCGTCCTTGGTCACGCAGGGCTTGTCGCGCAATGCCGAATACTGTGCCTGCCGCCGGGCACGAAACCGCACCCGTTCCGCATAGGCCGATTCGATTTCCGCCGAGGGGCGGACATAGATCGAGCCCGAAGTGCCGTCGACGATGATGGCGTCGCCGGGATCGGCAAGGCCCGGCGCGTTCGGTATCTCGCCTACCGCGGGGATACCGAGTGCGCGCGCCACGATCGAGACGTGGGAATTGGCGGTGCCTTCCTCCAGCACCAGTCCGCGCAGTCTTTTCCTGTCGTAATCGAGCAGGGCCGCAGGGCCCATCGCGCGCGCGATCAGGATGGCGTTGTCGGGCAGCTGTTCGCGGGAAGGCGCGTGATCCTGTCCCACCAGTTGCCGCATCAGGCGATAGCCGAGATCTTCGAGATCATGCAGGCGGTCGCGCAGATAGGGATCGGTGGAACGCAGCATCCGTGCACGGGTGTCGGACTGTACGCGCTCGACGGCGGCCTCCGCGGTGAGGCCGGTGGCGACCGCTTCGTGCAATTTGTGCGACCAGCCGTGATCGTTGGCGAACATGCGGTAGGCTTCCAGCACGTCGCGGTGCTCGCCGCCGTCGGCGACGTCGCCGCGCTCCAGCATGCGGTCGAGGTCGGCACGCAGTTTCGCCAGCGCCATATCCAGCCGCTTGATTTCCTTCGGCAGGTCCTCGGCAATGTAATTGGTGATGACGACGCGCGGCTCGTGCAGCACCACATGGCCGAGCGCGATGCCATCGGATAGGATCGCGCCGGTTTTGTGCAGCGAATGCCGCGCGGCCGGCTCGGCGCCCGGCTGCGCCAGCGCGGACAATTCGCCCGAGGCGATCATCTCCGCCAGCACCATCGCGGTGGTCTGCAGCGCCTCGACCTCTTCCTCGACATAGGTGCGCTTGGCGCGGTTCTGCACCACCAGCACGCCGAGCGTATTGCCGGCGCGCAGAATCGGGACGCCGAGGAATGAATGATAGATTTCTTCGCCGGTCTCCGGGCGGAACGAGAACGCCGGATGGGTTTGCGCGTCGCTGAGATTGAGCGGCGTCGCCTCGCTCGCCACCAGGCCGACGAGGCCCTCATGCGCGCTCAGTACGGTGCGGTGGACCGCATCGCGATTGAGGCCTTCGGTGGCGTAGAGCTCCAGTGTGTTATCGACGCGCAGCACATAGGTCGAGCAGACCTCGGCCACCATGTTGGCAGCGATCAGCACCACGATCTTGTCCAATCGTTCCTGGGCGCTGACCTGCTCCGCCATGGTTTCGCGGAGCCGTCTCAACAAGACGCGGGGACCTCCCGACGTGCTCCGCATGTGCCAAAATCCTCCCCCGCGAAGCCAGCGCGCCGGGTGGCCGACAGCTGGCGTTAAGCTCCAGAAAAGCAACAATTTTATTCATTCGGCGCCGCCACAAACTTGGAACCGGCCGAATCAGCGTGGCTAAAACTGTGGCACAGTTTGCGGCAGCCACCACATCAGGCCGTATAGCGAATTGAGGCTTGTTTTGCCAAGCAAAACGCCTGCCAGAGGCTATAACGTCTCTGTCGGTCCAATGCTGCGTCCGCTAAGAAAAAATTCTTCTAAATTTGATCCAGCCCATAAAGCGTGTGCAGCGTGCGCACGGCAAGTTCCGTGTAGGCGGCATCAATCAGCACCGAAAACTTGATCTCGGAGGTGGTGATGGCGCGGATGTTGATATTGCGCGCGGACAACGCCGCGAACGCCTTGGCGGCGACGCCGGCATGGCTGCGCATGCCGCTGCCGATCACCGAGACCTTGGCGACGTCGGTGGCGCTATCCAGCCGGGCATAGCCGATCTTGTCCTTGGACGAGGTGATGGTGTCGCGCGCGCGGCCGTAGTCCGAGGCCGGCACCGTGAAGGTGAGGTCGGTGGTGGCGCCGTCCTCCGAGACGTTCTGCACGATCATGTCGACGTTGATATTGGCCGCTGCCAGCGGGCCGAAGATCGCGGCGGCGACGCCCGGCTTGTCCTGGATCTGGCGGACGGAAATCTGGGCTTCGTCCTTGGAAAAGGCGATGCCGGTAACGACGTGACTTTCCATGATTTCCTCCTCGCTGCAGATCAGCGTGCCCGGCGGGGTGCCGTGCGGGTCGATATCCTCTGGCTTGTCGAAACTGGAGCGGACGAACACCGGCATATTATGCACCATGCCGAGTTCCACCGAGCGGACCTGCAGCACCTTGGCGCCCTGCGACGCCAGTTCCAGCATGTCCTCGAACGCAATCTTATCGAGCCGGCGCGCCTTCGGAACCACGCGCGGGTCGGTGGTGTAGACGCCGTCGACGTCGGTATAGATATCGCAGCGGTCGGCATGAATGGCGGCGGCGATTGCGACCGCCGAGGTATCGGAACCGCCGCGCCCGAGCGTGGTGATTCGCCCCGTTTGCGGATTGATGCCCTGGAAGCCGGCGATTACGGCGACCTCCTTGCGGTCCTTGAAACGATTGACCAGCTCAGAGCCGTCGATCTCGAGAATCCGGGCCGAGGCATGGGCGTCGCTGGTCCGAATCGGGATCTGCCAGCCCTGCCAGGAACGCGCCTGGATGCCGATCGTCTGCAGCGCGATCGCGAGCAGCCCGGCGGTGACCTGTTCACCGGACGCCACCACGGCGTCGTATTCGCGCGCGTCATGCATCGGCGATGCCTCGCGGCACCATTCCACCAGTTCATTGGTCTTGCCGGCCATCGCGGACACCACCACGGCGACGTCGTGGCCGGCATCGACCTCGCGCTTCACATGCCGCGCGACGTTACGGATGCGGTCGATGTTGGCGACGGATGTGCCGCCGAATTTCATGACGAGGCGGCCCATGACGACTGGTGCATTCCCTGACAAGGTAAGTAATGTGATCCGCACGCAAAACCGGAGCGCGCGGGGCAAAAGGCGCGTATACATAGCGGCGCGGTTGGGGGCAAGCAACCGGGGCCGGCTGTCCCCGGATGGTGCGGGATGCCGTGGTGGCGGAATAATTGAGGCTGAATGTATGGGGCGCTATATCGATGATATCCTGCAGCCCGGCGAGAAGGTGCTGTATTCGACCAATGCGCACTGGATATTCTTTTTACCGGCGATCGCGGGCTGGGTCGTGACGCTCGTATTCCTCGTGCTGTCGCGCATGGTCGAGACCGACACGTTGGTGCTGCTGTGTCTGTCGATGGCCGCGATAGCCGCGATTTTCGCGTTATACAAAACCGCCACCGCTTGGTTCCATCGCTGGACCACCGAAACCGACGTCACCAATCTGCGCGTTGTCCACAAAACCGGTTTTATAAAACGGCAGACCATTGAGATGAGCCTGGATAAAATCGCCAGCGTGAACGTCGAGCAATCTGTTATGGGGCGAATTTTAAACTATGGCGACGTAAAGCTCTCCACCGTTGGCGAAGCGGAGGAAGAGATATCCATGCTCACTTCGCCGCTTACATTCCGCAATGCTATCACCGCGCGATAGGAGCGGCGCGCAGCCCATGGCCATGCAACATAATCCTACTGCAAGTTTTTCCGGCGTCCCGGCGTCCACGGTCGATCCCGCCGAGGTCGCGAAGTTCTCAAAGCTGTCGGACGAATGGTGGGATCCCAAAGGCAAGATGGCGCCGCTGCACAAGATCAACCCGCTGCGGCTGAGCTATATTCGCGACGCGGCCTGCCGCAAGTTCGAGCGTAACGCCAAAAGCCTGAATTGCCTTTCCGGCCTGCGTATCCTCGATATCGGCTGCGGCGCCGGCCTGCTATGCGAGCCGTTCACGCGGCTCGGCGCGCAGGTGATCGGGGTCGATCCGTCCGCCACCAACATCGCGGCGGCCAGACTGCACGCCGACAAGGGCCACCTGTCGATCGACTATCGCTGCACCACCGTCGAGCAGATGGATGTACGCGAACGCTTCGACATCGTGCTGGCGATGGAGGTGATCGAGCACGTCACCGATGTCGGCATGTTCCTCAATCGCTGCGCGGCGATAATGAAGCCTGGCGGGCTGATGGTGATCTCGACGCTGAACCGCAACTGGAAGAGCTTTGCACTGGCCATCGTTGGCGCCGAATACGTCCTGCGCTGGCTGCCGCGCGGCACCCATCAATGGGACAAGTTCGTCACCCCGGACGAACTCGCGCATCATCTGCACAACAACAGGCTCGCCATCACCGAGCAGGCCGGTGTGGTCTACAGCCCGCTCGCCGACCGCTGGAGCCTCTCGTCCGACATGGACGTGAATTACATGGTGGTGGCGGAAGGGCTGTAGCTTTCGCCGTTTCTGCATTCGCAGGAACGATTCTGGGACCGCGCGCAATCCTGTCATGACGCCGTTTCGGTTGACCGCGCTTGCCGCGCCCGGCACGGTGCCGGCAACTCCCGCCAGCCTGGCCGAATCCCTCCGCACATGATCAGCATCGCCACGCTCTGGATTCCTTTCACCATCATCGCGGCGCTCGGGCAGGTCGCGCGCAACGCGATGCAGCGGCAATTGACGGGGCCGCTCGGCACCTGGGGCGCGACCAATATTCGCTTTCTGTTCGGCTTTCCGTTCTCGCTAATTTTCTTTGCCGTTGTGATCGCCGCGACCGGCGACGCCGTGCCGTGGCCGACTGCGGTGTTCTGGCCGTGGCTGCTGCTCGGCGCGCTCAGCCAGATCGTCGCCACCGGACTGATGCTGCTCGCCATGAACGACCGTTCGTTCGTGGTGACGACGGCGTATCTGAAAACCGAAGCGATCCAGACCGCGATCTTCGGCTTCGTGTTTCTCAGCGATCATCTCACCGTGCTGAAGGTGATCGCGATCCTGATCGCGACCACCGGCGTGGTCATCACCGCGCTGCGGCCGGGCGGCGAAAAGAGCTTTGCCGAACTGAAGCCGACGATCATTGGCCTGATTGCTGCGGCGGCATTCGCGCTATCGGCGGTCGGTTTTCGCGGCGCGATCATCACAGTGCCGGGTGTTTCGTTCGTGACGGCAGCTTCCTACACGCTGGTGTTCGGACTGTTCGTGCAGACGCTGGTGCTGACGGTCTATCTGCTGGTCCGTGCGCCGGATGTGCTCGGAAAAATCCTGGGACTGTGGAAGCCCTCGATGCTCGCGGGCTTCATGGGCGCGTTTGCGTCGCAATTCTGGTTCCTGGCGTTTGCGCTTACCGCCGCTGCCAACGTCCGCACGCTGGCGCTGGTCGAGGTGCTGTTCGCGCAGGGCGTGGCGTATTATTCGTTCAAGCAGCCGCTGTCGGCGCGTGAACTTTCCGGCATCGCGCTGATCGTGATCGGCGTCGCGCTGCTGGTCGCGGTGTAATTCAGAAGCGCCGCAACAACTCGTCATGCCCGGCCTTGTGCCGGGCATCCACGTCTTTTCCCAAGTCAAAGGCAAGCAACAAGACGTGGATGGCCGGGACAAGCCCGGCCATGACGGAGAAATTGTTTCTGTGGAAGCTAATTCCGGTCGTCCGGGAGCACCGGCAGTGGCGACACCTCGACGCCCTCGTCGATCAGGGCGCGTGCTTCGTCCGGCGAAGCTTCGCCGTAGATCGGGCGATGTTCGATATCGCCGTAGTGCATCTTGCGGGCTTCGTTGGGAAAACGCTCGCCGACATTATCGGCGTTCTTCACGATATGATCGCGCAATTCCCTGAGCTTGGCGCGCAGCTCGCGCTCCTGCGCCATCATCAGCGGTGTCGAGGAGGGTGCGGTGACCTCCGTGGCGGCGGCAGGCGCGGGCACACGATTATCTTGGCTGTCCCGGCCCTTCTTGCTGACGATCTGCGGGGCCATGATGGCTCTTTCGACCTTGGCCGAACCGCAGGCGGGACAGTTCACCAGCTTGCGCTTTTCCTGGGCTTCGTAAGCCGATGAGCTTTGAAACCAGCTTTCGAACGCATGGCCGCGCTCGCAGCGTAAGTTGTATCGGATCATGCCGATCCCCGCACCAGGTGCAGATGCTCGGGACCAGCCTTGGGATCGGCGACGCTAAAGCGCCGGCCGTGCTGAAGCGACGGCACGGCTTTGCGCGCGGTCTCGACCTTGGCCGGATCGATCTTCGCCATGAAAACGCCGGGCTCGACGCCGCCTTCGGCCAGCACGGCACCCCAGGGGTCGATGATCAGCGAGTGGCCATAGGTCTCGCGCTTGTTCTCGTGCATGCCAGCTTGGGCGGCGGCGAATACGAAGCAGCCGGTCTCGATGGCGCGGGCGCGCAATAGCGTGTGCCAATGCGCTTCGCCGGTCTTTCGGGTGAAGGCGGAGGGCACGGTGAGGAACGACGCCCCGCTTTCGGCGAGCGCGCGGTACAGCGCCGGAAAACGCACGTCGTAACAGATTGTCAGACCCAAACGGCCCCAGGGCAGGTCGGATATCACGGCGGTTTCGCCCGGCTGATAGTTGGCGGATTCGCGATAACTCTCGCCGCCGGGCAGATCGATATCGAACATGTGGATCTTGTCGTAGCTTGCGATCACGCCGCCATCCGGTCCGAGCAGGAACGAACGGTTGACGGCCTTCTCGGGCGAAGCGCGCAGCGCCAGCGAGCCGACATGGAGATGGATCTTCAGTTCCGCCGCGAGCGCGCGATAAGCCTTCAGCGAAAGGTCGTCCTCATCGGAGGCAAGATGTTCGAACAGCGCGGTGCGGTTAAGCTGCATCATGTTGCTCACCTCGGGGGTGAGTACATAGTCGGCGCCCTGCGCCGCGGCTTCGCGAATCAGCTTTGTTCCCTGTTCCAGGCTTGGTCCAGGCAACAGTCCGGTGCGCATCTGCACCATGGCAGCGGTGAAGGTGAGGTCAGTGCTCATGAATTGGCCTTTTCGCCCGTCAGCATCGAATCGAGCCTGCCCTCGCGGTCGAGGGCGTAAAGTTCATCGCAACCACCGACGTGAGTCTCGCCGATAAAAATCTGCGGAAAGGTCGAGCCCGCGCCGGCACGATCCCACATTTGTTGACGAAGCGCCGGATCGGTTACCACATTCAACTCGGTAAACGCGGCATTTTTGCGCGTCAGCAGTGATTTGGCGGCGCTGCAATAGCCGCAGCCCGGACGGGTGTAGATTTCGATGACAGCGGTCATGTCGTACTTTCGGAGAATACCCGATTATATGGGAGGTTTATGGGTGTCCACAACCCGGGCAAACACCAGCACGTCGACCTGGGCGGCCTTGGCGCGCAGCAGCGCCCGCGCGCAAGCATCAACTGTGGCGCCGGAGGTCAGGACATCGTCGATCAGGACCACGCGGCGGCCCTGAATGTCTGCGGAACGGTCCGCAGCGACCTTGAACGCGCCTTGGACATTGCTGGCGCGCTGTGATCGGGACAGTCCAATCTGTTGCTGCGTCGGCCGGACGCGCCGAAGCGCTTCCGAGGTCACCTTCACGCCGGTCTGCCGTTCGATCGATCGCGCCAATGCGCCGGACTGGTTGTAACGGCGGCTCCACCCACGGCGCCAGTGCAGCGGCACCGGAACCAGCACGTCGGCGTCGCCGAGCAGTTCATGGCCGGCCCGCGCCATCCAGCGGCCCATTGCGGGAGCCAAATCGGTACGGTCCTGATATTTGAGCGCATGCACCAGCGTGCGCGCGACGTCGTCATAGCGTACCGCGGCGCGGGCGCGCTGATAGGCCGGCGGATCGGCAATCGCTTCCATCGACAGCAGGCCGGGGCCGGGATCGTAGACAAAGGGAATGCCGAGTCTCGGGCAAAACGGCGGCGCGATGAACGACAGCTTTGCCCAGCACTCCGCGCAGACGCCTTCGCCGTCGACCGGTTCGCGGCATGCGACGCACAGCGTCGGCAGCGCGATGTCGAGTGCGAGACGCGCGGTATGCGCCCACGCGCCGCGGCACGCGTTCAACGCGCTGCGCAAGTGGCCGGCGATGGAACGGGATGGTGATGCCTCGGCGCCCATGGGCGTAAGGCTAGCGCCGGGTTGCGTGGTGCTCAAGGGTGCCGGCTTGCCGATATGCCGAGCTACGAGGTAGCTCCTGCCCAACTCACCTCCGCGCGATGCGCTGGCGAGAGCCCGGCCGGTAGGCGAGCCGGGTGTGACCCGCGCAATAGGGCAGGCCTTTGACCGGCGTATTGCCGCAGAAACAGAAATCCTCGGCGCCCGGGGTGCTGATCGGCCAGCGGCATCTCTCTTTGCTCAACTCGAGCAACGAGCAGCAGTGTTCATTGTGGATCGGCTCGTCATCGGCCGCAGGCTCCGGCTCGGCGTACCACGCTTGGAGCATCTGATATTGGAGGCTTGGTTGGAGCCCCGGTTGGAGTCCTGGTTGGAGCCTTGGCGCCGTTCTCGGGCGGTGTCCCTTCGCCAGGCGCTTGCGCGGCGGGCGCGATGCATCGCCGCTGTTTTCGCGCGTCAGATTGAGGCGCGAGAGTTTACCGATGACGGCGTTGCGGCTCACCCCGATGTCGTAGGCAATTTCGCGGCAAGACAGTCCGGCTTCAAAGCGGCTTTTCAGGAGTTCGACGCGTTCGGCAGTCCAGGTGGGTTCGTTGGCGAGCATGTTGATGGTCCCAAGCTACGAATAGTCACTCCGAATCCTGCTGGCCTCATTGTCATCCGAACCACCGCGCGTCCCCAAGGCTCCCTTTATGTCAAGGCGCCCTTTATGGCGTCTTGTTATGGCGTCTTGCCATTGTCGCGGATCGCAAGCAGCCCGTCCTTGATGGCGAGCCGAATGCCTTCCTCGATCAAGGTCCTTGCGACGCCGGGAACGCTGGTGCCGTGGGTGCCCTGTCGCACCAGCTTTTCGAGATAGCCGATGGTAGAGAGCGCCAACGTAATCGGAACACGGTCGGTTTCGGCTTTTTCTGTGGCCATGCCGAAAAGCTAACCTGTAACGGGTGTACTGAAAAGTATCTTTTTAGAGTCTATTTGGATTCATTTAGGTTTGAAGTCGGAGGCCATGTTTTTGGGTTTTGACCGCAATTTTCACGGCAGCCGCGAGCGGCGCCCAGGAGCGCCGGATTGCCAGATATCGGGGGATCGGCGTACCAACCGGCATGGCCCCAAACCCGAACGCCGCGCCTGTCCTGTTCGACCGCGCGTTGTTGCGCGCGCGTCGATCGCGCGCGTTGGATTTGAATCCCGCCACGTTCCTGCTCGATCGGGTCGCCGAAGATGCGGCGGAACGCTTGCAGGCCGTGCTTAGGGAATTCAGGAGTGGCGCCGACATCGGCACAACCGGCGAGCAGGTGCGCAACGCCTTGACCGGTCGCGTCGGCTCGCTGGTGCATGTGGACCTGCCGGATATCGAAAACAAAGGTCTTGCCCTTGAGCCCGAGTCGCTTGATCTCGCGGTATCGGCGCTGGCCTTTCAATTCGTCAACGATCTGCCCGGCGTGCTGGCGCAGATCCGCCGTGCGCTGAAACCTGACGGGCTATTGCTGGCGGCGATGATCGGCGGCGATACGCTGACCGAGCTGCGACAGTCTTTCGCGTCAGCGGAAGCCGAATGCGAAGGCGGGGTGTCGCCCCGCGTCGCGCCGTTCGCCGATCTTCGTGACGTCGGTGCGCTGTTGCAGCGCGCGGGCTTTGCACTGCCTGTCACCGATGTCGACCGCATCGTGGTGCGTTACGACAGCGCATTCGCGCTGATGCAGGATTTGCGGCGCATGGGCGCAACCAATATTCTCATCGAGCGGCGGCGGATGCCGACCCGCCGCGCCACGATGCTGCGAATGGCGCAGATTTACGGCGAACGCTTTGCCGATCCCGACGGCCGCATCCGCGCCACCTTCGACGTGATCTGGCTGTCGGGCTGGGCGCCGCATGAGAGCCAGCAGAAGCCCTTGAAGCCAGGCTCGGCGAAAGCGAGCCTGGCGGAGGCGGTGAAGGGGAAGACGAAGTAAGTTCGATACGGTGCATCATCGTTCGAACGTCGTTGCCGGGCTTGACCCGGCAATCCATCACATCAGCAAATCAATCAAATGCGGGATCAGCGGAATGTCCGCCGGCGGCATCGGGTAGTCGCGCAGTTTGTTGGCGCGGACCCAGGCGAGTTTCTGCCCTTCGCGCGCAATGACGTCGCCGTCCCAGCGCCGGCAGATGTAGAGCGGCATCAACAGATGAAAATCATCGTAAGCGTAGCTGGCGAAGGTGAGCGGCGCGAGGCAGGCCTCGTTCACGGTGATGCCGATTTCCTCGTGCAGTTCGCGGATCAGGGTCTGTTCCGGCCGCTCGCCGGACTCCACCTTGCCGCCGGGAAATTCCCACAAGCCCGCCAGCGGCTTGCCCTCCGGGCGCTGCGCGATCAGCACGCGCTTGTCGGCATCAACCAGCGCGCAGGCGACCACGAGGGTGAGCTTCACCTTGCCCCTCCTCTGGAGGGAAACACGGCGACTACAACAATCTCGGCGTCATGCCCCGCCACCGGGTCTCGCCTTCGGCGAGCCCGATGACAGGCTCCAGCGGGGCATCCAGTATTCCAGAGCGCCGACTCTAAATCTTGAACGGCACGGCATACTGGATCGTCCGTTTTCGCGGACGATGACGGCCCAAAACTTTGGCCGGACGTCTCTCTCACGACCGGTAATCGCCGTTGATCGCGACGTACTCCTTGGTGAGGTCGCAGGTCAGCACGCGGTCGCGGCCTTTGCCTAAGCCGAGCGCAATCTTGATCTGGATTTTCGGGTTCTTCATCGCGTTTGAGACCTCGGCCTCGTCATAGGACGGATCGCGCGCGCCGCGACTGGCGACGCGGATGCCGTTGAACGAGATCGAAAGCTTGTCCCGGTTCGCGGGCTCACCGGCCTTGCCGACCGCCATCACCACGCGGCCCCAATTGGCATCCTCGCCGGCGATCGCGGTCTTCACCAGCGGTGAATTCGCCACCGACATCGCGATTCTGCGCGCCGATGCCTTCGATATCGCGCCATCGACGATAATCTCGACCAGCTTGCGCGCGCCTTCGCCATCCCGCGCTACTTGTTCTGCTAAATCGGCGAGCACGGCGCGGAAGGCTTTGGTAAAGGCTTTCAGGCGCGGATCGTTGGCGCGGCTGATTCGGGGCGCACCGTTTGCGGCCGCGGCGCCGGTGGCGAATGCGAGCAACGTGTCCGACGTCGAGGTATCGCCGTCGATGGTGACGGCATTAAACGTGTCTTCGACGCCGCTTTTGAGCAGCGATTGCAGCGCGCCCGCCGATAGCGGCGCGTCGGTGAACACGAACGCCAGCATGGTCGCCATATCGGGCGCGATCATCCCGGCGCCCTTGGCCATGCCGTTGATCGTGACCTTTGCTTTGCCGAGCTTCACGGTCGCGGTCGCGACTTTCGGAAAAGTGTCGGTGGTCATGATCGCCTTAGCGGCGTTCATCCATTCGCCTGGCACGGCTTGCTCTGCCAGCGTGCCGAGCACGCCGTTGAATTTTGTGGCGTCGAGCGGCTCGCCGATCACGCCGGTGGAGGCGAGAAACACCTCATTGGGGCTGCATGCGACGGCCTTGGCGGCAATCGATGCCGTCAGCGTGGTCGCCTGGCGTCCGGTCTTGCCGGTGAAGGCATTGGCATTGCCGGAATTCACCACCAGTGCGCGGGCAAACCCTCCCTTAGAAGGTCCGCCGCGGCTCAGTTTGGCGCGGCACCATTCCACCGGCGCGGACGGGCACTTCGATTTGGTGAAGACGCCGGCGACCGTGGTCCCCTTGTCCATGACCGCCAGCAGCACGTCGGTGCGGCCCTGGTAGCGGATACCGGCCGCGGCGGTTGCCAGCCTGACGCCGGAAATCGCGGGCATGTCGGGAACGTCGGTGGGAGCGAGCGGGGAGACAGTAGAGGACATGAGGGCTTCCGGCTTGGAGGCAAAGGAAGCGCTCTGTATCACCTCAATCGTCAGGGCGGGAGAGGGCGCGCCGTATGATCACTACAGTAGTGGTCCCCCGCGCACGCTCGTGGGGATGACGGGCTAGCGGTTAAATTTCACTTTGTCGTCCCGGCCTTGAGCCGGGACCCATAACCACCAGCGTTTATTGTACGCAAAGCGTCTGCCCCAGTGCCCGAACGCTACGGCACGGCGTATGGGTCCCGGCGTTCGCCGGGATGACCCTTTGTTACCTTCTTCGGTGTTACTTCTTCGACGGGGCCATCTTGGAGTCGGCAGGCTTCGCAGCTTCCGGCTTGGTCTCAGTCTTGGCCGTGTCCTCGGGCTTGTCCATGCGCTCGACCTTCGCGGCTTCGCGCAGCTTCGCCACGTAATCGGCCTGGGCCTTGCGCGTCACATAGGTCTCGATCTGGCCCTTAACCGCCTCGAAGGCGGGCGCCTGGCGGTTGCGCTTTTCCTCGACCTTGATGATGTGCCAGCCGAACTGCGACTTCACCGGGTCGGAGATCTTGCCGGGCTCGAGCGTGAAGGCGACGGTGGAGAATTCCGGCACCATCTGATCCTTGGTGAAGAACCCGAGATCGCCGCCGTCGGACGCGCCGGGATCCTTGGATTTCTTCTTGGCAAGCTCCGCAAAATCGGCGCCCTTCTTCAGCTCTGCCGCGATTGCCTTGGCCTCGTCCTCGGTCTCGACCAGGATGTGCCGGGCGTGAACTTCCTGCTCGCCGGTGATCTGCTTTGTGGCGTCCTCATAGACCTTCTTCATGGCGTCGTCGGTGGTCGCAGCCTTGCCTTCGACCGCGAGCAGACTGTCCATCAAGAGCCGGTTGCGGGTAAACGCCAGCCGCTTTTTGAAATCCTCATTGTTTTCGACTTTCTTGTCCTCAGCGGCCTTGGCGACGATCTTCATGTCGATCAGGAACGCCAGCACGTTTTCCTTCTTGGTCGCGGGGTCCATCTGCGCGAGGCTGGGTCCGAGTTCCTCCTCGGCGAGCGCGACG
>Ga0193743_1002374_pt1 | contig 13391 bp, 8 predicted proteins | sample L2c2metaG_FD_143038 | JGI IMG/M metagenome (GOLD analysis project Ga0193743, IMG submission 143038) | Soil microbial communities from a riparian zone of the East river system, Colorado, United States - L2c2 | ecosystem: Environmental > Terrestrial > Soil > Riparian zone | place: USA: East River... | reverse complement strand
CTGCTGGACAGCCCGGCGCCAGGCTGTCCAGCAGCAGGGTCGCGGTTCGCCGCCGCTGCCGCGCGGGGAGCGTCCTGCCGGGGTCGGCTGCCAGCTCAATGGTCAGGCAGACGCGGAGCACGCCGGCATCGAAGGTCAGGTCCAGCCGAGGGCAGCACCTCGGGTCCGCCCGGTCCATCGCACTGGAGACCAGCGCGGTGGTCACCAGCTGGGCATCCTCGATCAGCGGCTCGGCGGCGGGCCCCCACCCGGCCAGCAGATCCCGGAGCAGATCGGGCACCCGGGTCAGCGCCCGGGCGCTCGGCGGCAGATCCAGGCTGGCGCGCAGCCAGTTTCCCGGATACCCCGCCGCCGGCTCCGGGCCGCCCATCCGGCGCGACCGCCAGCCGATCGGCCCCGGCTGCCGGTCCTGGATGGCCTGCGCGACCCAGGTGAGCGTCGGCTCGCCCAGCTCGGCGCCGAACGTGTCCCACCACGCCTGCCGCAATGCAGGTTTGATCAGCCAGGTCGGCTGCCCACCGCGCTGCGCGGCGACCGGGCCGAGCACACCGGACACCTGGTCGAAGAGAGCCCGCTCGGCGAGCCGCGCCTGTGGCCCGGGGGGATTGTGGGTGCGTCTGGTTCGGCGCGCCGACCGCCACAAGGGCCGCACCGACCGCACCCGCATGATTCCCACCCCCGCTGCCCCCACGGAGCCCGATATCGGGATTATCCGGTAAGCACCGCTGTTCCGGCGACCGCTGAGGGTGCCCGGTCGGGGGATCCCTGGTGCGCTAGCCGAGCTGGTCGGGGAGGTCCTCCGTCGTCGTGTCCACCGACATGATCAGGTGGATCCGGTCGGACCCGGCGCCGCGCAGGGTCAGCGCCCAGCCGGTGTCGGTGCGCGCGGTGTGCAGCTCGACCGTGGTGGGCAGCACCACCGGCTTGCGGAACACCACGTCCACGTCGTACGCCTCGGGCAGCCGGCCAGCGAGTGTGGCCACGCAGCGCGCGGCGGTCCACATGCCGTGCGCGATCGCCCCGGGGAAGCCGAACAGCCGGGCGGCCAACGGGTGCAGGTGGATCGGGTTGACGTCCCCGCTGACCGAGGCGTAGCGCCGCCCGATGTCACCGGCCAACCGCCAGCGCGCGGACAGCGGCGCGGACACCTCGGCCGGCTCGGGTTCGGCCGCGGCCTGTGTCGGGGCGGACACCCCCCGGGACAGATACGTACTGCGCGCCGCCCAGACCGGCTCGCCGGCCACCGACACCGAGGCGAGCAGGTCCACCTGGGCGCCGCGCGGGTGGCCGCGCAGGTCGGCGGCGCGCACCCGCAGGTCCAGCGGCTCCTCGAGGCCGATCGGGCGGTGCTGGCGGATCCGCTGCCGCAGGTGCACCAGGCCGGGCAGCCGCAGCGGGAACCCCGGCTCGGTCATCAGCCGGATCTGCGCGCCGAACGCCAGCACCTGCGGATAGGTCACCGGCAGCGTGCCGTCCACGGCGAAACCGCACACGTGCGCGTAGTCAGCCAGGCCGCCGGCGTCCACCCGAAGGCCGTGCAGAGCCAGCTCGCGGTCCGGCAGCGCGCCGCCGCCGCCCCGCCCGGGCAGCAGCGCCAGCGCGTAACGCGGGCCGAGCCGAGGCGCCTTGTCCAGCACCTCGGCGGCGATCACGCCCCCACCATGCTCTGCCCGCAGACCCGGACCACCTGGCCGGTGACGCCGCCGCTGCCCGGCTCGGCCAGCCAGGCGATCGTCTCGGCCACGTCCACCGGCAGGCCACCCTGGTGCAGGCTGTTGATCCGCCGGCCGGCCTCCCGGGTGCCGAACGGCATGGCGGCGGTCATCGCGGTCTCGATGAACCCCGGCGCCACCGCGTTCACCGTCACGCCCCGGCCGGCCGCCGAGGGCGCCAGCGCGCGGACCATGCCGATGATGCCCGCCTTGCTGGCCGCATAGTTCGTCTGACCCCGGTTGCCGGCGATGCCGCTGGTGGAGGACACCGACACGAGCCGGCCGCCGGAACGCAGCGGGCTGCCCGGCGCGAGCAGCGCGGAGTTCAGGTCCAGCTGGGCGCGCAGGTTCACCGCGAGCACCGAGTCCCACCGCTCGGCGTCCATGTTGACCAGCAGCTTGTCCCTGGTGATCCCGGCGTTGTGCACCACCACGTCCACCCCGCCGTGCCGGCCGGACAGGTACTCCAGCAGCCGGGCCGGCGCGTCCGGGGCGGTGATGTCCAGCTGCAGCGCCAGGCCACCGATCCGGTTGCTGGTGGCGGCCAGCGCGTCACCCTGGGCGGGCACGTCCAGGCAGACCACGATCGCCCCGTCCCTGGCGAAGACCTCGGCGATCGCGGCGCCGATGCCCCGGGCCGCCCCGGTCACCACCACGACCCGGCCGGTGTGCGGTGGCCCGGCCGAGCCGTTGGCGACGGCCGTGCCGACCGACGGACCGACCCGGACGACCTGGCCGTCCAGGTACGCGGAGCGGGCGGAGAGCAGGAACAGCACGGTCGAGTCGGTGTCCGCCGCGGTGGCGTCCGGCGCGACGAACACCAGGTTCGCCGTCGCGCCGTCGCGCAGTTCCTTGGCCATCGAGCGGACCAGCCCGTCCAGCGCCTGGCGGGCGGCGGCCGCGGTCACCCCATCGGCCTGCTCGGGCGGGTTGGCCAGCACCAGCACCCGCCCGGACGGGCCCAACCGGCGCAGCCCGCTGCCCAGGAAGTCCCGCGCCACGGCCAGCTCCTCCAGGGTGCCCAGGCCGGTGGCGTCCAGGACCAGGGCGCCGAGCCGGTCGGTGGCCTCGGACACCTGCTCCATCCCGGGCAGCGACAGCACGTGGTCGGCCAGGCTGCCGGTGCCGGCGTTGCCGACCAGCACCGGGCCTTCGGTGAGTGGCTGGCCGGGGCGGTAGCGGCGCAGCTGCGCCGGCCGGGGTAGGCCCAGCTGCCGACTCAGCGGGCCGCCGATCCGGTTGTTGGCCAGTGCCCGGTACCAGTCGGCGCCGGCCTCGGTGATCATGGTCATGTCGCCTCCAGGATCGCCACCACGCCCTGCCCGCCGGCGGCGCAGATGGAGATCAGGCCGCGCCCGGAGCCCTTCTCGGCGAGCAGCTTGGCCAGGGTGGCCACGATCCGCCCGCCGGTGGCGGCGAACGGGTGGCCGGCGGCCAGTGATGAGCCGGCCACGTTCAGCCGGGTCCGGTCGATGGGGCCGAGGGGGGCGTCCAGGCCCAGTCGCTCGGTGCAGTACGCCTTGTCCTCCCAGGCCTTGAGCGTGGCCAGCACGGTGGACGCGAACGCCTCGTGGATCTCGTAGAAGTCGAAGTCGGCCAGGGTCAGCCCGTTGCGGGCGAGCAGCCGGGGCACCGCGTAGACCGGCGCCATCAGCAACCCCTCGCCGCCGTGCACGTAGTCCACCGCGGCCGTCTCGGCGTCCACCAGGTGCGCCAACACCGGCAGGTTCCGCTGCCGCGCCCACTCGTCGCTGCCCAGCAGCACGCTGGAGGCGCCGTCGGACAGCGGGGTGGAGTTGCCGGCCGTCATGGTGCCGCCCGAGCCACCGAACACCGGCTTGAGCTTGGCCATCGCTTCCACGCTGGCGTCCGGCCGCAGGGTGGCGTCCCGGCGCAGGCCCAGGTACGGGGTGACCAGGTCGTCGAAGAACCCCCGGTCGTACGCGGCGGCCAGGTGCTGGTGGCTGGCCACCGCCAGCTCGTCCTGTGCCTCCCTGTCGATCTCCCACTCGGCGGCGGTGATCGCGGCGTGCTCGCCCATGGACAGCCCGGTGCGCGGCTCGGCGTTGCGCGGCAGGTCCGGCACGATCTGTCCGGGGCGCAGCTTGGCCACCGCGGCCAGCCGGGCGCCGAGCGAGCGGGCGTGGTTGAGCTCCAGCAGCACCCGGCGCAGCTCGTCGTTCACCGCGACCGGCGCGTCGCTGACCGAGTCCACGCCGCCGGCGATGCCGCTCTCGATCTGGCCGAGGGCGATCTTGTTGGCCACCGCGATGACCGTTTCCAGCCCGGTGCCGCAGGCCTGCTGCACGTCGTAGCCGGGGGTCGCCGGGGACAGCCGGCTACCCAGCACGGACTCCCTGGTCAGGTCCCGGTCCCGGCTGTGCTTGAGCACCGCGCCGGCCACCACCTCGCCCAGCCGCTCGTCCCGCAGCCCGAACCTGGCCACCAGCCCGTCCAGGGTGGCGGTGAGCATGTCCTGGTTGGAGGCCTTGGCGTAGTGCCCGCCTGCGCGGCCGAACGGGATCCGGTTGCCGCCGATGACCGCCGCGCGCCGCTGCGTTCTGTCCGCCATGCCGATCTCCCTTCCTCACCGCCAAGCTACCCGGGGTTACTCGCCAGTAATTGTGACCTCGGGCGCCCGCCGTTCGGCTTGCCCGGTCACTGGGTACCCCATCCGGACGATGATCCACGGTCACTGGCCACCTTGAGACCACCGCCGACCCGGTCGGTGGGAGAGTTCAGCGGATCAGCTGAACGGGGCCTGGGCCGCTGTCGCTGGTTGAACCCGCATCGGAGGCGTCATGAAGAGCGCGGCGATATGAGTGTTTCGGCCGAACTGCCGGACAAGGTGGACACCGAGGTGTTGGGTGCCGTGTTGGACGGCCGGTGGGCCTGGGTCCGGGCGGACGTACGCGCCCAGCTGGGCCAACGCCGGCTGCACCCGGACCCGGATTGGGACACCGAGGAGCATCGGGCGTACACCACCGAGCTGGTCAGGGAGCTGGCCGCCAGCGGCCGGACCAGGCTGGGCTTCATCGGCGAGCACGGCGGCGAGGACGACATCGGCGGGTCGGTCACCTCGATCCAGATGCTGGCCTACGCCGACCTGTCGCTGATGGTCAAGGCCGGGGTGCAGTGGGGGCTGTTCGGCGGCGCGGTCCAGGCGCTGGGTACCGAGGTGCACCACCGGCGGTACCTGCCCGCGATCATGAGCTTCGAGCTGCCCGGCTGCTTCGCGATGACCGAGACCGGGCACGGCAGTAATGTCGCGGCGCTGGAGACCACCGCGACCTACGACGTGGCCACCCGGGAGTTCGTGGTGCACAGCCCGACCCTGTCGGCGCGCAAGGACTACATCGGCAACGCCGCGCGGGACGGCCGGATGGCGGTGGTGTTCGCCGAGCTGGTCACCCCGGCGGGCCGGCACGGGGTGCACGCCCTGCTGGTGCCGATCCGGGACGCCGACGGCCGGCCGTGCGCCGGGGTGAGCATCTCCGACTGCGGTCGCAAGGCCGGGCTGAACGGGGTGGACAACGGCCGGCTGGTGTTCGACTCGGTGCGGGTGCCCCGGGAGGCGCTGCTCAACCGGTACGGCGATGTGGCCGAGGACGGCACCTACTCCAGCCCCATCGAGAACCAGAACCGCCGGTTCTTCACCATGCTCGGCACCCTGGTGCGCGGTCGGGTGAGCGTCGCCGGCTCGGCGGCCAGCGCCACCCAGTCCGCGCTGGCCATCGCGGTGCGCTACGCCGAGCGCCGCCGCCAGTTCGAGGCGCCCGGGCGGGACGGCGAGATCGTGCTGCTGGACTACCTGGCCCACCAGCGCAAGCTGCTGCCCGCGCTGGCGACCAGCTACGCGCTGCACTTCGCCCAGGAGAAGCTGGTGGCGCTGCTGCACGACACGCAGACCGGCGGCACCACCGATGAGGCCAAGCAGCGCGAGCTGGAGGCGCTGGCCGCCGGGATGAAGGCGGTCACCACCTGGCACGCCACCCGCACCATCCAGACCTGCCGGGAGGCCTGCGGCGGCGCCGGCTACCTCGCCGAGAACCTGTTGCCCCAGCTCAAGGCGGACACCGACGTGTTCACCACGTTCGAGGGCGACAACACCGTGCTGCTGCAGCTGGTGGCCAAGGGTCTGCTCACCGAGTACCGGGACCACCTGGGCGACCTGGACACCCTGGAGATGATCAGGTTCGTCACCGAGCAGGTGGTGGACGCCATCGCCGAGCGCACCGCCGCGCGGACCATCGCGCAGCGCTTCCGTGACCCGAGCCCGGACAACGCGGAGTGGCAGCACTCGCTGCTGGCCGATCGGGCGGAGCACCTGCTGGCCGGGCTGGCGCGGCGGCTGCGTCGGGCCGGCGCACCGGGCGTCGACGCGTTCGAGGTGTTCAACGCCGCGCAGGACCACCTGTTGGCCGCCGCCAGGGCGCACATGGACCGCTGGGTGCTGGACGGGTTCGACGCCGGCTTGGCCCGCTGCTCGGACGAGGGGGTACGGGCGCTATTGGCCCGGGTGCGCTCGCTGTACGCGCTGAGCGTCATCGAGGCGGACCGGGGCTGGTTCGCCGAGCACGGCCGGCTGACCGCGAGCCAGACCAAGGCGGTCATCGCCTCGGTCAACGAGCTGTGTCGGGACCTGCGCCCGCACGCCGGCGCGCTGATCGACGGGTTCGGCATCCCGGACGCCTGGCTGGACGCGGCGATGCTCCGGGACGCCTGAACCGCCTGCGCGGCGGGGTTAGCCGAGTCGGCGTAGCTCCCGATCCGCACCAGGGCTAGCCTCATGTCGGCCCCTGGGCCCGGGTGGAGGCACCCCGACCGTCACCGCCCGGTTGGTGGGAAGGAGCGTGGTCATTTCCATGCACATCACTGCGCTTTCTCTTGCCCTGGCGGCGGCCTCCTCGGCCCTGCTCGGGCCCGCCGCGGCGGCGGTTCCGGTTGCCGCGCACGCGACCAGCACCGCCCCGGCGGCCCCCGTCCCGGCGCCCGGCGACGACGACAGCACCAGCTGCACCGAACCGGCCCAGGTTCTGGATCTGAGCAACTGGAAGGTCACCCTGCCGTTCGGTGGCGCGGGCAACGCGAAGAGTCCGCTGGAGGTCAAGCAGCCCGAACTGGCCAACTACGGCACGGCGCCGTGGTTCAACCCCACGCCCGCCTGCGACGCGGTGGTGTTCCGCGCGCCGGTTGACGGGGTGACCACGAAGGGCTCGCGCAACCCGCGCTCGGAATTGCGGGAGATGGTCGACAACGGTGCGAGCACAGCCAGTTGGTCGTCGACGGCGGGCACCCACATGCTGACCGTCACCGAAGCCTTCACCCACCTTCCCGTTGGGAAGCCGGAGTTGGTGGGCGCGCAGATTCACGACGCCGACGACGACATTACGGTCTTCCGGCTGGAGGGCAGCAATCTCTATATCACTGAGGGTGATAACCCGCACTACAAGCTGGTGACCAGCAACTATGCCCTCGGTACAAAGTTCGAGGCGCGGTACGTGGTGCGCGATGGCAAGGTGAACGTGTATTACAACGGGGCCTTGCAGACGACTATTTCCAATCGCTTCTCCGGTGCGTATTTCAAGGCCGGTGCCTACACCCAGGCGAACTGCGGGAACTCATCGCCGTGTAGCAGCTCCAACTATGGCGAGACGACGATCTACAACGTTTCGGTCTTCCACCACGTCACCCCGTGGGACATCTTCTGGGAGTGGTTCACCAGGACGCTCCCGCTGGCCATGGCGGCGGCCGTGCTGATCGCGGTGGGCTGGCTGGGCTGGCGGCGGGCCCGGACTCAGCCCGCCTTCTCGCTGCCCCGCTTCGGCCGATCTCCGAAGTAGCGTTTCACCCGGCCATCCGCTCCGGTACCGGCGCCTTCAGCGGGTGGTGGCAGGCGGCCCGCTGACCCTGCTCGCTGAACCGTCGCATGGGCGGGACCTGCTCGGCGCAGATGTCGGTGGCCAGCGGACAGCGGGTGCGGAACCGGCAACCGGACGGCGGGGTCAGTGCCGAGGGCAGCTCGCCGCGCACGCCCGCGCTCTCCTTGCGGTGTTCCCGCAGGGGGTCCGCCAGCGGGATGGCGTCGATCAGGCCCTTGGTATAGGGGTGCGCCGGCGCGGAGTACACCTGCTCGGCCGGCCCGACCTCGACGAGCTTGCCGAGGTACATCACGCCGATCGTGGTGGCGATGTAGCGGATCACCGACAGGTCATGGGAGATGAACACGTAGGTCAGGTCGTGCTCGCGCTGCAGGGCGCGCATCAGGTTGAGGATCTGCGCCTGCACCGAGACGTCCAGCGCGGACACCGGCTCGTCGGCCACGATCAGCCTCGGTCGCAGCGCGAGCGCCCTGGCCAGGCCGATCCGCTGCCGCTGCCCGCCGGAGAACTCGTGCGGATACTTCTCCAACGCGGCCCGGGGCAGGCCGACCTCGTCGAGCAGTGCGGCGACGGCGCGCTCCTGCTCCGGGGCGGACCCTCGGCGCTGGATGGCCAGCGGCTCGCGCAGGATCGAGCGCACCCGCATCCGTGGGTCCAGTGAGGCGTACGGATCCTGGAACATCAGCTGGAAGTCGCGCCGCAGTTCGCGCAGCGCCCGGTTGGACTTGGTGCTGATCTCGGTGCCGTCGAAGCTGACCGAGCCCGAGGTGGGGGTGTCCTCGGCGACGAGCAGCCTGCCGACCGTGCTCTTGCCGCAGCCCGACTCGCCGACCAGCCCGAACGTCTCCCCGGCCCGGACGGTGAACGACACGTCGGCCACCGCGCTGACTGTGCCGCTGGCGCGCCGCAGCACCCCGTTCGAACTCACCCGGAAGTCCCGGACCAGGCTGCGCACATCGAGCAGCGCCGAGCCGTTTTCGGCGGGTGCCGGTTCGGTTCGCGGGTTGGCTGTGGCCTGTTCCGCCGGACCGAGCGGATGGAAACAGGCGAACGGGTGGCCGTCCCCGGTGAGCGACGGCTCCTCGGCGCGGCACCCGTCGGTGGCGTAGCCGCAGCGCGCGGCGAACCGGCAGCCGCTGGGGGGATTCGACAGGTCAGGCGGCAGACCGGGTATGGAGTAGAGCTCGCGGTCCGGGTCGACGTTCTCCGGCAAGGCACGGAACAGCGCCTCGGTGTAGGGATGCCTCGGGTTGTCGAACAGCTCTTGGGTGGAGCTCGTCTCCACGACCTTGCCGGCGTACATGACCGCGACCCGGTCGCTGTGCCCGGCGATCACGCCGAGGTCGTGCGTCACCAGGATCACCGCCATGCCCAGCTGGGCGCGCAGGTCGTCGATGAGCCGCAGGATCTGCTTCTGGATCGTCACGTCCAGGGCCGTGGTCGGTTCGTCGGCGATCAGCAGCTCCGGCTCGCAGGCCAGCGCCATCGCGATCACCACCCGCTGGCGCATCCCGCCGGAGAGCTGGTGCGGGTAGCTGTCCAGCCGCCGCTTGACGTCGGGCAGCCCGACCAGGTCGAGGACCTCCTCGGCGCGCTTGCGGGCCTGGGTCCGGGTCGCCTCGCGGTGCAGCAGCACGGTCTCCGCGACCTGGTCACCGATCGTCATGCACGGGTTCAGCGACGTCATCGGATCCTGGAAGATCATGCCGACCCGATTGCCCCGGATCGCGCGCATGCCCGCCTCGTCGAGCGTGGCGAGGTCGGTGTCGCCGAACAGGATGGAGCCACCGGTGATGTGGCCGCCGGGTGGCAGCAGCCGCATGATGGACAGCGCGGTCATGGTCTTGCCGCAGCCGGACTCGCCGACGATGCCCAGGGTCTCGCCCTTGCCGACGCTCAGTGACACCCCACCGACCGGCCGAGCCACGCCGTGGCGCAGCGCGATCTCGGTGTGCAGGTCGACCAGCTCTACGACCGGTTGCACGGTCACCTCCCGCGCAGCCGCACGTCGAACGAGTCCCGCAGCGCGTCGCCGATGAGGTTGAACGCGACCACCACGAGCACGATGGCCAGGCCGGGCGGGTAGATCAGCCACCAGTAGCCGTCGTAGGTGTAGTTGATGCCGTTGGAGAGCATGTCCCCCCAGTTCGCGGCGGGCGGCGGTATCCCGAGGCCGAGGAAGCTGAGCGCGGCGACGGTCAGGATGGCGTCGGCCACCTGGAAGGTCGCGTTGACCACCACGGTGCCGATGGCGTTCGGCGCGATGTGCCGCAGCACGGCGCGTATCGGGCCGCCGCCCATCAACCGCACCGACCGCACGTAGTCCCTGGTGCGCAGGGTGAGCGCCTGACCTCGAACCAGCCGCGCCGGCCCGAGCCACGAGATCAGCGCGATGACCAGGATCAGCAGCCCCACGTTGGGCCGCGCGATCGAGGAGAGGAACAGCAGCAGGAACAGCGCCGGCACCGCGAGCAGCGCGTCGACCACACGCATCATCGCCGCATCCACGAAACCGCCGGCGTACCCGGCGATGGCTCCCCACAGGGTGCCGAACGCGGTGGCCAGCAGGGCGGCGGCGATGCCCACCTCGAGGGAGGACTGCCCGCCGACCATCAACCGGCCGAGCTGGTCGTAGCCGACCTCATTGGTGCCCAGAGGATGGGCCAGCGAAGGCGCCAGAGTGGCCTCGGACAGCTCGATGTGCGTCTGGTCGGTGTGATAGATCAGCGGGCCCAGGTAGCAGAACAGCACGAACAGCACCACCACGCCGAGCCCGACCGCCGCCAGCCTGTTCTCCAGGAACTCCGACAACATCCGCCACAGCGAGCCCCTGGCCCTCCGGGACTCGGGCACCGCCGCGTCATCCGCCGGAATCGCACTCACAGCCCATTCCCCCTGCTCAGAGGTCGTGAGTGGCGATGGTCGCTATAGCGACCATCGCCACTCACGAGTCCTGACCTGCGGTTCATGCGAACCTCACTCTTGGGTCGAGGGCGGCGTAGGCGAGGTCGGCGAGCAGGGAGCCGATCACGGTGGCCAGGCCGACGAGCACGGTGATCCCGAGCATGATCGGGTAGTCCTGGGTTTGCGCGGCGGTCCAGAACAGCTCGCCCATGCCCGGGAAGTTGAACACCGCCTCGGTGATCAGCGCACCTGAGAAGATCGCCGGGAGGGACAGTCCGAGCAGCGTGGCGATCGGGATCAGCGAGTTGCGCAGCACGTGGCGAACCAGCACGGTGCGCTCGCCGGCGCCCTTGGACCGCGCGGTGCGCACGTAGTCCTCGGCCAGGTTTTCGATCACCGCTGACCGCATGTACCGGGAGAACTGCGCGACGGTCAGCAGCGCCAGGGTCAGCACCGGCAGGATCAGCCCGGCCGGCTGGGAGAGGATCACCCCGAGCGACGAGCTCTGCGGCGCCTCGGCGGGCAGGATCGGAAGATACACCGAGAACACCACAATGAGGACGACGCCGAGAAAGAACGGCGGAGTCGCGTAGAAGACGAAGGCCCAGAAGGTGATCGCGTAGTCCGATACCTGGTTGCGTCGCACCGCTTGCACCATGCCGAGCGGAATTGCCACGACGAGCGCGAACAACGTGGACAGAATCGTGAGGATCAGGGTCTTGGGCAGCCGCTCGCCGATCAGCGAGAGCACTGACTGGTTCAGCTTGACGGAGAACCCGAGATTGCCCGTGGCGAGTTGCTCCAGCCATGTCCAGTACTGGACCGGGATGGGCCGGTCGTAGCCCATCCGATGGTTGAAGGCGTCGATCGCCACCGGGGTGGCGCGCGGGCCCAGTTGGGCACGCGCCGGCCCACCCGGCAATAGGTGCAGGAGAATGAACACGATCACTGTCACGAGTAGCACCACGACAATGGATTGCACCAGTCGCCGGGCGATGAATCCGGTCATCGAATACCTCAGTGGTGGAAGCGGCGATGGGAGCGGTGGTCACTTCACGTAGTACCAGTCCTCCGGTGTGATGTTCAGGTACGGGTTCTGTGGCGTGACTCCCTTGAGGTTGTTGGCGATCTCGGTTTCTTGGTAGTCGTTGTTGGGCTGCCAGATCGCCGGCAAGGTTTCTGAGCCGTATGCCGCGTAGGCCCGCATCGCCTCGGGGGAGTCGCTGTGCTGGGTGGCGGCAATGAGCTCGTCCAGCTTCGGGTCGGAGAAGCTGCCGTTGTTGGACCCGGCGCCGGTGCCGAAGATCTGCTCGCCGGTCGGGTAATAGTCTGGAGCGAACACCCATCCTGATCCCCAGTTGGCCATTTGCCAGTTGCAGTCGGGTTTCCCGGCGTCGCACGGGATGGCGGTGCCGATGACCGTGTCGAACGGCGCGCCCTGCAGGTCGATCTTGACGCCTACCTTGGTCGCCGACGACTGCAGCTGCTGCATGGCCAACTGGACCCGAGGTGCGCCGGAGCGGTACATCATCTGGAGCTCCAGTGGCGCCCCCGGTGGTATCCCGGGTCCGCACTGGTCAGGCCCGGTGCCAGGGCGCTGGCAGCTGCCCACCCCGTCCGGTGGGGTGCTCCAGCCATGCGTGTTGAGGAGTTGCTGGGCCCGCCCCGGGTCGTAGGGGAACGGGTTGGGCTCGGTCCGGTCGGTGGCGTACGGGTTGTCCGGGGTGGTCGGCACCGGACCGTTGGTCGTCGCTCCGTACCCGTGCAGCGCGGCCTTGATGATCGCCTTCTGGTCGACCAGGGACGCCAGGGCCTGCCGGAGATATTGCTGCGCGAACATCGGGCCGGCCGTCGGGTTGTGCGCGTTCAACACGAAGTAGTTCACCGACAGGCTGTACCAGCGGTCCAAGGTGTAGTTGCTCTGCAGCGGGTTGTGGCCGACGAGTTGGTTATCCGGTTTCGCCGGCGCGTTCTCCGGCGGCAGATAGCCGACCTGGATGGAGTTGTTCCCGGATCGCAGGACGTTGTACTCGGCGGCATTGTCCGAGAAAGGCGCAAGGTCGAACTGGTCGAGGTGTGGCTTGTTCGGCCCCGAATAAGTCTTGTTCGGGACGAAGCTGACGTTGCCGTCGGCGTTGAAGTACTTGAGCTTCCAAGGCCCGTCCACGACCTGCCACAGCGGATTTGTGGCGTAGTCGTTGATGCTCTTCGCCTGATCGGCCAGATATTCATAGACCGCGGCGCAGTCGCCGGCGTTGTGTTCGCAGTCGCTCGGGCCGTTCGCCGTGCGGTCCCAGGCGTGCGGTAATGGGGTGATCTGAGAGAGCTCGTTGTACAGAAACCATTGCGCGCTGTAGCTCTTGTTCAGGTGGAAGGTAATCTGGCTCGGCGAGTCCACGGATATCGAGTCGATATCGTCCGGGATCCCGCCGGGAACGTATACCGCCCATTTAGCCTTCTCGGCCTTCATCATGTTCATCCAGAAGGCGATGCCATCCGAGGTGACCTGTGTGCCGTCTGACCAGGAATAGGGCCGCAGCGTCACCGTTACCGTGCGATTGTTGTCCGCGTAGGTCGGCTGGTTGGCGAGGCTGAGCCGGTCGTTCAGCAAGGGCTTGTCTTGATCGCCGAACCAGTACAGCGGCCGGTACATCAAATACTGGAAATCCGAGATGGTGATCACGCTGAAGTACTCGGTGCCCATGAAAGGGAAGATGTAGTTCGGGGTGGTGTTGGCGGGCTCGGCGAACGTGGCGACGCCGCCCTCGACGGGCTGTCCGGTGGTCGGCGTCGTGGTCTGCCCGGCGCATCCCGCGGCGACCATGGCCACCACCGCGACGAGAACCGCCCAGGTCAGCGTGCGCGGCCGCGGCCAAGCGGGGGAGCCGGTCGT
>Ga0193743_1002373_pt1 | contig 13395 bp, 12 predicted proteins | sample L2c2metaG_FD_143038 | JGI IMG/M metagenome (GOLD analysis project Ga0193743, IMG submission 143038) | Soil microbial communities from a riparian zone of the East river system, Colorado, United States - L2c2 | ecosystem: Environmental > Terrestrial > Soil > Riparian zone | place: USA: East River... | reverse complement strand
GGATTCGTAGACCACCGCGTCTCGTCGGGCAGGGGTTCGACAAGCTTTGGTGCATCAAACTAACAGGCCACAATGGGGAGCCGTTCAGCTGCCAAACGAAACATTAAACATGGTGGATTTGTGCCTTGATGCACCAAAGCGTCTGGAGCTAGTGAGAACACCAGGGTGCACCTTTGATAGCTGCCCTAAAGCTCTGCCGGAAGTCCCTATGATAGGTGTTCCATCCGGAGAGGGGTGAATAGGCGCCAAGCCTGGTCGCTCATTATCGTTTCCAATTCGGCGCTTGCCAAGCCAATCGGCGGCGAGAACTATACCAATCTACATTTATTCAAAGGAAATTCTCATGGCCATATCGATCACTGTCCGTGGATCTGACGGCCAACGATTGTCCGTCAATGGTGTACTGAAAAGAAGACCGCTTTCGGAGGCCGGCAATCGCTATGTCGTGAATACAGGTCTCAATGACTTTGTCGCCACGAGTCTCGCCGGCGGCTCCAAACAGCTATCGAGAACGCTTTCCGCGAATGATCGCGGAACCGTCATCGACATGAGGAGTTAGCGATGGGATGGCAGGCCGCCGTGCTCGGGCTGGCGCTGATTGTCGGCGGGTGCGCATATCCAACGCGCAATTCTCCACTCGAACTCCCGGGCACAGGAGGAGGGCATCGTTATAGCGCCTATCTCGATGCCGGCGCGCGGCACGGGAACAAGAGGCTCGTGATCTTGACGATGTCGGGGGGAGGTACGCGCGCCGCGGCCCTGGCGCTGGGCGTGCTGCGCGGACTGAAGGAGGTCGCGATCGTCGGCACCGGCCGGTCCCTCGCCGACGAAGTCGATATTGTGTCTTCGGTCTCCGGCGGGAGCGTGACGGCCGCCTATTTTGCTCTGTTCGGCGGACCGGCGTTTCAGGAGCGGGGCAAGCCGTATCTCGACCGGCTGGACCGTGACTTCATCCGACGGGACATCATCGCCGAGATCCTGTCGACCGGGCTCAATCCGGTCACCCTTGCGCGCCTGTCGACACCCGCCTACGAGCGGATCGATCTGCTCCGGGAGAAGCTCGACGAGCGGCTGTTCGGCGGGCGGGACTTCCGCGCCCTCGACGACGGGCAGGACCGACCGTTCCTGGTCCTCAACGCAGCCGACATGGCAGCGGGGACGGTGTTCCCATTCACTCAGGACCAGTTCGACCTGCTGTGCTCACGGCTCGAAACCGTCAAGATCGCAGATGCCGTCGCAGCATCGGGCGCGTTTCCGGTGGCTCTCAGCCCGTTGACCCTGAAGAACAACGCGCCCTGCCTCCAGCTCTGGGACAAGTCCACCTACAATCCGAGAATTTCGGCCATCAATGCCCTGAGAAGCTTCTATCTTGATCCCTATAGCGATCTGGTCCGCAGTCGAAGGGCGTGGGAGGACTGGACCTACCTGAATTTGGAGCTTCCCGAGGGCTACGGGTCGATCGATGCGGGTGATCCGCGCTGGATGGTCGCGAAGCACGATCGGCGAAAGGACTACGTCCATCTCCTCGACGGCGGAATCGCGGACAATCTCGGCCTGTCGGAGCCGCTCGTCATGCTGGTGGAACCTGAACGGCTGGAAAGCCTCCCCGAGCGCTTGGTGGACGAGGACATCACCAGCATCGTCTTCATCGTCGTGAACGCCCGTTCGGAATCCGACTCCAAGCTCGACCAATCGCAGGCGACGCCCGGAATGCTGGACATGCTGCTCGCAACGACCGATTCGACGATCGACGCTGCGATGACAGCGACCCTGGACAGCCTTCCTGGGATCGTCGGGGACCTGACCAAAGCGCTGGAACTCGACAACCTCGCCGTCACGGTCGTGCCGATCGACTTCGATTATGTGGCCGATCCGGCATGTCGATCGGAGCTCAAGAACATCCAGACGAGCTGGACCCTCACGAGAGAGCAGATCGACCTGCTCGAGGGCGTTGGCCAAGCTCTGCTTTACGACGCTTTGCGGCAACCACGATCGAGGCTCGGTTTCGGGATCGCGCTGCCCGCCCCCGCCCTCACCGTGGCTCAGGCATGCCATGCCGGATGACCCGGCCAGTTGTCAGACAGGGCTTGTCACGTTCGCGGCGTTGCGGAACGCCCGCGAGGAGCGTAGCGGTCGTCATGACCCCGCCTGACTATGCCGGTTACCGCTTCCCATCCGACGTGATCCAGCGTGCCGTGTGGATGTACCTCCGCTTTACCCAGAGCTACCGCGACGTCGAGGACCTGCTCGCCGAGCGTGGCATCGAGGTGTCGTACGAGACGATCCGTCGATGGGTGAGTGCGTTCGGCCCGATGATCGACCGGCGCCTCCGCGCGCAACGGCCAGCGCCGCATCGGCGATGGCATCTCGACGAAATGTTCGTCCGGATCGGTGGCAAGCAGATGTACCTCTGGCGCGCCGTCGATGCCGAGGGTGAGGTGCTCGAGGTGTTGGTTCAGCCCAGGCGGGACGCGGCTGCCGCCTGCAAGCTGATGCGCAAGCTCCTCAAGAAGCAGGGGATCGCCCCGAACCAGTGGGTCACCGACAAGTGTCCGGCCTATGGCGCCGCGCTTCGTGATCTGCGGCTCGACGGCATCCCCCACCTGCGGGCCAGGCGGCTGAACAACCGGGCCGAAAGCTCGCATGTCCCGGTTCGCCGACGCGAGCGCAAGCTGCAACGGTTCAAGTCGGCCGGCTCGGCGCAGCGGTTCTTGTCGATGCATGCCGCGACCTACAACACGTTCAACATCTGCCGTCATCTCACCACCGCTCGCACGCACCGGCGGTTCCGCGCCGAGGCGTTCGCGGCATGGCGTAACGCGGCAGGCGTCGCAGCCTGAGCCCGGCGGATGCCGGCCTCATCGCGGCCACGCTCGACAACGTGACAAGCCCCCCGCAACCACCTTTGTTATAACCCCCTCGATATCGAGGACTAAGCCAGGCTCCGCCTCAAAAAGGCGGGGCTCGCTGCGTTCTGGCCTTCATGTCCGGCACGACTATACCCTCGGGCTACAACACAGCCCAGCCAGCCTCGCGGGCAGTGCTTCAGCGACATTGCGACCCGATCCGTCATTTGGGGCGGAGCAGCCAGCAGACCGCGAAGGGACCGATGTCGAACCCATCGATCGGACAATCGGCGAAGCCCGTCGGCGTCAGCACCTCGGCGCTCCGCCATGACCCCTCGGGCAGCGCCAAGGTGACCCGCTCGTTCCGAAGATGGGCGATGCAGAGCGCATCGTGATCGGCCATGTCGATCAGGATGCCGCGCAGGCGCGGCCGGCTGGCCCAGCGCAAGGTTGATGCGGGCCGGCCCGAACAATGCGACAGACGGCTCAGGAGGTGTGCCGTCGGCGTCCAGGCACCGGCGTCCGCGATCAGTCCCTTCGGTCCTGAGGGCTCAAAGAACGCCAATGTCTCGACATCCGGGTCGAGGAAGCCGGCGACGGTGCCGGCCAGCCAAGCGGCCGCGATGGTCCGACCTTGCCGCGGATCCGGCGCGGCGGAACGACGGCGGCCTTCGGGTGAGGTCGCATTCGGGTTGTAGCGCAGGCCGAGCGTCATCGGGCCGATCTGCAGGCGCCGGACCGGGAGCTTGGCCCTGGCGGAGGCCAGGATCTCCTCCAGCGGCTCGGTCGTCTCGCCGATGGTGTCGTCGTCCGACCCGTGCACCGTCGGGTTGGACGTCCACGCCAGGTAGTCGGCCGCCGGCCAACGGGTCATGCGGTTGAGCTCGGTGAAGAAGGCCCCGGTTCCCGCCCCGATGGTGGTGCCGGGCAGCATCTCCCGGGCCGCGGCGACGGCGGCATCGTCGGCCTCCCACAGCGAGACGCCGATCGCGGGCCGGTCGACCAGCACCGGGGCGAAGACCTCCAGGATCCCGCGGGTACCGCCCGCGGCGCCGCCCCGGATGTCGATGCGCAGCGGGCCCGGCACGGCCGACACCTTCGCGCGCGCCTCTTCCAGCCAGGCGCGTTCGGACGGGTCGATCTCGAGCGCGGTGAAGCCGAGCCCGAGCATGCGGATGGCGTCGGCCTGCGCGAAGGTGATGGGCCCCGGCGGCAGGCTGGTGCCGAGGAGGGGCAAGGGCGCCGTCTTCCGGACGGTCGGCCCGGCCGCCTGCGGAGGCGCGGCCGCGGTCGCCCGCGACAGGATCTCGAGCCGGACGACCTGCTCGACGGCCGATGACGGCCCGATCCGGTACGGGTACGGCCGGGCCAGCGGGCGGCAGTAGGTCTTGTACGAGGCGTCGGTCCAGTTGCGCTGGTCCTCGGTCTCGAACACCTCGCCCTCGAAGGTCAGGCGCAGGCGGTGGCCGGCCGCGGTCTCGTACTCCATGGCGGCGATGTCGAAGAACGGCTGGTGCGGCGAGACCAGTTCGGGGAACCGCGTTTCCTCGACCCAGCCGTCCGGATGGGTCACGGCCACCGGGCGGCCGCGGGCGGCCCCCAGGCTGTGCAGCACCACGAAGCCGGTCCGGTTGGTGTCGAAGCCGGAGGCCGACGAGGCCCGGGCCCTGGCCTCGACCATGCGGTCGGTGACGGTCCAGGCGACCGACCAGTCCAGGTCTCCGGCGGATCGGTCGAGGGCACCGCCCGCGGTCGCCGTCGCCCGCCCGTCCTGCCGCTGCAGACGGGCTTCGGCGGGCAACTCCGCCGTCCCCCAGTTGACGTCGCGCACGACGAAGCCGATGCCGCGGAACAGCTCCTCCCCGTCGAGGCTGATCTCGCGGGCGAAGGCGCCGTTGCGGTCGAGCCGGAGATCGAGCCCGCCTTGGGAAAGGCGCCCGGAAGGGGATGTGTCCGCAGTCATGCTCCGCCTCCTGGACGGTTCGGGTGAAGCGAAGGGCGGAACGGGCAGGGGCGCGGCCGTCGGACTCGTGTCGTCGGCCCGCCGCCCCTTCGCCCGTCGCCGCGATGCAGCATGGAATCCCTTTGACGGAAGCGCGTCGGCGCGACTAGCGTAGCGCGATACTGGTATCAAAGGTATACCAAATGGCTACGGTCGCGATCCGGCGCCGCAAGCTGTACGAGGATGTGGCGGAGCATCTGGAGCGCATGATCCAGGACGGCTCCTATGCGCCCTCGGACCTTCTCCCGTCCGAGCGCGACCTGATGCGGCAGTTCGGGGTCGGCCGCCCGGCGATCCGCGAGGCGCTGTTCCATCTGCGGAAGATGGGGCTGGTGGAACTGCGGTCGGGCGAGCGGGCGCGGGTGACGCAGCCGACACCGCAATTCGTCATCAACGCCCTGTCCGGCACCACCCGGCACATGCTCGCCGCACCGGGCGGCGTGCAGAATTTCCAGAGCGCGCGCAGCTTCTTCGAGATGGGCCTCGCCCGCTACGCCGCGTTGCATGCCACTGGGGAGGAACTGTCGGATCTCGAGGCGGCGCTCATCGCCAACGAGACGTCGATCGGCGACCTCAAGCGCTTCCAGCAGACCGATGTCGGCTTCCACTACGTGCTGGCGGTGATCCCGCGCAATCCGATCTTCATCGCCATCCACGCGGCGCTGGCCGAGTGGCTGCTGGAGCAGCGCAAGACGACGCTGACGCGGGGCGGGTACGAAATCGCCTACGAGGCGCACCGGGCGATCTACGAGGCGGTGGCGGCCCGCGATCCCGACCGCGCCGAAACGGCCATGCGCGACCATCTCGACTATGTCGCCCGCCGCTACAACGAAATCGTGGAGGGGCAGTGATGGGCGGCTATGTCGTTCTCGTCGAATTCCGGCTGAAGAGCGGCGCGCGAGGGAACTTCCGGCCGCTGGTGGACGCCAACGCGCGGATCTCGACAGGCACGGAGGCGGGGTGCCGCCGCTTCGACGTGATCGAACCCGCGAACGATCCCGACTCCGTCCTGCTCTACGAGATCTACGACGACCGCGCGGCCTTCGACGCGCATGTCGCGTCGCCGCACTACGCCAGCTTCGACACGGCAAGCGCGGGCTACGTCGTCGGCAAGTCAGTGACCGTCGGCGAACTCGCCTGCGAGGGCCAAGTCTAGACGCATCGAACACGCCGCCCGGAACCAATCGGCCGGGCGAGCCAATGGGAGGAACCGGAGTGGCATACGAAGACCTCAAGACCATGGCCGGCACCAAGGCGCCGAAGTTCGGGCACTTCATCGTCGAATTCGCCACGCCGGGCATCGGCCACATCATGAAGTCGGCAGGCTGCGACTTCGTGTTGTTCGACCTCGAGCACTCGGGCTTCCACTTCGAGACGGTGAAGAGCGCGATGCGCTATTTCGAGGCGGCGCAGCTGCCGGCGATCGTGCGCGTGCCGTCGCGCGAGTACCACCACATCGCCCGGGCGATGGACATGGGCGCCGAGGGGCTGATGCTGCCGATGGTCGGGTCGGCCGCCGAGGCGCGCGAGATCGTGCGGTCGATGAAGTACCATCCGGCCGGCGGACGAGGAGTGGCGCTGCAGGTCGCGCATGACCGGTACCGGCCCGGCGCCGTGACGGAGAAGCTCGCCGCGGCGAACCGGCGCTCCACCCTGTTCTGCCAGATCGAGACGGCGGACGGCGTGAAGAACGCCGACGAGATCGCGGCCACCGAGGGCGTCGACGCCCTCTGGGTGGGACATTTCGACCTGTCCGTCTCGCTCGGGATCCCGGGCCAGTTCGACCATCCCGACTTCAAGCACGCCATCGACCGGACCATCGCGGCCTGCGAGAAGCACAAGAAGGCGCTGGGCCGCCTGGTGCCGACGGTCACCCAGGGCATCGAGCTCAACGCCGCCGGCTTCGACTTCATCTGCTATTCGGGCGATGTCTGGGTGCTGCACGACGCGCTGGCCGATGCGATGACGCGTCTCCGCGAAGGCGCCAAGGCGGGGCGGAGCTAGGCGATGGCCGCGCCGTTCCGTGTCGCGCTGTCGGGCGATTTCCGGAAGCCCGACGGAACGCCGACCTATCCGGACTTCGATCTCGCGCCGCTTCGCTCGGCGCCCGAGGTCGAGATGCTGTTCCTGGACGTCGCCGACCCGTTGCGCGCCGAGCAGCTGGAGGAAGTCGACGCGCTGATCCTGCTCACCCACCGCTTCACCGCGGAGAGCGTGCCCGGGAGCGGCCGCCTCGCCGTGGTCGCCCGCTTCGGCGTCGGCTACGACACGGTGGATGTGGACGCCTGCACCCGGGCCGGCATCGCGCTCGTGATCACGCCGGACGGGGTGCGCCGGCCGGTCGCGGTGTCGATCATCACGCTCATGCTGGCGCTCACCGGCAAGCTGATGGTCAAGGACCGGCTGACGCGCGAGGCCGCTGCGGGCTTCGCCAAGCGGTCCGATCATATGGGCCTCGGCCTCGTCGGGCGCACGCTCGGCTCGCTCGGGATCGGCAACATCGGCGCCGAGATGTTTCGGATGGCCAGGCCGTTCGACATGAAATTCATCGCCCATGACCCGGCGGCCGATCCGGCCGTGGCGGCGGAGCTGGGCATCGAGCTCGTTGGGCTCGACGACGTGTTCCGCCGCGCCGACATCATCTCGGTCAGCTGTCCCCTGACCCCGCAGACCCACCATCTCGTCAATGCCGACCGGATTGCGCTGATGAAGCCGACCGCCTATCTGATCAACACCGCGCGCGGGCCGATCGTGGACCAGGCGGCGCTGACAGCGGCCCTGCAGGCGCGGCGGATCGCCGGGGCCGGGCTCGACGTCCTGGAACGGGAGCCGCCGGATCCGGACGACCCGATCCTCGGGCTCGACAACGCCATCCTGACGCCGCACGCGCTGTGCTGGACGGACCAGTGCTTCGCCGGCAACGGCGCCGCGGATGTCCGCGCCGTGCTGGAGGTGCAGCAGGGGCGGGAGCCGCGGGGAGTGGTCAACCGCGCCGTGCTCGACACGACCCGCTGGCGCGAAAGGCTGGCGGAATTCGGCCGCCGCTTCGGCGCGGGACCTTGAGGACGACGCTCCCTTCCCGAGGGTCGCACTGTCGCGGCGCTCGAAGAGGGAAGGGAGGAATGCAATGCAGCCGGCGCTGACGACCGGTGAATCCAGGGAGGACAGGCGAGCATGAACGATCGGACGAGACGCGAATTCGAAGCCGGCCTCGCGGCCGACGTCGACGCCTGGCTGCGGGGCGAACCCACCCGCCGCAGCTTCATCACGAGATTCGGGCAGATGACCGGGATGCTGGCCGTGTCCGGGCCATTGCTGGCCTCGATCAGCCGCTCGGCCTTGGCCCAGGCGGCCGTCCAGTTGGCGGATCCATCGACTCCGCTCGGCCAGGCGCAGGCGGCCGCTCTCAAAGCCTCCACCGAGGGGCCGGCGGATGGTTCGGCCTATCGCGCCGTGCAGGCCGCGAAGCAGTTTTCGGATGTGACCCTGAACATGACCTACGAGTCCGGGCTTCAGGCGCTTGACCCGCGGCACTTCTCCGGACCGATGTGGGAACAGCTGACCGGGATGAAGTCGAATGTCGTCGAGCTGTCGCATCCCGACCAGTATTCGAAGCCCGTCGCCGAACACATCGCCGGGTCGGGGGCCTACGACATCCTCGACATCGAGCCGGCCTGGACCCCGTCGCTCGCCGACGGCGGCGTCATCGCACCGCTGGACGACTATATCGCCAAACACATGAACAAAGCGGATTTCGACGACTATCATCCCCTGTTCAAGGCGCTCCCCACCTATAAGGGCAAGATCTGGGGCGTGTTCGACGACGGCGACATGTTTGCCCTCTACTATCGCAAGGATGTCTTCGACGATCCGAAGCTCAAGGACGCCTACAGTCAGAAGTTCGGCAAGCCGCTGGCGGTCCCGAAGACCTGGGAGGACTATGCCCAGGTCGCCCAGTTCATCACCGACCAGATGGCGCCCAACCTCTACGGGGCGGGACACTTCCGCAAGGCTGGCAGTCCCGGCAACCAGTTCGACTTCCTGCAGCAATTCCGGGCAAACAAGGGCGAACTGTTCGACGGCGACATGAAGGCCCAGCTGGCCTCGGATGCCGGCATTAAGACCCTTGATAACATGATCGCCGCCAACAAGGCCTCGATCCCCGGCAACAACGAGCTGGATGCCGTGTCGCTCTGGGCCGCCTTCCTGCAGGGCAAGGTGGCCATGATTTATTCCTGGCCGCCCAGCGGCCGCATGGCCGCGAACTACTCGCAAAGCGATGCGGCGATCAACTTCATCCCGCGCTCCACGATTGCGGGCAAGGTCGGCTATGCCGTTGTGCCAGGCAACCCGGAACATGCAACCGGCTACAGCAAGGCTCTGGCCGCCGATTCCGAGAATCCGGAGGCCGCCTACCTGTTCATGCAATGGGCGACCTCCCCGCCTGTGTCGCTCGCCCGCACGATGCTGCCTTATGCGCTGCGGGACCCCTACCGGCTGTCCCACTACAAGTCGGAGCTGTACGGCGCTCTCTGGCCCGATGCGAAGGATTACCTGGCCAACCTCTGCAACTCGGCCAATGTCGGCCTGCTCGACATGATCATGCCGGGCTGGCAGGACTACGCGCTCACCCTCGATCGCATGTGCACCTCGGTTTGGGCCGGGGCGGACCCCAAGACCGCGCTCGAGACGGCGGCGGCGGAGTGGGACCAGACGACGGAGCGCCTGGGGATCGACAGCCAGAAGGCGTTCTACGCGGAATACAGGAAGCTGCCCGGCTCCTCGGCCGACCACACGGTCGAGGCGCTCGGGATGGCCGTGAAGCTGTGACGGCGCGGGCGGCGGCGGGCCTCGGCTTCGCCGTCGCCGGCCTGCATCATCGACGGGCAGCCGCATGACGACCGACGCCACCTCAGCGATCTCCCCGTCCCGGCGCCTGCCGCGCCGGCGGGCCGGCTTGTCCGAATGGAGCGACCGCCACTTCAAGTGGCTGCTCGTGATTCCGGCTGTGCTGCTGATCCTGTCCCTGTCGGTCTATCCGCTGCTCTTCTCGCTCTGGGTCTCCTTCGTCAACTACGACTTCCAGATCCCGGGCCACGCCTTCGTCGGCCTGAAGAACTTCTCGATGGTGGTGCTCGATCCGGTGGCCCGGTGGTCGCTGGTCCTGACCATCCTGCTGTCGGCGGCGAATGTCGCCATCGAGCTCGGGCTCGGCCTGGCGCTGGCGCTGGCGATGGTCCGCAGCTTTCCGGGCCGCGGCCTGGTCATGTCCGTCCTGATCATCCCGCTCTTCATCAGCCCGGTGATCGTCGGCCAGGCCTGGGCGCTGCTGCTGCAGCGCCCCTTCGGGCCGATGAACTACCTGCTCGGCCAGCTTCTCGGGCACGAGATGACGATCGGCTGGCTGACCGAGAGCCCGTGGCTCTACTTCGCCCTGATCACCGCCGACGTGTGGCAGTGGACGCCGTTCATGTTCGTGATCCTGCTCGCCGGGCTCACGGCGATCCCGCCCAACCTCTACGAGGCGGCCGAGCTCGACGGCGTCGACGGCTGGCAGGCGTTCCGGCTGATCACGCTGCCGCAGATCGCCCCGATCGTGATGCTGGCGATCACCTTCCGCCTGCTCGACGCGGTGCGCCTGTTCGACACCATCTTCATCATGACCGCGGGCGGGCCGGGCACGAAGACCTACACCAGCTCCTTCTACCTCTACACCGTCGGCTTCACCCAGTTCCACCTGTCGCAGGCGACGGCGGGAAGCTGGATCCTCCTGATCCTGACTGCGCTGCTGGTCGGGCTTCTGGTGAAGCGCCTGGTGAAGACGGAGCCGGCCTGATGGCGCAGATCCCGACGACGCGGCCCGCTGTCCGCCGCCGGCGACGCCGCCGGCCCGCGATCGGCCGCTTCGTCTTCCTCGGCCTGTTCATGCTGTTCGTGCTGGCGCCGATCTACTGGATGTTCGTCACCTCGATCAAGCCGAGCGACGACTACCTGGCCATTCCGCCGGTGTGGTTCCCGGCGGAGCCGACCACGGTCCACTACACCGCCGCGCTGTTCGCTTATCGCGGGCTGCAGGGCATCGTCAACAGCCTGGTCGTGTCGCTGGCCGCGACGGTCCTGTCGGTGATGGTCGGCACGGCGATGGCCTACAGCCTCGCCCGCTTCAACACCGGCGGGAAGCACCTGTCCTTCTGGATCCTGTCGCAGCGCTTCCTGCCGCCGATCGCCGTGGTGCTGCCGATCTTCCTGATCTACCGCAGCGTGGGGCTGCACGACACGCGGCTCGGGCTGATCATCGCCTACACCGTGTTCACGCTGCCGGTGTCGGTCTGGATGATGCTGGCCTATTTCCGCAGCATGCCGCGGTCGATGGAGGATGCGGCGCTGGTCGACGGCTGCACCCAGTGGCAGGCCTTCTGGCAGGTCGCGGTGCCGCTGGCGGCGCCCGGCATCGTCGCCGCCGCGGTCTTCGCCTTCATCGCCTGCTGGACCGAGTTCTTCTTCGCCCTGGTCCTGACCAGCCGCACGGCGTTCACGCTGCCGACTGTGTTCCGGGCCTTTCTCGGATTCCAGGGCGCACAGTACGGCGAGGCGAGCGCCCTCGCCATCGTCTCTCTCGCGCCGTCGATCGCGCTCGGGGTGCTGGCGCAGCGGCATCTGGTGCGGGGGCTGACGCTCGGCGCCGTGCGCGGATGAAAGGAGCCCACCGATGGCCGACGTGAAGATCAGCGGGCTGCACAAGCGCTTCGGCCCGTTCCACGCCGTGCAGGGCATCGATCTCGAAATCGCCGACGGCGAGTTCACGGTGCTGGTCGGCCCTTCCGGCTGCGGCAAGAGCACCCTGCTGCGGACCATCGCGGGGCTGGAGGGAGTCAGCGAGGGCACCATCGCGATCGGCGGAGAGGTGGTCAACGACATGCGGCCTCGCGACCGCGACGTCGCCATGGTGTTCCAGGACTACGCCCTCTATCCGCATCTGACGGTGGAACGGAACATCGGGTTCGGACTGCGGGCCCGGAAGATGCCGGCGGACGAGATCGGCCGGCGCGTCGGCCGCGTCGCCGGGATGCTCGGCATCACGCCGCTGCTCGGTCGCTATCCGCGCCAATTGTCGGGGGGCCAGCGGCAGCGCGTCGCCATCGGCCGCGCCATCGTGCGCGAGCCGCAGATCTTCCTGTTCGACGAGCCCCTGTCCAATCTCGACGCGCAGCTGCGCGACGAGATGCGCGGCGAGATCAAGCGCCTGCACCAGACCATCGCCACGACCATGATCTATGTCACCCACGACCAGATCGAGGCGATGACGCTGGCCGACCGGATCGTCCTCATGCGCGACGGCCGCATCGAGCAGACGGGGTCGCCGGCCGAGCTGTTCGAGAGACCGGCGTCGCGCTTCGTCGCGGGCTTCCTCGGTTCGCCGAGAATGAGCTTCCTGCCGGGCAGCGTGACCCGGGTGGACGGGCGGGTCGGTATCCAGGTCGACGGCCGGGAGGCCCCGCTGCCTTTGCCCGCGGGTCGCATTTCGGATGCGACAGAGGCCGGAGCCCGCGTGCTGCTCGGGCTGCGGCCGGAGCATATGGTGCGTGCGCGGGACGAAGGGACCGGGCCCGGCTCGATCCGGATCGACGCGACCATCGAATTGCTCCAGCCGACCGGCTCCCGGACCTTCGCGACATTCCGCCTGGGCGACTCACAGGCCACGGCGGAGCTTCAAGCCCATGACATCGGCTCCGCGGGTGAAACAATCGGACTCGAGGTCAACCTGAACCGGGCATCGGTTTTCGATGCCCGGACGGAGCGGGCGTTGTAGACGTACAGGCGGTCCCCTCGCCCCAGGCTTCGGAGCAAGCTTGTCCTGGAGATGGGCTTGTCACATTGACGGATTCTAACGCCCGATGGCGGAACCAAGGCGATGGCCGGCATATGAGATTTCAGTATCTTACGGTTGCAGGCCGGGCCGATCCAAAGGCGGAAATCGGTGAGAATTGTCCGAACGTGACAAGCCCCATAGGAGATCGACCTCATTCGGCCGCCATAGCCCCAATCACCCTCAGCCGCCAGCATTAACCTGACAAAGCCTGCGGCCGATCAGCCGAGCGACGCTCTACAAGCGGTGGGCGAGGCTGGTCTTCATCGAGCGGCAGCTGACCTGCCTGAAGTGCGGGACGCGCGGCCGCCGACGGTCGGCCGAGCCGGCGCGGAGCCCGCTTCCTAAAGAGATTCTTAACCTTCGGCAATGAACATTGAGCGAAGCGGCGGGCCGCCCATATCGCAGGGAGGCGCCGGCGCGACCGGCGGCCTGGCCCATAGGAAGGCGCCAATGTTCGCCACCCGATCACTCCTCGCCTGCATCCTTCTCCTTGCTGGTTGCGCCGCCGTGGCGCCGCCCCCCCGGGCGGCCCCGGATCCGGCGGTGGCGGAACGGATCCGCCAGCTGTCCGACGACAACACCTGCGGAAACGCCATCGCCGGGACGCTGACCGCCTACCACATTCCCCCGAGCCAAATCGTGTCCATAACCCGGTTCGTCTCGGTGGTGGGGAACCA
>Ga0193743_1002372_pt1 | contig 13395 bp, 14 predicted proteins | sample L2c2metaG_FD_143038 | JGI IMG/M metagenome (GOLD analysis project Ga0193743, IMG submission 143038) | Soil microbial communities from a riparian zone of the East river system, Colorado, United States - L2c2 | ecosystem: Environmental > Terrestrial > Soil > Riparian zone | place: USA: East River... | reverse complement strand
ACCACCGCGTCGGCGGCGGCGAAGACCGATGCGGCCGGCCGGTCGTCGACGCCCATGACGGGCGGCGCGCCGGCGCCGGTGCGACCCTGGAACACCACGCCGACCTCGTAGAGCGCGAGGTCGCGGGCGCCGCGGCCGACGTTGCGGCGCAGCGTCGCCAGCAGCGGCGGCAGCAGCGTCGTGCGCAGGTAGGGCTCTTCGTCGGAGAGCGGGTTGGCCAGCCGCACCAGGGCCCGCCGCGGGTCATCGTCGGGGACGCCGAGCGCGTCGAGCGCGGCGGTGCCCACGAACGGGTAGGACAGCACCTCGACGTGCCCGGTCTCGGCCAGCGCGCGGGCCACCGAGCGGCGCCGGCGCTGGGCGTCGGTCAGGCCGCGGCCGGCGGGTGCGAGCGGCAGCCGCCCCGGCACCTTGTCGTAGCCGTCCAGCCGGACCACCTCTTCGACCAGGTCGGCCGGGTCGGTGAGGTCGGGCCGCCAGGTCGGCGGCACCGCGGACAGGCGCTGGCCGTCGAGGGTGACCGTGCAGCCGACGGCTTCGAGCAGGGCGACCACCCGGGCCGGCTCGTAGACCACGCCGACCCGCCGGGTGGGCAGGTCGACGGCCATCTCGACCGGGCCGCGCGGCCGGACCGCGTCGATGTCGAGGATCTCGTCGCCGGCGGTGCCGCCGCCATAGGTGGTCAGCAGCGCGACCGCCCGCTCGAGCGCGACCAGCGGCAGCGCCGGGTCGACGCCGCGCTCCCAGCGCTTGGCCGCCTCGCTGAACAGCTTGTGCCGGCGGGCGGTGCGGCCGACCATCACCGGGTCCCAGTGGGCCGCCTCGAAGAGCACGCCGGTGGTGCCCGGGCGCACCTCGCTGGTCTCGCCACCCATCACCGCGGCGAGCGAGATCGGGCCGGTGTCGTCGCAGATCACCATGTCTTCGGCGTCGAGCCTGCGGGCGACGCCGTCGAGCGTGGTCAGCTTCTCACCGGGGGTGGCCCGGCGGACCACCAGCGGGCCGCGCACCCGATCGAGGTCGAACGCGTGCATCGGCTGGCCGAACTCGAGCATCAGGTAGTTGGTGATGTCGACCGGCAGCGAGATGGTGCGGATGCCGGCCTGGGTGAGCCGGCGGACGATGAACGCGGGCGTCGCGGCGGCCGGGTCGACGCCGCGGACCGCGCGGCCGGCGAACCGGTCGCAGCCGACCGGGTCGCGCACGTCGACCGGGTAGGCCGGCTCGGCGGTCGCGCCGGGCGCCGGCACCAGGGCCGGGTCGCGGAACGGCACGCCCACGGCCAGCGCCAGCTCGCGGGCGATGCCGCGGACCGACATCGCGTACCCCCGGTCTGGGGTGATCTCGACCTTGACCACGACGTCGTCGAGCCCGACCAGCGCGCGCGCGTCGTCGCCGGGCGCCGCGTCGGTGTCCGGCGGCAGCACGATGATGCCGTCGTGGTCGTCGCCGAGCCCCAGCTCGCGGGCCGAGGTGATCATGCCGGCCGACATGTGGCCGTAGGTCTTGCGGGCGCCGATCTCGAACCCGCCGGGCAGCACGCCGCCGGGCAGGATCACCACGACCAGGTCGCCGGGCGCGAAGTTGCTGGCGCCGCAGACGATCTCCTGCGGCGCGCCGGTGCCGTTGGCCGGGCCGACGTCGACCGTGCAGAACCGGATCGGCTTCTTGAATCCGGTCAGCTCCTCGACGGTCAGCACCCGGCCGACCACCAGCCCGCCGGTCACCGACCGGCGAAGGTCGACAATGGACTCGACCTCGATGCCGAGGCCGACCAGGGCCCGCTCGATGTCGTCGGCGGAGATGTCGGCCGGCAGGTCGACGTGCTCGCGCAGCCAGGACAGTGCGACCCGCATCTACAGCTCCATCCCGAATGCGCGCGTGAAGCGCACGTCACCCTCGACCATGTCGCGCATGTCGCTGATCCCGTGCCGGAACATCAGCGACCGTTCGATGCCCATCCCGAACGCGAAGCCGCTGAACTCGTCGGGGTCGATGCCGCAGGCGCGCAGCACCCGCGGGTTGACCATGCCGCAGCCGCCCCACTCGACCCACTGTGGACCGTCGCGGTGCTCCGGGAACCAGATGTCGAACTCGGCCGACGGCTCGGTGAACGGGAAGTAGTGCGGCCGGAACCGGGTGCGCGCGTCAGGCCCGAACATCGCCCGGGCGAAGTGGTCGAGCGTGCCACGCAGGTGGGCCATGGTGATGCCGCGGTCGACGACCAGACCCTCGACCTGGTGGAAGACCGGCGTGTGGGTCGCGTCGAGCTCGTCGGTGCGGTAGACCCGGCCGGGCGCGATCACGTAGATCGGCGGCGTGCGGGTCAGCATCGCCCGCGCCTGCACCGGGCTCGTGTGGGTGCGCAGCACCAGGCCGCTGCCCTCGGGTGCGATGTGGAACGTGTCCATCAGGCCCCGGGCCGGGTGGTCCGGCGGGATGTTGAGCGCGTCGAAGTTGGTCCACTCGAGCTCGGCCTCGGGACCCTCGGCGATCTCGTAGCCCATGCCGACGAACAGGTCGCCGATCCGCTCCATCAGCGTGCTCAGCGGGTGCCGGGCGCCGCGCGGCTGGCGGGCCCAGGGCAGCGTGACGTCGACCCGCTCCTCGGCCAACACCCGCTGCTCGCGCTCCGCGGCGAGCGCCGCCGAGCGGGCGTCGAACAGCTCCTGGATGTGCCGCCGGGCCTCGTTGACCCGCTTGCCGGCGTCAGACTTGGCGGCCGGCGGCAGGGCGCCGATCTCGCGCCGGGCCAGCGACACCGGCGCCCGGTCGCCCAGGTGCAGGTGGCGAAGCTGGGTCAGCGCGTCGGGATCGGCGGCCCCGGCGAACGCCTTGTCGGCCTCGGCGATCGCCGCGTCGAGCGCGGCGGGATCGAGGTAGGCGACCTGCTTCGGGTCATAGGGGTCGTTGCGGTAGGACATGACTCTCCCTCGGCGGGACAACCTCGCAAGTCTACGGGCGGGTGGGTGCCGGGCGGCGCAGGGCTCGGGCGCTGGCGTAGAGGCAGACAGCGGCCGCCGCGGCCAGGTTGAGGCTCTCCGCGCGGCCGTGCAGCGGCACCCGCACCCGGTGGTCGGCGGCGGCCAGCAACGGCTCCGGCAGGCCGTGCGCCTCCGAGCCGAACAGCCAGGCGGTCGGCCCGGCGAGGCCGCCGGTGTCGGCGAGGTCGTCGAGGTCGGTGTCGCCGTAGCCGGTCGCCGCGAGCACGGTCAGCCCGGCGCGCTTCAGGCTCTCGACCACCGCTTCCGGATCGCCGTCGCGGACGACGTCCGGGTGGAACACGCTGCCGGCGCTGGCCCGGACACACTTCCCGTTGTAGGGGTCGACCGCGTCACCGGCGAACACCACCGCACCGGCGCCGGCCGCGTCGGCGGTGCGCAGGATCGTGCCGGCGTTGCCCGGGTCGCGGATCTCGGCGAGCACGGCCACCAGGCGCGGCTGGCGCGCGAGCGCGTCGGCGAGGCGTACGCCCGGCTGGTGGCAGACCGCGACCAGCCCTTGCGGCGCGACGGTCTCGGCCAGCGCGGCGATCGCCCCGTCGGTGACGGCCGTGGCTTGCTCCGCCAGGTCGGGGTGCCGGGTGCGGGCTTCTTCGGTGGCGAACAGTTCCTCGACCGCGCCGGCGGCCAGTGCCTCGCGGACCGCCTGCGGGCCCTCGGCGAGGAACAGGCCAGTCTCGTCGCGGTCCCGGCGGCGCTGCAGGCGCCGGGCAGCAATGACCCGGGGTGTCCGCTCAGTGAACGGAGCTACCCCGGGTCGCCGGTGCTGCTGCGACAATCGACCAACCCGTCCTCAGCTGTCTTGCCGCTTCGCGGCAAGCCGGCTTCCGGTCACCGCTTCAGGCGGCCTTGGCCGGGGCGCCGCCGATGCCCTCGGCCGCGACGGCGGCCTTGGCGACCTCGACGATCGCCGCGAAGGCGGCCTCGTCGTGGACGGCAAGGTCGGCAAGGATCTTGCGGTCGACCTCGATCCCGGTCAGCTTGAGGCCCTGGATCAGGCGGTTGTAGGTCATGCCGTTCGCGCGGGACGCCGCGTTGATCCGGGTGATCCACAGCTGGCGGAAGTCACCCTTGCGGTCGCGGCGGTCGCGGTACGCGTACTGCATCGAGTGCAGCATCTGCTCCTTGGCCTTGCGGTAAAGGCGGGAGCGCTGGCCACGGTATCCACTCGCGCTTTCGAGGACTGTGCGGCGCTTCTTCTGGGCGTTTGCCGCCCGCTTGACGCGTGCCATCGAATGTTCTCCTTCGGTCGGTGGCGCGCGTCAGCGCCCGAGCAGCTTCTTGATGCGCTTGGTGTCGGCCTTCGAAATTTCTTCGGTGCCGGACAGCCGACGGGTGCGGGTCGAGGACTTGCCCTCGAGCTTGTGCCGCTTACCGGCGGGCTCGTGCACGATCTTGCCGCCGCCGGTGACACGGACGCGCTTGCCCGTACCGGTGTGGCTCTTCATCTTCGGCATCTTGTTACGTCTTCTCCCCTGTCACTCGCCGGGATTTCCGGCGGGCCCGGCCGTGGTGGCCGCTGCCGCCTCGGCGGCCTCGTTCTCTTCCGCACGCTGCTCGCGCGCCGAGGGCGCCTTGGTGTTCGCGGCCACTGCCGCCGCCTTGGTGGCCCGATGCGGGGCCAACACCATGATCATGTTGCGGCCGTCCTGCTTGGGGGCGGCTTCGACATATCCCAGTTCCGAGATCTCCGACTCGAGCCGGCGCAGCAGGCGGTAGCCAAGCTCCGGACGGCTCTGCTCGCGACCACGGAACATGATCGTGACCTTGACCTTGTCCCCGGCCTTGAGGAACCGCACCACGTGACCCTTCTTGGTCTCGTAGTCGTGCGGGTCGATCTTCGGACGGAGCTTCATTTCCTTGATGACCGTCTGTTGCTGGTTTCGCCGTGCTTCGCGTGCCTTCAGTGCGCTCTCGTACTTGAACTTGCCGAAGTCCATGAGCTTGCACACCGGCGGGCGCGCCATCGGCGCAACCTCGACCAGGTCCAGGTCTACATCCGCCGCCAGCTGAAGTGCGCGCTCCAGCGGGACGATGCCCACCTGCTCGCCTTCAGGACCGACCAGTCGGACCTCTCGTGCCCGGATCTGCTCGTTGACGCGTGGTTCGACGCTGATGAGGCCTCCTCGTTTCCATGCCAGTTGGCTGCGGTCGCAGCCGTTGTGAGCATCAACCGAGGAGAAGCAGAAGGCCCCGGCGCATGCCAGGGCCCACTCGACCGGTCGGCACGCTCACGCGTGCACCGCCGGACCGCAAACCCGTAGGCTTCGTCCGGTGACCGGACCCGGCGCTCTCGATCGAGGCTCGGGTGGGAGCAGGCGCTCCGCTTCACCGCCACCCACGCGCGAACGCGCGGACAGCATGGTCGACGACAACAACGTTACCAGGTCGGGCGCCACCCCGCGAAACGGGCACGCGTCACACCGGTGACACCGGGTCGCCGTCCGGACGTGGTTGCTGGTCTGCCCCCGTGCCGCCGGCCGGCGGCGCCACATGCGCGGACGGATCCGGGCAGATCACGTAGGGCAGGCCGGGATAGGGCGACGGCGGCCAGGCCGGCCCGCCCGGCCACGGCTGAGCCACTGGCGCGGGCGCTCCCACCGGCGGCGGATAGCCGACCGGCGCATAGCCGACCGGTAGCGCATAGCCGCTCGGCCAGGCCGGCGCCGGTGGCCGCGGCACGAAGTAGCGGTTGGCCGGCGGCACGGCGAGCAGGACCACGATCGCGAGCGCGAGCAGCACCTCGATCCCCGTGCCGATGGCGAAGCCGCCGAAGAAGGCGTCGTCGACGGCCATCGTCGCGGAGTAGAGCGTGTCGAGAAACCGCGACTCCTCCCACGGCACGCCGTCCAGCGGCACACCGTCCGGTCCGGTCTCGGGGTAGCTGGTCACGGCGAACGGGATGGTCGCGAGGCCGCCGAGGCACGGGCCGGCGCACACCAGGAGATGGGCGCCCGCACCCACGAACACGAGGATCCGCGCGACATTGCGGCCGCGGCGCATCGGCAGCGCGGTCGCACCCAGCCAGCCCGCCACCACCAGCAGCACGGCACCGGGGATGACCGCCCCGAGGACGTTGCCGGAACGCTCCCCGCTGACCTCGGCGGGATCCACGTCCGGAACGAGGCCGGCGGCGCGGGAGATCTGATCGTCGTAGTAGACGGCGTGTGCGATCAGCAGACCGACCAGGCCGAGCAGCAGCAGAACCGCACCGACCTGGAGCCAGAACGCGACGGTCACCAATGCCGGTCGCGGCGGACGCGACGGCTGCGGATCGGCGGTGATCAAGGTCATGGCACGCAAAACTACGGCCCGGCGACAACCCTCGATTCCCCCGTTCGGCCAGGGGTTCGGAGCCGGCTAACGGGTGTGCTCGTGGAACAGCTCGGCGCCGGAGCCGTTCCGCTTGGCCGCGTACATCGCCTCGTCCGCGTCCCGCAGCAGGGCCTCGATCGGCTTGTCGAGGCTGACGGCCACGCCCACGCTGGCCGCCGGGTGTAGGACGTGGTCGTCGATCGACACCGGCTGGGCGAGGGCGTGGACGATGCGGCGGGCGGTGTCCGCCGCGGCCGGCTCGGTCGTGTCGACCAGGATCACGCTGAACTCGTCGCCGCCGAGCCGGGCGACCGTGTCCGCCGGCCGCACGCTGTGCTCGATCCGCCGCGCGGCGATGCGCAGCAACTCGTCACCGGCCCGGTGTCCGAACTCGTCGTTGACGTCCTTGAACTGGTCCAGGTCGAGCAGCAGCACCGCGCTGCCCCGGCCACGGGCGCCGGCGTCGCGCAGCGCCTCCGCGCGCTCGTTGAACAGCGTGCGATTGGCCAGGCCGGTGAGCGGGTCATGGCTCGCGTCGTGCCAGAGCCGCTCCCGCAACGCGACGGTGTCGGAGACATCGCGGACGTTGAGCACCACACCGGCGACCGCCGGATCCTCGAGGCGGCCGGTCGCGATCACCTCCAGCCAGCGGCTGGCGCCGTCGGCCCGGCGCACCTCCAACTCATCCGTCGCGCTCAGCATCCGGCCGGCGAGCACCGGCGCGAGCAGCGCGTCGAGCCGCTCGGCATCGACGGGCTGGAGCGTCCCGGCCGCCGGCTGGCCGACCGCGGCCGACGGGTCCTGCCCGAGCACGGGCCGCAGTGCCGGCGTGGCGTACGTGATCACGCCGTGGTGGTCGAGCACCAGTGTGATGTCCGAGGCGTGCTCCACCAGCGACCGGAACCAGCGCTCCCGCCGGCCGACCGTGTCGACGGTCCGGTCCAGCCGGTTCACCAGACGGGCGTTCTCGACCAGCAGCCAGTCCTGCCGCAGGATGATCAGGCCGGCGATGACCACGGTGCCCATGGCGGTGCCCCAGCTCCGCATGGTCAGGCTCTCGTCGGAAAGTTGCGCGATGAGCAGCAGTTGGGTGGCGCCGAGCGCGATCAGCGGCGCCAGCAAGCGGCTGCCGCGACCGCCGCGCAAGCCCGCGGTGGCGCCCAGCCGGTCCAGGCATGGCGCGGCGGCCAACAGCAGCGCCGGCACCAGTCGGGCCACCAGCACCAGCTCGTTGTCGTCGGCGTCCATGACCTGTGGATTGAGGACGCGTTCGAGACCGTGTAGGGCGGCACCAGCGCCGATGACGGCACCGGTCGCGACCGCGAACGGTGCCGCCCCGGTGACCAGTAGCTCCGTGACAGCGACGACGGAGACCAGCAGGACGGCCGCGCCGATGGCGGTCCAGACCTCCTGATCCGACTGCTCGGCGCTCATCGCGCCGGTCAGCGCGATCGTCCAGATGAAGACCGCGGCCGCCACCAGCACGGTGCCCGCGTCGAGCAAGAGGCCGCGCCGTTCCGGGCCGGGGCGTTCGAAGCCGGTGAACATGAAGGCCAGCAGCCACACCGACCCGATCGTGGCCAAGGCGGACGGCGCCGTCCAAGCGGTGCTGTGGAATCCCGGGTCGACGGCCACGTCTACCGCGCGGAGCACCGCACCGGCCGCGAAGATGGCGCCACTGACGGTGGCCGCCCGCCAGAACCGCCGGGCGCGGGGCGAACCACTGCCGCGCGACGCCAATTGCCAGGAAAGCCCGGCAAAGAGGACATAGCACGCGGCCTGCGTGGTCCATGAGGTGATCGCCGGTGCTGGCCCCGTCAGGATCACGACGGTCGCGGCGACGAACGTACCCAGGAGTAGCCACAGCCAGGGCCAGGCCAGCACGCCGCCGGCGGGGCCCGCGCTTCTACCAAGCTCGGCCGCCGTCAAGCCCCCATGACACCACGCCGGCCACCGACGTGAGCGGCTTTCAGGCTGATTCGGCCGTCGCCGTCGCGGCCTGGTGTGCGGCGAGCAGGTCGCGGAGGGCGCGGACGCCGGCCAGCGCGTACTCCTTGTCGACAATCTGGAGCGCGATGATCGTGACCAGCTCGTCGTCCTGGAGCTCGGCGCCGGCGAACGAGACGCCGCGCTCGAAGCGGATCGCCCGGACCACCTCCCAGGGGAGGTCGTAGGAGCCGATCACGTTGCGGATCCGGATGCCAGTCGCGTCGGCGTCGACCCGCGGGCGCAGGAACAGCAGGATGCCGGCTGCGAACGCCAGGCCGAGGCCGATCATCGCCGTCTGGTCGCCGCGCTGGAAGACGGCCTGGCCCTCACCGGTCGAGCCGGTGAGGCCGAAGCTGACAGCGGTGAAGACGATCACGACGGCGGCGGCAGCGATGATCGCGACCTTGCGTGCCCGCTGCGGGCGGAACGTCACGCTGCCGGTCGCGTCAGTGGTCACGGCAGCCCAGTCTGCCACAGCGGTTGGCAAGGCCGGTCAGAGGCGACAGTTGTGGATGCCGGTGACCAGGATCGCGCGGGCGCCCAGGTCGTACAACTCATCCATGATCTTGTGCACGTCGGTGCGCAGCACCATCGCCTGGACCGCCACCCAGCCCTCGCGGTGCAACGGCGAGACGGTCGGCGACTCGATGCCCGGTGTCAGCGCGGTCGCCTGGTCGAGCAGGTCGGCCCGCACGTCGTAGGCGAGCATCACGTAGCGGCGGGCCACCAGCACGCCCTGCAGGCGGCGGACGAGCTGGGCGACCGGGGCCGAGCCCGCCGAGTCCCGGCCGATCAGCAGCGCCGACGAGGTCAGGATCGGGTCGCCGACCACGGCGAGCCCGGCCTGCCTCAGGGTGGCGCCGGTCTCCACAACGTCGGCGACCACGTCGGCCACGCCGAGCCGGACCGCGTTCTCGACCGCGCCGTCGAGCCGGATCACCTCGGCCGCGATGCCGTTGTCGGCGAGGTAGCGGTTGACCACACCGGGGAACGACGTGGCAACCCGGCGGCCGGCGATCTGGTCGACGGTGGTCAGCGTCGACGGGCTCGCGGCGAACCGGAAGCTGGCGCCGGCGAAGTCGAGGTCGAGCAGTTCGTCGGCCGGGCCGCCGGCGTCGACCAGCAGGTCCCGGCCAGTGATGCCGAGGTCGAGGTCGCCGGAGCCGACGTAGGTGGCGATGTCGCGCGGGCGCAGGTAGAAGAACTCGACGTCGTTGGACTCGTCGCGGCAGACCAGGTCACGCTCGTCGGTGCGCTGGCGGTAGCCCGCCTCGCGCAGCATCTCGGCGGCCGGACGGGAAAGGGTGCCCTTGTTGGGCACGGCGATGCGCAGCATTTCGGAAGACTCCTCGCGGAAGAGGCGGACGTGCACCGGTGAGCGGAGGCGGGCTCACAGATGTCGGTAGACGTCTTCCAGCTTCAGACCGGTGGCCAGCATCAGCACCTGGGCCTGGTAGAGCAGCTGCGAGATCTCCTCGGCGGCCCGCTCCGGGCCCTCGTGCTCGGCGGCCATCCACGCCTCGGCCGCCTCCTCGACGACCTTCTTGCCGATCGCGTGCACCCCGCCCTCGAGCGCGGCGACGGTGCCCGAGCCCGGCGTGCCGGCCTCGGCCTTCGCCTGCAACTCGGCGAAGAGCTCCTCGAACGTCTTCACGCAGCCATCCAACCAGGCACCGGCCCGGCCGCCGAACCCGCCCGGCGCTATTCGACCCGTACGACGTGGTCGTCGACACCGCCGTCGACCGTCACTGTCAGGACGTAGACGCCGGACGCGACGATCGCTGTGAATTGCGCCTCACGCTGCGCCGGGCTGCCACCGGTGAGGGTCAGTTCCTCGTCGGCCACGACCCGCCCGTCGCTGGCGCGGATCAGCAGCCGGCACGTGCCGGCGAACCCCGCGACGTGCACCTCGAGGTTGTTCACGACCTCGCCGTGCTGCGGGTTGATCAGCCAGACCGGCGCCAGCGTGTCGACCGCGGGCGCCCGCCGCAGCACCGGGCCGGCACCGATCCGGACCCCCTTCAACCCGCTGATCGCGGTCACCGTCCAGACCAGTTGCTGGACCGCGATCGGCGTGGGCGGGGTCGCGCCGCCCAGGTCGACGGTGGCCACGTCACCCGTGACGGTGACGCCGCGGACCGTGACGCCGGCCGGCCAGGCGCTGGCGTAGTCGGGGTCGGCGGGCGCGCCGGCGAACATCAGGCCCAGCGCGGCCCGCGCCTGGTCCGCCACCGCGTCGGACGCCGGCGTGATCCGGTGGAACTCGCGCACCAGGCGGTCGCCGCGTTCCGGGCCGACGTAGTAGACGGCGAGCAGCGGCTCCAGCGTGCCGGGCGAGGCCGGCGCGGTCGGCGCGGTCGGCTTGGTCAGCGCCGCGGGCGGCGTCGGGCGCGGGGAGTCGAGCACGAAGACCGCCGCGGTCGCCGCCGCCGCGACGGCCAGGCCGCCGCCGATCCAGGCCTTGACCGCGAATCGGGTACGCCGCCGCCGGGTCGCCGCCCGGATCGTGGCCAGCGCGTCCGGCCGCACGTCGACCGTGGCCGCCTCGGCCTCGAGGGCGCGGCGGATGGCGTGCTCGTCATCGTGAAGACGCTCCGGGGTCATCACAGCCGCTCCAAGGTCAGGCGCAGGGCGGCGACTCCCCGCGACACGTGGCTCTTGACCGCACCGCGGCTGACGCCCATCGCCTCGGCCATCTGCGCCTCGGACAGGTCGGCGTAGTAGCGCAACACGATCGCCTCCCGCTGGCGCGCCGGCAGTCGGCGGACCGCGGCCACCACCGCCGCCTGGGTGAGCAGGTCGAGGGCGCCGGCCTCGGCGCTCTGCACGTCGGGCGGCGGGCGGCTGGCGGCCAGGTGCGCGTCGACCACCCGGCGGTGGCGCAGCGCCGACCGGCAGCCGTTGACCACGGCGACCCGCAGATAGGCCAAGGCCTTGTCGGTGTCCCGGAGGCGGTGCCAGCGGGCGTGCAGCCGCACGTACGCGTCCTGCACGATCTCCTCCGCCAGGCCGCGTTCGTGCAGCAGCAGGCTGGCGAGCCGCACCATCGGCCGGTAGTGCGCGCCGAAGAGATGGGTGACCGCCTGGTCGGCGTCCCATTCGGGGTTCGGTCCGTCGCGCATGAGGCTCCGGAGACGCGGCGCGGTGTCGGCTCGCACGCGAGGATGACGCGCGGGCCTCGGTTCCGGTTTACCGCCCGCGGGGAAGGGGCGCCATGGGTCGAATGTCCAAATTCCCGACCAGTGTGATAGGGAACTCGATGGACGTTCACCTTCACGTCTCTAAGCTGTCCCACATGTCCAGGCGAGCTACCCCCCTCGTGGTCGCGGTCGCGGCCGCCCTCATCACCACCCTCGCGGCCTGCGCGCCCGAGGAGACGCCGGCGGCCGCGCCGTCGGGTTCGGCGGGCCCGTCCTGCACAAAGGACTCCCTGCAGACCGAGACCGCCGGCAAGCTGACGATCGCCACCGACGATCCCGGCTACGAGCCGTGGGTGGTCGACAACAAGCCCGAGTCCGGCGAAGGCTTCGAGTCGGCCGTCGCCTACGCCGTCGCGCAGGAACTCGGCTACGCCAAGTCCGACGTGAGCTGGACCCGGGTCACCTTCAACAACGCGATCGCGCCCGGCCCGAAGGCCTTCGACTTCGACATCAACCAGTTCTCGGTCACGCCCGAGCGGCAGCAGGCGGTCGACTTCTCGTCGCCCTACTACCTCGTGCGGCAGACCGTGATCTCGCTGAAGTCGTCGAAGATCGCCAACGCGAAGTCGATCGCCGATTTGAAGGCCGCCAAGCTCGGCGCCCAGGTCGGCACGACGAGCTTCCAGGCGGTCAACGAGCTGATCAAGCCGACCAGCCAGCCGCAGGTCTACAACACCAACGAAGACGCCAAGAAGGCGTTGGAAAACGGCCAGATCGACGGCCTGGTCGTCGACCTGCCGACGGCGTTCTACATGACCGGCGCCGAGCTGACCGACGGCAAGATCGTCGGGCAGCTGCCGCAGGTGGGCACGCCGGAGACGTTCGGCCTGTTGCTCGACAAGGGCTCCCCGCTGACCAACTGCGTGAGCGGCGCCGTCGACAAGCTCCGCAACGGCGGCCAGCTCGCCGAGCTGGAGAAGAAGTGGCTCGCCGACACGGCGGGCGCGCCCGAACTGTCGTGACCCAGCTGCCCTCGGCGGTCCAGCAAGACCGGATCGCCTGGCGGCGGCGCCAGACGGTCCGGTCGATCCTGGTCGCGGCTGGCTCAACCGCGGTGCTCGGCGCGCTGCTGGTCTTCGCGGTCACCGGCGCGCCCGGCTGGGACCGGGTCCGCCAGTCGTTCCTCGACCCGTCGATCGCCGTCGACGCGCTGCCCGACATCCTGCGCGGGCTCTGGCTCAACATCCGGCTGCTGTTCTTCTGCGCGCTCGGCTCGCTCGGGCTGGGCCTGGTGATCGCGCTGCTGCGTACCCTGCGCGGTCCGGTCTTCTTCCCGGTCCGCGCCCTCGCGGTCAGCTACACCTACACGTTCCGCGGCCTGCCGCTGATCATCGTGATCTACGTGCTCACCCTGGGCGTGCCCGGCCTGCGGCTGCAAGGAATGCCGTCGGTGCTGGTGCTCGGCGGCGCGGCGCTGGTGCTCACCTACTCGGGCTACATCGCCGAGGTGTTCCGCGCCGGCATCGAGTCGGTGCACCCGAGCCAGGTGGCGGCCGCGCGCTCGCTGGGCCTGACCTACCGCCAGGCGATGCGGCACGTGGTGCTGCCACAGGCGGTCCGCCGGGTGGCGCCGCCGCTGCTCAACGACACCGTCGCGCTGCAGAAGGACGTCGGCCTGGTCTCGCTGGCCGGCCCGATCGACGCGGTGCGCGCCGCGCAGATCTCCACCGCCGAACACTTCAACTACACGCCCTACATCGTCGCGGGGGTGCTCTTCGTGCTGCTCGCCATCCCGCTGATCGCGGTCACCGACTGGGTGACGCTGCGGGCCGCCCGCCGGCAGGCCGGCCAATGACCGAGGCTTGGCGAGGGCATCATCAGCAGAGCCCGCCCGGGCAGGGCGGGTCACCACGCAGTGGAGACCCGGCATGACCGAGGCTTGGCGAGGG
>Ga0193743_1002371_pt1 | contig 13411 bp, 10 predicted proteins | sample L2c2metaG_FD_143038 | JGI IMG/M metagenome (GOLD analysis project Ga0193743, IMG submission 143038) | Soil microbial communities from a riparian zone of the East river system, Colorado, United States - L2c2 | ecosystem: Environmental > Terrestrial > Soil > Riparian zone | place: USA: East River... | reverse complement strand
CAGGGAGCGTCGTACAGCACCACCGCCCTGCCCGTCAGCTCCGTCCTCTGCTCCGCCGTCATCGCCAACTCCCGTACATGGCCAGCACCTTCCGGCAACTGGCAAACTTCTATACTGAATCAGATGCCTCTCTCGCACAGCCGTTCCCATCTTTTACAGCAGAAAGCCGAGGCGGTCTTCCCCGGCGGCGTAAACTCCCCCGTCCGGGCCTTCCGCTCCGTCGGCGGCGAGCCTCCCTTCCTCACCCACGCCGAAGGCGCCTGGCTCTACGACGAGGACGGTAACCGCTATCTCGACCTCTTCGGCTCCTGGGGGCCCATGATCCTCGGGCACGCCTTCCCTCCCGCCGTCGAGGCCATCCGCGACGCCGCCGGCAGAAGTGCAAGTTTTGGAGCCTCTACCGCCGCCGAGGCCGCGCTAGCCGCGCTCGTCCAGCAGTGCTTCCCCTCCATCGAAAAGCTGCGCTTCGTCAACTCCGGCACCGAAGCCTGCATGACCGCCATCCGCCTGGCCCGTGGATTCACCGGGCGGAACTTCGTCATCAAGTTCGAGGGCTGCTACCACGGCCACTCCGACGCCATGCTGGTCAAGGCAGGCTCGGGAGTCGCGACCCTCGGGATCCCCGGCTCCGCGGGTGTACCTGCCGAGACCGTGATGCACACCCTCGCCCTGCCCTTCAACGACCTCGAGGCCGTCCGCCAGGCCTTCGCCGCCCGTCCTGGCGAGATCGCCTGCGTCATCGTCGAACCCGTCGTCGGCAACGCCGGAACCATCCCTCCCGCTCCCGGCTATCTCGAGGCGCTGCGCGAGATCACCCGCGAGTACGGCGCTCTCCTCATCCTCGACGAGGTAATGACCGGCTTCCGCGTCACCCTTGGCGGAGCCCAGCGACTCTACAATATCCAGCCCGACCTCACCACCCTCGGCAAGATCGTCGGCGGAGGCCTTCCCTGCGCGGCCTTCGGCGGACGCGCAGAGATCATGGACCGGCTCGCCCCGCTCGGCCCCGTCTACCAGGCCGGAACCCTCAGCGGAAACCCGCTCGCTATGGCTGCCGGAATCGCCACGCTCCAGCACCTCATCGACCACGAGCAGGAGATCTACCCGCAACTCGAAAAAACCACCGCAGCAATCGCCCATGGCGTAGCCTCCATCGCGCGAGAGCGAAACATCCCACTCACCACCAACCAGGTCGGCTCCATGTTCACCTGGTTCTTCACCGCGCAGCCCGTCACCGACTTCGCCAGCGCGGCAACATCCGATACCGCCGCCTTCGGCCAGTTCCATCGCGCCATGCTCGACGCCGGAGTCTGGCTGCCACCCAGCCAGTTCGAGGCCGCCTTCGTCTCCACCGCGCACACCGATCAGAACGTAGCCTTCCTGCTCAACGCCGCCCGCACCGCGCTCAGCGCCTGATGCGTCATCACTCCCCGCGTAAAACAATCACCGGATCGACCCCTGCAGCCTGTCGCGCCGGAATGTAGCACGCGAACACAGCCACCACCAACAGCGTTCCCGTAACCGCCGCAAACGTGATCGCATCCGCGCTCTCCACTCCGTAGAGCTGGGCCGAAAGTGCGCGCGAGGCCATCACCGCCGCAACAACCCCAACGGCCGCGCCCGCAAGAACAGGCCGCATCCCACGGCCGACAACAAAACGCAGCACATTCGCTCGAGTCGCCCCCAGCGCTATGCGAACCCCGATCTCCGCCCGCTGCCGGTTGACGAAGTACGCCACCACACCATAGATTCCCGCGGCCGTAAGCACCAGACCGCAGACACCCAGCATCGTGAGCAGCAGCGTATAAAGCCGCATCTCGGCGACAGACTTCGCCAGCCGCTCCTTCATGGTGAACGCATCGCCCAGCGGAAGTGTCGGGTCCAGTCCCGCGAGCGCCTTCCGCAAAACCTCCGTGCTCGCAGACGCCTCGGTCCTCGTCCGCGCAACCAGATAGAGCGAGCTCTCCGCCCAGCGCCACGGGTTCGTCGACACCTGCATGAACGGCACATAGAGCATCGCCGGTGGAGACACCATCAATCCGTCATCGTGAGCATCAGCCACAATGCCCGCCACCTGCCATAGAGGATTCACTACCTCCATCCCATCCAGCCGCAGTGTCTTGCCTACGGCATCCTGACCGGGCCACAGGCGTCGCGCCATCGTCTCGTTCACCACAACCACCTGCGCCGATCCCACACGATCCTCGTCGCTGAAATCTCGGCCACTCCGCAGCGGAATCCGCATCACACCAAAGTATCCCGGGCTCACATACTGCATCTCCACGGAAGACTCATCGCGCAGCGCCGGAACAACAGCATTCGTCTTCAGCACGATCCCCAGCTTGCTTGCGCTCAACGGAACCTTCGTCGTGAGCGCAGCCGAGACCACCCCCGGCTGCGCGGCGAGGTCCTCGCGGATGCGGCTGTACGCAGCGACGATCTGCTGCGCCGTCCTGTAGCCGGTGGAGGGAAGCGCAGTCCTTCCCGTGACAATGTTCTCGGCGGAGAAGCCCGCATCGACACGCTGCGCCTGAACCGCCGTCCGTATCAGCAGACCCGCCGCGATCAGAAGCACCAGCGCCAGCCCCACCTCAAACGCGATGTAGAAGTTGCGCGCGCGGTCGCGTCCAAGCCCCCCAACGCTCCGCCCTCCATGCGCCAGCACATTCTGCGACTCGCTCCCCGCCGCCCTCAACGCAGGAAGCAACCCGGAGAACACCGCGCAGCCAACCGCAAGACCAAGCAGAACCAGAAGCACCGGAAGGTTGATACTCGCCTCGCCAAGCCTGGGAACAACCGCAGTGCCCAGCACCTTTGCCACTCGAACCAAAACGGCGGCAAGAAGCAGACCCACAAACGCCCCAGCCAACCCAAGCACGAAGCTCTCCGTCAGCAACTGCCGCACGATGCGTCCTCGCGTCGCTCCCAGCGCCTCTCGAATCGCCAGCTCCCGCTCGCGCCCCGTGCCCCGCGCAAACAGCAGGTTGGCCACGTTGGCGCACGCAATCAGAAAGACGGCCCCGACCGCGGCGAGCAGGATCATAAGCTTCTGCCGGTAATCCCCCACCAGGTCACGGGAGAACTCCTTCACGCGGATCGCCCGGTTATGATTCATCTCCGGATAGCGCTGCTCGAGCACCCGCGCCTCCACATCCATCTCCGCCTGTGCCTGCCGAAGCGTTACGCCGTGGCGAAGACGCCCGACTACGTTCAGAATGCCTCCCCAGCCCATCTCCTGACCGCTCAGCGCAAGCGGAACCCAAACCTCCTCACCGTCCGGCCGCACGTCGAAGCTCCGCGGCATCACGCCAATCACCGTGTAGGCCTCGCGGTCCAGAACCACCTGCTGCCCGAGAACACTCCTGTCTTCCCCGAATCGCTCCCTCCACAGGCGATAGCTCAACACAGCAAGATGACGCCGAGGCGGAAGATCGTCCTCTACCGCAAACGTCCGGCCAAACATCGGCGAAGCGCCAAAGACCGAGAAGAACTCCTGCGACACCGCACCACCGGAGACCTGTGAAGAGCTGCTCTTTCCGGCCAGAGTGAACGTCACGTGCTCCAGCGCGGCCAGCCGCTCGAAGGAATGCGTCTCCCTCCGCCAGCTATCGAAGTTGCGCGGCGTCACCACATCGTCCCGACCCTGCCGCGTCGACCACACATTCACGATGCGGTCCGGCTGCGCAAAAGGAAGCGGATGGAGCACGACAGCATAGAGAATGCTGAAGACCGCGGCCACCGCACCGATGCCCACCCCAAGCGTGACAACGGCGAGAAGCGATGTAACCCAGCTGCGGCGAAGCTGGCGAATCCCATACGCAACGTCCTGCCGCAGCTCCATCCCGTAGTCGCGCCTGCGTCTGTGTTCTTCGCGCTCGCTCTGCAACCGCTCGCACGCAGCACGAACCCCTTCCACATCTCCAAACCGCCGCCGAGCCTCTTCGCGCGCCGCCTCTGGCGTCCAGCCCCGCGCAACCAGCTCCTCCACCTTCGTCTCCAGATGGAAGGCCAGTTCATCGTCCACATCGGCCTTCGCATCCGGCCCGAAGAAACGCAAATAACGCCGCCACAAAGGTGTCTTCCCCATCATCGCTATGCCTCCGAGGGCCGCGTCGCTTGCAGAACTCTGGAGACCGCCGTCGAATAAGCCTCCCAGTTCTTCATCTGGCCGCGCAGATGACGCCGCCCCTCTGGGGTCAGCCGGTAGAACTTCGCCCGGCGGTTGTTCTCCGACAACCCCCACTCCGCCTCAATCCATAGCTTCGCCTCCATGCGGTAGAGCGCGGGATAGAGCGCACCCTCCTCCACCAGCAGGGCATCCTCCGTCTGCTGCCGTATCGACTCCACAATCGCGTAGCCGTGCATCGGCCCCCAGCTCAGCGTCTTCAGGACCAGCAGGTCGAGCGTCCCGCGAACGATATCAAGGTCAGGCATCCAGTAAATCCTCCCCTTAGGTTCTAAGGGGAAAGTATTGCCCTCTTCCCCCTAAGAAGTCAAGGGGAGAAAATACAAGCCTTGCCGCCTCGGGGTCTACTCCGTGCGAAGCGCCACTACCGGCTCGATATGCGACGCCCGGCGCGCCGGAAGGTAGCTTGCCGCAACTCCGCATATCGCCAGCAGCACCGCGACGGACAGGGCCGCCACCACGTCATAGCCGTTGAACCTGTATCCCAGCCACGAAACCAGCAGCCTGCCCGAGGCCGCCATCAGCAGCGCCCCCAGCGAGAACCCGACCGCCAGCAGCACCAGCGCATGACGCAGCACCATCCAGACAATCGCCTCCCGTTGTGCCCCCAGCGCCAGCCGAATCCCCAGCTCGCGCGTCCGTTGCCCGACCGAATACGCCAGCAGGCCATAGAGCCCGGCAACCGCGATCACCAGCCCCGCCAGAGCGAACAGCCCCAGCAGCCGCGCTGCCAGAACCTGGTTGCCGAGCGAATCCTCCACCGCCTGTTGCATACTCTCCACGCCATTAAGCACCGCATCCGGCTGCAGATCATGGACCGCGCGGCGAAGGTCAGAAACCACCGAGCTCGCGGGCAGCGAGGAACGAACAGCCATGTTCATATAGAAGTTCCCAAGAATGGGGTAGAGCTCGTCCTGCGGCAGCAGCTGCGCAAGGTTGTAGTGAATCTCCGGCAGCGGAGCCTGGCCCAGCGTCTTCTGCGGGCTGTCGTCCACCACGCCGACGATCGTCGTCCACTGCCGCTCCCCCGCATCGTTCAGCCGAAGCTGCTGGCCGATCGGGTCTTCCTTTGGCAGAAACCGTTTCACAAACGTGCGATTCACAATCGCTACCGGAGGCGCCGTCGCGCTGTCAGTCGCAGCAAAGAACCTCCCCTCCAACAAGCGAATCCCCATCGTGCTGAAGTACTCACCCGTGCTGGCGCGCGCCTGCGCAACGGCGTGCGCGGTCTGCTCCGGCTTGGGATGATGCGCCAGCTCCACCGTCATGTTGAAGTCCCATCCGCCCTGCAGCGGACGCACTGTCGTCAGCCCTGCGGACTGAACTCCCGGCAACGACCGCAGCTTCTCCAGCAGCGGAGCATAAAACGTGTCTATAACCGAAGACCCTTTCTGCTCGGCCGTCGGCGCGGAAAAGAAGCCCGAGGCTCGATTCGGCAGATAGATCTCGCCGGTTACCACCTGGCTTGCGACAAACCCCATGTGCGTATTCCGCAGCGAGACCAGCGTACGAACCATCAGCGAGGCCGCCACCAGCAACGTCAGCGTCAGCGCAATCTCTCCCGTCACCAGAGCATCGCGCCAGCGTGTCTGCTGCCGGGTCGTCCCGCTCGACACCGCTCCCTGACGCAGCCCTTCCTGCGGAGACACGTTAGAGGCATGCAGCGCCGGAAGAAGCCCGAACAGAATCGCCGACACGCACGAGGCGGCAAACAGGTACGCGCAGACCTTCGGATCAATATGAATCTGGTCGCCGAAGATAACCGCTGTCGCCAGATACTGCTTTAGCAGGCGAAGCGCAACCACAGCCAGCCCCAGCCCCAGCGCGCCTCCGGCAAGACTCAGCAGAAGACTCTCCGTCAGGAACTGCCGGATCAGCCGTCCTCTCTGCGCGCCCAACGCAGTGCGCACCGCAACCTCTCGCCGCCGCGCATTTCCTCTCGCCAGCAGAAGTCCCGCCACGTTGGCGCACGCAATCAGCCACACCGCGAACACCGCCACATCCAGAGCCACAATCGCCGGGCGCACCGATCCGGTCACCACCTCGGAATAGGCGGCCACCCGAATTGGATCTGCATTCTCGTCCTTCGGATATTCATGCCGAAGCTGGTCATGGATCGAGTTCATCTCGCGCGTCGCATCCGCAATCGAAACCCCCGGCCGCAGCCTCCCGATCACACTCATCATCGCCGAGCCCCGGTCCTGAAGCTCCTTATCGTTCTCCGCAATCGGAGTCCAGATCGCGTTCCCTCCCGTATTGGCCGGAAACGAAAATCCATCCGGCATCACCCCGATCACCGTATACGGAGCCCCATTCACCGGAATCGAGCGGCCCACGATACCGCGGTCGCCGTGGTAAAGATCGCGCCAGATCGACGACGTCAGGATCACCACATTCGAACGTCCCGGCTCGCTGTCCGCCGCAAAGAACGTCCGGCCCAGCATCGGGCGCGCCTCCAGCAACTCGAACAGGTTCGCGCTCGAGACCACCTGCGCCACCAGCTTCGGGTTCTCCGTCCCTCCCAGCGTCGGAACCTGCTCGGTATAGAACCCGATCTGCCGGAACGAGTGGCTGCGCGCCCTCCAGTCCCGGATGTCCGGCATCGACGTCGGGGCAAAGCTGCCGCTCTCGTTGCGCGAGGCCATCTGCACCACCTCATTGGCGCGCGGAAACGGCATCGACCGCAGCAGCACCTGGTCCACAACCGAGAACATCGCCGCATTCACGCCAATCCCAAGCCCCAGCGTCAGAACCGCCGTCAGCGTGAAGACCGGCGAGTTGCGCAGCTGACGAAGACCATACTGAACATCCTGAAAGAAGGAACGCATTCGTCTCTCCCAATAAAACTCTGCATCCCTATCATGCAGGTCGGGCTCCATCCCTCGCATCACAAAACAGCGCCGAATCAATCACATCCCTCGACACCACCCGCATCCCTCTGTTCGGTTTCGAGATCCCCTGTCCGAAAATGGACAGGCGCCATACCTGTTCCAGAGTTCTGTACCATGATCGGGGTTTCAACTCATCCCGAAGAAGGAGCAGAACAGAAAATGGAAAAGCAGACACGGAGAGGTCTCCTCAAAAACGCGACCAAGGCAACCATCGCCGGAGCAGCCTTCGCCGCCCAGGGAGCCGCAGCGCAGACGACGCGGTCCCAGACCAAGAAGAACGCCACCGGAGGGCCACCCACGCCCTTTCCCTTCACCACCGTCGTCTCCTTCGGCAATCTGCTCTTCGTCTCCGGCATCGGCTGCCGCGTCGCCGGAACCATCGAAGAGGAGACCAAGTGGGTTCTCGACGAGATCGAAAAGAATCTCACCGCCGCAGGCTCCTCGCTCGAGAAAGTCCTCAAGGTAAATGTCTTCCTCGAAGACATCAAGGAGTTCGACCGCATGAACGCCGTCTACAAGACCCGCAAGTGGGGATCGGTCTTCCCGGCACGCAACACCGTCCAGCCCGCCGCGCTCCCCGCCGGCGACTACGGCCTGGCCATCGACTGCATCGCCTACGTCTAGCTCTTCAAATAATCGTCATTTCAACCGAAGCCTCTCACGGTCTTCCCGTGAGAGGCAAAGTGGAGAGCTTCACCCCCAAGCATCCACCCCAACAAACTGCATCCCCGCATACCGCTCCAGCAGCCGTTCCACCGCTCTCACCGTATTCATCCTTGGAGCCCCCAGCCCCTGCTGCCCGCCATCGTGCAGCACAAGATTCGTCGCCACTCCGCGCCTGCGGTTCTTCTCCACCCCGCGCACCGCGTGCCCCAGAATCCTCTCCACCCCAATCGGCAGCCAGTCCTGACAGATCACATTCCACTGCACCGCAGTCATCCCCATCTCGCGCGCGACCTCCAGCACCACCGGCCGTCGCGCTCCATGCGGACAGCGAAAGTACCGCACCTGTTCTCCTAATACATCCTCAATCGCCGCACTCGCCCCACCCAGCTCTTCCCGAATCCTTCGCTCCGTCTGCCACGCCAGCCAGGGATGCGTCATCGTGTGGTTCCCCACCAGGTGACCCGCCGCGGCAATCTCCCTCACCAGCTCTGGACACTGACGCACGAACCCGCCAATCAGAAAGAATGTCGCCCGCACCCCCGCCTTCGCCAGTACCTCCAGCAGCCACGGTGTCGCCTCAGGATTCGGCCCGTCATCAAAGGTCAGGGCAAACTCCTCCGGCTGCGCGGGAGCAACCATCGTCCGCCCAAAGATCTGCGACTCCGGCGACAGCGCCGCCCACGCCAGCGTCCCTCCGGCAGCCACCGCCGCCAGACCGCCCAATCCCGCCGTCAGTCCCAAGCCCATCTACGAAGACCTCTCCCCCATCATCGCACCGGGCGCCCTCCGCTTACTCCGCTCGCAGAGCCATCATAGGGTCCACCCGCGTCGCACTCCACCCCGGAGCCAGCGCCGCGCACACCGCCGTCATCATCATCAGCGCCGACACCATCCCCAGGCTCGCCGGATCTGCCGGCCGCACCCCCACCAGCATGCTCGTCACCAGCCGTGCCAGCATCACGCTCAACACCGTTCCCATCACAATCCCCACGCATGCCAATCGAGCCGCATGTCCCAGCACCGACCGCAGAATCGCTCCGCGCTCCGCCCCGAACGCCATCCGCACCCCAAACTCGAACCTGCGCTGCGCCACCGAATACGCAATCGTTCCATACACCCCAAGCATCGCCAGCACCAGCCCCACGCCCGCAAACGATGAGATCAGCGCCGCGCGAAACCTCTCCGTCGCCACCGACTGATCCATCAGCGCGTCCATCGTCGTGTACCGCCGCGCAATCAGTGGATTCGTCTTCGCAATCCTCTCCTCCACCGCATGCATCAGCGTCAGCGGCTTCACTTCGGTCCGCAGCACAATGTGGATCTGGTTCGCATAAAACGGATGCTGCGTCATCGGCATATACAGCGTCGGCCCCGGCGCGTCCGCAGGAGACTCCTGCCTCACATCGCCCACCACACCCACCACCGTCATCCACTTGTCCGCGTCCAGACCGCACTTGATCTGCCTGCCAACAGGATCGGCCTCGCCAAAGCTCTGCCGCGCCATCGACTCGCTGATCACCGCCACCATCCCGCTCTCGTGCGTGTCCTCCGTACCGAAGTCCCGACCTCGCTTCAGCGGAATCCCCATCGCCGCAAAGTACCCCGGACTGGCCACCGTAAAGTTCGACCACGCCGGATGATCCGGATCCACCGGCAACCCTCCTTTTGTCTCGTAGTAGCCGTTCGAGCCGTAGCTTCCCGTCGGCAACCCCATCACGCCCGCCACCCTGTCCACTCCTGGCAGCCCACGCAGCTGCGCAAACAGCTGGTCGAACATCCCCACCGCGCGCAGAGACTCCATCTCCCGCGTCGCCGGAGCGTCCGCATCCACCACCAGCATCTGCCGCGTCTGGTAGCCCATGTCGCGCGCATTCAGCACCATCATCGTGCGCAGCAGCAGCCCCGCTCCCACGGCCAGCACAAACGTCGCCGCCACCTCGGCCACGACCAGCCCGTCGCGCATAAGCCCCGCGCCATGCCGTGTTATCCCGCGCGAGGCATCGCACTTCAATGCATCTGCCGGGTCCACCTTCGAGGCGCGCATCGCAGGCAGCATCGCCGACACCACTGCGGTCCCCAGCGTCAGCGCCAGCGCAAACCCCAGCACCCACAGGTTCAGGTGAATCTCCGCCGCGCGCGGAAGCTCCTTCGGAGCCATCGCCACCAGCACCTTCACCGCCGGAAACGCCAGCGCCACGCCTGCCGCTCCTCCCATCAGCGCCACCATCACGCTCTCCAGAAACACCGGCTGCATCACCCTCCAGCGCGACGAGCCCAATGCCCTTCGGATCGCCAGCTCTCTCTGCCGTTCCATCGAGCGCACCAGCTGCAGATGCATCACATTGACGCACGCAATCAGCAGAATCAGGCCCGCCGCCGCCCACAGAAACAGCAACGTCTGCCGCGAGTCTCCCGTCAGCGCCTCCTTCAACGGCTTCACCCGCATCGCCTTGCCGTGGTTGTCCTTTGGATAGGCAGTCTCCAGCCGACCCGAAAGCGCTTCCAACTCTGTCCCCGTCTGGGTAAATCCTTCCCCCTCACGCAGCAGCGCCACCGCTTTAAAGTTGAACGACGTCCTTCCCTGCCACGCCGGCTGTGGATGCGAAGCCACCCATACCTGTGTGCCGCCGGGATAGTCGAACCCCTCCGGAAGCACGCCTACAATCTCCTCCGGCTCTCCCTCAATACCCACCACCTGTCCCACCGCCGCCTGCGCCGCGCCAAAGTTGTCCCGTGCAAACCGCTCGCTCACCATCGCGGCATGTTCCTCAGCAGTGAACAACCGCCCCGCCATCGGCCTCAGCGCAAAGACCCGCGCGAAGTTCGTATCGGCAAAGGTCACAATCGAATACGCCGAGTGGTCCCGAAGCTGCACCCCGACCTTGCCGCCGCTATACAGACTTACGGCCTCCAGGGTTCGCGACTGCGAGCGCACATCCGTCGCATCCGGCCACGTCACCCGCGGAATCGCTCTTCCAATCTGGCTCCTGTAAGTCTCAATCTGCGCCAGCCGCTCCGCATTGTGGTACGGCAGCGGAGCCAGCAGCACCGACTCCACCACCGTAAAGATCGCCGCATTCGCCCCGATCCCCAGCGCCAGGGTCAGCGTCGCGGTCACCGTAAACGCCGGATGCTTCCAAAGCTGCCGCGCCGCAAACCGGAGGTCGTCCGACAGAACCTTTACCCCGTTCTCCCACCCATACGATCCAGCCTGCTCCCGCGCCGCCGTCATGCTTCCGCCCTCCCGCCGCGCCGCCCTCTTCGCCTCCTTCGGCGAAAGTCCACGCGACTCCCACTCCGCGGCGGCCTCTTCGAAGTACTGCTCCACCTCATCGGCCACCTCGCGGTCGCGCCCCGCGCGGTTCATCAACCCACGCAACCCATAAGTGATCTGCCGCCAGAGAGACATCGCTACCCCTCCATCTCCAGCAGCCGGGCAATGGCCCCCGCCCGTCGCGTCCAGTCCTCGGTCTCCACCTCCAGCTGCCTCCGCCCCGCCACCGTCAGGGAGTAGAACTTCGCCTTCCGCGAGTTCTCCGTCTGCCTCCACTCCGCATCCAGCCAGCCAGCCCGCTCCAGCCGCTGCAGCGCCGTCAGCAACGACCCCGGATTCACCTTGAAGACCCCACTCGACACCTGCTCCACCCGCCTCGCAATCCCAAACCCATGCAGCGGCCCCAGACTCAGAGTCTTCAGGATCAACATGTCCATCGTCCCCTGAATCACATCGGTATTGCTCACATCGGTATTGCTCACATCGGTATTCGCATCCGTCATATCGGCGAACCTATGCGCCCTTCCATATGATTGTCAAGATGTGAACATCAAAATGAACCGAAAGCAGCTCTTACCGAAGCAGCTCTTTAGGTGTCATCCCGAGCGAAGTCGAGGGACCTGCGGTTCCACTGCCATCACTGTCAAGTCAAAATCCGCATAAGCCAAACAAACCAAACCACATCCAGATGCCGATCAGTTCCCTCTAGTCGGCTAAAATAGAACCAGAAGCAAGAAAAGCCCCGGAAGAATCCGGGGCCTTTTTTGTTTTGTAACTCTTTATATTTTAGTATCTTAGCTGCAACTCCTTGTTTTTCAATATTTTGACATGGAGGTCCGGGGCTAAGTTACATTTTTTGAAGACTTTGCACAAAATCCGGGGGGTACCCTTAGCAGCTGTGCTCATGGAGAAGATGCGGATATGGATGCGCCAGAGCATTCATCTTGCCGTCCGGCATCTGCATTACCTCCAGGAAGGCCGTCTGGAAGCTCTGCATATCGCCCGGACTCCCCACCGTGATGCGCGGCCAGTTCGGCATGCTCGCCCACGTCCGCCCCACCATCACCGAGTGATGCGCCAGGGCGTTGATCACCGGCCCACCCGGCTTCTTCACATCCAGCAGAAAGTGGTTCGTCTGCGAGGGAGTGAAGGAATAGTTGTTCTTCGCCAGCCACTCAAAGGTTCGGTTGCGGGTATCGGCCATCGCCTGCTTGCGCAGAGGAATCAGCTGCTTGTCCTCAAGCTGCGCCTTCGCGCACTGCACCGCGGTCGTCGCCATCGAGTTCACCCCGAAGTGATGCAGCTTCTCCGCAAGGTCCGGCCGCGCCGAAGCATAGCCAAACCGCAGTCCGCCCATCGAGTAGATCTTCGAAAAAGTCCGCGAGACAATCAGGTCCTTGTCCTTGGCCACAAGGTCCAACACCGACTCCGCATCCGAGAAGTGGATATACGCCTCATCCACCAGCACCACCGACCCGGCAGGCTTGTTCGCCAGCAGCCACTCGATGTCGGCCCGCTTCACCAACGTGCCCGTCGGGTTGTTCGGATTGCAGATATAGAAGAGTCCGGCGTTCGGATCGGCCGCCACCATCGCCTCCATGTCATAGCTGTAATCGGACTTCAACGGAACCTTGTGAACCTTCGCCCCGTTGGACTCGGCCACGCGCCAGGTCTGCTCGAAGGTAGGATCGGCGGTCACCAGCGACTTCGCCGGCGAGGTAAAAGCAAGCGCCGTAAAGTTGAGGATCTCACTCGATCCCGCGTACAGCGTCACGTACCCTGGCTTTAGATCGTGGTACGCCGCCACCTGCTCTGCAACCTTCTTCGTCTCGCCCATGTAGTAGCGGTTCCCGTTGGTCGCCATCTGATGCATCACCGCGACCGCAGCAGGAATCGGTCCCGAGGGATATTCATTAATGTTAAGCAGCGCGACATTCGCCGGCGTATCGATAAAGCCGACAGCGGGGACGCCCGCAGCGGCAGGCGCGGCAAACGCCGAGCGCGCCAGCGCGGGAAGAACAGAGGAGGCCACCGGCAAAGCGGCGCCCATGCGGAGAAAGTTACGACGGTTCAGACGATGCGTCATCTCGTGCTCCTTTGCGGGTGAAGGACTGCGGATGGAACCACGGCTGCTTGCAGACAAGGTGCGTCAGCAGCAGGAATCGGATCTTTCGAATCTGAATCGGGGGGAATCGCCAAGGGGCGAGTCTTCGCGGACTCTGCCGGAACGGGCGAGATGCCGCTATTCTGCGCTCCACCCGGGGAAAAGTCCATAGCAATCAGAACAGTTCCTTGAGCAAGCGCGCGCCAAACCCATCCACTATGCGAAACTGAAGAAGACCAAAAGCAGATCTGGCGCCAGCCTGGCCCTGCATTGGGAAAAACCGCCTTCGC
>Ga0193743_1002370_pt1 | contig 13414 bp, 10 predicted proteins | sample L2c2metaG_FD_143038 | JGI IMG/M metagenome (GOLD analysis project Ga0193743, IMG submission 143038) | Soil microbial communities from a riparian zone of the East river system, Colorado, United States - L2c2 | ecosystem: Environmental > Terrestrial > Soil > Riparian zone | place: USA: East River... | reverse complement strand
GCGATGCGGGTGTGGGGGCATTCCTGCGGGCTCCAAGTCACGATCATGGATGCCGACACGGTGTCTGAGACCAACTGTGTCCGTCAGCCATTCTCCGCCTCGGACATCGGTCAAAACAAAGCAACAGTGCTTATCAATCGGATCAACATGTTCTGGGGTACGAAGTGGTTAGCGGAACCATCCTTTTTCAACGAACGCACTCTGCGCCGATCATATGACGAGGTTCCAGATTTGCTTATCGGATGTGTCGACACCCGCGCCGCACGGCAGGTCATCGAACAGGCTGTGACGCGGCCAGTGCATACAACGACCTACTGGCTTGATATTGGGAACAACGCGGCGAGTGGGCAGTACATACTCGGGCAGCCGCTGAACTCTCGGAACCGACGCTCTGCCGTCAGGCTGCGCACTGTTAGCGAGTTGTATCCCGAAATCGTCGACGTGGCAGCCGGTGAGGACCCTTTGCCGAGCTGTTCTGCGATCGAAGCTCTCGATCGACAAGAGCCGTTCATCAACCAGACGCTTGCCTCAAGCGCTCTCACTATGCTGGCGCGGCTTTTCCGCTATGGAAAGCTGAGTCATCATGGAGCCTTCTTCAACGCCGAAACCGGGCGTATGAGCGCTCTGCCGATCGATCCCCAAATGTGGACGAAGGTCCGGAGACGCAATCGTCGGCTCCGGGTAGCAGCTTGAGCAAGCAGTCATCCATCCTTCCGCGGTCCATCCAATCACACCCATCGGAGATGCCCATGTTTCAGCAACTCGTTCCACTCCTGCGCCAGAGGTCCGTCCTCTTGACGGTCACTTCTCTCGAAGAAGACCAGATTCGCGTCAATGTCCTGCCAAAGAAGCTGGCGGACGGCGAAAACGCTGCCCTTACCACCCCGATGAGCTTCACCGGAACCGCAGCAGAGCTCGACGCACAACTGCCAGATGCAATTGTCAGCTTCGTCGCCAGTCATCTGGAATTGAAGAACACGCTCGGCCGCGCCAAAGAGGAGATGGCTGCCGCGGCCAAGGCAGCCCAGGACGAGGCAAGGAATAAGTCGAAGACGGCGAAGAAAGCCGCTCCGGCCGATGTACCACTAACGAAGGACGAGCAGAAAGAAGCGGAACAGGCGAAGGCACCCAGCCTTTTCGATATGCCCACTCCGGTCAGCGCGAGCCCCACTCCTCCTTCCGATTCGGATGAAGAAGCCGAGATTCTTGCCGAAATGAATGAGGATCAGGAAACGGAGGAAGAAGACGAGGCCTCTGTCGCTTCGTAGTCCTCCTGGCAAATGGCCGCGATTCAGGTAACGTTGCCGATCACCTTAGCTGCGGGAGTCACTTTATGCGAAGCCAGATATTGGCAAATGTACTCGGCGCGCAGTCCGGAGACGGAGCCGATCGATAAAGACTAGCCGACTTCAGGGGAGTAATCCAGGGCGAAACCGGGACGAGCGTGCCGGGCAGTGCACAACCAGTAACTTCCGCACAGAGGGTGATACAACCGACGTCTCGGTATCGCCCTGCATTCTTCGTTCGCTTTCCATTGGCGGCGGAAATCGATCAGCGTACTCAGCGTATGCCGATGAATCCGGACATTTCACTTGCACGAAAAGCGACCATTTCTACTTGCTAACGACACTTCCGCTTTGTCGACCACATTGCCAGAACACCCAGTTCCGTCAAAATAGGATGCTTCGGCTCCCGAGGAACGGCGATCCAAAACTATTCAAATTCTATGCTCGCCTGATTTGATCGGCCGCGGTATATTCTGTTCGAACGCAACTTTCCCCTGGTGCTCGCATATCGGACATTATTTGTAACGATGGGACGGATAGCGGCACTACAGGATAGAAGGTTTCCTCCGGGATCGATCCTGATCACTTCATTTCGGTTCGCGATCGCCACTTCCGCGGGAAAAGACTTGATATTTGCAACGACCCTGCACTTCTATTAATCACCCCAGTCGCGCCACGGCTCAGGCATTAGATCGATCGAAAGCGATTTCCCCTTTGAGATCAGGAAGCTGCAAAGGTTTAAATCAACTTCCGAATGTTGCAGGATTCAATCCAAGGCAATAAATCGGGGAGCTGATGCTGATCCCCGCATAACGCGGCATTCTTCGCACCCGGAGGAAACAATGGCCGACTTAAAGAATTCGCAGCGCGTCAGCTACAAAGCCACTTACAACCAAATCAGTCCAACGGCCACGACTACGGCCACAACCGGCGCAGCTGGACACAATCCTACGAAATCGCTATCGAGAGCGGTTGAGAAAGCGGCATTCATTCAATCCCTAAGGATAGTTCCAGCCGAACTCGACGTACTCAAGAAGCTGCTTTCGGATTCTCGTGGGCTCGACTCTGGCGTGAGTGCACAAATCGCGCCTGTACTCACTGCGATCGAGAAGCTGATAAACGACAATACGGCTACATCGACACTCAACAATGCCTCCGCCTTCGCAAAGATCGATCCCGAGACGCTGGTGGCTGTCGCTCAACAACTCGTGAACTATCGGCAGTCCCTGGTCGATCGGGTCAATCGATCAGTAGCCGACATACTCTCGGCATTTCGCAGTTCGCTGGTGCCTACGGCGGCACCCACGGCCTCGGCGGCCACCACGGCGACGGCGTCGAAGTCGAAGTCGAAAAACGAAGCGACGACTTCGAGCGTTACCGACTCCGGAATTTCAGTTCTGACGACGGTCGTTCCCGTAAAGGCAAAGAAAGCTGGAAGCAAGTCAAAGGTTGAATCACGTGGCTACACGACCCAAGTCACGCCCGACGAGTCAAAACCTGCGCCAGCGGCATTCACATCTATCCTGAGCATGGGACCTTCAACTACGTATGCTCCGTCAAATACCGATGCACTTACCTGGGCGGAGCAATTTCAACCGAAGCTGTTTGCCAGCCTGACGAATCAGATCCAGTCATACCTTGGTGTATCCGCCGACGAACGAAGCGCGATTGGCGCCGCAAACGTTGTTGCGGAAATGATGCGGACAAACTTCTCGGCGATTTTTAATCCAGGTGCATTAAAAGGTGTGATCAATGGCTTCCAATCAAGAATGACGATTGAACCGGTCGGCAACCTCCATCTGGAGAGAATAGAAATGTATCCCTCTGGCGTGGAGCGCGGGGAGTTGGTCCATTCGATTCCGTTGGCGCCCGGTGAAACCGTCAATATCAGTCACAAGGAATGGGCTATAACGAACAAGGAGTTCGAGGATATCGTTCAGGACTACTTCGAAGGTTATAGCGAGCAGGGCGTAGCGGATAAGACTGACATTTCGATGTCGAATGACTCGCAGTCGCAACACGCCACCGCTCTCAACGTGGGCTCTTCGCTATCAGCCAGCTACTCTTCAGTCACGCTGAGCACAAATTTCGGATACAACTCCACAAGCAATGATTCCCAATCGAAAAAGGACAGTCGAACCCACAGCATTTCTATCACTAAGAAGGCGTCGGCACGAACCAAGAAGGACCATAAAGTCACCTTCAAAGTCACTTCTGTTACCGGGAGTGAAGACCAGTCCGTGCGCGTGATTTCCAATTCGAGCCCCACGAACTCCATGCGGATCGACTATTTTCAACTGGCTCGCAAGTGGAAAGTAGATCTGCTGCGATATGGTCTTCGGATGACCTACGACATCGTCATCCCCAATCCGGGTTCGGGAATCATAACACTCGTAAGCGACGTCAAATCTCTCGATGCGCTCATTAATACACCCTTTACGTTTTCGCTTCCGCTGTCGGCGATTTACTACAATTCGCTGGCAGTGAACCCACAGGATGTATCCAATTACGATCAGTTGGCCGCGCAATACGATGCCTCAGTCACTGCGCCTCCTGAACCTCGCAAATGGGTCAACGTTCACAAAGAGACCGCGGAGGTAAACGACTACGATCACGTGCATTTCGATTCAGTGGAGTTCGACATTGATGACAATTACTACATATACCAATTTCAACTGGAGCTCAATTTTCAGACTAATCAAGGTGAGACGAACGACTACTTCGAGATGATTGGGGGAGAGTCGATCAATGCGGGGATTACGAACCTGATCGGAAAGTCAGGGCACCTCTCGCTCGATTTCATGTACCAGTATGTGTACAACTACGCAATAAACATCACCTTTTCATGTCGCCCCAAAGTGCAGGCCTTGCTTGATTGGCGATTGCAGGCCTGGAACCAGATTCGCCAGGCTGCAGAAGATGCGTACAACAAGGGCCTCCAAAACTACAAGGACGAACAAGCCAAGCTGATCCAGCAGATTGCGGACTATGACGCTTTGACGCTACGCCGCATGGAACAAGAAGAGATCATGAAGGGCGTATTGCGATGGCTGCTGGGCCCACAGTTCTATCTGGTTCCCTTCAACATCGCCAACCTGTTTGGTAGCGACAGCAACGATCCTGAAGTGACCGACGTTCTCGACCCCAATCGCCTTTCCGCTTCAGAGTGGCAAGATGTAATGGAGCGTGGAGAGTTCATCAAATACATTCACAACGCTATCGAGTGGGAGAACGTTTTGTATTTCACGTATCCCTATTTCTGGGACGACAACAGGGCATGGGATTTCAAGAAATTTCTATATCATCCCGATCCGACCCACAGAACGCTCCTGCGTTCAGGGGCCGCGCGTGTAGTTTTGACAATCCGGCCGGGATTCGAGCAGAGCTTTACGAGCCTTGTTGAGTCCGGCGCATTCAATTCACTTCCCGGGCCGCATCCTTACGTCACGATTGCGCAGGAAATCCAGGATTTCGCCAACACAAACTATCCCGGCTTCCCACCCGCCAATCCCGAACAGGATGCTCGGCCGCTCCTGTTCTTGGAGCAACGGCGAGTATGGAAGGAGATGCAGTTCATCATTCAGCTACTGAATGCCTGCAAGGTAGCCACTGGTTCTTATCCCGCGGACAACGGCACGAATGCAGTGCCGGCAACCGCTCTCACACCTTTCCTCAATGGACCAGTGGTCATAAACGGAAACAACTACAACGGGATTAACGATTACAACACGCAGGCGAACAACCAGCAGCTCGCATTGGATACGAATACTCCGCAAGAAGCATTGCTGCCAACCTACGCAACTGTTCCAGTCAATGATCTGGAATGGAACCACCCATATTTCTACAAGTGCCCAGGAGATACGGGTGACTATGATCTGATCTCCTACGGTGCAGACGGACTACCGGGCGGTACCGACAAAAATGCCGACATCTCCGCCAACTCCGAAGCTTCGTTGATCTCAACGTGGTTCGAATACACACCAACAAGCGCCATGGATATTGGGATCACAACAAATCCACCCAATGCTGTTCCGCCACAACCCGATCCTCAGATTGCATAGCGCCGCAGCGGGCTGTCGAAATGGAAGTCTTCGTCAGCCTTTTGAGGACATCACTGAGTGGGAGGCGGGTCAAATGATCATCACTGTAGAACAACTTACACAGATAGTGGCAGCGGGCGGCGGATTAGTACTCGACGCATCGAAAATGACTCTTAACCAGATCAAAGAGATCATTCCAGCAGCGAAGGCAAACAAAGCCAGGATTACGCTCAAGAATGTGTCAGATATGACAGCCGGGCAACTGATGGAGATTGCCGGGCTCGCCCCAGGTCTCGTCACCTTCAATCTCAGCGAGGACTAGCGTTTCGAGTAAGAAATTCAGCGTCTGGCAAGCACGAACGATCCCACCGTGATCGCTGAGAGGGAGATATGAGTGACGATACGCGCTATTGGTTCGTCGATATGCAGCAGTTCCTTGGAAACGCTTTTTCCATGAGTCACCCGCTGTGGATGCCGGATGCGCGTGCCGGTAATGACGTGAAAATCCTCTTGGACGGGCAGGAGACCTATCGGGAGATGATCAATGCACTCGATCCGTCTCCCAAGAAATGGCCGGATGGTTCTTTCATCTACATGGCTAACTGGATCGTCTACGACGATTTCAACCTTGATCGCGATCCACAATACCATCTGATCAGCACGGCGAAAACGACGCTCCGCGACGTTCTGAAGCGCGCGTCCGATAAAAACGTGATGATCCGCGCTCTTTTCTGGGATCGCGTCTTTGGAGGCGGAAGCGAGAAACAGAACATAGAACCGAGGGATTTCATCAACGGTCTGCGGAACGGCCATGCGATTCTCGATGGCCGAGTGATCAACACGGTCATCGGCGACACGTTCAACAAGGGCTCCCATCATCAAAAGCTGCTTCTTGTGAATGGTCCCGATGGACTAATTGCGTTCGCGGGTGGCGTTGACTTTCATCCGAATCGGGTATTTGGGCATAATGACCCGCTCGACGACAACACGCCTGGGGCCACTGGAACAAAAATCAAGCGTCTCGATGACAGGAGCGCACCGCTGCTCGACGTGCACGTTCGAATTCGAGGCCCCGCCGCTTATGATCTTCTCGACATCTTCCTGCGTCGCTATGCCGACCACCCTTCGGCAGCCGGCAAGTTTGTGTACGCGCCGCACCGTGACTATAAGCCGGTGCCCGATGCCGGTGTCACGGTACGCGTCTGCACTACCTTTGGCGATGCGCCGATCCGGGATGATACAAACGTCTCGCCGTCCGATGACACACTGAAACTGTTGGAGGGACCAAAAACAGAGGGAAACTTCCGCGAACTGAACATCGTTAAGATCTCGCAAAAGGGCGGCGGACGCACGCGCGCTGTTCAGCCGTACTCGTTTGCTCCGCGGGGCCGTCAGTCTGGCCGAGCGCAGTTGCTTTACGCGATCTCAGGCGCTCGCAAATTTATTTACTTCGAAGACCAGTACATGGTCGGCCAGGAGATTGCCGAGGCGATCCGCGATGTAGTGAATCGCTATGGTGTCAAGGTACTCGGAGTAATACCGCATCAGTCCATCAGCACCGATTTCGACGAAGGCCGCATTGGCTATTTCCGAACTGACCGCGGACTCGACGTGCTCGCAAGTACAAGGGTCAGTAGGGTCATCCAGGTTATTTACGGGAAGAATGCTGACCCGGAAAAACTGACGTTTCTTTTCTCACCGCTTCAGACGCTGCCTAATCCGCAAGGAAGCATTTTCCAATACATCCACTCAAAGGTCTTCATCATCGACGACGCGTTCTGCACGATAGGTTCGATGAACTTCAATCGACGCAGTACAACACATGATTCCGAACTATCGCTTGGGTTCTACGAACCGAACTCCAAAACTGACGGTTTTGCTAAACGGTTACGGCTTCGTCTCTGGCAGAATCATCTTGGGTTGACGACGAGCGGACTATTTCTCATCAATGATCCGCTCGAGAGCTTGGCATCCGTGTGGAGCCAGATCACAGCGTTGTGGGGCAGAAGCGAAATACATGCACCTGGGGGCCTTAAATGGAATCCCAACGTCGTGCGGTACAACTGGTCCACAGACACACCACTGGGGACTTCTCAACATTTCATTGATCCGTTGGGAATCGGGATTACGAACGAGACTGAGTGGGTGGACAAAGTCACCGATCCGGTAGTGACAAGCAATGAAACGACTCGCCTTCCAAAAAGATAACCGCCATCATTTGGCAGGTGAGTGCATCTGGAGCTGCGCTACCTCGCTCAATCGTCAGCCCTCGTCGTAAACGAGGCAATATTGCGAATTATGGAAACGAAAGGTGGTTGCGTTGTTTGCACGCTTATCGCTTTCACGAACTACTGGGAGAATCACTTCGGGATTCACAGCCTAACTGTTCGCTGATTCTGCCGCAGTTCGCATCACCATTTCCGCTTCATCTGAACCTCGCCTGACCTATCACTCCGTAAGGACAATTCATGAAACCCTCTGAGCTCTTTGAAGCGCTCCATGCGCTCATTACCGAACGTGTGCCTTTGCACATCTGGGGCGCGTGCGGTGTGGGCAAATCGCAGATCGTTGCACAGATAGCCTCTGATCTGGGCTGGCAGTTCCTCGATATTCGAGCTGTTCAGCTTGATCCCGTCGATCTGCGCGGACTACCGCGCATCTCCGCAGATCAAGCCGAATGGGTGCCACCAAAGTTTCTGCCGACCTCCGGCAAAGGCATCCTCTTTCTCGACGAGCTGACTGCCGCACCTCAGATGACTCAGGCTGGCTGTTATCAGCTGGTACTTGACCGCAAGCTCGGTGAATACCATCTCCCTGACGGTTGGGTGGTGGTGGCAGCAGGCAATCCGGCATCCGAGCGTGGCGTGCACTTCTCCATGCCGAGGCCGCTGCGTAATCGCTTCGTCCACCTATCCCTCGAGCCGGACTTCGAAGACTGGTGCCAGTGGGCGGTTCGTGTTGAGCGGCTTCGCCCGTCGGCAGAAGAGCGGCTTCTTCACGGGAGCCACGGAGATCGAAGCGCAGTTGCTGGAGGGGACTGTTGGGCTCGCGGCCACGACGGAGCTGGTTGCCTTCCTGCGGCTGTTTCGTGACCTGCCGTCCATCGATGAAATCCTATTGAACCCGGATACGGCGCCGCTCCCTGGAGAGCCCTCGGCTCAGATCGCGATTGCCACTGCATTAGGAAGAGTTCTTAGCGATCACTCCATCGCGAAGGGCATGCAATATCTCGATCGCATGCCAACCGAAATGCGCGTGCTGGCAATACGCGACGCAGCCGCGCGGAATCGTGGCATCACCCCCACACCAGAGTTCGTTCGCTTCGGTGTCGAACATGCGGAGGTCCTGCAATGATTACCGAACGAGCCATGCTGGCCGCAGTCCACATCAGTATTTGGACTGCGGTGAAACACGACCGGAAGATTAGCCGCGACGTCGCCAATCAACACGGCGCGCACGAGAGCGCAGGGCGCTACAACAAACAACTCCTCCGTGGTGCGGAGAAGCTTGACGCCTTGCGGACCCTCGCTGGACAAATTCGCCAGCACTTCTACAAGATCACCCTGCCGTGGTCCGATGAAGGCTATCGTCTGCTGCCCGCACACTTCTACTTTGAACTCACCACACAGATGCGAGACTTTGAGCGCGCTTTCTCCCAGAGCGTCGATGAGTTTCTGGAAGTCTACCCGTCCTACATCGAACAGGTCCGTCCGGAGTTGAACGGCCTTTTTCGAGAGGAAGACTATCCGTCGGCCGAAAAGCTTCGGACGAAGTTCGGGGTGAAGCTAGAGGTGCTTCCCATTCCCAGTGGCGATGACTTCCGTGTGACGCTCTCGGAGGAAGAACAGGCGCGGGTCGCGCGAAAAATCAACGCGAGTGTACGCCAATCGCTCGACCGTGGAACCAAGGACCTTTGGGCGCGGCTGACGGACTTGCTCACACACATGGTCGACAAACTGAATGAGCCGGAGTCGCGATTCCATGCCTCGCTGATGACCAATGTCTTCGACCTTGTCGATCTGCTTCCACGTCTGAACGTGAACCAGGACAAGGAACTGAATCGATTTGCGGCGGAGATCAAGGATCGGCTGTGCAACGTCAGCGCGCACGATCTGAAGAAGAACGAGATTCTCCGCGTTGCGACCGCTACGGACGCGAATCAGATCCTATCGCAGATGGACGCGGTCCTGCGCGGCCGCGAGCAAGTCCCTGTCGAATCGAACGACAAGTCTGCACAACAGAACGCGCCAGGTGTCGCGGAGATCTTCTCGCACATGTCGGCGTACATGGAGGCTGCAACGCCATGAACAAGCACCTTGCCCCCGCAGTCCGGATTCAGAAGGCCCGGACCGCGCTCCTTCTCGACCATCCTTTCTTTGGTTCACTCCTCTTTCGTTTGGGTGGACGGGCCTCTGGCACGATTCAGACCATGGCCACCGATGGTGTCTCCCTCTTCTACAATCCGGAATTTGTCGAGACGCTGAACGCGGCAGAACTTGCGGGCGTTCTGGCCCATGAAGTCATGCACCCAGCACTTCAGCATCACACTCGTCGCGGAGACCGTGATCGGGAACGCTGGAATATGGCATGCGACTATGCCATCAATCCCCTGCTCCTGGATGCCGGGCTCACGCTGCCAAAAGACGTTCTCATCGACCATCGCTTTCGCGGCATGAGCGCAGAGCGCATCTACAACCTGATCGAAGAGCAGCAGAATCAGGACGACTCAGACGGCGAACGAGAGAGGCAGAACGGTGCTTCTTCTGATGGAGAGGGTGGGAGGCAGGACAAAACTCCGAATGGAGACAGTGAGCCTACTGCTCCGACAACTCCGGGTGGCTTTGGCCAGGTGCTCGACGCTCCTGAGCCCGAAGGAGACGACGGCGATACGGTAGCTGAACAGGCGCGGGAATGGAAGATAGCCGTCGAGCAGGCGGAGAACATCGCGAAACTTGCAGGTAAGCTGCCGGGAGGAACCACTCGTAGTCTCCAACAATCCGAGGCGGCAGGAGTGGACTGGCGTGAGCTGTTGCGCCGCGCATGGTCAGAGACAATTCCGTCTGACTACAGTTGGATGCCGCCCAACCGGCGGCACATCTGGGCCGGTCTTTATCTACCCGGTGTCAGCTGTGAAGGCGCAGGAGAAATCGCCATCGCGGTCGATTGCTCGGGGTCGATCAATGCACGCCAACTGGGTCTCTTCGAGGCGGAAATTCGCTCCATTCTCGAAGGGCAACGGCCTAGCCGAGTGCATGTGCTCTACTTCGATACCGAGGTCCATAAGGCCGAGGTCTATCAAGCAGGACAGCCGATCGCACTTACCCCGGTTGGCGGAGGAGGAACGAACTTCGCGCCCTGCTTCCGCTGGTTGGACGAGCATGGAATTGTGCCGCAGACTCTGGTTTTCCTTACAGACCTATGCGGAGCATTCCCGAAAGAGGCTCCTGCCTACTCGGTGTTGTGGGCATCCACGGAGTCGCGTCGGGCGCCATTCGGGCAAGTGATTCCAATGGAAGCGGCGTAGCGCCCCGCTTCCCTTGCTTGGATTTTCACTTACCCTACGCACAGATCGAGTCAGTGTCCGGTTTGACGGTGACTTGGGCTCAATCCGAGATCTGACTGCTACCGGTTCTGGCAAGACGTAGTTACCTATAAGTGAGATGAGAAGGTCACCTCGGAAACGAGAGAGACTATGCGCATGAAAAGGCATTCGCAGTATTTCATCTCAAAAAGTCCACGCAGGGGTTCCAGGGTCGGGACGACGATCGGTATCGACCTTGGAGACGTCTGGAGCCATTACTGCACCATCAACGAAGAGGGCGAGGTCATCGACCGTGGCCGTTTCCGAACCAACCCATCGGGCGTAGATAAGCGCTTCTGCGATCTCGAGCCGATCCGGATAGCGATGGAAGCCGGAGCTCATTCCATCTGGATCAGCGAGCAGATACGCGATCTGGGCCACGAAGTGATTGTGGCGAATGTGCGCGAGTTGCGGGCGATCTCACACAGCGCGCTGCATTTCCGTGCACAATCAGCTTGTCCGGGACATAGCCCATGGCGAAGAAGCCAATGATTGGCTATATACAGCAAGCCTGCGAATCCGCCTGGGTTCTTGGCGGAACTTATGTGTCCTCGCTTGTGAGAGGTTTAATCTGAGATACGGCGAAGGCTGTCAAAATGTTTGCCACACGGCGCAAACAGGCCATTCCCGACACAATCTCTGCGGCTAGGTCTGGGCCGGGTTCTAGTCGTATGACCGGCGCGGTGTAATGTCGGATATACGCGGAAAAGGTTCTCCCAACGTGGCGACGCTGATTTATACTCCATTCACAATTTGTGAACCTTTCTGCACAAGGATGCGGGCTCAACCTCCAAGGCGACCTATCGCCTTTCATATCTCCTGTGCACCGATCTCTGGCGATTGCACCGGAACATCTGGGAACTTATTTCCTTGAGCTCCTACGGAATTGTCCCATTGCCGTGTTGGTTTTAAACCCTCTGCATAAAGTGCAATTCAGCAATGAAGCTTTTGAGAAGCTCTTCCAGTACACCGAGAGTGAGTTAGTAGCTGAAGATCTGCAGGAGTTGATCGCCACCAACGAGCTGGCTCCGGAAGCGATTGAGATATGGGGACGCGTGCTTACCGGGGAACGCGTGTACGCAGCCACGCAACGGAGGCGCAAGGATGGCAACGTTGTGGATGTTGAGCTGCATGGCATTCCAATCATGGTTGGTGGCGCCCTGATTGGGGTTATCGCTTTTTATCATGATGTCTCCCAGCGAAAGGGGGCGGAGCTTGCCCTGCATCAGCTTTCTGCACGCTTGCTGGAGTTACAAGACGAAGAGCGACGACGCATCGCCCGTGAGTTGCACGATACTACGGCGCAGAGCATCTTTGCGCTCACGATTAACCTGACGCGCATCCACGAATCCATTGGCAAGGACCGCCCTGATGTCCAGGCAATCATCGCAGATAGTCTTTACCTTGCGGAACAGAGTGCGAAGGAATTGAGAACCCTTTCTTATCTTCTGCACCCCCCTTTGCTGGATGACGTGGGGCTGGTCTCGGCGATCAGTTGGTATTCGCGGGGATTTTCGGAGCGCAGCGGGATTCATGTTGATCTTGATATTCCTCCTGACCTGGAGCGGCTGCCGAGAGCTTTGGAGATTGCGTTCTTCCGAATCGTCCAGGAGGCGCTGACGAATGTTCACCGTCATTCGGGTAGTCCTCGCGCGGCCATTCGTTTGGCCGCCGACGCGGAACGGATCGTGATGGAAATCAGCGACCAAGGAGTCGGCTTCAGCTACCCGCCTGGACAAGCCGCTGCAAAGCTGGGAGTGGGACTGGCGGGGATGCGGGAACGTATTCATCAATTGGGTGGTCAGTTCGAAATTGTTTCCGGCCGCCACGGAACAACTGTGCGCGTGGCGCATACTCTACCGCAGTAGCAGGAAAGATCTATGCCCCCTTTAAGAATCCTAGTCGCCGATGATCATGATGTAGTCCGCCAGGGGCTGCGTTCACTTCTCGAATCACGGGCGGGGTGGGAAGTGTGTGGGGAAGCCAGTAATGGGCGCGAAGCGGTTGAGCTGAGCATGACGCTGAAACCTGAGATCGTGATTATGGATATCGCTATGCCCACGATGACCGGGCTTGAGGCGACACGACAGATTCTCAAGGCGAATCCGAAAACCCAGGTGATTGTGCTGACCATGCATGAATCAGAGGAGTTGCTGCGGGAGGTGCTTGATGCCGGCGCACGTGGGTATGTGCTTAAGACGGACAAGGGACGAGAGCTGATCAGTGCGGTGGATGCGGTTTGCAACCACAATACTTTTTTCACGTCGAGAGTGGCGGAGATGGTTTTGCATGGCTACCTGGAAAGCAGCAATGGCGGGCTGAAGCCGATGAATCGAGCACAGTCGTTGACGCCTCGGGAGAAGGAGGTGCTGCATCTTGTGGCTGATGGGAAGAGTAATAAGGAGGTTGCTGCGGGGTTGAGCATCAGCGTTAAGACGGCCGAGGCTCACCGGATTAATATTATGCGGAAGTTGAATGCTCAGTCGGTGGTGGATCTGGTCAAGTAC
>Ga0193743_1002369_pt1 | contig 13422 bp, 10 predicted proteins | sample L2c2metaG_FD_143038 | JGI IMG/M metagenome (GOLD analysis project Ga0193743, IMG submission 143038) | Soil microbial communities from a riparian zone of the East river system, Colorado, United States - L2c2 | ecosystem: Environmental > Terrestrial > Soil > Riparian zone | place: USA: East River... | reverse complement strand
AGATCCTCGGCCCCCTTGGCGATCAGCGGCATCTCAACCATCTCGTGCAGTTCCTCCTCACAGCGCTTCAGTCATTATCACGATATCGCATCCTTGCACATCCACCGCATCGCCGCTACATTGGTGCAGCCGTCACTATTCAATGAAAGGGTACTTCCGACAATGAAATTTACCCGACGCGACTCCCTTAAACTTCTCGCCTCTGCCGGGTCGGCCATCGCCCTTCGCCCCAGCCGCGCCTACGCAGCCGATCTCCCCATCGCGCCCGGTCCCTTCAAAGGCACACGAGAGTCTCTAGCCGCCTATTCCATACCATCCTGGTTCGGCGAGGCCAAGTTCGGCATCTGGTCACACTGGGGTCCACAGTCAGCCATCGAAGACGGCGACTGGTACGCCCGCAACATGTATATCCAGGGCTCCAAACAGTACGAGTATCACCTCAAGACCTACGGTCATCCCTCCAAGGTCGGCTACAAGGACCTCGTCCCACAGTTCAAGGCTGCGAAATGGGACCCCGAACACCTGATGGACCTCTACGTCAAAGCCGGCGCCAAATACTTCTTCTCCATGGGAGTGCACCACGACAACTATGACCTGTGGAACTCCAAATACCAGAAGCGCTGGAACTCCGTCGCCACCGGCCCCAACAAGGACATCGTCGGCATCTGGAAGAATGCCGCCCGCAAACGCGGCCTGCGCTTCGGTGTCTCCGAGCACCTGTCGAACTCCTATGACTGGCTTGCCCCCGCGCACCTCAGCGACTCCACTGGCCCGCTCGCTGGTGTCCCCTACGACGGCATCCTGCCCGCCTACGCCGATCTCTACCACGACTACACCGGTGAACCCGCGGACTTCGCAAAGACCGCACAGGCCATGGGCCGCGTTGCCCCCACCCGCTGGAAGCAGGAGTACTTCAACCGCATCAAGGATCTCCTCGATCAGCACCAGCCCGACCTGCTCTATACCGACGGCGGCATCGCCATGGAGGAGTACACTCTCGCTCTTGTCGCTCACTTCTACAACCTCAGCGCCGCACGACACGACGGTAAAACCGACGCCATCTTCTTCAGCAAGACTGCCAAAGACTGCGCCAACGGAAACACCTGTGTCCTCGACCGCGAACGTGGAGTTCTCGACGATATAGCTCAACAACCCTGGCAGACCGACACCTGCATTGGAGAGTGGCACTATCACAAGGGCATCACTTATAAGACGCCCAAGAAGGTCATTGACCTGCTCGTCGATATCGTCAGCAAGAACGGCAACCTGCTGCTCAACTTCCCGCTGCCCAACTCCGGCGAACTCGATGCCGACGAGATGGTCACTCTCAACGGCATCACCGCGTGGATGCAGATCAATAGCGAAGGCATCTACTCCTCGCGTCCCTGGAAGATCTACGGCGAAGGCCCCGCCGCCAAGGTAGTCGTGCCAAAAAACGGCAAGGAGTTCGACCCCAATGAAGGGAAAAAACCGGACCTCGGTGCCAGCGATATACGCTTCACCACCAAAAGCTCCACTCTCTATGCCTTCGTCCAGGGCTGGCCCGGCAGCGAGGCCCTTATCACTTCGCTCGGCCTCAGCAGCCCGCACAACGTTAAAGTCACCAGCGCACGCATGCTTGGCCACAGCGAGAATCTCAAATTCCTGCAACAGCCGGACGGTCTCCGCGTCACGCTCCCTTCAGCGCAGCCGGCAACCGCGAACATAGGCATAACCCTCAAGCTCACTACGGCCTAGGACCACGTTTTTTCAACGCGGATGGTCAGCTTCCTTGACCATCCGCACCACTTCAATCTCCTCACCGTCACCAACCGGAACCATCACACGCTCCATCTCGCGATATCCCTTCCGCGCATACAGCGATACTCCTGTCAGTGTGCTTCCCATCTCAAACCGTCGGAACCCAGCCTCCGCTGCAGCCTCTTCCGAAGCGCGCAAAATCAGGCTACCCAGCCCCATGCGCACAAACCGAGGATGCACGAAGATCGCCCTCACCTTTGCGGCATCCCGTGCCGGGTCCAGCAGTTCCGGCGCGATCTTCTCCATCTGGTGATCTCCGCCATAAAGCGTCTTTCTCATGGACCATCCGCCACACCCTGCCAGCCCGCCCTCATCGGTCAGCGCTACAAAGTACGTTCCATCCGCAATCAACTGGCTGTCTATGGTGAACACAGTCTTCAGCGAAGCCTCGATCTCCGCCGGGGAATAGTCTCCCGCCTGCAACCCGCGTACAGACGCATCGATCAACTCACGAATCCGCGCAACGTCCTCCGCCGTCGCCACACGCAATAAAAATTCTGCCATCCACGCAGTATAAAATCCCCCCGAACCTCTCCCGTTACTCCTGCTCGCAGCCAAGGGGAAGACTTTTACATCTTTCTGATTGTCGGCTTTTATTCCGCAGGCTTACACTCCTCCCATGCGCCGCTCCATCCTCCACCTGCTCGCTCTCCTGCTCATTGCCTCCATTCCCGTCACCGCCCAGCAGTGGGCGAAGACGAAGCTCGACGCCTCGCCTCGTCACCGCGAGTACGTCACCCTCAAGCATGGTTCACGCTCGCTCCAGGCCTTCGTCGTCTACCCCGAGGTCAGCGGCAAGGTCCCCGTCGTCGTCCTCATCCATGAGATCTTCGGCCTCTCCGACTGGGCCAAGGAGATGGCCGACGAGCTCGCCGCCGCCGGCTACATCGTCATCGCTCCCGATCTCCTCTCCGGCTCCGGTCCCAGCGGCGGAGGCACTGACTCCTACCCCGGCATGGATGCCATCACCAAGGCTGTCTCTGGCCTCGATCCCGATCAGGTCAACGCTGATCTTGACGCCGCTGTCGACTACGGCAAAAAACTCCCCGCCTCCAACGGCACCTTCGTCACCGCCGGCTTCTGCTGGGGTGGAGGAAAGTCCTTCGCCTTCGCCGCTCACCGCAAGGATCTAGCCGCGGCCTTCGTCTTCTACGGGCCGCCGCCCTCTGAGTTCTCCACCATCACCGCGCCCGTCTACGGCTTCTACGCCGGCAACGACGCCCGCATCGGAGCCACTGTACCCTCCACAATCGAAGGCATGAAGGCCGCCGGCAAGAAGTTCGACCCCGTCACCTACGACGGCGCCGGACACGGCTTCATGCGCGCCGCCGAAGATCCAGCCAACACCAACCCAGCCAACAAGACCGCCCGCGATCAGTCCTTCGAGCGCCTTACCACGCTCCTCAAGTCGCTGCCTGCGACGCACAGCTCTATCACCGCGCCACGGTCGGTCAATCAGTCCGCCAAACGCACCAAGTCAAAGGCTCCAGAGGCTTCCTGCCACTCTGAAGCGGAAGTGGCGATGTAATACCTTCAAGCTGTAATCGCATTAATTTGCAGCACAACGAAAACCAACATTGCGATGGCGCATGTCTTCAAACGGTGTCTCCCGGTTGGGCATGCGCAGATCGCGTGCAATGTTGTAGAACGAACCACCCTTCATGATCTTTCGGTGACGATCTACATTCGACGCATCCTCCACCCACTCCCAGACGTTCCCTAACATGTCATAGAGTCCGAATTTATTAGGGCTCTTCTGTGCTACGTCATGCGTCGAGTCACCGCTATTCGGGTCATACCAGGCGATTGAAGTCAGTGGACCGTATCTCGGCGCGTCCACGCCGCCACCAGTTGCAAACTCCCACTCGAACTCTGTCGGTAGCCGCATTCCTATTCTGCTGCAATACGTACGAGCAGACTGCCAGTCGACCTGCTCCACAGGATGCTGGTCGCCCGGATACCGACTCGGATTCGTTCCCATCACTCGCCGATAGGCAAGCTGCGTCACCTCGGTCTTTCCTAACCAGAATCCCTCTTCAATCTTGATCTGCTGGCGACGTCTCTCTCTTCCCATGCACTCTTCGTCATAAGGGGTGCAACCCGTAAAGTACGTCCCCGCGGCGACCCACACATACGACAATCCATCTTTAGGATTGATCCTCTCCCTCGGCGAGAACCGGCATGAGGTTAGAAATAGCGGCACACAAAGCCAGAGCCGGAACTTATTGTTTCTCCACCGTTTCATCACGCAAATTCTAGATGGATTCCCGCCAACGCGATAAGCGGTCCTGCGATAATAAAAACCGTGGCCTCCTCGTTGAACACCTCGCTTCAGGACCAGCTCGACCGCATCACCCAGAACACCCGCGCTCTCGTCCAGCCCGAGCGCCTCGCCTTCTCTGAAAAAAATATCGCCGAGCTCTTCGCCACTGGCATCGAAGATCGCATCCTTACACCCGGCTCTGAAGCCCCCTCCTTCACGCTTCCCGATGCCCGAACCAACAAGCCGGTTCACTCCGCTGACCTCGTCGCCCTCGGCCCCGTCGTCCTCAAATTCTTCCGTGGACGCTGGTGCCCGTACTGTGTCACCGAGCTCGAAAACTGGCGCGACCTCCAGGCCGAGGTCCGCAGCCGCGGCGCTCTCTTCGTCGCCGTCTCCCCGCAGGCTCCGCGTCAGAACGTCTTTATGCTCGATCAGCACGGCCTGCCCTTCCCTCTGCTCAGCGATGCAGGTTGCGAAGTCGCCCAGCAGTTCGGCCTCGCCTACACGCTCTCCGCAGAACAGCGTCGCTACTTCCAGTCCATCCTCGTCAACATCCCCTTCAATAACGCGGGCCTCAATTATCACAACGCCACTGAAGAGAGCTGGCGCCTCCCCCTGCCCGGAACCTTCGTCATCGATCGCCATAACATCGTCGCCTTCTCCGAGGCTCACGCCGACTTTCGCGTCCGTCCCGAGCCCGCCGACGTCCTCGCCGCTCTCGACCGCATCGCATAGTCACGCCTTGTCGAACACCAGACTCGCTGGCACTAACGAGAATCCGACTGATCCTTCCGTATAATGAACCGGCTGATCAAACAGGCTTCCGTTACTTCGTTCGACTGCGAAACCTCGATGAAAAATTGATCGATGGCACAGCAGATCTACTCTGAGGAGACTAGACGATGTGTCTTTTGAACACTCGACGCCTTGCCACCTGCATTGCTCTGATGATGAGCTTTGCGCAAGCCGCGTCTGCCGCTGAAATTCTGATCGCCGATGCGAAATCACAACCGGAAAGTTTAACCGTGGCGCCGGGCGGCGTGCTGATCGTTGGCAGCGCCAGTTCGCCATTCGTCTATAAGGTGCGTCCGGGTTCATCGACCGCAGAGAAGTTTATCGACGCCAGTGCCGAAGGCCCTGGGACGTTTTTCTTCGGCATGCTGGCGGATGCAGCCAACAATACGTTGTGGACATGTCAGCTGACCCCGGTGCCGAACACCACTCCAGTGCAGCGACACACCGCACTGAGAAGCTTTGATCTCTCCACCGGCGCGCCGAAGGTCCGCTGGAATCTGCCAGGAGACAACACTACGTGCAACGATTTCGCGATCGGACCGGATAAGGCACTCTATATCACCGACACTGCAACCGGCAGAATCTATAGGCTGCCAGCGGGCGCTTCCACCGCGGAACTCTTTATGGAGCATCGTGTGCTTCAGGGCGTCGATGGCATCACCTTCCTGAATGGCACGCTCTATGTGAACAACGTGGTCTTCAACAAGCTCTACCGCATTCCTGTGGACGCCGCTGGCAAGCCGAGCACACCTGTCGATATATGGATGGATCAGCCGGTAAAGGGCCCGGATGGCATGCGCACAGCCAATGGCAAGCTACTCCTCGCTGAGAATGGCAGCGGCAAGATTGCCGTACTTACTGTCGATGGCGATAAAGCCAGCGTCACCGTAATCAAAGAAGAACTTAAGACACCAACCGCAGTCGAACCCGCGGGCGACGTAATCTGGGTCGCCGAACGCGGCGCTGGCAAAGCGGTGTCGATTCCGATGCCGAAATAATAGAGGGGTTTGGTGAACCAATCCTGATCAATTCACGGGCTCACTATCCGAATGGGACGAGCGAGCCCGTGAATTGATCTTCTGTACCATGAGACATCTCTCTGAACTTCAGGAGATGACTTACTGTTCCTTCGGTGTCACGCGGAACAGACCGCCTGTCCTGGAATCCTCGAGCATCCACAGCGCACCATCGGGACCGACCTCCACGTCGCGGATTCGGTGACCGACCTCCCAGCGTTCAGCGGGCTTAGCGTTGCCCTGAGCGTCGAAGGTAATGCGAAGCAGTGCCTTCGACGCCAGACCGCTCACCAGTGCAGAACCCTTCCACTGCGGGAACAGCGCGCCGTTATAGAAGATGAGATTGCCTGGCGCGATGATCGGAGTCCAGTAGATGACGGGCTTGGTCAGGTCCGGGCGCGTGTCCGGACTGGGGATCGGCACTCCATCGTAGTTCGTCGCATAAGAAGCCAGTGGCCAGCCATAATTCTTGCCGGGCTCGATCAGGTTCAGCTCATCGCCGCCCTTCGGTCCATGCTCCACCTCCCATAGCCGTCCGTCAGGCGCGAAGGCCAGGCCATACGGCGTACGGTGTCCGCTGCTCCAGGTCTCCGCCGGTGTCAGGTTTTTTCCGTCGGGGAAGGTATACGTCTTCACAACGGGAGCCGTCTTCGCGGCTTCGGTATTGGCAGGCGGCTCGATCACAGGCACGGTGGGCGTGCCCTTCTTGCCCGCCATCGGATTGCCTTTGGCAGGCTTACCATCCAACGTGAGCCGCAGGATCTTGCCGAGCGGCTGATTGGGATCTTGGGCCGGCGTCATACGCTGCCGATCGCCGACGGTAAGGAACAAATAACGACCATCCGGGGAGAAGGCGATCTGTGCGCCGAACTGTCCGCCATCGCCTCTCTCGCCATCGCGCCAGATGACCTTCAGGTCCTCGAGGCTCGCCGAATCAGGACCGAGCGCCAGCTTGGCCTTTGCGAGAGCCAGGCTCGAACCGCCATCGCCCGGCTCCGAATAGGTGAGGTAGACACTGTGATCCTTAACATAATGCGGCGAGAGATAGACGCCCAGCATGCCGCCTTGCCCTCGATAAAAAGCGGCGGGCACGTTCTTGACAGGCGTCTTCTCTCCCTGTGGAGTAACCAGTACCATGCCGCCGACCTTCTCGGTAATCAGCATGCGGCTGTCAGGCAGGAAAGCAATCCGCCAGGGCAGATTGAGGGTCGTCACCTGAACCATGTTGAAAGGCAGGCTGGGCTCTGGTTTCTGCTCGCCTGCATTGATCTGTGCATCTGCCTGAGTCGCCGCCAGAGCCAGAAATAGCCCAGCGATCACCAACTGTTTCATCTAGTTTCCCTCTATCTATATTGATTGGTTCGGCGTTAGCAAAACTTTTCCATCACCTTCCGCGGTGCTCCTCGCTACTCAGGCCCCTTATCGTGGACCCGGGTGTCGAAGTCGACCACAATCATTGTCTTGTCGAAATCAATTGCACCGCACTTAAGCATATGACGAAGAGTCTTTCAGATTGGTGATGGCAATGCGCTTATCGCACCCAATCGCAATCGACGTGAGCATTGATCGGACGCGAACACCCCCAAAAAGCAGCTAGATCGCATCCGGCAGATATTCAACTTATTTGTTCTTCCGATACCGCTTGATCAGACTAGTCGTTGAGGTGTCGTGCTCCAGCTTCGGCTCATCCTTCGTCTCCAGCTCGCCCAGGATCTTCGTGGCCAGCACCTTGCCCAGCTCCACACCCCACTGATCGAATGAGTCGATATTCCACACCACGCCCTGCGTGAACACAGCATGCTCATACAGCGCCACCAGTTTGCCCAACACTGCGGGCGTCAGCTTATCGGTCAGGATCGTGTTCGAAGGACGGTTCCCCTCAAACACGCGATGCGGAACCAGCCAATCCGGCGTCCCCTCGGCCTTCACCTGCTCGGCGGTCTTGCCGAAGGCCAGAGCCTCAGCCTGCGCAAACACATTCGCCATCAGTATGTCGTGGTGCCGTCCCAGCGGATTCAGCGTCTTCGCAAACCCGATAAAGTCGCACGGAATCAGCCGCGTTCCCTGGTGGATCAGCTGATAGAACGAGTGCTGCCCGTTTGTCCCCGGCTCGCCCCAGTAAATCGGCCCCGTCTCATAGGTCACCGTCGTCCCATCCAGCGTCACATGCTTTCCGTTCGACTCCATCGTCAACTGCTGCAGGTACGCCGGGAAACGCTTCAGGTACTGCTCATACGGCAGAATCGCCTGCGTCTGCGCGTCGAAGAACTCCGTGTACCACACTGTCAGCAGACCCAGCAGTGCCGGAAGATTCTTCTCAATCGGAGCCGTGCGGAAGTGCACGTCCATCGCGTGGAACCCGTCCAGCATCTCGCGAAAGCGCGCAGGCCCAATCGCAATCATCGTCGAAAGTCCAATCGCCGAATCCATCGAGTAGCGCCCACCAACCCAGTCCCAGAACCCGAACATATTCGCCGTGTCGATACCGAACTTCGCGACCTCCTTCGCGTTCGTCGAGATCGCGACGAAGTGCTTCGCCACCGCCTTCTCATCGCCCAGCTTCGCCAGCGCCCACTCGCGCGCCGTGTGCGCGTTCGTCATCGTCTCCAGTGTCGTAAACGTCTTCGAAGCCACCAGAAACAGAGTCTCCTCCGGATCCAGGTCCACCACTGCCTCGGCGAAGTCCGTCCCATCCACATTCGAGACAAACCGGAACGTCAGGTCCCTCTGCGAGTAATACTTCAGCGCCTCATATGCCATCACCGGCCCAAGGTCCGAGCCGCCAATCCCGATGTTCACCACATTCTTAATGCGCTTGCCTGTATGCCCCCTCCATTCGCCCGAGCGAATGCGGTCGGCAAACCCGCCCATCTTCTCCAGAACCTCATGCACGTCCGGAACAACATCCTCGCCGTCGACAAAGATCTTCTCCGTCTTCGGAGCTCGCAGCGCTACGTGCAGCACCGCGCGGTTCTCCGTGATGTTGATCTTCTCGCCGGTAAACATCGCCTCGGTGCGCGCCTTCAGCCCCGACTCCTCCGCGAGCTGCACCAGCAGCTTCAGCGTCTCGTCGGTCACGCGGTTCTTCGAGTAGTCCAGGAAAATCCCTTCGGCTTCGACCGTCAGCCTCTCGCCGCGCGAGGCGTCCTCGGCAAATAGCTCCCGCAGATGTCTCCCGCGAATCTGCTCCGAATGAGTCTTAAGGGCCTTCCAGGCCGGCTGGTCGACAAGAGGTGTGGATTTTGTTGCCGTCTGCATGCGCTCTATTTCTCCTTAATCTTGCTGCTGTTAGGTCTGATGTACGACGCGGCCGAAAAGGAACATTTCCGGCTGTATCTTCTCACAGCCCTATTCCCTCACGCATTAACGCCCGGCACTTGCGATAAAGAGCACTGTGCGTTTATCGTAAGAGTAGACCGGCTATCGCCCTACCCTCGGTCGCCGGCCTGGAAAGGGATCCTCATGAGTCTCACTCCGCGCCGTCCGCTCTCGCCTGAACCTCCTCCCCCCCAGGCCCCTCCCCCAACGCAGAAGCAGACCCCAGCGGCTTCGCTCGATATCTTCACCGGAGATCCGAACTTCATGACCTCGCTCGCGCGAGGTCTTATTGTTATCCAGGCCTTCACCCAGCAGAACCCCCAGATGACCATCTCCCAGCTCAGCGTTCGTACCGGACTCTCCCGCGCCGCTGTCCGCCGCTGTCTTTATACCCTCACCAAGCTCGGCTTCGCCGGTGCTGAAGACGGCTCGCGCTACTCACTGCGTCCGCGCATGCTCACCCTCTCCCACACCTACACCGCCTCCAGCACCCTCTCCTCGGCTGCGCAGCCCATCCTCGAGCGCATGTCCGCCGCCCTGCGCGAGTCTTTCTCGGTCGCTACCCTCGACGGCGACGACATCGTCTACATCGCCCGCACCACCGTCAACCGCGTCATGGCCGTCGACCTCCACATCGGAAGCCGCCTTCCCGCCTACTGCACCAGCATGGGACGCATCCTGCTCGCCTACCTCACCCCCGAGCAGCTCGAAGCCTACCTCGCTCGCATCGCACTCGTCCCCCTCACCACCCGCACCGTCACCTCGGTCGAAAAGCTCCGCATGCTCCTCCGCAACGTGCGCCGCAACGGCTACGCCCTCTGCGACCAGGAGTACGAGGTCGGTCTCCGCTCCCTCGCCGTCCCCGTCTTCGCACCCAACGGACGCGCCGTAGCCACCATCAATCTCAGCGGAAGCGCCCCACGCATCTCCGCCCTCGAGATGCAGACCCGCTTCCTCCCACACCTCCGCAACGCCGCCACAGAGCTGGCGGTCTTCCTGCGTTAAACAAAATCAGTAAGAGGACAACTCATCCCTGAAAGAGTTGTCCTCTCGGCTCTCACCAAGTCTTCTATCGGAAGCCGAATCCAAGACATCTCTAGTAGAGCTTCAGGGCATGAAATTCAGGGCTTGAGACGAAGCCAAGGCGCTGATAGAGTGACCGGCCTTGCTCTGAAGCCGTTAGCGTGAGTTCTTTGAGGTTATTTGAGCGCGCCCAATCGAGAATGCTGGTCATGAGCGCTTCCGCGAGTCCTCGTCTCCGGTGCGTCGGTTCGATGTAAACGTTCGCGATATGAGCCCCCATTCCGGATTCAAGGCAGCCTGGCACAGGACCGTGGGGGCGGAGATGCAGCCCTCCGCCGCCAATCACATCGTCGCCATACTGCACCATCCAGCCGACATAGCTGCCCTCAACAAGAAGGTCAGCGATCCACTGTTCACCAGCCTCCTGAAACAGCGCGATCTCTACTTGGGGTAGGAGTCCCATATCGTAGAACATCATGGCACGGTGTTTCGCGATCAGACTTCCGTCCTGTGGCGTGGCTGTCCTGATGAAATAAGGAGCGCTAAGATGGCATGGCATGAACACAGTTTAGCGATGCCTGGTCGAATATTTACTTCACCGGGGCCACACACCGCACAAACCGAGCTCCCTCCTCCGCCTCCACAATTACTTCACCCGTCCCCTGAGGAATCACCACAGCCTTCCCCGGCTCCAGCTCCACCTCATCGCCCGGAGTGATCACCCAGACCTTCCCTTCAATGCCCACCAGGCACCCAGCGCCCTCCATCGCAACGCTCCGCTCCTCCATAGCGCCCAGATCGAACCGGTCCACCACAAAATACTTCTGTTCGATCAGCCGCGTAAATCCTTCCATCTCCTTCGGAGCGACCTTGCCCGCGGCCGTCTTCTGCTTGATCACCTTCAGCCCCTGCTCCAGGTGCAGCTCTCTCGGACGCCCATAGTCATACAGCCTGTACGTCACATCGCTCGTCTGCTGCGTCTCCAGCAGCACCACGCCGGGCCCAATGGCGTGTACAGTGCCCGCGTCCACAAACAGCATGTCGCCAACCGACACAGGAACCTTCTCCACTAAGGATTCCATCGTGTTATCCGCGACCGAGGCAGCCAGCATCTCCGCATCTACGCCAGGCTTCAATCCCAGCATCACGGAGGCTCCCGGCTCCGCCTCCAGCACATACCAGCACTCCGTCTTGCCGCGCGTCTCCCCTGCCGCCTGCGCCTGCGCATCATCCGGATGCACCTGCACCGAAAGCTTCTCATTGGGAAACAGCAGCTTCACCAGCAGCGGAAACTCACCGCCCAGATCACTGGCCAGAGAAACCAGCGTCTTGCCCTCCTGCTCGCCTTCCTCCACCACACACTGCGGCCCTGTCAGCCACGCCTCGCCCACCAGCTCCGTCGTACCTGTGTCCTCATACCACGGCTTCAGGCTCTTTCTTCCCCAGGGTCGCGGACTGAACCACGGCTTCAACCGAAACGGAGCAATCCCCACACTCTCGCTATTCCCTGCTTTAGTCATCATCGTCATCCTTCTTCGCCTTCTTTCTCTTCCCCAGGGTCGCGGACTGAACCACGGCTTCAACCGAAACGGAGCAATCCCCACACTCTCGCTATTCCCTGCTTTAGTCATCATCGTCATCCTTCTTCGCCTTCTTTCTCTTCTCCAGCAGCATCGCCGGAACAGGCTTCTCGCCCATAGCGTCCTTCCATAGAATAACGTTCAGCTTCACCGGATCGGCCCTGTCCGCATGCTTGAAGTCCATCTTCTCGGACTCCTTCGCCCCCGCAGCCACCTTCGCATTCGCCGTATAGATCAACCCGTTGTCCCGGTTCCCATAGTTCGCCGTAAACGGAGCCTGATCTCCCGGCCCCGTAAACAGCGAGCCGATCATCGAGCTGAACGCATCATTGTTGTTCATCGGCGGCAGCCCCAGCAGCGTCTCCATGGTTCTGATCACGCTCACCGTCGAATAGAACCGGCTGTCCACAAACGCCGCGCCATCCGCCTTATGCGGAGCATACTTGCTGATCACCAGCGCCAGGCTCCTGTGTGCATCCACATGGTCCGCCCCATTCTGCGCATCGTCCTCCAGGATGAAGAACGCCGTGTCGTCCCAGTACTTCGAATGCGACACCGCATCCACTACGCGGCCAATCGCAAGATCGTTATCCGCCACCGACGACCGCGGCGTAGGTCCTCCCGGAGTCGTCCCTGCCGTGTGATCGTTCCCCATCCGCAGGATGATGAAGTTCGGCATCGTATCCTTCCCCGCCTCGCGCTCCTGCACCCATCCGCCAAGATGCTGCAAAAATATCTCCGCGCGAATCTGCTCCGGAATCCTCAGGTTGAAGTCCGGAGCCTCCTCGGCAAAGTGCCCCACCAGCTCAGGCTTGGTCGCAATATTCTTCGCAATCCTCGGGATCGGCCACGGCCACTTGTTCACCCCGCCGCCCCACTCCGCCGGAATCTCCTCGCCCGGCTTGATCGAAGCCTGCGGGCACTTCAGCCCCTCCAGCAGCGGACCCTCCTGCGAGCCTCCACTTTTCTTCACATCGCAGAACGTCGACGAGATGTACTCGCCAAAGTTGTAGTACGTCCTTCCATGCCTGGCCAGATTCCCCCACAGGTATCCGCTCTGTGGCTCGTTCACATCCGGAATGTTCTGCAGCAGCGGATATCCCTCGGCCACCACGCCCTCGAAGTCATAAGTCCTCTGCGATCCGCGATAATCCTGCTCCCACGTCCTCTCCAGGTAGTCCGTGCCGATGGCCGCCATCGACCACACATGCCCATCACCCGAAACCTCACCCGAGTCATAGAAGTTGTCCAGCACGCCAAACTGCAGCGCCATCGCATGCTGGTTCGGCGTAAAGTCCTTCCCATACATCGTCAGGCTCGCATCGCCATTGCCGACGCGCTTGCCATTCTGCTCCAGATCGCCGAACACCTGATCGTACGTCCGGTTCTCCTTGATGATGTAAACCACATGCTTGATCGGCGCGTTGCTGTCTTTTGACCTCACCTCCGGGGCAAACGCAATCTTCTCCTCCGCCGCCTTCATCCGGTTCGATTCCAGCACCTCCGCCGTCAATCTCGGAAGCTCCTTCTCCATCGCCTTCACATCCACCGAAGCCACCGAGCCATAGATCAGCGTGCCGATGTAAGTAGACTTCGACTTCCCATACCGCGCCTTCGTCTCCGGAGT
>Ga0193743_1002368_pt1 | contig 13426 bp, 12 predicted proteins | sample L2c2metaG_FD_143038 | JGI IMG/M metagenome (GOLD analysis project Ga0193743, IMG submission 143038) | Soil microbial communities from a riparian zone of the East river system, Colorado, United States - L2c2 | ecosystem: Environmental > Terrestrial > Soil > Riparian zone | place: USA: East River... | reverse complement strand
AGGAGCCTCAGCAGACGCAGCATCAAACCAGTTTTACACAGAGACACAAAACTAGACGCACAACCCATCTGCCTGATTTAACGGCAGATCGCTATTTTGGCGAGCGACAGCCATGTAAACCGCTCTCTGCTCTCCTGCACTAATGTTGCGCCGCTCGCCGTTAAGTTGACGATGCCTCCGCACCAGCATTTTTAAGAATAAGTTGTACGATCCCAAACAAAAGTGGTACAGGCAGGCAACCTTTTCTTGTTTACTATTACGGAATAGCAAGCCGGATGGGTGCTCCGGCCTCCCCACAGTTTTGTTCGACTCCTGCCAATTCAAACATTGATTGTTGATGATTAGGCGTCAGCAATATAACCGGCCCCATCTCTCCCGAGAGGTTGTTTTATCATGCGTATCGCATCTGTAGGCACGGCATTTCCTGTGCATCGCTACCCCCAGGCAGTCATAACCCAAGCTCTCAAAGACCGTATGCAGGACAAATTGGAGATTCCTGGCGTTATGAACCGCCTCCACTCCAATTGCGGCGTGGATTTCCGACACATCATGTTTCCCCTCGACACATTGGGAACGCTCTCCGGCTTCGGCGAACACAACGACCTATGGATCAAGGGAGCCCTCGAACTTGGCCAGGAGGCCATCTGGAAGGCGCTCGATCACGTTGGACTTGAGCCGTCGGATATCTCGGCTATTTTCTTTACGTCCGTCACGGGCATTGCCTGCCCGAGTATCGACGCCCGTCTGGTCAACCTGATGGGCTTCCCCAAGGACATCAAACGCACGCCAATCTTCGGCCTCGGCTGCGTTGCCGGAGCAGCAGGGATTGCGCGTGCAACCGACTATGTGCGTGCCTTCCCCGAACAGTACGCGCTTCTGCTCTCTGTCGAACTCTGTTCCCTCACCTGGCAGGAGAATGACTACTCCATGGCCAATCTTGTCGCCTGCGGGCTCTTTGGAGACGGCGCCGCCGCCGTCGTCCTCGCTGGGGAAGAGACGCCACTTGCCCAAAAGCCCACCAGTGTTGAAGATCCCTGCCCTCGCGTCCTGGATACCCGCTCAACGTTTTACCCCGACACTGAACACCTGATGGGATGGAACATCGATCACAGCGGCTTCAACATTGTGCTCTCCGCCGAGGTTCCTGAACTTGTCAGCACACAACTCCGGGACACCGTCGAAGGCTTCCTCGCGGACAACGACTTGAGCATGAGCCACATTTGCAGTTATATCTTCCATAGCGGAGGACCCAAGGTTCTCAAAGCCATGGAGAGCAGCCTGGGCCTGCCTCCCCACGCTTTGGCCGCTTCCTGGAACAGCCTTCGCCAGCGGGGAAATCTCTCCTCTGCCTCCGTTCTTACGGTGATGCAGGATTTTCTGCTCAACCGTCCGGGAAGTCCTGGTTGCTACAGCATGATCGGTGCCATGGGCCCAGGCTTTTGCTCTGAACTGCTTCTCCTTCAGTGGTAGATGACGGATGCCAAAAAACATACGGGAGCCAGTTGCGGCTCCCGCATGGAAAGAGCACAAGACTAGGCGCTGAATTTGCGATGCGATCCCGACGACGCCGAGCAAGCCGCTGCCCAGGAGTGCGAGCGAAGCTGGCGCAGGAACCGGATTGACGCAGAGAACGTTGTGACGGTGCCCACCGGCTGGTTGGGTACGAATTGAGAAGTCAACAGGAAGGTAGACAAGGCTCCAGGACCAAAGGGCAGGAACCGCGAAAAACGGAGAGCGCTATCTCGATCCGCTGCATCCGTGCTTTGCCTGTAACTCTTTGAAAGCTTCCTTGGCGAAAGCTCTCCGCGGGTTCGCTACAGCCGCCCTCTACCTCTTCCAAATAGCAGGTAAATCACGACCAATGCAAGAACCAAACTAAGACCGCCGCCGCCGTAATAACCGATTCCGGGGCCCATGTAGTAACCACCGCCGCCGAACAAAAGCACCAATAGGATCAAAACGATAATAAGAGGCACACGCGGAAGTGTAACACGTTCGTACATGCAGCCTCATCACAGCGCCTAAGGTCTGTAATCCTGAACACGGGACTTGAAAGGCATTAAGCGTGTGTTCCATCTGCGCGCGTAAAAGCAAACGGGGCTAAACAACATTTTTTACTTCCGAGACCAAGAACCAATAGGGTTTGTAATTGTCTGTTTAGCGATCGTCCCCAGTAATTCGCCGCGTCTATACATTAGATAGGCTGCAACGAACCCTGACACGGCCGCTGCTAAGAGGGTTGTTGCCTACCCGACCACCGACAATACAGATACCCCACCGTTGTATCTCGATGTGGCCATAGATGCATAGAATGAAATTGCAAGGGATAACGCGATCTTCGCTTTTCAGGGCGATATTGACAATCGAACGTTGAAATCAATGTAAGTCTGTTCGTGGCCTTTGGGATGCTGCTCTCGCCATAGTTCCAGCAGAAGCGGCGGAAGCGCAGTAAGGACAACCTTCGTCCGGTGGACCTTTGCGTGACATCCCGCGCAGAGCTTGATCATCAGATGCAGCCTCCCTGCCCTATCAGCTTACCCGCCTCGTTACTCTAACTCACGCTGGCAAAGTATCTTCGACCGACTCCGCAATGTAACTGTCCATCGCCTGGCTGAGTTGAGAATCGATCTCGTCCGCAATCGTCATTACCCCAATCAGCAAAACGCTGAAATCGATATTGGCCAGATTGCTCTGCAAAGTATCAAAGATCGTGACCTGCAACATCCTTGACTCTTCCACCATCATCGCGGCAGTGTACCCCTGTCTACGCCGGTTTAGTCCGTGCTCAGCCGCTGCGACTGATACCAGCTCTTTGCTCCCAATCGATTTAGAAGAAAGAAGACGAGACACGAGGTCGCGGAAAACCTGAGGCAAATGGCCGCAACGCTTATCGTAGCTCAACGGAACCGACATCACTTTTGCGTCTGTCTGGATACGGGAGAACCATGCTTGAATCGCGGCTGGCACCGAGCGTTCGAGGATAGCAGCCACCGTCTCCACCACCCGAAGCGCAGGAGGGCCAATTGCCAGCCTCTGCTTGATCGCCTCGACAAGCGCCGTTGCGTTCATCGGCTTGACCAGGATTTGATCGGTCTGCATCAGGATGGCATGAGCTGCGGCATCCATCTCCGGGAAGGCACTCAACAACATCGTGACGGCTTTCGGATTGGAGTGGCGCATTGCGCTTACGACCGTTAGTCCATCCCCCGCTCCCGGCATGTGTAGATCGGTCAGGAGCACATCATAAATTTCTGAGCTTATAAGCTTCAAAGCTTCACTCACGTTGGCTGCTGTCGTGATATCGAAGCCCTGTTCTCGCATCATCGCACCTAATGTAAGGCGCACAACTTCATCATCATCGACCAGCAGGACCTTGGAAAGGCTCATCTCACGTCCTTCGGGCATACGGAGAAATGCCTGAGTAGAGCATCTCATTACACGCAGTCTTCCATCTGAGCACAATTGCTCAGATTTGGTGCGCACAGTCTGCGAAGCTCAATTGTGGAACTCTGGGAAATATGACTGACGACCCGACTGGTAAAGAAACGCTACTGGTGGCACAAGCCCTTCTACCCGGGAGATGCGACATCAGACCTAGCTTTGACGCTCCTCGACAAGCAACTCGACAATGCCCAACACGACATTGAATCCATCGAAACCCACATCGACAAACAGGATAATTCTGTGAACTTTGACGGCAGGAAGCACGTAAGGCGGAATAACGATTAGCAGATTTTCACCAGCAGATCTTCTGAATGTCTTTCCCTCCCCTCAATAATTGCAATAGTGATCACTGCACAGAAGGGCACTACGAGGACTACCAAGATCGCGGAAAGAATTCGTCTGCTTGTGCTTTTTTGCTCAGACACGACACCCACGGCACCATATTGTTGGGCTACCAAGCGGTTCGGTCATTGACTTTGTTGTACCTGGAGACTCCGCAATAATGTTAAAACGCCTCGTAGTACTTTCTGCCATATCCATCTGCAGCATTTCTGTTGCACGTGCCGACACTATCAGCGGGACTCTTTCCGCTTTTGGAAACGATTCTTTCACCAGTTCGACCATCACGTTCGGATCTGCAATGGTCTCTGGAGGACCAGGGGCAAACACCGGCAGCTTCAGTGTTCTGACGGACGGCACTCCGATTATCTTCCGTAGCGGTGTTCTTCCCTATTCAAACGGGCAAAACTCCGTCCCGGCTGCGATCAGTCCCGTGCAGCTCTTCACGACGACTTCGGCGGGTGGCGAACTCTTTTCTTTCTTTATGACCGACTACAATGCCCAGCTTGTCAGTGGTATTGCAGGATGCACCATAGGCACTTGCCTTGATGTCACCGGCAATGGGTTCTTTACGGGGTCCGGTCCGATCACCTACTCGGCAAGTCCAGCCAGTTTCACGTTTACCACTCAAGAAGTACCCGGGCAGACGTCCACAACGTTCTCCGCTTCGGCCATCGCTACACCTTCACCTGTAGCTGAGCCAGCTTCGCTCGCGCTCTTCGGCTCCGGCCTTTTCGGAGTCGTCGGGCTCGCACGCCGCAAATTGAGAGCCTAGTCTGTCCGTCTTTGAGACGGGAGCCGTTTCGGCTCCCGTTTTGCTTTTGAACTATAAAAGCCACTCTTCGTTCATTGAGGCCGCGGGCTCTGGGGTTTCAGTCTCCTCGACTCTCAGGACCCGTCCAAGCCTCTGGCCACTAATCTTCTCAAGCCAACACTGATCGGGACCCGTTGAGAATCTCCATGAGTCGAGCCTGATTCCAGGTCGCTTCCTATGCCTACTCCTTGTCAGGTTCACTTCGGCAATTGTTGCTGCGTGATCCGTTTCGGCAATCGTCTTCATAAGGCCCATGGTCGATTTCGGTGCCCGGACCTTGCGTGACAGGATCGCCTGGAACGACCGATCGCGGCCAGAGATCGCAACGGGCCCAATCGTCGTCCTGCGGCGCCCCCAAGGTGAGGGAGTCGATAACAAGGACTCTTCTCCGAAACTATTGTTCCTAAGAAGCAGAACAATAGCTAAGCTAAATAGCTCAGTTTGGCAGGTGAATTACTGGGATATTGCATACTAAGCTGCAGGTGCAATCTGATTGCCTATCTTGACAGCCGACTCTGCCGGAGAGATCACAGCCTCGTGAGAGGCAGACAAAGTTGCACTCTGCTGAATCTGATAGGGATGTACCTTCACCTTGGCGAGAAAGAACCCCGGATACTTGCTCACCTCAAAATGCCCCACCTGCGCGGCGTTGAAGCGGTCACTTACGCGCCGAAGAGCCACCTTGAGCGTGCTGGCAATCGCTTCCTGCGCAGTCTTTCCTACCCCACTTCTTAGCAGTTCTTCAGCAATCCAGATGAAATGCCATCCGCGTGCCCTGATCTCTTTGTCCAGCCAGTGGGTATCTCCGGACTGCACGAAGCTCCAACCCTCTCCGAACTCTTCAGTCACAAGTTCGAGATCGCCGGGTAGTCTGACGGGCCCGCGTATGAGCATGACAAGTTCAGTTATGTTGCGCATCGTGGTTGGCTCCTTCTACCTGCTTTTCTAGTTGAGATTGGGCGCGCCGAGAGGCGTTGGATGACCGCACCTGGCTTTCGCTGAAAGGACCTGCGGTGCCGCAGGGTGCATCGACTGGACGATTGCGTAGTAAATCAAACTGGAGCAGTGGACACAGGTCGTTTCGTGGATGGGCTGATGGCTTTGCCGAGGACCTGTCGCTCTCTCCTGGTGGGTCACGGCTTCCACGATTCACACATAGGCGCTTTTGTGAAGTATCCCACTACGCTCATCTCCGTACTGTTCAATTTCGCTCACAATTGCGGCTTTGCGCTTAGTTGGCCTGATTCAATCTTCGGAGTCCCCTAAGAGTGGAGCACTTACCGCGTTATGCTCGGGTAGTTGATCGTGCAGAATCACATTGAGCAACGACTTGTGAACCCGGATGCGACTGTTGTATTCAATGAACCCGAGCTTGCGAAAGCGATTCATGAAGAAGCTGACGCGGGATCGGGTGGCCCCGATCATTTCCGCCAGGGTTTCCTGCGTAATCTTCGGAATCAATGTCTCCGGTTCACCCGGTGTCCCAAATTCCGCCATCAACAAGAGAATTCTCGCCAAACGCTTTTCGCTGGAGTTGAAAAGCTGATCGACAAGATCGGCCTGGGTTCGCATACTGCGGGCCAGCAGAAATTTCAAGAATAGGTCGGAAAAGGCATGTTCCTCGTGCAGCACGCGGAGCATCTCCGCCCTCTCAATCTTGAGCGCGGTACAGGCGGTAATCGCCGTGGCAGTTGCCAATCGAAGCCCGACCGCTCCGGCGATTGACTCCTCTCCAACGAAGTCGCCGGCAGAGAGAAGCGTGATTGTGGCTTCTTTTCCATTTTTTGAAACGACAGTGAGTTTTGCACGACCCTTCTGAAGATAGAAAATGGAATCCGCGGTATTTCCCTGCGAAAAGAAGGCTTGTTTTGGCTTCACTTGGACGATTCTTCGCCCCAATCCAGCGTTCGCCAGAAAGGTGGCGGCTTCAAAGATCGTGTTTTTCATCTATATGGTTTGATGCGAACGAAAGTTCCTATGACAAAAGCTCACAGAAATATGGTCAGTAAAGATTCCACCAGATAGACTTGGAAGTCACATCCAGGCTCTCCCGGTTCACCCTAAAAGAAGGACTCCAAGCATGATCCAACACATGTCTGGTTTATCGCATCATATGTGGTGTATCTCACGTTCGGATCGAACAGGCCGGAGCGCGGACACCAGCAAATTGGCCTAATTCGAAACATTTCACTCCCTGGCTCCCGACATACATAAGTCATTCTCCAGTGCAGAGAAGTTTCCCGGAGAAAGAAACTTGCCCGATAGCCGATGCTACGAGAACCACGTAACATGCCCGCAGCAGGCCCAAAGCCTGCTGGGTAGTTTCGCCGAGTGCGCGATGCGCTGGGCCATCGAAAGCCAATGCGTTCCGGATGACATTGCGCGGCGGAGACGATGAACCGACCTGGCGGCAGCGCGAAGACGCGAGATCTTGCCGAGTGGCTACTTGCTTTTGAAGCCGCTCCAGAAAGCCCTTCCAACCCAAACACTCCCGCGACGATTCACGTGTGCGAGAAACTACGACAGCACTTAAGCACGTTAGTCGGCGCTGCGGGTTTTCGTTCACTCTTCTTACGCGCTCTGACATTGGCGAAACGTGAAGCTCCAATCTCTAATCTAGTGCAAGTTAAAGAAGACGGCTCCCTGGAGGGCTTCAACGGCGAAGCAACGCAGACAGGTGCCGTACTCATTGCGAATTTGCTGGGCCTCTTGGTGACATTCATCGGCGAGACTCTAACGCTACGCCTCCTGCATGAAGTATGGCAGGACCTGCCCGACTCCGATATCAGTTCCAAAGGGAAGGAATTAACATGAACGAGCACAAGACTGTCAAAATCAACAGACTGCCGTCGGGGGTGCCTGGGTTCGATGAGATCCTAGGCGGGGGGCTCCCGGAGTTCTCCTTCAACATCATTGCTGGCGCACCCGGCTGCGGCAAAACAACGCTGGCGCATCAGTTCCTTTTCGCTAATGCCACGCCGGAGCGTCCCGCTCTCTACTTCACTGTGCTCGGCGAACCCGCGCTGAAGATGCTGAGATATCAGCAGCAATACACCTTCTTCGACGCGACCCGGCTGAATAACGGCGTGCACTTTGTAAACCTCAGCCAGGTGCTGGTCGAGCGTGGACTCCAGGGAGTACTCGAAGAGATATCCAAACAGGTGGAGGCCGCCGATGCCAGCATCGTAGTGGTGGACTCTTTCCGCACTGTGTTGCGTACTGAGCAGCATGACAACCGCGAGATGGCAGTGCAGACCTTTGTGCAGAAGCTAGCCCTCTTCCTCACCAGTTCTGAAGCAACAACTTTCTTGATTGGCGAATATAGCGAGTCGGAGCTGCAAGATAATCCTGTCTTCACCGTCGCGGACGGCCTGTTCTGGCTCTATCAACAAGTGGAGAGGAACTCAGTTGTCCGCAAGCTGCAAATCATGAAGCTGCGCGGACAGATGTCGGTGCCAGGGATGCACACCTTCCGCATCACCGACGCCGGCCTGCAGGCATTCTCGAGAACTCTCGGCCTTAGCGGCAAGAAAAAAAGAGCTCCCGCCAAGAAACGACTCTCCACCGGCATTGTGGCACTGGACGAGATGATGGGCGGAGGCATCCCCGAAGGGGATAGTTTGCTGATCGCAGGGCCCTCTGGCACAGGCAAATCGCTGATGGCGACCCAATTCATCGCTGCAGGCATACGCGTGGGCGAGCCGGGCATCGTCGCGGTCTTCGAAGAGCGACCCGAGGAATACGCGGGGCGAGCAACGACCTTCGGGCTTGACCTCCAAACGCCACTCGATCAAGGGAGCTTGGAAGTGATCTACCTCCGCCCCCTCGACCTCTCGGTCGATGAGATGATGCAGGAGATCCTCGATGCCGTCGATAGGACGGGCGCAAAGCGATTAGTGATCGACTCTCTGGCAGGCTTTGAGCTGGCGCTCGCCCCTGGATTCCGCATCGATTTCCGCGAATCACTCTATCGTATGATCTTCGCCCTCACTGGTCTCGGCATAACCATCTTGAGCACACTTGAGATGGTTGAGTCATTTACCGAGTTACTCTTCAGCTCCTATTCCATCTCGTTCCTCACAGACGACATCATCCGGATGCGCTATGTGGAGATTGAGGGGCAGCTGCGCAAAATCATGATGATCGTCAAAATGCGCGGCGCTGCTCACAGTAAAGACATTCGCGAATACGAAATAACCTCCGATGGAGTCGTCGTGGGGGAACGCCTTACTCATTACGCAAACCTCATCAGCGGCCTTCCTAGACGGCTGAAAAGCTCCAGCACGAATGAAACACCGGGTCATTCAAAAACGACGACGTAGGGGATATGGCAGTGGAGCTTACAAATAACGTAGAAGCAGCAATCGATATATCGGGTATCTGTATTGCAATTGGCGAGGCTTCCCTTATGCCTATGGCGGCGCTGCAGGGTGCCACGCACATTCTTCGCTACGTCAATCCTGCCTTTTGTCGGCTTACCGGCAAGACGAGCGAAGAACTGATTGGGACCACCTTTGCCCGCATTGGATTAACCGGAAAAGAATGCGTACCCCTTCTTGACCGGGTCTGCCGGACCGGTCAGGGCGAAACCTACACGGGGCAGGACCATTCTGGTTCCGATCCTCTGTATCGGTCCTGTGCGATGTGGCCAATCATGGCGGAGGGTAGTCGCTCTGTTGGAATCATGATTCAGATGACAGAAGCAGCGCCTTTTCATCAGGAGGCCGTTGCCATGAATCAGGCCTTGATGCTCGGTTCAGTGCGTCAGCATGAACTAACGGAAGAGGCAGAAATGCTGAACGCGCAACTGCAGGTCGAGATGGTTGTACGTAGGGAGGCGGAAGAGGCACTGATTGGCAGTCAAAAAAGATATCTGGACCTCTACGAGTTCGCGCCTATCGGGTATCTCACTCTGGATGTCGATGGTTTCATCTCAGAAATTAACCTCAGTGGCGCGGTTTTGCTGGCCGAAGTGCGTACCCAAATCCTAGAGCGCAGGTTCGTCCAATTCGTCACCCCAGGCGACGTTACCCGCTACCATCGGCTCTTCAGACGAGTGCTAAAGCAGGGTACGCGGCAAACATTTGATCTGGCACTCCGCCGTGGTGATGGCTCTGTCTTCCATGCCCAGCTCGATTGTGTACGCGCAGAGAATGTGCCACATGTCGTGCGCGTCACCATCGTCGACATCACGGAACGCAAGCTCGCGGAGAGTGAGATTGAACAGCTTGCATTTTACGACTCGCTGACCCAGCTACCCAACCGGCGATTTCTTCTAGGCCGGTTGCAGTCGGCGGTCACCGCGTGCGTCCGCAGCCTCCGGCATGGCGCGATACTCCTAATCGATCTGGATGACTTTAAGACTATTAACGATACACGGGGCCATTTCATTGGCGACCTCCTGCTGCAGCAGGTCGCGCTTAGGCTTTCAGCCTGTGTACGCGAGGGGGATACGGTGGCACGGCTGGGAGGCGACGAGTTTGTAGTCATGCTCCCCGATTTGAGCAGGCATCCAGTCGAGGCGGCGACCCAGACGAAAACAGTTGGAGAAAAGCTTCTTAGGGCTCTCAAGGGACCATACCTGCTTGCCGGTTACGAATATCGCACCTCCGGAAGCATAGGAACTACGTTGTTCAGCGCGAATCAGGATAGTCTCGAGGATCTGTTGAAGCGTGCCGACCTTGCACTGTATTGTGCAAAAACGGCCGGTAGCGACAGGCTGCGCTTCTTCAATGCGGAGATGCAGACCGCAGCAACAACCCGCTCCGTGATGGACGCGGACTTGCGAGCGGCGCTGAAAGAGAGACAATTTGTTCTTCACTATCAGCCTCAGGTCGATGAAAACGGACGGTTGACGGGCGCTGAAGCCCTGGTGCGCTGGCAGCATCCAACCCGGGGCCTGGTTTCTCCGGCTGACTTTATTGCATTTGCTGAAGAGAGCGGCCTGATAGAGTTGCTCGGACAATGGGTGCTGGAAACCGCTTGCGCCCAGTTGATCGCTTGGAGTGCCAGGCCTGCAACCGCGCACCTCCGATTGGCCATCAACGTGAGCGCTCACGAGTTTTGCCACCCAGAGTTTGTACAAAGGATGTTGACGGCGATTGATCGTTTCGGCGTCGATCCGCGAAAACTGATGCTGGAACTAACGGAAAGTGCAATGTTCGCCACCGTAGAAGAGACGCACACGAAAATGAGGACACTGAAGGCCCGGGGTGTGAGCTTTTCTGTAGACGATTTTGGCATCGGATATTCATCGCTGTCCTATCTCAAGAACATGCCTTTGGACCAGCTCAAACTGGATCGCTCCTTTGTTAGCGACGTGCTCACAAATCCCAATGATGCCGCGATTGCTCGAACCATCATCGCTTTAGGACAAAGCCTGCATCTCGACGTCATTGCGGAAGGGGTGGAGACTGAGGGCCAGCGGACATTTCTCGCCCTCCATGGTTGCCATTCCTATCAGGGATTCCTTTTCGGCCGACCCGGACCGGCAGAAAAGCTGTTGTTGATGGCGGAGGCAGATTCAGCAAGGAAACGTGACCCTCCTAGGCGGGGAGGGACCAGTACTAACCGACTCGGTAAGCGAAATAGGATGACGGAGAGGGATCGATGACACGGGAGCTGGCGAATGGTGCGAAGCAGGTGACAGACATGCGGAGCCTGGGCCACGCCGTTGCAGGCGCTTCGCCTATGCCGATGGCGGAGCTCGAGGGTTCGACGCACATCATTCGCTATGCCAACCCTGCCTTTTGCCTGCTCGCCGGCAAGAGTAAAGAAGAATTGTTAGGGAAGGATTTTTCAGATGCAACCCCCGTTTGGAAGGAATGCCTGGCCCTCCTTCGCAAGGTTTATCGAACGGGACAATCCGACGCACATACGGGGCACGAGCATTCCGTCTCCCACCCTCTCTACTGGTCTTATGTGATGTGGCCGGTGCTTGCACCTGACAATCGCACCCTTGGAGTGATCATTCAAGTGACAGAGACTACATCATTTCACCAGGACGCTGTCGCCATGAACCAGGCTCTGTTAATCGGTTCGGTACGTCAGCATGAGCTCACGGAAGCGGCGGAACTACTCGCGGCTCGATTACAGGGTGAGATCATAGCCCGAAAGAAGGCTGAGGAGGCATTGATCGTCAGCGAAAAGCTGGCTTCCACCGGGCGCATGGCCGCCGTTCTTGCTCACGAGATCAACAACCCTATCGGCGCTGTGATGGACATCCTATATCTAGCGCAAACCACCGAAGGGCTTCCCGATTCGATCGCAGGATATCTGGAGATTGCCGATGGAGAGCTCAAACGCATCGCTCATATAACGCGGCAAACGTTGGGGTTCTATCGCGAATCAGTGGAACCTACTACGTTCCCTATTGCGTTGTTGCTGGATTCTGTACTCGACCTGCTTCAGGCGAAGATCAGATCGACGGGCGCCGACGTGCGAAGGCAATGCAACGCGAAGCTACAAATAACAGCTATGCACGGTGAACTGCGGCAGGTTCTCTCGAACCTCTTGTTGAACAGTCTGGATGCGATCGGCGTGAACGGTAAGGTCGTGGTGCGAGCTTCAACCTCAACAGACTCTAAGAACGGAAGCCAGCGGGTCAGAGTCTCGGTGGCTGACAATGGCCGAGGCATCGGGGCCGACACACTGCGACAAATTTTCGAGCCATTCTTCAGCACAAAGGGTGAGCTTGGTAACGGTTTGGGCCTGTGGGTCAGTAAGCAGATCATCGAAAAGCACCAAGGCTCTATCCGAGTTCGCTCGTGTACGGCTGGACCGCATCGAGGAACAACCTTTTCAGTCGTTGTGCCGTTGTCGATTGATTCCATCTGAAGTGGTCTGTCTGCGGCTTTCTTTCGGCCATGCGACTAGGGATCGATCGTGTTCAAAGTAGTGCGGCCGTTTCCTATAGTTCTGTATCGCGACAAGATTATAGGCATCAAAACACGCTTCTGCCTCTGGCAGGCTGCTTTTGGTTGGCGGATGGGGCGCGATGCTGGCAAAGGCCGGTTACGGCCTAGCCGAACGGTAACGGTTCCCTATGGAAACACAGAACTCGATGCTCCATTCAAAGAAATGTTGACTTTGCTCGGCATCTCAGACCGCCTGAAACACAAGCCCCGGCACTCTCAGGAGGGCAGCGGCAGCGTGTTGCCATTGCTCGCGACATCGTCAATACTCCGGCAATCCTACTCGCGGATGAACCCACCGGCAACCTCGACAGTCAAAACTCGATCGCTGTGCTCAAGCTCATGAAAGACCTGAACCAGCGCTTAGGTCAGACGATCCTGATGATCACTCACGATCAGGACGCTGCAGCCTATGCCGATCGCAAGGTTCATATGCGCGATGGAAGGATCGTCTGATGCCTAACGCCGGCCATGGTGGAGTCCCCTACAAAGAGCAGTTTCAGCTCGGGCTGAGCACTTTCAATTACGACGAGTCCGCTTCGCCGGCCGCTATCAGCGTCGTCGCTGCCTTCGAAGAGGTGTGACTTCAACCCTTCCGATTCTCGAAAACCACTCAAGCCGACGCCAACCAGACGAAAGCACTGCGGCAGCGGGAGACATCATCCGAATCGAGACGCCAGGAGGCGGGGGCTGGGCATTCTTATAGCCGTTTTGAAACATAGAGTGAATCCGTGACGATCTGAACGCGCTGTCCCCCAATCAACGTGCCGCGATCAGCGACATGCTCCATAGCACGGATGCACGCACACAGTTCCATCCGGCTGATGGTTGTTTCATGAAAGCCTTCTGCGAAGATAAGCTCATCCGGGCGGTCCCAATGCGCTGGAAACTCAGCTACACACGCGAACGCACCTGC
>Ga0193743_1002365_pt1 | contig 13434 bp, 11 predicted proteins | sample L2c2metaG_FD_143038 | JGI IMG/M metagenome (GOLD analysis project Ga0193743, IMG submission 143038) | Soil microbial communities from a riparian zone of the East river system, Colorado, United States - L2c2 | ecosystem: Environmental > Terrestrial > Soil > Riparian zone | place: USA: East River... | reverse complement strand
TAGGCGACGGCCAGGTCCCGGGGCCCGTCCGGGTCGAGCACCCGGGTCGCGTTCTCCACATAGGACTCGACCAGGTCGGCGTCGAGAAGCACACCGAGATCACCCAGGGGTACGTCGGTCAGCGCGCCGACGGAAGCGATGGCGGCCGAGATCTCCACATCGGCCGGCGGCACGATCTGCGCGCCGGCACCGAGGTCACCGCCCAGACCGGCACCGAGGTAGACCTTGTAGCCGTTGTCCTGCGGCGGGTTGTGGCTGGCCGTCACCATCACCCCGGCGGCGGCCGAGAGCTTGCGGACGGCGTAGGCCAGCACCGGTGTCGGCAGCGGGCCCGGCAGCAGCAGCGCCTCCCGCCCGGCCCCGGTCGCCACCCGCGCGGTGCGTTCGGCGAAAGCGCGGGAACCGTGCCGGGCGTCGTACCCGATGACCAGCGGACCGGCCGCACCGCGGGCGGCGAGCCAGCCGACCAGCCCGGCCGCCGCCTGGGTGACCACCGCGAGGTTCATCCCGTTGGGCCCGGCGCGCAGCGGCCCGCGCAGCCCGGCGGTGCCGAAGGTGAGTGGCCCGGCGAACCGGTCGGCCAGGTCGGCGGCGGTGCCGGGCAGCCCGTCGAGCACCTGGGCCAGCTCGGCCCGGCTCGTCTCGTCGGGGTCGTCGGCGAGCCAAGCCCGCGCGCGTGCCACCAGGTCGTCCAGCTCAGTCATCCCGTTTTGATAGCACGTGCGCCCGCACCGGCCACCGACGGGCCTCGTCCGCCGGTCAGTTGGCGGTGAGTTGGAACGAACGGACCATCTCGTCGAAGATCGGCTTGCTCTCCGCGAACCGGGTCTCGGTGCTGGTCAGGAAGAACGAGTAGGCGTGCCCGCCGTTGATGACCGCGCCCCAGACGCCGTGCCGCTCGTCGCCGCAGGTGTATTCGAGCTCGCCGGAGACCCGGCCGTCGATCTGACCCTCGCGCAGCTCGACCCGCTTGTAGGGCTTGGGGCACGACTTCGAGTTGGACTTCAGCCCGCGCTCGGCGGTGGAGAGGAAGCCGGATGGGGTGGCCTTGGAGCTCGCGTCCTCGACCAGGATGCGGACCTTGCGGCCGGAGTCCTCGGGGTCGACGTAGTCGTAGTAGACCGACTTGCCACCGCCGGAGCGCTTCCAGCCCTTGGGCACGTTGACGGAGACGCCGCGCACGGCGTGCGCCTGTGTCGGGAACGCCGCGGCCGACGGCGCCGAGCTCGGCCCGCCCGCCTGCGCCACCGGATTGGTGGGCGGATCGCCGCCGCCGCTGAACGCGACGAAACCGATCACGATCAGCACCACCGCGAGGCCACCCGCGACGCCGAGCTGAAGCCGGCGGGGCCAACCGCGGGCGGTGTCGACCAGGTCGCCACCGCGTCGCTTGAGACCGGCCAAGGCACCGCCGGACGGGGGCGCCGGCGGCTGCCCCCAGGTCTGCATCGGCATCTGGCCGGTCGGGTTCTGCAGCCCGGGTGCGGCCGGCACGGGCTGCCCGGTCGACAGCCGTTCGGTCAGCGACTCGCCCGGCGCCAGCATCGCCCGGCCGCCGATCTGGCCGGTCGGGCGCTCCGGTGGAGGTGCGACCGGCTGCCACGGTGAGCGCTGTGCCGGCACGACCGCGTAGGGGTCGGTCATCAGGTGCGCCGGGGCCTTGCTGGCCAACGGGCCGGCGAGCAGCTCGCGCAGCATGCCGCGGGCGGTGGCCACGTCGTAGCGGCGCGCCGGGTCTTTCTCCAGCAGGCCCATGAGCACGTCGTCGAGCACGCCGGCCCGGCTGGTCGGCGCGGGCGGGTCTTCGACCCGCGTGCATGGTCTCGATCGGGTCGCCCTTGTCAAAAGGCGGGCGTCCCTCGACGGCGGTGTAGAGCGTCACGCCCAGCGAGAACAGGTCGCTCGGCGGCCCGAAGTCTTGGCCCATGGCGCGCTCGGGCGAGATGAAGTGCGGCGAGCCGAGCACCATGCCAGGGGTGGTGAGCTGCACGTCGGTGGGCATCCGGGCGACGCCGAAGTCGGTGAGCACGCACCGGCCGTCGGCGCAGATCAGCACGTTGGCCGGCTTGACGTCGCGGTGCAGCACGCCGTTGGCGTGGGCGATCTCCAGCGCGCCGAGCAGCGCGATGCCGATCTTCGCGACCGCGCGCGCCGCGACCGGGCCGTCTTCGATCACCATGTCGGCGAGGCTGCGCGCGTCGAGCAGCTCCATGACGATCCACGGTCGACCGCTTTCCTGGACGACGTCGTAGACCTGCACCACGGACGGGTGCTGCAGCGCCGCGGCGGCGCGCGCTTCGCGCATGGTGCGCTCGTACATCGAGTCACGGTCGCTGGGCGCGAGACCCGGCGGCAGCACGACCTCCTTGACCGCGACGTCGCGACGCAGCAGGACGTCGTTCGCGCGCCAGACCGTGCCCATGCCGCCGTGGCCGATCGCCGCCCGGAGCGAGTAGCGGCCGCCGATCGTGGCTCCGGGAGCGGCGCGGCTGCCAGAGACAGCGGTCCCCGTGGGAGCCGAACTGTTGGATCCGGAGGTGGCGGAGCCGCTCCACGTCGGAATCTGAGTCACTGAAAAGCCGCCGGGGGGTCGAGGGCCAGTTACCAACCTCCCTATCTTGGGGGAGCCGGCCCGATAAGGGAAACCGCATCACCTGTTGTGATGGATCATCGACGTTGGGTGCGAACGATCCGAACCGTCCGTGCCGACGCCCTTACAACTTAGGATTCGTTGATGGCGGAGCGGAACGCGGAGTCGGGTTTCCCGGTCAAGCCGGTTTACGACCAGTCGGACCTTCCCGACGACAGCGACAAGCAGGTCGGCCGGCCCGGCGAATATCCCTACACCCGCGGCATCTATCCCACGATGTACACCTCGCGGCCGTGGACGATGCGGCAATACGCGGGCTTCGGCACCGCGACCGAGTCCAACGCCCGCTATCACCAGCTCCTCGAGCACGGCACGATGGGCCTGTCGGTGGCGTTCGACCTGCCGACGCAGATGGGCTACGACTCCGACGACCCGGTCGCGCACGGTGAGGTCGGCAAGGTGGGCGTGGCGATCGACTCGCTGGCCGACATGAAGACGCTCTTCGACGGCATCCCGCTCGACCAGGTGTCGACCTCGATGACCATCAACGCGCCCGGCTCCGTGCTGTTGCTGCTCTACCAGCTCGTCGCGGAAGAGGCGGGCATCCCGGGCAGCGCGCTCAACGGGACGATCCAGAACGACATCCTCAAGGAATACATCGCCCGCGGCACCTACATCTTCCCGCCGAAGCCGTCGTTGCGGCTGGTCGCCGACACCTTCGCCTACTGCCGTGCGGAGGTGCCGAAGTGGAACACCATCTCCATCTCCGGCTACCACATGGCGGAGGCCGGTGCGACGCCCGTGCAGGAGATCGCGTTCACGCTGGCCAACGGCATCGACTACGTGCGCGCGGCGCTCGCCGCCGGGCTCGCCGTCGACGACTTCGCGCCCCGGCTTTCGTTCTTCTTCGTCGCCCGCACCACGCTGCTCGAAGAGGTCGCCAAGTTCCGCGCCGCCCGGCGGATCTGGGCCCGGCTGATGCGCGACGAGTTCGGCGCGAAAGATCCGAAGTCGATGATGCTGCGCTTCCACACCCAGACCGCCGGCGTGCAGCTCACCGCGCAGCAGCCCGAGGTCAACCTGGTCCGGGTCGCGGTGCAGGGCTTGGGCGCGGTGCTGGGCGGCACGCAGTCGCTGCACACCAACTCCTACGACGAGGCGATCGCGCTGCCGACCGAGAAGGCGGCCCGGCTGGCGCTGCGCACCCAGCAGGTGCTCGCCTACGAGACCGACCTGACCGCCACCGTCGACCCGTTCGCCGGCTCCTACGTGGTGGAGGCGATGACCGACGAGATCGAGACCGAGGCGGTCGCCCTGATGGAGCGGGTCGCGTCCTACGGCTCGGCGGTCGACGCGATCGAGGCCGGCTTCCAGAAGAACGAGATCGAGACCTCGGCATACCGGGTGGCCCAGGAGATCGACAGCGGCGCCCGGGTGGTGGTCGGGCTCAACCGGTTCACCATCGCCGAGGAGGAGCCCTACGAGCCGCTCCGGGTCGACCCGGCCATCGAGGCGGCCCAGGCGAAGCGGCTCTGCGCGATCCGCGACGCGCGCGACGAGGCGGCGGTGACCCGGGCGCTCGCGGCGCTCAAGAGGGCGGCGGCCGGCACCGACAACGTGCTCTATCCGATGCGCGACGCACTGCGGGCGTACGCCACAGTGGGCGAGGTTTGTCATGCCCTTCGCGAGGTATGGGGTGTCTACCACCCGGTCGAGCGGTTCTGACCCCACCCTTGTTACGGTGCGTTAAATTCGAAGGGGCAGCGGGCCGTCACGCTCTGCCACGAAGATCTGGCGCACCCGCTGTGCGGCAACCGGCCGCCCGAGCGTGTCAGCGTAAGTCGGCTCACCCGGCAAGGTGACCATCCGCCGGGTAGATTGTTGACAGATAACCGGATTTCCAGCGCGATCCGGCGCGGTGCCGTGACCACCGCCACCATCACGCGTTGTAGGAGGTGTGGGCAGTTGGCAGGTTTCAATGCGACCGCCGACGCAGTCCCGCCACTCGACGAAGGCTCCCACCAGGGCTTTCGTGACCCTGCGCGATCCGATCATCACCATAATGATGTTGCGCAGCGTCACCGTCAGAGGTCTAGGCTAGCCAAGTCCCATTCCGCCCAGAGTGATCGAGATTTTCACGTGACGAGTGCGTTGACGCTGCCCAACAGCAGCCCGCTGGCGTCCTCATGGCCCGAGACACCGGCCGGCGCCGACCCCCTCCCAGGTCAGCTCGACCGCTGGCTGGCCGCTCGGGGCGCCGAGCTCGTAGCCGTACGTCGTCACATCCACGCCCACCCCGAGCTCTCCCACCAGGAGTTCGAGACGGCGTCGCTGGTCGCCCGCGAGTTGGCCGTCGCCGGCCTGACGCCGCGGCTGCTGCCCAAGGGCAACGGCGTGATCTGCGACGTGGGCGAGGGCGACCGGGTGATCGCGCTCCGCGCCGACCTTGACGCGCTGCCGCTGCCCGACGGCAAGGACGTGCCCTACCGGTCCACCGTCGACGGTGTCACGCACGCCTGCGGCCACGACGTGCACACCACGATCCTGCTCGGCGCCGGGCTGGCGCTGGCGCAGCTCGCCGAGCGCGACGAGCTGCCCGGCCGGGTCCGGTTGCTGTTCCAGCCCGGCGAGGAGTGCATCCCGTCCGGCGCCCCCGAGGTCATCTCGGCCGGTGGGCTCAAGGACGTCGCCGCGATCTTCGCGCTGCACTGCGCGCCGCAGCTCCCGGTGGGCCTGGTCGGAGTGCGCTCCGGCCCGTTCACCGCCGCGGCCGACACGATCGAGGTCAACCTGCGCGGCAAGGGCGGCCACACCGCCCGGCCGCACCTGACCACCGACCTGGTGCACGCGATGGGCCGGGTGATCATCGACGTGCCGTCGCTGCTCGACCGGCGGGTCGACGCCCGCGCCGGTGTCTCGATGGTCTGGGGCCGGGCGCATGCGGGCGAGGCCTACAACGCGATCCCGGCCGAGGCCAACCTCAAGGGCACCGTGCGGATCCTCAACCGGGAGGCCTGGCGCGAGGCCCCCGAGCTGGTCACGCAGCTGATCCGCGACGTGGTCGCCGCGACCGGCGCCGAGGTCGAGGTGAAATACACCCGCGGCGTGCCGCCGGTGATCAACGACCGGATGGCCACCGCCGTGGTCGCCGGCGCGGCCGGTGCCGCGCTCGGCCCCGACCGGGTGGTCGAGGCCGAGATCAGCATGGGCGGCGAAGACTTCGCGTTCTATCTGGAGCAGGTGCCCGGCGCGATGATCCGGCTCGGCACCACGCCGCAGGGCGCGGAGGTCAAGCCCGACATCCACCAGTCGACGTTCGACGTCGACGAGCGGGCGATCGGGTATGGAGTGCGCGTCATGGTGCACACCGCCCTCGCCGCGCTCGCCGCCGGCACCTTCTAGACCTTCTCCTCCCGCGCCGGCTCGTCGGCCGGTGCGGGCTGGGCCGGCACGTTTGCTCCGGCCAGCCCGGGCCCGGCGAGCGCGACCGCCGGCCGGGCGCGGCGCAGCCGGCGCACGTAGCCGAACACCAGCAGCCCCAGGCCGGCCAGCACCAGCCAGGGCACCAGCGCGCCCAGCACGGTCAGCATGACGCCCACCGTGGCGGTGAACGCGTTCCAGCCGCCGCGCAGGCCGGCCAGGAAGCCCGTGTCATCGCTCGGCGGCGGGGCCGGCGCCTGCGCGTCGGGCCCGAGCAGCGTCGCGGTGATCGTGGAGAGCGCGGTCAGATCGTCGAGCCGCCGCTTCTTGCCCTCCAGCGAGGCGAGGTCGGCCTCCCGCTTGCCGAGCTCGTTCTCCAGGGTGACCAGGTCGTTGATGGTCTTGGCCTGGGCGAGCAGCCGGCGGGCGCTCGCCACCCGGGCCTGCTGGGTGGTGATCCGGGCGTCGAGGTCGACCACGTCTTCGGTCACGTCTTCGGTGCTGATCGCCCGGCGGTCGTCGGTGCCCTTGTCGGCGATGTCGTCGACCATGGCGGTGAACCGGTTGGCGGGCACCCGCAGGGTGAGCACCGCCTCCGACCGGCCGCCGTCGTCGGTGCGCTTGTCGCCGCCGACGAAGCCGCCGGCACCGGTGGCCATCGAGGTGACCTCGGCGGCGGTCCGCTCGACGTTTTCCACCCGGATGGTGATCGACCCGGTGTAGATGATCTGCCGCTGGTCGACGGCGAGCTCGACACCGCCGGCACCGCCCTGGGCCGGTTCTTGCGCCTGGGGCGCCTGGGGCGCGCCCTCGGCGGCCTTCTGCGCGTCGGCAGCGCTGTCGCCGCCCGGGGCCACCTGCGCGTTGTCGCCGCCGGCGCTCATCGGCGCCACGCTGGTGCCCGCGTCGTCGCTGCCCCCCGAGCAACCGGCCAGGGCCAGCCCGGCCGCGAGAGCACCGGCCGCGAATGCGGTCAACACCCGTCTCCGTCGTACGCTGCCCATATCAGTCCCTTCCGAATCATGTGCGGGTCTGTCGGTCAGACGTGCCGCGCGCGCACGCCGGTTCCGGCAGACTCGCGAGGGGACATCACGATTCGGCAGCCAAGGGGGTCACGACATGAGACTGACCAAATTTGGCCACTCCTGCGTACGCGTCGAGCAGGACGGTGCCGTGCTGGTCATCGATCCGGGCGGCTTCAGCGAGCGGGCGGCGCTCGACGGCGTCGACGCGGTGCTGATCACCCATGAGCATCCCGACCACCTCGACGTCGACGCGCTGACCGACGCGCTCGCCAAGCGCCCCAACGTCACCGTGCACACCCACGCCGACGTCGCCGCCAAACTGAAACCGTTGGGCGCGGCGGTCACCACCGTCGCGTCTGGACAGTCCTTTTCGGCCGCCGGGCTGCCGGTGGAGGCGTTCGGCGGCATCCACGCCGAGATCCATCCCGACATTCCGCGGATCGCCAACCTCGGCTTCCTGGTCAACGAGTCCGTCTACCACCCCGGCGACTCGTTCGACGTGCCGGAGGGGGCCCGCGTCGAGACGCTCTTCGTGCCGGTGTCGGCGCCCTGGCTGAAGATCAGCGAGTCGATCGACTTCGTCCGGGCGGTCGCGCCGCGCCGGGCGTTCGCGCTGCACGACGCCATCCTCAACGACGCCGGCGGCAAGCTGGTCGACGGCGTTCTCGGCCGCCTGCTCAAGGTCGACTACCAGCGACTGACGCCTGGTACGAGCGTCGATGCCTGACCCGGTCGCCGAGCTCTACGCCGCACCGCCGGACGGGTTCGTCGCCGCCCGCGACGAGCTGGTGGCCGGTGCCAAGGCCGCCGGCCAGAGCGACCGGGCCAAGCAACTGGGCAAGCTGCGCAAGCCCACCGTGGCCGCCTGGGTGGTCAACCTGCTGGCGATCCGCCGGCCCGAGCTGGTCGACGAGCTGGTCGAGCTCTCCGCGGCGCTGCGGTCGGCACAGCGCGAGCTCAAGGGCGACGCGCTGCGCGAGCTCACCAAGCAGCGCCGGGAGGCGGTCGGCGCGCTGGTCAAGGAGGCGGTCAAGCTCGCAACGAAGGCCGATCCGCGCAACCGCGGCAAGCTGCCGGTCGGCGAGGTCGAGGCGACCCTGACCGCCGCCGTCTCCGACGCCGAGGTGGCACAGCAGCTTCGTTCCGGCCGGCTGGTGCGGGCGGCCAGCTACGCCGGGTTCGGCGAGGTGCCGCGCCCGCAGCTCCGGCTGGTGACTGACGAGCCGCCATCGCCGGAGCCGGACCAGTTCGACGACACCGACGGTCGCGGTGCGCGGCGGGCGGCCGAGGCGCAGCGCGCGGCGCGGCGACGGGCCGCCGACCGGGAGCTGACCGCCGCGCGGGGAGCGGAGAAGGCGTCCCAGGCCGATCTCGACAAGGCCACCAAGGCGGAGGCCGACGGTGCCGCGGCGGTCGAGCAGGCGGAGGCCGCTCTCCAAGAGGCGGAGCGCCGCCGGGCCGACGCCGACGCCGCGCTCGGCCGCCTCCGGGTGGCCCGCAAGGCCGCCGAACGCGCCGCCGTCCAGGCCCGCCGCCGGGTCGGCGAGGTCGAGGCGGCCATCGAGGGCATGGACGACGAGGCACGCGCATGACGCCGGAGCAGACCGCGCAGGCGTCCAGGGAAGCGGTGCTGGAGCTGGGTGGCGCCTACGCCGAATGCCCGCGGACCCTGCGCCGGGCCCGCCAGCTCGGCCTGTCCGGCTGGGCGTTCTACGTGGCCGGGCGGGGCGGCGCGCTGGGTGACGTGCGGCCCGACACGGTGGCCGCGGCGCTGGGCTTCATCGCGCCGGAAGCGGTCGCCGACGGCTGGGACGGCGCCCGGCGGGTGCTGCCGCCCGCCGAGGTCGCCGTGGTGCACCTGGCCGAGTGCTGCCGGTGGGGCGTCGAGCAGCTCGGCGGCTTCCCCCGGGTGGAACGGCTGGTCGAGCTGACCCAGCGGGTGGTGCTCGCCGCCGACGCGTCCGCGCTGCCGCTGTTCGCGGCCTGGCGGGCGATGCCGGTGCCCGACGGCCATCTGGGCGCGCAGGCGGCGGTGTTGCTGCACCTGCTGCGTGAGCACCGCGGCGGCGCGCACCTACTGGCCGTGCGGGCCAGCGGGCTGAGCCCGCTGGAGGCGATCATCGCCGGGCCGGAAGGCGAGGCGGGCGCGGTGGCCTGGGGCTGGCAGCCGCCCTATCCGGGCATCGGGCCGCTGCTGCGCCGGCGGGTGTGGGCGGAGGCGGTGACCGACCGGATCGCCGCGTCGGCCTACGCGGTGCTCAGCCTCACGGAGCGGATCGAGCTGCTCGGGCTGCTCGACAGTGCCCGCAAGGGCGTCCGGCCGCAGGCCAGCGAACCCGACCGCCGGGGTCCGGAGCCGGGCGACGACGCCCGCGCCGTGCTCGATTAATTCGCTCGCATCGACGCCCGCCGGTGTGAGACAAACTCCGGGTGGCGTTACCTGACGGCTGGAGCACGCGCCGGCCCACCCTCGACGACCTGCCGGCGATCCTCGAGCTGATGCGGGCCAGCGACATCGCGGCCACCGGCGAGCCCGAGACCGGCGAAGACGACGTCAAGGCGGCGCTGACCTCGCCGCACGTCGACCCGGCGCGCGACTGCTGGCTGGCCTACGCGCCCGACGGCCGGCTCGGCGGCTGGGCCTACATCGACAACGAAAACGGCGGCGACCGCGAGTTCGTCGAGGTCTTCGTGCACCCCGACCACGGTGCGCCGAGCCGGCGCCCGCTGCTCGACCTGCTGCTGCGCCGGGTGGCCGAGCGGGCCGCCGAGCGCGGGTCGGCCGAGGTCATCGCCAAGGCCGGCGCGCTGCCGACGGAGACCGACTACATCGCCGACATCGAGGGGGCCGGTTTCCGGTTCGAGAAGCGCTACGCCCGCATGCGCCGTTCGCTCGACGGTGTCATCCCGGCCCCGTTGCCGGCGGGCGTGACGATCCGCCTCGTCGACCCCGACGACGACGAAGACCTGCGCCTCTTCCACCGGATCTACGACACCGGCTTCCGCGACGCCCACGACTACCAGCCGCGCGAATACGACTCGTGGCGCGCCTACGTCGCCGGGCTGACCTCGGTCGCCTGGGACGAGTGGTTCGTGGCCGAGGTCGACGGGGTGCCGGCCGGCGTGCTGATGTCGGCCGACCAGATGCTGGAGCACAACGAGGCGTGGGTCAAAAACTTGACCGTGCTGCGCGAGTTCCGTCGCCGCGGTGTCGGCGGCGCCCTCCTGCGGCACGCGTTCAGCGTCTACGCCGCCAAGGGCCGGGCACAGGTCGGGCTCGGCGTCGACCTGACCAGCCCGACCAAGGCCGCCAACCTCTACCTGACCGCCGGGATGACCGCGATCTACGAGGCCGACATCTTCGAGCAGCAGGTCAAAGCTCTGGCGACGAGGTCTTCGTAGGACGGCCGCGCATCTCGGTCACGTAGTCGTCGGGGGCGCCGGCCTTCTCGGCCGCGTTGGCGATCTCGGAGAGATACCACGCGGTCGGCAGGCCACCCTCGTAGCCGTTGAAGACATACACCCAGACGGTCTCCTCACCGTCCAGGGTGACCGCCCGCATGTGCAGCTTGCGGTAGGTCTCCCCGGTGACCCCCTCGACCTCGTCGAGCTGGGCGCCGTCCCAGGGGTGCACGTCGTAGAGCGCGACGAAGACCCGATCGCCGGGTGATTCGACGATCGTGGTGACCGCGCCCTCCCAGCCGATCACGTCTTCACCCGCGAAGGTGAGACGCCAGCCTTCCAGCCAGCCGGTGCCCACCATCGGCGAATGCGGACAGTAAGCACGCATTCGGGCGGGATCGAGGTTTGAGCCGTACGCGGCGTAATGACGCACGGCGATGACGATAGCCCGGCTCGCCGGTCGTGGAGAATACGACACGTGACACGAATCGTTATCGTGGGTGGTGGACCGGCCGGTTACGAGGCGGCGCTGGTCGCCGCGCAGCTCGACGCCGACGTGACAGTCGTCGAAGCGGAGGGCGCCGGGGGCGCCTGCGTGCTGTCGGACTGCGTACCCTCCAAGACCTTTATTGCCAGCTCAGACGTGGTGACCGCCGGGCGTGACACGGAGCGCTTCGGCGTACACTCCGGTGGTCTCGAAGCGATCATCGTCGATGCCCAGGCGGTCAACGCGCGGGTGAAGAATCTCGCGCAGGCCCAGTCGAATGACATCCACAACAAGCTCGTCAAGGCGGGCGTCGACTTCGTCGCCGGCACTGCCCGGCTCGGCGCTGACACGTTGGGTCACACCCACCGGGTCGAGATCACCCCTGCGGGAGGTGACACGGCGTACCCGGTCGATGCCAGCACTGTGTTGATCGCCACTGGGGCCACCCCGCGGGTGCTGCCCACGGCCGTGCCCGACGGCGAGCGGATTCTCGACTGGCGCCAGCTCTACGACCTGGCGGAGCTGCCCGAGCACCTGATCGTGATCGGCTCCGGCGTGACCGGCGCCGAGTTCGCCAGCGCCTACCTGGCGATGGGCGTGCGGGTCACGCTGGTGTCCAGCCGCGACCGGGTGATGCCGCACGAGGACGCCGACGCGGCGCAGGCGATCGAACGCGTGTTCCGCTCGCGGGGGATGGCCATACTCAACAACGCCCGCGGCAACGCCGTGCGGCGCACGGCCGACGGCGTCGAGGTCGAGCTGTCCGGCGGCGGCACCGTCACCGGCTCGCACGCCCTGATCGCGGTCGGTTCGGTGCCCAACACCGAGGGCCTCGGTCTCCAGGAATACGGCGTGGCGGTCGCGCCGGGCGGCTATGTGACCGTCGACCGGGTGTCCCGCACCAACGTCCCGGGCATCTACGCGGCCGGCGACTGCACCGGCGTGCTGCCGCTGGCCAGCGTCGCCGCGATGCAGGGCCGGATCGCGATGTGGCACGCGCTCGGCGAGGCGGTCCAGCCGCTGCGGTTGCGCACGGTGGCCGCCAACGTGTTCACCGACCCGGAGCTGGCGACCGTCGGGGTGAGCCAGAACGAAGTCGACGCGGGGCGGGTGCCGGCCCGCGAGGTGATGCTGACGCTCTCCGGCAACGCCCGGGCCAAGATGGCCGACCTCGGCGACGGCTTCGTCAAGCTCTTCTGCCGGCCGGCCAGCGGTCAGGTGGTGGGCGGCGTCGTGGTGGCGTCGAAGGCGTCGGAGCTGATCCTGCCGATCACGCTGGCGGTGGAGAACAACATGACCGTCGACCAGCTCGCGCACACCATCACGATCTATCCCTCGCTGTCGGGGTCGATCACTGAGGCGGCGCGTCAGCTGATGCTGCACGAACTGCAGTAGCGTCGAGCACTGCTCCCGCCGGTGCTGTTGCCGGGACCGGCGGGACCGGGGTGGCGCCGCGCAGGGCGGCCGGCTTCCACAGGGCCAGCCCCCAGCCGGCGCCGGCGAACACCACCGCCGCGATCACGGCCACCACGATCAGGCGCCAGCCCGACGACGTGAGCGCCGCGCCGCCGAGGTGGCCGACCAGCGTGCCGTAGGTGGCCCAGCCCACCGCGGCCAGCGCCTGGTAGAGCAGGAACTGCTTGTAGGGGTATTGCGCGCGGCCGGCGGAGAAGCACGCCGCCATCCGGCCACCCGGGACGAACCGGCAGATCAGGATGACCAGCGGCCCGGGCTCGCGCAGCCCGCGGGTCAGCTTGCTAGCGGCACGCCGGGCCCGGCCCCGTTGCTCGACGGTCTTCGCGACGCCGTCGGTCTGCACGCCGCACCGTTGCCGCAACCGGGCGATCGGCCCGGTGCGGTGGTGGGTCGAGCGGCCCAGCAGGTAACACGCCCAGTCGCCGACGATGACGCCCAGCGCCCCAACCGCGATGGTGGTCGGTAGGCTCAGATGGCCGTAGGCGGTCAGCGCGCCGCCCGTGATCATGATGGCCTGGGTCGGGATGACCGGCACGAAGGCGTCGACGATCAGCAGGCCAAGCAGCAGAAGATAAGCGGACACGGGCGAGGTCACCGTGCCTAGCACGTCGGCCATGCGCGCAAACCTCCATCCCCGCCGGGCTCAGGATAGTTTCCAGAAAGCCCTGATGGGGGACAGTTCTCGCGCGGCCCCCAACCGCTCGTCCTGCATTTGACCCTACAGACGTCACGGTGCCGGCGGCGTACCGTGGAAATGTGCGGTCCGGCACGTCGGGTCCCCCGTTCCTGGTGTGCCGGGCCGCCACCTCTGGGCCGTCGGCAGGTCCCGTGCCGACGGCCCCCTCTCGTGTAAAACGCCGCACGCCACCCTTCAGCCGCTGTCCAGCGCCGACCTCGGCGTCCGGGCCGGTGTGCTCGCCCGCGCCTTCCTCGACCAGGGCACGAACTGCTGCTGCCGACCCCGCACACCGCGCTCGACGAAGAGGGCCGGCCGGTGGACCGGCTTCGACCCGACCAACGGCATCGTGATCGGC
>Ga0193743_1002364_pt1 | contig 13437 bp, 14 predicted proteins | sample L2c2metaG_FD_143038 | JGI IMG/M metagenome (GOLD analysis project Ga0193743, IMG submission 143038) | Soil microbial communities from a riparian zone of the East river system, Colorado, United States - L2c2 | ecosystem: Environmental > Terrestrial > Soil > Riparian zone | place: USA: East River... | reverse complement strand
CCGAACGAAACCCCCGTTGACCGGAACCGTCGGCCTGGTGACGCTGCCCATCGTGCACATCGGTGGGCTGTGGGGGTTACTGCAGTCGCTGATCGCGGCCCGCCCGATTGCGATGCTCGATCGTTTCACCGTGCCGGGCTGGCATGCCGTAGTCAAGGAGTTTCGACCTGCCGTCGCCGGGCTGCCGCCCGCGGCCATGCGGTCGGTGCTCGACTCCCACATCCCGCGGGAGGATCTGGCGAGCATCCGTGCCATCAACGCCGGCACCAGTACCGTCGACCCCGAACTGGTCGACGCGTTCTTCGAGCGGTACGGCATCCCGATCCTCGTCGTGTACGGGGCGACCGAGTTCTCCGGCGCGGTGGCCGGCTGGACCGTCAAGGACTTTCACGCACAATGGGCCGACAAGAAGGGCAGTGTCGGACGCGCCTTCCCTGGGGTGCAACTGCGGATCGTCGACGAGGGCGGCGCGGCGCTCGGCGTGAACGAGCCCGGCAGGCTTCAAGTCGCCTCGGCGCAGGCCGGCGGAGCCGGAGGCTGGATCGTCACCAGTGATCTCGCGCACCTCGACGCGGACGGGTTCCTCTACATCGATGGCCGCGCCGACGACGTGATCGTGCGCGGCGGCTTCAAGGTATCCCCGGAGACCGTGGTGCGGGCACTGCGTGCGCACCCGTCGGTCGCCGACGCCGCCGTCGCACCCATTCCGGACGAGCGGCTGGGCCAGATTCCCGTTGCCGCAGTCGAATTGCGTCCCGGTGCAGCCGCCGATGGCGAGGAATTGCGCCAACACTGCCGGGCCACGTTGACCCCCTACGAAGTGCCCGCCCGCATCTTCGTCGTCGACGCGCTGCCCCGCGGCGCGGCACTCAAGGTCGACCGCCGCCGGCTGCTCACCATGCTGGACGAGCTCGGCGCGACGGAGAGGCAACCCACGTGAATGGAGCTGTCCATGAGTGAAGCGGCGCTCGTCGAGCGACGGGGCAACGTCGCTCTCATCACCATCAACCGGCCCGAGGCGCGCAACGCCGTCAACGGCGCGGTGAGCACCGCGGTCGGTGACGCCCTCGAGGCGGCGCAGCGCGATCCCGACGTGTGGGCCGTGGTCATCACCGGCGCCGGGGACAAGTCGTTCTCCGCCGGTGCCGATCTCAAGGCCATCTCGCGGGGAGAGAACCTGTTTCACCACGAGCACCCGGAGTGGGGCTTCGCCGGGTACGTGCACCACTTCATCGACAAGCCCACCATCGCCGCGGTCAACGGCACCGCGCTGGGCGGCGGGGGTGAACTCGCACTGGCGAGTGACCTCGTAGTCGCCTGCGAGAGTGCGAGTTTCGGTCTGCCCGAGGTGAAACGGGGTCTCATTGCCGGCGCGGGCGGAGTCTTCCGGATCGTCGACCAGTTGCCGCGCAAGGTCGCACTGGAGTTGGTGTTCACCGGCGAGCCGATGTCCGCGGCCGACGCGCTGCGGTGGGGCCTGATCAACCAGGTGGTTCCGGACGGCAGCGTCGTCGAGGCCGCGCTGGCACTCGCCGAGCGGATCACCGTCAACGCTCCGCTCTCGGTCCAGGCCAGCAAGCGAGTGGCCTACGGCGCCGACGACGGCATCTTCGCCGCCGAGGAGCCCAAGTGGGATCGCACCACTCGCGAGTTCACTGATCTGTTGAAATCCGAAGACGCCAAGGAAGGCCCGTTGGCCTTCGCCGAGAAGCGTCAACCCGTATGGAAGGCACGTTGATCATGGGAAGAGTTCAGGACAAAGTGGTTCTGGTCACCGGAGGGGCACGCGGTCAGGGCCGCAGTCACGCGGTGAAACTGGCCGAGGAAGGTGCCGACGTCATCCTCTTCGACATCTGTCACGACATCGAGACCAACGAATACCCGCTCGCGACGCCGCGCGATCTCGAGGAAGCCGGCCTTGAGGTGGAGAAGGCCGGCTGCAAGGCGTACACGGCGCAGGTCGACGTACGCGACCGGGCCGCCATTGTTCGCGAACTCGCCAACGCCGTAGCCGAATTCGGCAAGCTCGACGTCGTCGTCGCCAACGCGGGCATCTGCCCGCTTGGCGCGAACCTCCCCGTTCAAGCGTTCGCCGACGCCTTCGACGTCGACTTCGTCGGCGTGGTCAACACCGTGCACGCCGCGCTGCCGTACCTGAAGTCGGGCGCGTCAGTCATCACCACCGGCTCGGTCGCCGCGCTCATCGCGTCCAAGATGCCGCCAGGGGCGGCGGGACCGCAGGGCCCCGGAGGCGCGGGTTACAGCTACGCCAAGCAGCTGGTCGACTCCTACACGCTGCAGCTTGCGGCCCAGCTGGCACCACAATCGATCCGCGCCAACGTCGTTCACCCGACCAACGTCAACACCGACATGCTCAACAGCGCGCCGATGTACCGGCAGTTCCGGCCGGACCTCGAGGATCCAACCCGCGACGACGCGCTGCCGGCGTTCCCCGCCATGCAGGCCATGCCCACGCCGTACGTCGAAGCCTCCGACATCTCGAATGCGGTCTGTTTCCTGGCTTCCGACGAGTCCCGCTTCGTGACCGGCCTGCAGTTCAAGGTCGACGCCGGGGCCATGCTCAAGTTCTAGGAGTTCACGTGACCACCGACGAGGACATCGAGCGCGCCGACTGCATGGAGAGTGAGATACGCCTATGAAGCGACTGATTCTGGACGCCGACCACGAAGCGTTCCGCGAGACGGTTCGTCAGTTCATCGAGCAGGAGCTGGCACCCAACGCCGAGCGTTGGGAGAGCGACCGGCTGGTGGACCGATCGGCATGGGTCGCGGCGGGCAAGCATGGCCTGATCGGGTTCAACATGCCCGAGGAGTACGGCGGCGGAGGCGTCGACGACTTCCGGTTCAACGCCGTAATCGACGAGGAGATCGCCCGCTACGGCGGACCGGCGCCCGCGCTGAGTCTGCAGAACGACGTGGTCGGGCCGTACTTCTCGGGGTTGGCCGACGACGAGCAGAAGAAGCGCTGGCTTCCCGGGATCACCAGCGGTGAATTGATCGTCGCCGTCGCGATGACCGAACCCGGCGCGGGGAGTGACCTGGCAGGCATTCGCACCTCGGCCGTGCGCGACCGCAATGGAAATGGGGACTGGATCGTCAACGGCACCAAAACGTTCATCTCCTCCGGCATCAACTGCGATCTCGTCGTGGTGGTATGTCGCACCGACCCGGACGCGGGCCACAAGGGCTTCACGTTGCTCGTGGTCGAGGCGGGCATGGACGGCTTCACCCGTGGCCGCAAGCTCGACAAGATGGGTTTGCACTACCAGGACACCGCGGAACTCAACTTCGAGAACGTCCGGGTGCCGCCGGCCAACCTGCTCGGCAAGGAGGGGCGCGGGTTCTATCACCTGATGCACAACCTCCCGTCGGAACGCTTGTCCATCGCCATCTCGGCCATCGCGGGCGCGCGCGAAACTTGGCGGCAGACATTGCAGTACGCCAAGGACCGCAAGGCCTTCGGCCAGTCGATCGGCAGCTTCCAGCACAACCGATTCCTGTTGGCCGAGATGGACACCGAACTCGAGATCGGCGAGCAGTACGTCGACCGGTGCCTACGGGCAGTCGTCGACGGTGAACTGACGGCTGTCGAGGCATCGAAGGCGAAGTGGTGGTGCACGGAGACGGCCAAGAAGGTGATCGACGGTTGCGTGCAGTTGCATGGCGGCTACGGCTACATGACGGAGTACCGGGTCGCCCGCGACTACATGGACAACCGCATCATGACGATCTTCGGCGGCACTACCGAGATCATGAAGGACATCATCGGCCGGGATCTCGGCTTGTGATTCTGTTGCGATGAACGGCATTTCGGTCGACTATGACGGCACGATCCTGCGGATACGGCTGGACCAAACGCGCACTGGCCGCCGCGACCCTGGGCGAACTCGAACAGGTTCAGTCCATCGAGGCCGAGGGGCAGCTGTCGTTGATCGTCACCGCCGACTTCGCCGAAGGCGTACGCGCCTTCCGGGAGCGGCGCACGCCGGATTTTCGTGATCACTGAACAGAGGAGTGTCACATGACGCCCAAACACGTACATGTCGACGGACTGGACATCGAATACGCCGACACCGGGGCGGGGCCGACCATCCTGTTCGTGCACGGCGTCTATGTGACCGGCGCGCTGTGGAACGACGTCGTGGCCGAACTCGGCGAGGGCTTCCGATGCGTCGTGCCCACCTGGCCGCTGGGCGCGCACAGCACACCGACCGACGGCGCCGACCTTGGCGCCGAAGCCGCATCTCGGCGCATCGTCCATTTCATGGAAGCGCTCGATCTGACCGATGTCACCGTGGTGGCCAATGACACCGGCGGCGGCCTGGTCCTGGCGTCGCTGGGCGATCCTGCGCTGGACACGTCCAGGATCGCCCGCCTGGTACTCACCAATTGCGACAGCTACGAACACTTTCCGCCGGGCTCCTTCGCGCAGATCGTGAAACTGTGCCGGATGAGTTCCGCCGTGGGTGGCGGAATTGTGCGGCTTCTGGCCACCGGTCCGGGGCAGGCCTTCTTCTTGAAGGCCGTCTGCCACACCCCGCCGACGAAGGACCGTCAACGCGAGGTTTTCGGAGCGTTCGCCACCAGCGCGGCCGCCCGTCGCGACGCAGTCACGGTGACCGCCTCGCTGGACCCGGGGCTCACCATGCGTGCCGCACCGGCGATCGAGGCGTTCGATCGACCCGTCACCCTGCCGTGGGGTACCGAGGACGCCTTGTTCCCGCTCGATCACGGCCGCCGACTGCGCGACGCGTTCCCGAACGCCACGCTGGTCGAGATCCCGGACTGCTCCGCGTTCGTCATGCTCGATGCGCCCGGTGTGCTCGCCGAAGCAATCCGCAACGGGTGAGCAAGGGGCTGTGCGATTCGCCTTTCGCTTAGTATACTTAGTTAGATAGGTGCCGGAGGCGAGCCATTCGCCCTCAACGGGGAGGCCTCAATGACCACTGTTCCGGAGACGTCGGCCGAGACGTTCGGCGTGCTCACCGACGACGCATTCGCGAGGTCGCGGCTGCGGTTGGGGGTGCCACGCCCACAACAGAACAAGCCACACAACTACGAAGTGACCTGGGACGGTGTTCGACACTTCGCATACGGCTACGGCGACGACAACCCGTTGTACTGCGACCCCGACTACGCGGCGGGAACGCGCTGGGGCCGGCTGGTGGCACCCCCGACCTTCCTGTACACGATGGGCGAGGACGCCGCACCCAAGCCCGACCCGGAGACGAAGGCGTTACTCAAGGGAGATCCCTTCGCCGGGCTCGGGTCGTACCAAGCGGTGATGGAGTTCGAATGGTGGCGACCACTGCAACTCGGTGACCGCTGCCGCATGCTTCAGGCGCAGGTCGGCGTCGACGAAAAGACCTCGCGCTTCGGCGGCCGCACCGCACACGTGACCCTCGACTACCTGTACTTCAACGGCGACGGCCAGCTGCACGCCGTTCAGCGCGGCACCTGGATCAATGCCGAGCGCCACACCTCGAAGAAGCGGGCGAAGGAGCAGCTGGAGCAACAGCCGTACACCCCCGAACAGCTTGCGGAGATCGACGCCGCGTACGCCGCCGAGGCGCACCGCGGGCCGGAACCGCGGTACTTCGAGGACGTCCAGATCGGCGAAGAACTGCCGCAGCGGGTGAAGGGGCCGCTCACCACGACCGACGTCGTGGTGTGGCACCTCGGGTGGGGGATGCAGCTCACGCCCCCTGGGACTTTCGGGATCGCCGCCCGAATACGTCGCAAGGTGCCGGGGCTCTACCCGCCGAACGAGCTCAACGTTCCCGACACCGTGCAGCGCCTGCACTGGGAGCCCGCGCGTGCACAGGAGCTGGGCCTGCCCAACAGCTATGACTACGGCGGGATGCGCGAAACCTGGCTCTGCCACCTACTGACGGACTGGATCGGCGACGACGGCTGGCTGTGGAAACTCCGCTGCGAACATCGCAAGTTCAACTACCAGGGCGACGTCACTTGGGTCCGCGGTGAAGTCGTGGACAAACGAGTGACGGACGCGGGCAACGAGGTTCACGTCGCCGTGCGGTGCGAGAACCAGCGCGGCGAGATCACCACTCCAGGTACCGCGGTGGTGCTGCTGCCGTCTCGCGGCGAGCAGGTCACGCTGCCCGAACCGCCTGCCCCCACCGTCGACGGGATGCTGGCTCACGAGCTCGAGCGCTACGGCGTGGGTGGTTAGGACGTGGAACTGGGTCTGGCAGGCGCTGCCGTATGCGTACAAGGTGGAAGCAAGGGGATGGGACGCGCGGCCGCCGAGTGCTTCGCCGCTGACGGCGCCCGGGTGGCGGTCATGGCACGTGGACGCGGGGCGCTCGACGACACGGTGGCGCGGCTGACCGAACTCGGCAGTCCCGACGCCGTCGGGCTCTCGGTGGATGCGAGCGATGCCACCAGCATCAACAACGGCTTCGCAGAACTGGGCGAACGATGGGGCGAGCTCAACTCACTGGTGTGCGCCGTCGGGCCGGAAGTCTCACAGCTGCCATGGGACCAGGTGTCTGACCAACAGTTCGTCGATGCCTTCGTCATCGGCGCACTGAGCGCCGTACGGTCGGCGCGCGCTGCGCTTCCATTGCTCCGGGCTGCCAAGTGGGCTCGCATCGTCAACTTGGCGGCCATGTCGGCGCGCAGCCAGGGCTTCGGCTTGATCGAATACACGGCCGCCAAGGCGGCGTTGACCAGCATCACCAAGAACCTGTCGCTCGAGCTGGCTGCGGACGGGATCCTCGCCAACACCGTTTCGCCCGGCACCTACGTCTCCGACCAGATGGTCCAGCACATCGCCACACTTCCCGCTGACGCCGGCGTGAGCGCAGACGACCCGGCTTCAGTGATGCGGTACATTTCCGAATTCTTTGGGGTGCGTGCAGATCTGGGCCGCGCAGGCATTCCACCCGACATCGCACCCGTGATCTGCTTCCTGGCGTCCGAACGCAACACATACACGACCGGAGCCAACGTCAACGTGGACGGTGGGTCAAACTTCTACGCCTGAGCGAGCCCCGTCCTCTCCTGAACGTCAGTTGCTGATCGCAGGGGCCGCTCGCGAGAATCCGTCGTCGGTGAGCTGAGCAACGAGGAAGGCGGCGATGTCGGCTCGCGACATTGCCGAGCCGACCTTGTCGCGGCCGAGAAAGCCGGCGCGCACACTCCCTTTCGGCTTCCCGTTGTTCGGGCTGGTGATCCGGGCGATGGTCCAGTCCAGCCTGGACTGGGTGACGGCCGTCGTCATGCCCGTGATGTCGGCAAGGGCGTTGGGGAACAGGAATCCGGCGGTGATCGGCAGGACCTTGGCCTTCAGGGTCGGCTCGTCTCGCTCGTCCGGTACCGACGGCGTCGCCAGCCCGATGAAGCGGCCGACGTTCTCGGCCTCCATGGCGGCGACGATGTGCTTGGTGCCGTCGGTGATCGGAGTGCCCTCGGCGCTTCGTTTCAATGAGGGGCCGAGTGCGCTGATGACGGCATCCGACCCGTGGATCACCTGACGGATTCGTTCCCCGTCGGACAGTTCGCCGGTCACGTTGACCAGGCGGGGATCGACGGTGGTGAGCCTGTCGGGATTGCGCACGTATGCGGTCACGTCGTGACCGGCGTCGAGCAGCTCGCCGACGACGAGGCGGCCGATCTGTCCGGTCGCGCCGAACACCGTGACGTTCATCGTGTGCGGCGCCCGCCGGGCTCCCGCTGCGGCGCAAGGCACGCGGGTATGAACGCGCGGATCAGGCCCTCGTCACCGCCGTCCTCGGTTCTGCCCGGTTCGGCGGCGAGGCTGAAGGCGATGCGGGTTACCCAGTGCGCCATCGTCTCGGCAGTGAGATCGCCGCGTACCTCGCCGGCCGCCATGGCAGCTTCGACGCGTTGGCCGAGCGCCTCGGCGAGGTTCTCGCTCCAGACGTCGGACGCCTCAGCGGCGCGAAAGGTTCGGCCGAGATCGTCGGCACCGATCAGCAGCGCCATGGCGGGTGAACTGCGCGCCGCCTGCAGTCCGACCACCATCGCGTTGACTAGTTGCTCCAGGAACGGTTCCGCTGTGTGCCAACAGGGTTCGGTGGCGTCGAGCACTCCGGTGAGCGCGCGTACGAACGACGCCGCCAGCAGCGCGTCCTTGGTGGGGAAGTAGTCGTACACCGTTCGGCGATGCACGCCGGCCCGGTTTGCGATGTCACTCATCCGGGTGCGGCTGGCGCCCCGCTCGAGATAGCAGGCCTCGGCCGCTGCCAAGAGGCGCTCGCGCGCCTGCGCTTCCCCGACGGGCGCATCGGTACCCCACGACGCTGCGCGACCAACTGCAGATACACCGTCCATCGACATCACTCCTGGTTGCCTCTTGACGTAGGCCACAACATATCTTAGCTTGTGGTGGAGACCACAAAAATCACAATATGTGGTCTTAGAGAACCGCAACTGAACAACATTTACCTAGTAATCTATGTGAACGATTACCTAGTAACCTATGTTCACCTATGCGAGTCGAGCCAGCTTCGGCACGCGATGGCCAAAGTCAGCCCAGCCATCAGAACGGATGTGGGGCGATGCAGAAACCGATGACCGGAGTGCGCATCCTCGAGGTCGCACAGTTCACCTTCGTGCCCTCCGCGGGGGCGGTCCTCGCCGACTGGGGCGCCGACGTGATCAAGATCGAGAATCCGGTTACGGGGGACGCGCAGCGGGGGCTGGTCACGGTCGCGGGTCGCTCCGCCACAACGCCGGGAGTCTCGTTCTCGCCCATGGTCGAGGCGCCCAACCGCGGCAAGCGCAGCGTTGGACTGTCCCTCGCGCTCAACCAGACCCGGCCGGTGTTCGAGGAACTCGTCCGGCGCAGCGACGTCTTCCTGACCAATTTTCTTCCCCAAGCACGGGCCAAGCTTCGCATCGACCTGGACGAGATCCGGCGCATCAACCCGGAGATCGTCTACGTCGCGGGTAGCGGATTCGGAAGCGAAGGGCCCGACCGCGAGACGGGCGCGCACGACACGACGGCGTTCTGGGCGCGCGCGGGCAACGCTGACGGCGTCACCCCGAGCGACTCGGAGGTGCCGACTGGCATGCCCGCAGGTGCGTTCGGCGACAACATCGGCGGCATCACCATCGCGGGCGCGGTGGCCGCTGCTCTTTACGGCCGGCAGGCGACCGGGCAGACCTCCGTCATCGACGTATCGTTGCTCGCGGTCGGGGCGTGGGCCAACCAGTCCAGCGTCAACCTGGCCATGCTCTACGGCTGCCCGCTGCCCAAGATCGACCATCGCACCCAGGCACCGGGTAACCCGCTCACCGGGGCGTACCGGTGTTCGGACGGTCGCTTCATTCAGCTCTCGATGTTGCAGCCCACCCGTTACTGGCCTCCGATGTGCAGGCTCTTCGGCCTCCACGCGGCGGCCACCGACGAGCGGTTCGCCTCGCTGGAGTTGCTTGCGGCCCACACCGACGAGGCCACCGCGCTCCTCGCCGACGCGATCGGCTCGCGAACCTTCGACGAGTGCACGCGGCTGCTGAATTGTCTTCGCGGGCAGTGGGCTCCGGTGCAGGACGCCTGGGAGGTCGCAGGCGACGAGTCGCTGATCGCCAACGGGCGCATCGCCGACGTCCGGGACGCTCAGGGCAACGAGCAGCGGTTGGTGGCCAACCCGGTGAAGTTCGACGAGGCGGCTGCGCACCTGACCCGGGCGCCGATGTTCGCCGAGCACACCGACGAGGTGTTGCGGGAGCTCGGCATCGACGACCACGAGCTGATCGAGTTGAAGATCGAAGGGGCCATCACCTGAGCGCGGGTCAGCCCTAGTCCGCGCGCAGTCGGCACCGCTCGACGAGGATCTGCGCCAGGCGTTCCGGGTGGCTGAACATCACCTCGTGGCACGCCTCCACCGGAATGACGTCCTGCACTCCGCCGAGCGCGGTCATGCTCGCATGCTGCGATTTGACCGACAGCGCCCGGTCGCGGGTGGTCAGGATCCACGTGCGCGGCACTTCGGTGGGGAGTCCGGTGCGGTCCACCGGTTCGCCGGGTATCCGCGCGGATTCAGCATGCAACTTGGACATCGTAAGACGACGTTGTTCCCGTGTCATGCCGTTGCAAAACGCATACTGCGTCGCCGCGCGTGGAACCTTCATCGGTCTGCCGCCCTTCGCGGCGTGCCGGGCGAAGACGGCCAGCGGACCACCCAACGTGTCCACGATGGACAGGCCTTGGGGCGGTACGAATGCCGCGGCAAGGATCATCTCCCGCACGCGCGGGCAACCGAGTTTGGCGACGACGCCGGGCACCGTCACTCCGGCCATCGAGTGGCCCACGATCACGATGTCGCCAAGACCTTCTTGCTCGATGTCCGCGACGACCGAATCCACCCATTCGCCGATCGTGGCGGTCGCCAGGTCGCCTGGCGTGCGGCCGCGACCCGGCAGGTCGACCGCCAGGGTGCGCAATTCTGGTGCCTGACGACGTAATTCGGCGAGGACGAGGTCCCAGCAGTCAGCGGCGTGCTCACCGCCGTGGACGAGGACGAGATCAGGCAGGGCCATGTTCACGCATTCCTTCGTCTCAGCGGTGGACGAGCTGGGAAGCCAGCACGTCGACGTCGGCGCGAAAGTCGGTGAAGCTTCTGCTGGCAGGCTCGATCGTGATCCACGTGACGCCTGCCTCAGCGTAGGCATCGAGCCGCGGTTGCACGGCTGCGCAGAAAACTGCGCAGTCTCCGCTGGCGAGGAGGTCGGCCTCGAACGGGACGAACGACGCGTCGGCAGGCCCGCGACCCAACTCCGCGCGCCGTTTGTTGACGGTTCCGATCCAGTCGCCCAGCGTGTCGATGTCTTCGAGCGGGCGGGCGCGGGTGATCGCGGCCATCTCGCCCGACGCGGCCATCGGCATCCAGCCGTCGGCCACCTCGACGACACGGCGCCGCGCAGCCGCACCGTTGCCGCCGATCCAGATCGGCGGACCACCGTCGGTCAGGGGCGGTGGCAGCGCGAGGTGACCGCTGACCCCGAACTCCGGCCCGTCGTGGTCGGCGCCTGTCCAGGTCGCCTTCCACGCGGTGATCGCCTCATCGAGTAGCGCGCCACGACGGTCGAAATCGGCGCCCAACGCTTCGAATTCGGACTTCAGGTAGCCGGCGCCGGTGCCCAGCGTGAACCGCCCGCCGGACAGCAGGTCGAAGCTCGCGGCCGCCTTCGCCGTCAGATACGGGCTGCGATAACCCGACACCAGGATGTAGGTCATCAGCCGGATGCGGGTGGTGGCGGCCGCGGCGAAGCTCAGTGACACGAACGGGTCGAAGGCGTGGTGGCCACCATTGGCGAGCCACTCCTTGTCGGGATATGGGTGTTCGGACATCGAGAAGGCGTCGAAGCCGGCCTGTTCCACCAGCCGTGCGACTTCGCCGATGCCGGCGCCCTCGCGCCAACGGTTCCAGTGCTTGACGGCCCGCATCGGAAACATCAGGTTGTAGCGCATAGGACTCCTATCTCACCAGCGATCGGGCGATGATCTCGCGCTGGACCTCCGTGGCACCTTCCCCGAGCCGCTTGACCCGTAGGTCGCGGAACCAGCGCTCCAGCGGCAGTTCGGTGGAGATGCCCAGCGCGCCGTGAATCTGGATGCAGCGGTCGATGACCCGGTAAGCAGCCTCCGTGCCGAACATCTTGGCGGCCGAAGCGTCCACCCGAACGTCGCGTCCCAGGTCGGCGTTCCAGGCGGCCTGGTACATCAACAGCCGCGCGGCGCGCAGGTCCACCTCGCTGTCCACCAGCATCCATTGGATGCCCTGCTTGTCGGCCAGCTTGCCGCCGAACACCTCCCGGTCCTTGGCCCACTGACAGGTCAGGTCAAGCGCGCTCTGCGCGATGCCGATCGGTCCGGCGGCGTAGACGATGCGGCCGTGCACGAGGAACTCGCTGGCCAGTGAAAAGCCTTGTCCCTCAGCACCGACCAGTTGCCCGGTCGGAATCCTGACGTTGTCGAAGTGCAGCTCGTAGGGCGCGAAGGACGCCATCACGGGGATGCGGTTGAACGTGACTCCTGGGGTGTCCTTCTCCAGGATGAAGGCCGAGATGCCTTGTCGGCCTTCGCCGGTGCGGGCGTAGACGACGCCCCAGTCGGCATCTGGGGCGTGCGAGATCCACAACTTGGAGCCGTTGAGCAGGTATCCCGAACTCGCACCGCCGCCGTCTCGGACAGCTTTCAGCTTGATCGCCCGCGCCGGGTCCGATCCACCGGAGGCCTCCGTGATCGCGGTGTACGCCTTGGACATGGTGCCGTCGACGATGGGCTTGGCGTACTTCTCGAACTGTTCATCGGACGCCTTGAACATGATGTTGGGCGGGTTGCCACCGAACGCGCCGAGGGCTGGAAAGAAGGCTCCCATCCGGCATTTCGCGGCTTCCTCGGCGACGACCACCTGGCCGAGCACGCCGAGGCCCGCGCCGCCGTGTTCCGCGGGCGTCTGCAGCGACCACAGCCCGAGCGCGCGGGCCCGTGCCTGCAACTCGACGAGCTGCTCGCGTGGCAGTCCGACCGTGTCGTGGTCCAGCTTCTCCTCGATCGGATGCACGTGGGCGTCCATGAACCGCCGCACGGTGTGGCGCAGCATCACCAGTTCTTCCGGCAGCTCCCAGGCGCCAGTTGGCTGACTGCTCACACCGATTGGGCGGCGGCCGCCCGCAGGTCGCGTGCGCTCTGCAGCTGTGGCTCGTGATTGGCCTCGTACCGCTCGATCCATTCGTGCGGCAACTTGCCCCACGCCTCGCCGATTCGCAGTCGTTGCTCGGCGCTGAACACCTCTGCGGCAACCACGTCGCCGACGAAGATCGTGTTCTCGTCATTGTCCAGTGAGCCGGTGATTCGGCACTCGACGTAGCTGTGCGCGTCGAGCAGGATCGGCGCCCCGGTGATCCCAGGCTTGGTGCGCAGCTTGGCGATCTTGTCGCCGTCGCGGCCCGAGCTGCCTCCGAGGCTCATCAGGATGTCCATCGACGCGTCGATCTCGTCGGGGCCTGCGGACAACATGTGCATGACGAAGATGCCGGAGTCGACCAACATGTCGTGCGTCTTGTTGTACTTGGTCAGACTGACCGTGGCGCGGGGCAACTCGGGCACGATGCTGGCGGAGCCGGCCGACAGCGATATCAGGCCGTTCGCGACGCCGCCGTCGATCGTGGTGACCGCGACCGGGAAGGGGCGCAGTCCGTTGAGCACCGCATTGGCGGCGTCGGTGACATCGGTATTGCTGCTCATACTCTTCTCCTTGTTGGTCAACCGAGCGTGAACGGGTCGCGGGTCGCCCCGGTCAGCTCCACCCACACCGCCTTGGTCTCGGTGAAGTCCTTCACGGCGTCGATGCCGTTCTCCCGGCCGATGCCGCTGTAGCCGATGCCCCCGAACGGAACATGCGGCGCAACAACGCGATAGGCG
>Ga0193743_1002363_pt1 | contig 13438 bp, 13 predicted proteins | sample L2c2metaG_FD_143038 | JGI IMG/M metagenome (GOLD analysis project Ga0193743, IMG submission 143038) | Soil microbial communities from a riparian zone of the East river system, Colorado, United States - L2c2 | ecosystem: Environmental > Terrestrial > Soil > Riparian zone | place: USA: East River... | reverse complement strand
AGTATGAGCAGGCGCTCGCAAATGGATCTCAATTTGTGAATGAAGCATTTAGGCCACCGCTAGGCCTAGCGCGACAAACGCCAGATACGCTTGCCGGTCTGGTCGCTCGCGGAAGGCGGCAAAACAGCCGGGATTTGTTGCACTTGTGCAGCGCCCGGCCCGGCAGCACAGCTAAAGCAGGTACTGTGTTGCGGGCAGCCGTAGAGCACCTGCTCCGGCGGGTGTATTGCTCAGGACGGTGTGGACATCCGGTGATTTCACATCCGGTGTCGCGCGTCACTTAAATCGTGGATTTCGCGTGTTAGCTCCGTAATTATTTCCAAATATGAGGGCGTCGAACAAAATTGAGTGCAACATACTAATGGCAAAAAACGCTCGAACCACGGAGCCCAGGTTTCGCGAGAGCGCGTTGCAGTATCTCGATCGGCTGTATGGATATGCTAGGACACTGACACGCAACCAGGCAGAAGCGGAAGACCTTGTTCAGGAGACGTATCGGCGGGCCATGCGCGCCTTCGAGCACCTCCGGCCGGACAGCAATTTGAGGAGCTGGCTCTTCACCATTTTGCGCAATGTCTGGCTGAACCAAGTCCCCCACGTCCGGAGTAACTTCCGTGTGGTAGAAATGGATGAGCCGGTCAGCGGCACGTGGGACTTCGAGGACAAGTCTTCGAAAGATCCGTTGCTTTTGTACCTGACTAAAGTCAAGCAAGCGGATGTGCGGAAAGCAATCGAAAACTTGCCGGCTGTCTATCGTGAGGTTATCGTGCTGCGCGAATTCGAGGAGCTGAGCTACGAAGAGATTGCACAGCTGTTGGATTGCCCACGCGGCACAGTAATGTCGAGGCTGAGCAGGGCGAGGGAAAAACTAAAAGAGATGCTGCAGCACTAAGGTCTGGAGTGTTAGCGCTCATCTAAAAACGGAATCTCCGTGCCGACCCTCTATCGCTGGCCGCCTCTTCGAGAACTATTCCACCTACGTCTCGCACGGCCGCGGCACGTGTCAGTTCGCGTGAGAGTTTACTGATCTCGGCTTCAAAATGTCGTCCTTTGAACAGCGTTGGCCGGTCCTGGTGCATAAATCGCAAGCCTATCAGGCCCATCGCCGGCTTTTGCAACACCTCCATTAACCCCTACAGTCAAGATTTATTCCTGTCCTCGTAGATCACGGATTCTTTTCGCCAGCTTTACTTGACAGCCAAGTGAAACTGGAGCATACTTCGATTCGGGAGCCTACTTGGATGGCAAGTGAACAAGCGGATCGGATCGCCGTACTACAGGGAACGTTGGATTTGATTGTTCTCCGAACGCTGCAAAGCATGGGTGCGCAGCATGCCTACGCCATCGCCACGCGCCTGCAACAGGTTTCCGAGGACCTGCTGCAGCTCAACCAGGGCACCTTGTACCCGGCGCTAGTGCGGCTGGAGCAGCAGGGCAGAATCAACGGCGTCTGGGGTAAGACGGAAAGCAACCGTGAAGCGAAGTTCTATGCCATCACCAAGGCCGGGGAGAAAGCGCTCGCGCAGGAGACCATGCGCTGGCGGCGCATGTCCGGGCTGGTGGAAAAGCTGCTTTCCGAGGGAGCATGACGATGCGCCGGTTCTTTGCCAGACTTGCAAACCTGTTGAGCGGCCAGCACGTGGAAAATGAGTTGGCGCGTGAGATTACATGCCATCTTGCGCTTCTCCAGGAGGATTTCGAGTGCCGCGGCTTGTCTCCGCAAGAGGCAAAGTTGGCCGCCCGCCGAGCGTATGGAGGCGTCGAGCAGGCCAAAGAACTGCACCGCGAGGCGCGCTCTTTCCTGTGGATCGAGCAGTGCCTCAAAGATGTACGCTACGGCGCGCGTAATTTGCTGCGTACGCCGGGCTTTACGGTCGTTTCCGTCCTGACGCTGGCGTTGGGAATCGGTGCGAACACCGCGATTTTCAGCGTGGTGAACGCCGTGCTCCTGCGTCCGCTGGCGTATAAGGACGCAAACCGCCTGGTGACGCTGCTGCATCGCGGTACGAATCCAGTGGCGGTAGCCAACTATATGGACTGGCGCGACCAGAGCCATTCCTTTGAAGCGCTGGCGGCGGCGGAATATTGGAGCGCCGATATTACCGGCCACGATACACCGGAGCACCTGCTAGGGCTTCGCGTGACCCAGAATCTGCTCCCAATGCTCGGTGTTCCGCCTTTCCTGGGCCGGGTCTTCGCAGAAGGAGAAGACCGTACGGGAGCGGACCATGAGGTAGTGCTGAGCCACCGGCTCTGGCAGCGGCGCTTTGCCGGTGACCCGAGCGTGCTGGGGAAGCAGATCACGTTGAGTGGCGAAGGCTACACCGTGGTAGGAGTCATGCCGCCCGAGTTCAAATTCGCCCCATTCTGGGCGACGCGCGCCGAACTTTGGGCTCCGAATGCCCTCGCTGGCCGCGCTCACGTGCGGGAAGGCAATAGTCTGCGTATTTTTGGGCGATTGAAGCCGGGCGTGTCTCTCACGGCGGCGCAGGCGGAAATGACGGCCATTACCGGACGGCTGGAACATCAGTATCCGGGAACCAACCGAGGCGTTGCGGTTACGCCGCTGAAGGAGAATGTCGTCGGCAAAATCAGAACGCCCTTGCTCATGGTGCTGGGTGCGGTTGGATTCGTGCTTCTGATTGCTTGCGCCAATGTGGCCCATATGCTGTTGGCGCGCACATCGGATCGCCAGAAGGAGATCGCCGTGCGAATCGCACTGGGCGCGGGACGGACTCGCGTGATTGGCCAGTTCCTCACGGAGAACTTATTGTTGGCGGTGGCTGGTGCGGTCTCAGGTTTGCTGCTGGCGCTTTGGGGAACCAAGATCCTGATCCAGCTCAGCCCGGCCTATATTCCCCGCATCGAAGGAGTGGGCCTAGATGCGCGAGTGGCGCTGTTCCTGCTTGGCATTACTTTGCTGACAACGCTAGTGTTCGGACTTGCGCCGGCTATGCAGGCAGTAAGCGGGAACCTAAGCTGTTTTCTAAAGGAGGGCGGCCGGGGAGACAGCGACGGTGTTCGGAGCAACCGGCTCCGCAGCGTTCTGGTGGCGACCGAATTCGCGCTGGCGTTTATGCTTCTGATTGGAGCCGGGCTGATGATCCGGAGCTTTTTCGCGCTGCAATCGGTGGATCCTGGCTTCAACCCACGCAACGTTCTATCGATGGTGGTGTCTGTAGCAGGATCGACAGAGTCGGCCGCCGGGGCGCGCGAGCTTTTCTACCGGGAGCTTTTGCAACAGGTGCGGAAACTGCCCGGCGTGCAGTCCGCGTCCGGAATCAACCATCTACCCCTGGCGGGAGATCTCTGGGGATATTCCTTTGAAATAGAGGGCCGCCCGAAGCCCCGTCCAGGCGAATCACCCGGGGCCGTTTACCGCGTGGCAATGCCGGGATATTTTGAGACCATGCGGCTGTCTTTGCTACGAGGCCGCGCCATCAATGACAACGACGATAGGCGCGCGCCGGGAGCAGTGGTGATCAACCAGCGAGCGGCCAGCCAGTACTGGCCAGGCGAGGACCCAATCGGCAAACGTATCACATTCAATCCGGCTGGCAACCCGCCAACCTGGCTGACGGTGGTTGGCGTCACAGTGAATGCCAAGCAGGACGACTGGGCAGCCACCCCCTACCCGGAGGTCTACCTAGCCGCGCTCCAGAATCGCGATTTTCTCAGCGGGGGCGAGTCGCGCATTTCCTATATCACTTTGGTCGTACGCACCCAGAGTGATCCGGCAAATCTGGCCTCGGCCGTGAAACGGACAGTGTGGTCGTTCGATAAAAATTTGCCCGTCTCCGAGGTCCTCACGATGGATCGCGTCGTGGCAGACGCCAACGCACAGCCACGTTTCGAAATGCTGTTATTGGGAACGTTCGCCGCGGTTGCCCTCGTGCTGGCGGCGGTTGGCATTTATGGCGTAATGAGCTATTCCGTATCCAGGCGCAGACGTGAAATCGGGATTCGCATTGCGCTGGGAGCAGGCCGGAGAGATGTGCTGCGGATGGTGGTGCGACAGGGAATGTTGCAGGCACTGACAGGCGGGGCGGCTGGAGTTGCCGGAGCCTTACTTTTGTCAAAGCTGATGGCTAAGATGCTCTACGGCGTGCGGCCGGCGGACCCCGCAACCTTCGGCGGAGTGGCAATTGTTCTGGGATTAGCGGCACTGTTCGCGGTTTGCGTACCGGCTCGGCGAGCCACGCGGATCGAACCTGTGGTAGCCTTGCGCAATGAGTAGCGGCTGCGCGCAATGAGTAGCGGCTGCATCGGGTCACTCGCCAGCTTGCGATCCAGCTTTTCCTGAGCGATGGCGGCTCCGTTTCAGCCTCATTTCTCCGGATGAGCACGGTCAGGCCGCCGATAAGCAAAGCGTTCTCGATCTTTTTTATGCTTGTATTGAGATTTGGTCCGATAAGCATACTCATAGGAGGCACGAAGCAATCGATATGGTATCCGCCGTCGGCAATATCAATTCACGTGACACCTTGTCCCTGACGTACAGCAGCAGCACCTCGGAGCCAACTCCCGTGATTCAGTCGCCAAGCCCGTCCGTGCCTCATCGTCCCACCGTTTCGGCAGGCGATGTGGCATATGTCTCGCGCGCGTCTACCCTGCTCAGCCAAGTAGAACATCAACTCAGAAGGACCCCTGCGACAGGGGTCAATCAAGTGTTGAGCGGCGCGGCAACGGACATTCTCGCCCAGGCGCAAGCAGAGCACGACCCTATGCAAGCGCAAGTTCTGGAGAATCTGGCCGCTCGCTTGCAAGTGGCTGCAAATTCCGGACCCTCCGCGCTTCCTCCTTATTCTCTGGCTTTACTGCTAGGGGGTTAGGCGGGCGGCGCGGAGACAAGCACGCCGTCACTGGATAACGCCCAGACCCGCAGACTGCCGGACGCCCTGCCCCAGACACGCTGAAGGAAATAAGGGCCCGGGCCATCCTCAGTCGTTCTCACCCATCCTTGTTGGCAGCTTGTTTACCCCATACAGAATGGGCGAGATGGCGTTGAGCGCGGGCGGCGAGGTTAACGAGGTATGCCATGCCTATCGAGCAGGCGTTGATAGGCTTCGGCATCCTGCACAATAGGCGCTGCCTTGCCCTTTACCGTAAGCACCACCGGGCGCTTTGTTTTTTTGAGCTGCTTCATGAAATCGCCGGATCGGCGGCGGAACGTCGTCAGCGATTGGATGTCGCTCGTAATGTTAAGCATGAGACCGCTCCTGTTAGAGCACCTTTTTAGGTGCTATCAGAATAGCGCGGCCGCTGTTTCCAGGGGTGTATACTTTCCTCTTCTATGAAACGCCGTGCGCTACTCTCTTTTCCTGCCGTTTTGCCGCTACTCCCGGCAACTGCTCGGAAAGCCTTCGCAGCTCCTAAAGAACCATACTTCCCTGCTTCGGACAACACCGGAGGCTGGCGGACCTTAGATCATCCTGCAGACATCCGTAAAGTGACAAACATCGATGTCGCCAGGCTGGACTCGGCATTTCAGTACACCCAGACCACTAGCCAGCATGGCGGACTGCTGGTAGTCCGGCATGGACATTTGGTCTACGAAAAATACTTCGGCAAAGGCAACCGGCAAGCCAACCCGAACATGTATTCCATCGGCAAAATGTTTACCAGCGCGTCCTTGGCAATCTTGCTATCGGAGAAGGCTGCTCGCTTCCCTGACGGCCTGAAGCAGAAAGTATTCACCCAGGAATATCTGCCTGAAGCATTTCCCCTGAGTGACCCGCGGATGGCCGGTATTGAACTCGGTCACTTGCTCACCATGACCTCAGGTATTCAAGCGGCGCGAGTGGTTCCACCCGGTTCGCCCGCCGCCTCGGCCACGGGCCATCTGACTGCCATCGTACGTGGAGAAAACGTCTCTCTACCATATTGGACTCCGCCGAATCCCGCCACGGACCAGGACGGCAGCGCCTTGCACGTCAAGATGTGGACTGCCCCCGGAAAAGGATATCTTTATTCGCGCGACCCGCACATCGCCTCTATTGTGCTGCGCCGCGTAGCCGGGATGGAACTGCAGGAATACATCAATCAGAAACTGGCGAAACCGCTGGGTTGGGGCCGCTGGGGCTACGCCACTCATCGCCGCGATGGCGATCTTCCGCACACACCCGGCGAAGGGGGGATCGCGCTTCATTCCACCGACGCGCTGCGCTTTGGCTACCTGCTTTTGCAGCGCGGACGTTGGCAAGACAGCCAGATCATACCCGCGGAATACGTGCAGCTGTGCAGCCGGCCCTCACCGTTTAACCCGCATTCGCCGTTCAGCCTGCAATTCGAAGTGAACGCGGACGGCCACGTAGCCGGAGCTCCGCGCGATGCGTTTTTCAAATCAGGCGCGGGCGGCTTTGGCCTCTACATGATCCCATCGCTGGATATGGTGATCTACAAGATGTCTTCGCTCAATGAGGAGACGTACGATCCCGCCGCCACCGGATTGCCACAAACATACCAGTACGATGGTTCACGCGATAAATGGAAGCCGCACCCGTTCAATCAGTTTGTCGATGGTCCGGTGGAAGGCGATACCGGCGTCCGCCGAACGCTGGAAATGGTTGTTGCAGCGATCGTCTGACAACTCGTAAGGAGCCCGGAGGTTCCATCCACCGCGCGTCAATGCGCCGCTAATCACAGTTTGCCGTGCAGTTGAATTTCGCCGCCTCCGAACGAAACAGATCATTCGCTGGAAACTGGTGCGCCAGCTCCGTAATCAATGCCGTGGCTTCCGCCTTGTTGCCGTCGCGCAGAGCCGCAATAGCCAGCAAAATCTTCGCGTAAGGCTTGAGGTAGTGCCCCTCATTCGCCACAATCCGCAGTTTAGCCACTCCCGTTTGTTTATCCGTCTGCGCCCCGGTCATGCGCAAAAAAAAGCGAAGCCCCGCCACTTTCTGGCTCAACAGATAATTCTCCACGCCCGCCGCCAGGTAGGCATCTTTGCTGTTCGGAAACTTGACGAGCAATTCATCGGCATCGTTCCGCGCTTCCTTGATCTCGTTTAGAGCTTGCCAGTATTGCTTTTCGATTAACGCCAGGTAGTCGGCGTGCAGGGCGATACGCATCACATTGGCGAACAGGGCCCGCTCCGAATTAGGGTCGCGCTGCAACATTGCGGCCGAGAGCTGCTTACTCTTCAGCAGCGCCGCTTCGAAACCGTTTTTCGTTTCGGCGTCAGGCACGGGCTTTTTCTCGCTGAAAAACTTGCGGTTCTGCAGAAAGAATTCCGATCGCAAAATTTTCAGGCGATCAAATTCGAAGAACAAATACGCCGCCGCATCTGACACCGGACCAAACGGATCTTCGGGGTGCAAACGCTCCCATTCCTGAAAATGACGGTGCGCTGCCGCAAAATCCAGGTTATACATGGCACTGTATCCCTGGTCCAGTAAACCGCCTGTTGACGGCGTATTAACGGGCGCCGCAAAGAGCGCGAGAGCGATGCCAATAAGAATCAATCTTCCTCCACTATAGGCTCCCCTTTACCACACGCCCCCATAATGGAGACGGTAGATATGCCCTTGGAGTTTCCGGTTAGCCTTATCGTCCCCTGCTATAACGAAGCAAAGCGGCTGGACGTCGCGACTTTTCGAGCGTTCCTGGCGCAGCCTTCGGGCGTGCGGCTCCTTTTCGTCGACGACGGCAGCCGCGATGAGACCATAGCGACCCTGGAACAAGTCATTGCGGGTTTTGAGCAGCGCGCAGCCATTTTGCGATGCGCCAGGAACGGTGGCAAAGGCGAGGCCGTGCGTCTGGGCATTCTCAAGGCACTTGCCGGGTTCCGTCCTCAAGTCGTGGGGTTCTGGGATGCGGATCTCGCCACCCCGCTAGCGTCGGTGGACCGCCTTTTGCAGGTGCTGGCGGATCAGCCCCAGATCGAGATGGTCTTCGGCGCCCGCGTCAAACTGCTGGGCCGCCACGTGGAGCGCCGTGCCATTCGCCATTACCTGGGCCGGGTTTTTGCCACCGTCGTTTCAAACATGCTGGGCTTGTCCATCTACGACAGCCAGTGCGGGGCTAAGCTGTTTCGAGTTACCCCAGATACTCAAGCCGTTTTCGCCGACCCGTTTTTGTCCAAGTGGGTCTTCGACGTGGAAGTACTGGCGCGCTACCTTACGATTCACTGTAAACAACACGGCGAAGATCCGCGGCGCCTCGAACACATCGTCTATGAATATCCGCTGGAGACCTGGTCCGATGTCGCAGGCTCAAAAGTTCGAGCCAGTGATTTCCTCACGGCTCTGATCGACATGGTCAGAATCCGCGCCAAGTATCTATAAGCCGTCAAACGCGAAAATAATCGCCGCGCCAGCTTTGAATCAATGCTTTGATTGTTTTTGGTTTCAATCCCTCGTTCAGAGCGCGTGCTACGAGCGCGGGTGCTTCCGCATCAGCAGCAAACCGGAGAGCAATGAGTTGCGCCTCTGTCAATTCATTGATGCGGACGCGCTGAGAATCGGATAGCAGCATCGACAAGCGCAGCCGCTCCTCCAGTCGAATGAGCCGGTCCTGGACTTTCAGTGAGTACGTCCGCGCCTTGAGTGCTAGCACCAGAGCCAGCAGAGTCAGTGCGGCAAGAATTGCCGCATGTGTGGTCGTATCGCGTACTAAGTCCACGACGGCCCAGATCAGCAACAACAAATATGCCGGCACCAGGAAGTAATGATAGGCCGGGTCCAGCCTGGTGTGGTTTTCCCGGGTTTGCGGAATGAGCTCGCTCATGCTGCACCATGATATCGCCGATCCCGCCGTGCCGGTAACAAAAGGTTCTTCTTTATTTTTCCGTTTCGCTTGAGCATCTTAGCCCGCCTCTTATGTCCCGTTTGCGAGCCGCCGATGAGTAACTAATGGCGAAAGGATAGCAAATGCGACCAGTTTTCTTCGAACCCTTTTGCATGATTCTGCTGCTGATTTTTCGCTTCTAAAACAACCTAAACCCGGAGTTTTCCTGGATTCCTGAGCAACGCCTGCTCAAAAGGTGGTAGAGTGAGGGGTACCAAACAGTTTTTAGGACAACCTCTGCCATCTTCCGGGCGATCTGTCCATACACTCGTTGAGTGGATGTTCAGGATATTCGCAGCGCTGAGTGTGCTTGGTTTCATGCACCTTGATTTGCCGGCCGCAAATCAATCTCACCGCTCCATATCGGTTACTGATCCACTCGGTGCTGCTTTGGCCGCAGGGAAGAGTCAACGCGACTCTGGCCATTATGCGGAAGCGCTTCGGGAATTTCAACGCGGACTTCAACTAGGCCTCGCTCGCGGAGACATCGATAAAGCATCGCGCTGCCTTCTCCTGATTTCCGTGGCGCAGACAGTTCTGTTCCAGTACCAGGCCGCCCTCGCGTCTGCCCATGAGGCATTCAAATATGCCCGTCAAATAAATAACTACACCCTCCAAGGCGCCGCGAGCGGCAATATAGCGACAATTTACGCGCAGCTCGGTGATTTCGCCGCTGCCGAACATGAGGCCGAGCGCGCGGTAACGTTGCTCGAATCGGCTCCCCGGCAGGAAGAGAAAACACGCGAGTTTCTAGTGCGGGCCATGCTTGTTCGCGCCACTTTTTGCTTTGACCAGGGGAAAACCGCGGAAGGCGAAAAGTGGTACCGCAAAACGCTTGCTTTGGCGAAAGAGATCCGGAATCCGGCCCTCGAAGCTTTTGTCTTGGATGTGAGCGGAAGCGCAATGCTCATGGACGGGGCCGTTGCGGAGGCCGGTGAAGCCTTCGAAAAAGCGTACCGCTTTTGGCTGGCTTCCCACGACGATGACAATTTGGCAGTCGTCAAGGAACACCTGGCTCAATTGGAGCTCAGCAAACCGAAGCCTGATTACACGGCCGCTCTGAAATTTATTGATGAAGCCCTCGGTTCGTCCAGTAAATCCTTCAAGTCGATTCCGCAGTATTATCCGATTCACATCCGCGGCCAAATCCTCTCGAGATCGGGCAATAGAACGGAAGGTCTGGCGGAATTGCGCCGGGCTGTGAACAGGGCAACCGAGTGGCGGCAGGGTTCCTTACCTGGCGATACAACTAGTTCCCGCACGGTAGCCGCCCTAGATGAGATTTATTCCGACTTCGCGCAATTAGCAGCCGAAATCTCGCTCGAAACAAACAATGCAGACCTAAAGGCGGAAGCCTTGGAAGTGCTGGCCGAAAACCGCGCGGCCAGCTTACGAGAGCAATTAACCCGTGCGCTCGGAAAGGATTTCCGTCTTACTGACGATTATTACCGCAAGCTTTCTGAATTACAGGCGGCCCAAGCTCGTGTCACTCTAGGACCCAACCGTCAACAAGACCAAAGACAATTGGAAACAATTCGGCTGGAGTTGGGCAAGCTTGAAAATGAATTAGGCTTCCTGGTAGGAAAGCAAGAACCGGAAAGTAGGAAGAAATCACGTCGGAATTCACTTAGAGATATTCAAGGGCGGCTAAGTACTAATCAATTGTTGCTCAGCTTTTGCTTGGGTAAGCAGAAATCTTTTCTGTGGGCAGTAAGCAGGGATCAGGCAAACTTGTATCGACTAGAAAACGAAAATGCGATTAACGCAAAAGCCGAAGCGTTCAACAACTCGGTCAGTAACGGCCGTGATCTCCCCCTGTCTGGAGAACGTCTCAAACAGGCGCTATTTGGCCAGTTGCCGCGGGTCCTCTCGGACAAATCCGAATGGCTGATCGTCAGTGACGGCGTTTTGCTGAAAGGCGTACCGTTTGCCTGTCTACCCGATGGCCCCGGCCCGCTGTCGGTTAAGCATTCCCTGCGTATCCTGCCGAGCGAACTACTCCTCTTGGAGTCTAAGACCAGGCAACCCCGGTCGGGGTTTATCGGAGTCGGTGATCCCATTTATAACCTGGCCGATGCGCGGCTGCTGCCCAGCCGCTCTCCGGCTGCAGCCAGCGCCGCCCAAATTTCACTGGCAAGGCTGGTCGGCAGCGACAGCGAGATTCGAATGGCAGCGAAACTGAGCGGTTTGTCCGATAAGCAACTTTTGACCGGACCGTTGGCTACCAGCACCGACTTGCAGAGAACCTTAAATGGTAATCCGCAAGTTGTGCATTTCGCGGTTCACGTGGTCAGCCCGCCTGACCAACCTGGTCAGGCCGCTCTCGCGTTAAGCCTTGAAAACGGGCTGCCGGAGCTACTGACGGCGGAGAAAATTGCCACTTACCGGCTGCCCGAGAGTCTGGTTGTACTCAGCGGCTGCTGGTCGGGCCGGGGAACAGCCCTTCCCGGCGCCGGACTGATGGGTTTGAGTCGTGCCTGGCTCCTCTCCGGAGCTGCGGCCGTCATCGTTAGCCTGTGGCCGACTCCCGACGATTCTGGACGTTTCTTTTCCGCCTTTTACCGGCACTTCCATGCGGATCAGGCACAAAGCGGAGGATCCGGCCAACTGGCGCGGACGGCTGCGCTCGCTCTAGCGCAAGCTCAAGTGGACATGCAAAATAGCAACGGATACAGGCGGTCCCCAGCCTTTTGGGGGGCCTATTCAATGATTTCCAGGGAGTGAAGGAGTGCGTTAAGAACCGCAATTATGGTGGCGACCCAACAAAAACTTTGCCCAACACCCGCACAAGCCGGCTGCGAGCAGGCTTCGGAAGTGCGAGAGAAATCCACGCGATCGGGATATACTCCGGTGGAATGGGCACTTCTCGTGAGCCAGATTAAAGCCGGGCAGGATGCCGGCATGGAGCACTTGTATAAGCTCTTCAGCCGTGGTATCCGTTATTATCTGTGCCGCCAATTGGGGCCCCAGGAATTGGAAGACAAAGTCCACGACACCTTTCTGATCGTCGTAAACGCCATCAAGCGAGGTGACCTGCGCGAACCGGAACGCTTGATGGGCTTTGTCCGCACCGTGGTGCGCCGCCAGGTAGCGGCTTACATCGAAAGCGCTGTACACCTCCGCCGCGAGCAAGCTGATTTGGAAACCGGGGGCGCCATTGCCGATCGCAAGCAGAACCCGGAGCAGGAAGCCATGGTCCGGCAGAAGTCCGCGCTCATGCGGAGTGCTCTCGACGCTTTGTCGAAGCGGGATCGCGACATCCTCATCCGCTTTTATCTGATGGAACAGTCGCAAGAGGAAATCTGCAAGGAGATGGCGCTCACAGAAACACAGTTCCGGCTGCTAAAATCGCGCGCGAAGGCCAAATTCGGTGATATAGGCCGGAAAAAACTGGCGAGCAGCGGATTTATCTCTGTTCTAGTGAGAGCACAAGCTGGGTAACCCCACATTAGCTGATATGGAGGGCGGAGAATACTGCCACGAAACGCCACAGTATTAAGCAGTGATCATATGACCGATCCATACAGCGACCATCCCAAGGAAGAAGCACTAGAAAGCTTCCTCCTCAACCGTTTACCGGAAGCTGAGCTGGAAATAGTGGAAACACACATCCTGGCTTGCGAATTTTGTATAGAGCAGCTCGAGAGTCTCGAGGTACTGATCGCCGCAACCAAAGCAACTGCGATGAAGCCGGAGGCCAGGCAAACTCACCCGCAGTTCATAGGCGCGTCTGTCCCGTGGAAGGACCTGTTCAGCTTTCCCAAATTGTCCCTGGCCGGCGTATTCTGCGCCGCCACCGTGGGGGCAATCCTATTTTCCGTGCCGCGCGAGGTCAATTTATCCGCTTATCGCGGCCGGGAAATGCCCATCGTTTCAACGTGGCGACCGCTGCGCTTGAATCTGAATGCCGCCGATCTGGCTGAAGGTCCCATTGTCGTTGAACTCGTCGACAACGGGGGCGTTTCGGTCTGGAAAGGTCAATCGGCCATTCGCAACGACCAGGTGACGGTTACCGTCCCCTGGCTTACCAAGTCAGGACCGTATTTTGTGCGCCTATTCAGCGCGGCTCAACGCGCTGCCCCGAGCGAATTGCTCCGGGAGTTTACGTTCCAGGCAAAGCAGCCCCTGCTATAGAACTAGAAAACGCGGCGATGCAGGCGCCCAATAGTGAATTTGGCGGTGTCGGCAATGGCCATCACCGCCATCACTCCCGCCTGAACCGGATCGGATACCACCAGATCGCAAGCGTCCGGTACGCTCCCCGCCATATTCAAGCTGATCACCAGCAGTCCTTCGGCACGCACTTCCCGCACCGCAACCTCGATATCCCCACCCATAAGCGCACCCGCGAGTACTAAAACGCGCACCCGGGCCAAACGCCGACAAGCGCGTACAGCTGCGGCAAGCACCTGCTCGCCGACCAGCGGAATCGTATCCACCGAGATATGTTCGCCGCGAATGTTGTGGCGATCCGCTTCCGAGATCGCGCCCAAAGCCACTTGTCCCACTTGTGCGCCGCCGCCCATAATAATGATGCGCTTGCCGTAGATCTTCTGCAGCGACTGCACTTGGGCAACGCTGCGCACCACCTCGAGTCGCTGCAGATCATGCAAAAGTCCTTCCGCCGAGCCGGGAAGGTCGACTTCAAAAT
>Ga0193743_1002362_pt1 | contig 13439 bp, 14 predicted proteins | sample L2c2metaG_FD_143038 | JGI IMG/M metagenome (GOLD analysis project Ga0193743, IMG submission 143038) | Soil microbial communities from a riparian zone of the East river system, Colorado, United States - L2c2 | ecosystem: Environmental > Terrestrial > Soil > Riparian zone | place: USA: East River... | reverse complement strand
GATTCTCGGTTGCCGACGCGTACTTGGCCGCAATCGGACCGGTCAGCGTCACCTCGACGTCTCTCTCCCCGGTGAGCTTCACTTCGGTGGGCGGGGCTTGAGTCTCGGAGGTGGCGATCAACCCGACCTGCGGCGGCGCCGACGCATCGACGCTCTTGCCATTGCTGCAGCCCACGGTGATCAATGCGACGACGGCCAGGCCGACGACTGCCCTGTGGCGGTATGCGATCGTCTTCATGGGCTCACTCTCGCGTCTTCTTGTGGTGTGGGTCAAATTTCGGCTGAACCGCTCGCCCGGCCGGAACCATGACCGAATCGCTCAAGCGGCGGGCATCAGAGTGGTCGAACCCCGGCGCACAAAAGCCTCTAGGTGCAGGGGTATTGCCCGTTGAGCACACAATTCGACGGTGGCATGTAGACGTCGGTCAGCACGCCTCTCAGACCACCTGTCGCCGAACCGCCGGGCGCAATGATGCGATTCCAATTCGCAGGGGTGAGAACATAGTGCGTGCCGTATTGCCCAAGGGCGCTACTCCACGTGTGCGAGACGGATTCACCCGCCGGCAAGTCGAATTCGAGCCGCCAATCCGTCATCGGCGCCGTGCTCGCGTTGACGATGGTGAAGTGAGCGATGAAACCGGTCTGCCACGTCGATGACACCGACAGTCTCGCCGCGGCGGCAGCCGCATGAGCCACCGGGGTGATCGCCAGTCCGGAGGTGACAACCATCAACAACGCGACTACGACGTACAGCGCCACCCTCCAGCGCGTCACACAACTGTCCAGTCCGGCCACAGCAGCCAACACTAAAGCCGCGCAGCCGATATCGGCCCTCGCATCGCGGGGTTGGCTGCGGTTCCTTTGCTCAATTGAAACCGCCACGACATTTCGGCGCCGAACGACGTGATTCACCGGCCTCCGTTGCAAGTGAGTGATCGTTAGTGGTCACGCGACTTGCACCCCGTCTCGGGGTTGTTCGGCAGCCTTGCGGCTGCCTCCCTTCCGCGCTTCACAGCCACCTGCCGGGCGAGGCCCGGTCTTACGGTCGGCTCCACGCTTGACGGCGGCCCCAACTGGGCCGACGACGCTAGGTGTGTCCTCGTAGCGTGCGAGGTTGATCGCGGCGTTGTCATCACGCTGGTGGGTGAGCGAACAGCGGTCGCATTGCCAGTGTTCGGCCCATCCGATGTCCTGGACATGCCCGCAGGCATGGCAGGTTTTCGACGATGGGAACCAGCGGTCGGCGATGACCAACTGTGACCCGTACCAGCGCGTCTTGTAGGACAAGTGCCGGCGTGGTGTGCCCAGGGCCGCATCGGAGAGTCCGCGCCGTCTGGCGCGGGCACCGGGGAGCCCCTTTTGTCGCAGCATCCCCGCAGCGTCCAACCCTTCAACAACGATCCGGCCGTGGGTTTGAGCCAATCGTGTGGTCAGGACGTGCAGGTCATGAGTGCGGACATCATTGACCCGGCGATGCAGCCGGGACAGTTGTGTGGTGCGTTCGCGGTAGCGCCGTGAACCCTTCGTGCAACGCGAGCGGGCACGGCTGGCGTGGCGCAACTCTTTGAGAGCTGCATCCAGTGGCCGCGGATTCGGCACGTGTTCGAGCACGGTGCCGCCCTCGTCGGCGACCGTAGCCAGCCGACGCACCCCGACATCAACGCCAACACGCGAACCGGGCAAGGAGACCGTCGCCTTCTGCGGGCGCTGCACCAGGACCCGCACACTGGCGTCCAAGCGGGTGCCGTTGCGGCGCACCGTGATCGCGAGCACCCGCGCCGCACCCTTCGTGATGAGCCGCTCAATCCGACGGGTGTTCTCGTGGGTGCGGATGGTCCCGATGACCGGCAAGGTGAGGTGGCGGCGGTCAGGTTCGACGCGCATCGCTCCGGTCGTGAACGTCACCCGATCCTGGTCGCGTCCCTTCTTCTTGAACCGGGGGAAACCCATCTTTTTGCCGTCGCGTTTGCCCGACCGTGACGCCTGCCAGTTCCAGTACGCGCCCACCCCACCCTTGACGCCGTCGGCATAGGCCTCCTTGGAACACTCCGACCACCACACCGCGCCGGTCTCGGCATTGACGCACACCTCGTCTTTGACCGTGTTCCAGCGTTTCCGCAACACCCGAAGCGACGGCTTAGCTGTTTCGACACCAGTGGCGCGCCAGGCTTCGAGATCGGCTTTCAGGGTTGCGACAGTCCAGTTGTAGGCCTTACGCCGCGCACCGAAATGTCGTGCCAGCATCCACGATTGATCCTCAGTAGGGTCCAGCGTGAACCGGAACGCCTGCACCGTCCAGCCTTCGGGCACCTCAAAACGCGCCATCACGCTTCCCGAACAGTCTCGCCAACATCGAGGTCAGGATCTCGATCATGTCCCGCACCACGTCGTCGTCAACCTCCGCCGCGTCCAGCACCATGAGCTCTCGGCCCTGCGCGGCCAGATTCATACTTCTGTTCCTACAGCACACCACTGACAACTAACGACCACTCAGACCGCAACAGCTGCGAACCCCCATCAGCGCCGCTCGACGGTTCCACAGCGACCGCACGCGCAGGAATACGGCGGTATCGGATATGGCGAGTTACGCGACGAATATGCGGGAATCGAATACTGCGCGCCCGCTGTTCGTTCCACCGGTGCGGTTGGACGACCTCTGTCGGCGTGCCGCTGCGGCTTGTACGGCGATGCCGGGAAGAGTCTTCGTTGATTCCGCCCGTCGGATTGCGACTGCCCCGTTCGTCGGACTTAGTAGAGGGTGGAGCATCCGGTTCCGCTCGTCATCGAGGACGGACAGTCGCATCATGAAACTCAACGACATGGCACGCCAACTCATCGGTTCCGACCCGGCAACGCTGGTCACCGTCAATCGGGACGGCAGCCCGCAAATCAGCGTGGTCTGGGTGAGGGTGCGGACCATGGCCGACGGCGGTGATGAGCTCATCAGCGCTCATCTGCTGGAGCATCAGAAGATCCGCAATATTCGGCGCGATCCCCGCGTGGCGGTCACGATCGTCTCCACTGACCGCAGCGGGCCGCAGACACCCTATCTGTCGATCAAGGGCACGGCCCGAGTCGAGGAGGGCGGTGCGCCCGAGCTGCTCGACGAGATCGCTACGTCGATATTCGGCCCCGGCACCGGGTTTCCGCCGCCCGATGCTCCGCCCGGGTACCTGACTCACATCACGATCGACACGGTTGGCGGCGTGGGACCATGGGCGTCCTGAACGGCTGCCACTCAATGCTCCCTAGCCGTGGCCGAGGTTCGCGAGGTTATTGGACAGCTCGCTGAAATCTGACGTTCCCCCGCCGTCGTCCCCGATCAGCGAGTGAATAGTTCAGCGATGCAGTCCCTGATGCGGACGGCTGAAGGGTGGGTTATCCGCCGGAGGCATGAAGTTCGGTCGCCAACGTCTCCTGGCTGGCCCACGACGCCAACAGGGCCAGATTGGCAGCGGTCGGCCCTCCCACAGATGCGGTGTAGACATTCAACTGCAGGCCAGATTCGGTGGGTAGATCCATGGACTCGAAGTTCAAGTCGAGCCGCCCCACTACCGGATGGTTCACACGCTTGCTCCCGTATCCCTTTAGCCGCACGTCCTGAGATTCCCACTGCTGCCGGAATAGCTCATTGCACGTCGATAATTCGCCCACCAAGGCGATGAGCTCCTCATCGTGGGGATTACGGCCCACTTCCATACGCAACATCGCGGCCGCGTTCCGCGCCACCTGGTCGTAGTCGACGAAGAACGTCTCGGCCTCGGTGGGATTCAAGTACACGAACCGCGCTATGTTGGCGGGCCGTCGCGGGTCGGCCAGCACCGGTGAATACAGCGCGCGACCAAGTTGATTGATGGCGAGCACGTCGTGGCGCCCATTGCGGATCAACGCCGGTGCACCGGTAATGGCGTCGAGCACCTGCAGCAGCGCCGGACGCACCGTCGCGGGAGGTGTGCGGTGCCGCCGACCGACAGGAGCCGCGGACTGGCGTGCGAGATGCAACAGGTGATTGCGCTCCGCTTCGGTGAGTTGTAAAGCCGTCGCTAGCGCGTCGAGCACGCCCTCCGAGGTGCCAGCCAGGCCGCCGCGCTCAATGCGCACGTAATACTCGACCGAGACCCCAGCGAGTAGCGCCACCTCCTCTCGACGCAGACCCTTGACCCGACGATTGCCACCGTAGGCAGGCAGTCCAGCCATCTCAGGCGCGATGCGGGCACGACGCGACCTCAGAAACTCTCGGATCTCGGTGCGCAGATCAAGCGTGGCGGCCATTCACTCACCGTAGGCCCGCACCGCAAGCGAAGGGAGGTACCACCATTACCCCTGAAGGCTCGGCGTCCGGCGTTGTCGCCGAAGTCACGCGGTCGTGGCGATACCTCCGTCGACGGGCACGATGGCGCCCGTTAGGTAAGCGCTCGCCCGGCTAGCGAGGAACACGGCGACACCCGCCATGTCGTCGTCGCGGCCGATCCGGCGCAGCGGGGCCGACGCCGCGATCACCTCGCCGAACTCGTCGAGGGTTGCAGCCATCATCGTTGACGGGAACGGTCCCGGCGCTACCGCGTTCACCGTGATGTGCTGCGGGCCTAGCTCCTTGGCGAGCACTCTGGTGAGTTGATGCAGCGCAGCCTTGCTGCTGGAGTACGAGTAGTTGGGCCGTTGGGGAATGTGTATGGCGGCGATGCTGCCGATGTTGATGATCCGCGCGGGATCGTCGGCGGTCCCAGCGTTACGAAGTGCAGGCAGCAGCGCCTGCACCAGCCAAAACGGCGCCTTCAGGTTGAGGTCGATGACCGTGTCCCAGGCAGCGTCCGGGAACGTCGCCAACGGCTCGTCCCACATTGCACCCGCATTGTTGACGAGGATGTCGAGACTCCCAGAATCGGCCGTGACGAGGTGAGCGAGGCGCTCACACTCGTCGTGCCGGGACAGATCAGCGGGGACCGCCCAGACGTCGCCGAATTCGGACAGCTGTTCCTGCGCCTGAGCGCACGCTTCTGCGCTGCGTGAGCTGATGACCACGCGGGCGCCCGCCTGGAGAAGCCCGCGCGCGATCATCATCCCGATGCCCCTGGTGCCACCGGTGACGAGGCCGTGTTTACCACTCAGATCGAAAAGTTCTGCATGCGTTGCGAATTGGCTGTTTACCACTTATCGCCTTTCTCGTTGGTCGGACAAGACCGTTAGTTCAGTCGGCCATCTCTCGTAGCAAGTTATGCGGTATTCCCGGCACCAAGGAGATCCCCGTAGTACGGGTACTGCCAGAGTCCCCCTTGTCCGGTAGTCACTTGACGGGGGCCGACTGCGTCCTGTGTGTCTCTATGCGAGAGCTGTGGCTTGCTAAGAGTTTCGTCGCGAGGCTGGGTGTGCTTGGCAGGCGCGCGTAGATTTTAGTTGTGCTTAGTAAATCTGGCCGCCAGGTCTAAAGCCTTCCAGCAAGCACCTAAGCATCCGAAGCGCGCGGCTATTGGTCGTTGTCAGGAGGTCGGCATGACGGCTCTCAGTCCCCCACCCGTCCCCGAGGACGTTCTGCAGTTTGCGGAGCCGGCCGAGCAACCGTTGTCGCGGTGGCGCAGGCTCGTACCCCGCTCGCGCCGCGGCAAGGTGGCCACCGCTGGCGGATTGGTCGTGTTACTCGTCGCGGGTCTGCTGGGCGCAACGTACGAGGCCTCGCCAGGAGGCACTCTGTGGGGTGCCGAGAAGGCAATCTTTCCCGAGCATTCACAGGACGTCGCCCTTGCCGCCGTCGTCAACGATCTGAAACAGGCACAGGATATTCTCGGCAGCGGACAGCAGCCCACACCCGATCAGCTGACCGGCGCGCGCACCTCACTCAATGAGGCCAAACAGGACTTGGACTACCTGTCGGCATCACCTCAGCGGACCAGCCTGCAGAACCTGTATTTGCAACTGACACAAGAGCTTCTGCAGTACACGCCCGATTCGGCGCAACAACTGCCCGCGCTGCCCTCGCCACTTCCCGCACCGCCAGCTGCCGACCCGGGCGATCTTTCGCAGCCGCCGGATGCGGCGCTGACGAGCGCGACTGCGCCCAGCTGGGGATACCCAATTTCGGATGAGGCAGCGACCCCGGCGCCCGACGACTTCGCCCCGCCGCCGTCCGGTGTTCCGGATGCCCCCGCGGACGACTGGCCACAGCCCTATGCGCCTCCGCTGACACCGAACCTCGAAGACCTGGGTTACTACGACCCGACGTGGGGGCAGCTCTACGGCTATGACCCAACCAACTGGTACAACTACGATCTCAGCGGCTACAACCAGTACGGCTACGACTTCCTAGGCTTCGACCGGTGGGGGTACGACCGATCGGGCTACGACCGGTGGGGCTACGACCACCGGGGCTACAACTGGGCTGGCTATAACTGGGCCGGCTATGACCGCAACGGCTGGGACCGCGACGGCCGCAACGACTGGGGCCAACGCCGTGACCAACCCGGTGATCCACGCGATCAGCACTGGTACAACGGCCACCACCCCTCCGAGCAGTACTACCAGTGGAAGTTCCAGAACGACGACCCGGTGTACCACCGCACCCAGTGGAACCAGGCCCACGGATTCAACCCGAACCTTTACCAAAACTGGAACATGAACCGGGATTGGCACGATCCGCGCAATCGCGACTGGGCACCGCTGTCCGCCGCATCGACCACCAAGTCAGTCAACCACGACAACACCCACCTCTCGTCCCCGGTGGTAAACCTGAACGCTTCACTGGCACAGTTCATCTCCAATAACAACGCCGCAAATTCGGGGCCCTCGGTGAAGGACCTCGCGGACAGATCCGCCCGCGACTTCACCAAGGAACTCCCTCCGCGCGTCACTACCCCCGCCGGGTCGCAGCCGCTGTCGGCGGTTGGGCAGCGACCCACCCCGCCCGCGGCAGACCACCAAAGGCCCTTTGCACCACCAGAGTTGACGGTGCCCGCGCCGGCCGCGCCGCCGTCAAAGGTGTCACCCGGATTTACCGCACCCGTGCTTGCGCCGGTGCCCGTCTACACACCGCCGAAGGTCGACCAACTACAGGGAAAGCCTAAGCCCGCACCGGGCAATATGGCGCCGGGAAGGGACCCCGATCCTTCGGCGGGGCGCGGGGCGATCCCGCCGAAGGCTGATTCGCCGAACCCCGCCGTGGCGCCGCCAGTCGAACCGGTACCAGCGACTCGACCCTCCCCTGCGGTGGCTCGTGCCCCCGAGGACTCGGCGCCTCGCCAGGCCAATCCAGTTCCGCAGGTGACCAGATCTGAGCCGCAGGACCGCACAGCGAAACCGGCGCAGCAAGACCCACCGCAGCAGCGGACCGCGCACGAATCACCCGTGCAGGTCGCTCCGGCTCCCAAGGCCCAGGCTCCCGCTCCTGCGATCGAGCCGCCCGCTCCCCAGGCCCAGGCTCCCGCTCCCGGGGCGGCGGCCCGGCAAGCGCCTGTCCGCCAAGCACCTGCTCCGCGGGCGCCAGAGGTGCCGCGGGAGCAGCCAGCCCGACAGGCGCCGCAAGCACACGAGGCGCCGCCTCCTGCCCCGCGACCCGCGCCAGCCCCGCGACCCGCGCCAGCCCCGCGACCCGCGCCAGCCCCGCGACCTGCACCAGCCCCGCGACCTGCTCCTGCTCCTGCTCCGCGACCTGCTCCAGCGCAGCACAGTGCACCCGCGCCAAGAACACCCAAGTGTGCACTTCCGTTGTGTTGATGGCTCCTGGCCGCCCGTGACATGCCGCCCGAAACACAACCGCCATGCATTGCTGCGCAACGGGTTCGAGATTCACTCCCCGTTCGTGCGCAGTTCCCAGGGCTGCATGCCGAGGAGACCAGCAAGGTGCCCGTGCATGTCGACACCGGCAGGCAGCGGGCGCCACCATATGGTCACCTCGGCGATCTTGCCGTCAGCGTCGAGCAGGATGTAGTCCATCCCGTTGACAACGGTGTCTTCGATCTGCAGCCGGAAGTACGCGGCGTGATGTGTCCCGCCGCTGAGGACTTCCTTGTAGGTGAGGTCGGCCGCCACCGTGCCGACGGTCCGTATGGCTTCGAGGACTGCCTCGCGGCCGCTGAGTGGCTCATCGCTGAGCGGGCCGTACATCACCACGTCCTCGGCGAGGATTCCGGAAAGAGCGTCTTTGTCTGCGCCGCCGTGCATGCAGTCGACGAAGAATTCCACGGTGTCGCGGTGCGGGGCGAAGGTGGTCATGGTGACTCCTTATGTCTTTGTTGTTTGTGGAGGCCGCTCACTCAGATCACTGTGGTGCCGCCGTCGGCAACCAGCTCCATGCCATTGACATAGCTCGAGTCGTCGGAGGCGAGGAACAACGCGACCGACGCGATCTCCTCAGGGCGGCCCATCTCTCGCCGCGGGATCACGGACTCGAACTGCGCCTTCGCCTCCTCGTCCATCACCTCCGCCAACATCGGCGAGGCGACCTGCCCGGGGGTCAGCACGTTCACCCGGATCTTCCTGTCCCTCAACTCGGACACCCACACCCGTGCGTAGGCGGGCAGCACGGCCTTGCTTCCCGCGTACACACTCCAATTGGGATAGCCCCGCAGCGAAGCGTTTGACCCGGTCATGAAGATCGAGCCGCCATCGTTGAACAGCGGCAGCGCCTTCTGGACCGTGAACAGCGTGCCGCGCGCGTTCAACATGAAGGCGGCATCGAAGTCCTCCTCGGTGATCTCGCCGAGCCTGCTCTGTGCGCCCGTCCCGGCGCTTGCCCACAACACGTCGATCGAGCCCTTTTCCTGCTTGACCGTGTCGTACAAACGGTCCAGATCGTCCAGGTTGGCCGAGTCACCCTGCACGCCGGTCACGTTTCGGCCGATCAGCTTCACGGCTTCATCCACGGCCTGCTGCCGTCGACCCGAGATGAAGACGTGAGCTCCTTCGTCAACGAACAACTTGGCACCGGCCAGCGCCATACCACTTGTCGCGCCGGTGATTACCGCGACTTTGCCATCGAGTTTTCCCACGATCACTCCCATTGAATTGATGGTTGATGTTTCCGATTCGTGTGCCGGATCCGGCGACGAGGTCAGCCGACGTTGACGCCAAGGGAGAAGTCGAAGTCCCCCACGCCATGGCGGCCGACGCCTCACTCCCCGTTCGTGCGTAGTTCCCAGGGCTGCATGCCGATTACATCCGCAAGGTTGCGCTGCAGCGCGACGCCGGACGGCAGCGTGCGGTAGAAGATGCTGACCTCGGAAATCTTGCCGTTCGCGTCGAGTAGGACGAAGAAGATCCCGTTGACTGCGGCGTCTCCGACCTGCAGCCGGAAGTGTGCGGCGTGGTGGGTGTCGCCGCTGAGGACCTCCATGTAGGTGTCGTCGGACGACAGTCCGTTGACGGTCTTTATGGTTTCCACGGCGACCTCGCGGCCGGTGACTGGCTCATCGCCGAACGGGCCGTACAGCACCACGTCCTCGGCGAGCAAACGGGTGAGGGTGTCTTTGTCTACGCCGCCGTTGATGCAGTCGACGAAGGACTCCAAGGTGTCGCGGTGCGGGGCGAACGTGGTCATCGTTACTCCTAATGGGTTGAGACTTGCTCGGTGTGACTAGGCCCGTCAGCCGGCCGGGAAGTAATGACCGTTGTCCAAATCGGCGAACAGGCCGGGCTCAGCGGGTTCCCAGCCCAGGGCCTCGCGGGTAATGAGGCTGGTCGCCGGGAAGGACCCTGTGACCAGATTCGTAAGGGCCCCAAAGTATCCCGGCAGCATCAGGACATCCACGGGAACGCTCACGGCGGGCAGATCCAGACGGCTCCCAATGGCCTCGGCGATTTCGCGGAACGGGATGCCCCCATCCTGAACCGCGTGCCAATATCTACCAGCCGGACCCTTCTCCAACGCCAGGCGGAACACGGATGCGACATCGCGGATATGTACGGCGTTCCACAAATTCATGCCGTCTCCGGGGTAGCCGGCGAAGCCCTTCTCCTGGGCGAGCGCGATGAGCCCTGGGAGAAAGCCGGCACTATCGGTCGTGCCGTGCGCGATGAGCGGAAGCCGCACGATCGACGACCGCACTCCCCGCTCGGCGAGGCCAATTACAGCCCGTTCCACGACGTTACGAACACGCAGCGTGCCCTTGAACTCCTCCCCGCTGGGAAGGGCCGGGTCCTCCTCGGTGGCCGGCCGGCCTAGGTGCCCGGCCGAGCCTATGCTGCCCGCCGCGACCAGCGGCTTTCCCGTCCCCGCGAGTGCCTCGCCGTACGCGAGCATGATTGAGAGCTCCGCGGCGGCCACGGCGTCCAGCCCGCCGGACGGAAGCAGGTCTTGCCTGTGCGCGACGTGGATGACGCCGTCGGAGTCCGCGGCCGCCTCCTTGAGCCCGTCGAGATCCTCGAGGTTGCCGCGACGCACCTTCGCGCCGAGCGCGGACAGGGTCGCCGCGGCCGTGTCCGACCGGGCCAGGCCGGTGACCTCGTGCCCGGCGGCGACGAGCCCGGGGATGATGTACGAACCGGAATGGCCGGTCCCACCAGTGACGAAAACGTGCATGTGACTTTCCTTTTGAGGGTAGTTGCGGGCGCGCTCAGCCGGGCGCGGTGGCGCCGAGGGCGAAGTCGAAGTTCCCCACCCCGTGGCGGGCGAGGCCCATCACGACCAGCCCCGTTCCTTCCAGCCAGTGCGCCATGTTCAGCCCGCCGACGTCCAGTGGGCGCAAATCGAGGCTCTCGACGAACTCCGCCACGCCCGCCTTGGCGCGCGCGTCGTCGCCGGCGATGAAGACGTCCAGCGGGCGGCCCTGGGCCAGGACAGCACCGAAGATGGTGTTGAATGCCTTCACCACGCTGGCGCTGGCCGGGGCCGCCTTGGCAACTTCCTGCGCGATTGAGGTGTCATCGGGGATGGCTAGCCCGTCGGCCGCGGAATTGAAGGGGTTGCTGATGTCGACGATGACCTTGCCCGCGAGGGCGTTTCCGTACTGGGCGACGACCGGGACGACATTGGCGTACAACAGGGCCACGATGACGATGTCCCCGGTCGGGACGGCGCCGAACTCTCCCGTCGTGGCGCTTCCGCCGAGAGCCTTGGCCAGGTCAGCGGCCTTGGACTGATCGCGGCCGATGACCTCGACGGTGTTGCCGCCCGCTACCGCCAGCGCGCCGATGCTGCGGGCCATGTTTCCGGTGCCGATGATGCTGATGCTGCTCATGAGGTGTCCTGTCTTGACATACGATCGAAAAGGTTGACTCCTCCACCTTAAGCCGACTTGGTTGATGGGTCAACCAATCGAGAGAGCGTGGAGGCTGATGGAACCGAACTGGCTGAGCCCTCGTGAAGACCGCGCCTGGCGGGCCTTCATGCACGCGCATCATCAGCTCGTCGTGCACCTGAACCGCGGCCTGCAGGAATCGGGCCTGTCCGGCGCCGACTACGAGATCCTGGCGGTACTCTCGGCTCTCGACGGGGACCGCATGCCCGCCCACGAGCTGTGCAACACACTGGGCTGGGAGAAGAGCCGTGTCTCCCACCAGGTGCGGCGCATGCAGAAGGACGGGCTGATCAGCCGCGAGCCCAACCCCGACGACGCCCGCAGCACCATGGTCTGCCTGCTGCCGGCTGGCCGCGCCGCCATCGAGAAGGCGGCGCCCAGGCACGTCGCGGACGTCCGCCGGAACTTCATCGACCTGCTCACCCCGGCTGAGCTCGACATGCTCGCCGCCCTCAACGAACGAGTCCTGCACCACCTGGCCACAGACGACGACTCCCCCGCCGAGACGAGCCCTCATAGCCTTCATCAGCCGTGAGCGATTCAGCCCCCCGCATCCCAGGTCTTTCGGTAGGGATCGCCCTGAAGGGCCAGGCAGATGCCCCCTTTTAATACCAGTAGAGAAACTCCTCACCAATTTCCGTGACGGCATCCCTGACTGGCAGAAGATCACCGTCGGCTTCTGGGTGGTCGAGTTGCAGACATCAGTTGTCGGCGGCGGACGGGAGCGTCCGAGCGGACGGGAGCCGCCACCAGCGAAGCTTTGCATCTGTTGGCGGGCTCGCCCAGGACGGACTTGGTTCGGGCCGGAGCAGCACGTGTTCGGCCCTGATTCGACCTACAGATAAGCCCAGGAAAGCCCCACTCCCCTAAACCGCAAGGGCGATAACGCCGTTGCCTCACGACGGTCAGGCGCACACGAGGCCGTGAGCGTCGCGAGGCCGATTCGATTCAGTGCATCCGGCGCAGCTCGATTGGTCGGGTCGATGAATTCGACCTAACTTGATATCACCGATATCCAGTGGAAGACCGCAAATCGCATCAGATGAATCACGGAATGTCAACAAAGGCAATGTATTTCATGCAAAGAGATAGATCGCCAGCCACAGCGGGAGCATGCAGAAGGCGGCGTCACCCACCTAGACCTGGCCAAGCGGCCGGCAGGCGTTGGAAACCGGATTCCAGTACTGTCCGTCCCCACAGTTCGGCGGAAACGGCACTACCGGTGGCCTGCACACATTGCCGCCCGGATCCCACCACTCGCCGTTCTGGCAGCCCAGCGGCGCCGGCGCCGCCGGCGGTTGACACACGTTGGCGACCGGATCCCACCACTCCCCGTTTTGGCAGTCGAGCGGTTGTGCCGAGCCGGCTGCCGGGGTCACCAGCGACAGGGCGGCGATTGGCGCAAACGCAGCCATCAGGATTGTCGAACGACGAAAGAGCTTATCCATGACCTAAGCCTGCCCCAACCAGGGGATTCTCAAACCGCTTGGATGGACTGGGCGAATCCCTGGGCTCGGGCGGGCGCTGCGGGGTGCGAGTATGGCGCTTTGAGGCTAGGACGAGCTGCATGCGCGCCTTGACGAAGGCCGGCCAGATCCTATCGATGCTCGACGCCGGGTCCCTGTTGTTGCACTCTGAACTTGTTCGATGCCTCACGGCAGGAGGAATACGGCGGGATCGAATACGGCGGATTATCAGGAAAAATGCGTAATATCCACTGCCCCAACATCTTTGGATACCTTCCGGTTGTCCTGTCTCGATATATCTGGTGGTTGTCGCAAGATAGCTGGCGGCCCACTATCGCTCCGACTATCTTGGCTAGAGAGATCTCAAACTGCTGGGAGCTGATGCATTGAACGAACACGCTTAGGGCTGTTCTTCAACGCACCGATGACCCCTCGACAGCTACGTGATGCCGATGATGGTCGGCCTCGTCAAGCCCGCGGATGCGCACCCTCTGCGCGTGGAAACTGTCAAGGGAATGGGGTTGCTTGTGGCCCCTGGCCGGGGACTTGGGATCACCGCCCGGCATGTCGCGTTGGCGTTGCAGGTGGTAGCGCCCGAACTCGTCTCGATACCGCAGATATCCAATGGACCAATCTCACCTCTGGTCGACACGCGGCCGAAACAACCCATAGCTACGTTTGATCAGGAACGCGTCGAGAGGAGTCGGCCATGAGCACGCAAACACGTGCCACCTACCGCACGATGGCC
>Ga0193743_1002361_pt1 | contig 13440 bp, 17 predicted proteins | sample L2c2metaG_FD_143038 | JGI IMG/M metagenome (GOLD analysis project Ga0193743, IMG submission 143038) | Soil microbial communities from a riparian zone of the East river system, Colorado, United States - L2c2 | ecosystem: Environmental > Terrestrial > Soil > Riparian zone | place: USA: East River... | reverse complement strand
CTGCAGCTCGCGCAACGCGTAGCAAAGCTTGCCAATAAGACCCATAAAGACCGTGTTAATGAGTTTAACGCGCATCTCGAGACTTTGAGTGAGCACCATGACATTCCGAAGGTACCGAGTTTTGCATTATCGAAAATTTTGCCACTGATTTTGACCATCATTCAGGTCGGACCCGGATAAGATACCTTATTCTACCTGTCTTGGAATCCACTTGGAATTCTATCCATCGTCGTATTTTTGCGTCGCGATAAACATTTCAGAAGACATGATACCTGATAAAGACGCAGGAATACAAGAGGATTTCGTTCGTGAATGTTGGTGGTGCTAAAATCTGGTACTGATATTGTAATATATTTGTTCCACCTTTCACTACAAAATAAGATATTGAAATTATGAATCAAAACCTCTTACATCACACATCCGTTCTTCACCCCCATCTTCGTATCTTCTCCGGCACTGGCTCGTCGCGTCTGTTACATCTACTCCTATGTCTAGTTCACACAAACCAGACAAAAGACCGCACGTATGTCCACCATCCAACGCAGTTCACCCTTCGGACCGCTGGGAGTCGTTATTTATTTACTCGTTCATCTGCAAATTCACCAACCTTCGGCAAAAGATTGAAGGATTGGAAACACCAATGGAGTGAGCCATTCTTCCCGCTCTTCTGGCTAGGGTATTACCTAAAACACGGGGATTTTGTGTCTCTAGTTTAGAAAATGCACTGCTGTCGAAAGAACCCAACAGCATTTTATCACAACTTTTGGTACAATTCATCGTCAGCCTGAAACCTCAGACGCGTAACTTAAGGTGAGCACATCTTCAGTGGCATCTTCAAGATCGTACGATGCTGACAGCGTGTTCATGGCGCCAGCACGGACCAAATCTCGGCAACTGTTGCGAGTGTCCTTTCTGAATACTTCAAAGCATCTGAACGAACTGTCTTTTGGGACGATGAACGGAAAGCAAACGTGGATCCATTTGATGGTCTAGAAGGTGGTTTCTTTGCCACAGACTGGGATTTCAAGGTTTGCCCGATAGCTGTTCCTCAACACGGTATTCACTAACGGCACCCATTTTGCAAACGCTATAGCTTAAAATTCTGCGTCAACTTGTGGAACTGCAATTGTGCCATGCTCCCGAGATAAAAGGCAACATCGATCGCGCGTGGGGCGTGGTGCACAACAAACACAAAAAGAATCAGACACCTTTTGCCCCGTTGGACCCGGTTGACCCCAAAAGTCAAGAAAATCTCCAACTGCTACCCATTGGACAAGATGCCCAACGGATACGCTACTGGATTGCAGATGGTCCGTGCACATTTACCGTTGAACACCTGTTCTCCTTCGCTTCCATATTTGCGTATATTTGCCTGGAGATCTTTAATACTTCTCTTTATTTCCCTGTCCTGTCTAATCTAATGGTTCTATTAAATCTGACTATTTTTTCAGACTCGCCGCGTCTATACACATCTACGAATCCCTGGAAAATTACGGCCACATTTCACACCATTTCATCCACTCGGGAGGAATACATCGCTACAATTGATAGCTTGAAAGCATCGGCACCCCCCGAACCCAAGAAAGGCCAGAAAAGGACGAAACTTGAGCAATCGCACCTTGCCCTCATTGCGGCCCTTGAAAAACGCATCGAAGCTATTGATGGAGAATTGAATGTGAGCAATTCTCTCACCATTCTCCGTGCAGAGGATCTGTTGCTCTTGCGTCTGCGGAACGTATTCTGTCCACCTCATGTTTGTGCCGAATTAATTTTAAATACTGATGTGTCAAATTTTACTCTCTCTCAGCGCGTGCACAAAGTCCGAAAGAAGATTGAGCAACGCCGGATGCTTCTTGCACAAGCTGAGGTACGACAAACTCGAACCCGGCGACAAACACAAAAGCCCGATTATGTATACAATGATGAGATGGACAGTGAGGCGAGCATTACCCCACTCCAAGTTTCTTTCTTCTCAGCTAATTTGCTATTTTTGGAACTTCAGGATGATGGCGGCGACGAGTATACATATCAAGATGAGGACGGTCGTGATGAGGAATATGAGCGACAATTTATGAATGAAGCGAATGGCCTTAGAAAAGGACGGGCAGGTTCTTCAACTGTTGCTCCCAGACGATCGACTCGGACCTCCACAATGAATGCGAATGGCAAACGAGAGAGTTCATCTGATTCTTGGCTATGGCGTAGCGAACGTAGATCTTCCCGGCTTGCAGGTGGTGAAGCGCCGCTGGACGTTGAACCCCCCCGTAAACGTGCACGCACTGAAGAAAGCACATCAAGTACGCATTCGAATGATGTAACACCTCCGGAAAACCATGGAACCTCAAACGGAGTGCGAGTAAAGACTGTTGGCGCGGCTGCTCTGAAGCCGACGGAAATTGCACTGGAACAAATCGCAGGCAAGAAGCGATCTAAGTTCTGGGTTTATGCAATTGAACCTATCCCTGGGGCTGCTCCTCCACCAGCTGATTCATCATTGACCAATGAAGAAGTCTTGTCCGATGTCAATGGGCGAGTAGCCAATAATGACAGCAGCAGTTCACACTCACCAGAAGCAAATTATCTCCCAAATAAGCTGGATTACAACAGGAGCCTAGAAGGAAGTTTCTCCCCTATGAATTCACCCTAGGTTCAGGCTGGTACACAGATATAACTTAGAACTCTACTACTCGGTGATTATTTACAGGCACTATATTATACATTGTTTTTTTATAATTTTGCAATACAAGTCACGTGTCATATCTGCAACGGCTGGTCGGACCGTGCGTAACTGATGGTCACATAACAGTTGGACAGCGGCCATTTTATTTCATGCAAAAAAGCACTGTAATAAAATAATTTTTGTGTTCATTTTTTGATATGTTAGCATCAGCCAAGTCTTCTTTCCGTAGATGCCTGCTCTCCTCCAGGCGTCTTGCTACTCTGCTCCATCCAGCCTCAGGTGATGACAAGAATTTGATCACCCTCTTCGATCAGTCAAAGTTTCCCTCTCCATTCAAAGTCACCGGTCTCTTCACCCATCCGTCCCTTGCACATCCAGACGCTTTAATATCTCTTGCCGATGCCACCCTCGTGCGTGCGCAATTGCTTACAGACCGTATACTTCGGGCTCCCCAATCTCGAGTCGAACTCCTCAAGGTCGTAAAGAACTTGGACCGTCTTAGTGATATACTCTGTGGTGTCATAGACCTTGCAGAAGTAGTTCGGAATGCACACCCTGATCGAATATGGATAGACGCTGCTAACAAGGCTTATGAAACTCTATGCGAATTTATGAACGTGTTAAATACTCATGTCGGCCTCTATGAAGTTAGTGTGTAACCCCCCCCAACTCCCTCCTTCTTTCTCCCAACTTATCCACAACCCGCTTCTAGGTCCTAAAGATTGTCATCTCAGACCATTCTATAGTGAAGACTCTAAGTCCAGAGGCATATCAGACAGCTCTAATATTCTGGCGTGACTTTGAAAAGTCTGCTATTGATCTACCCCCAGAACAGCGCAAGAAGTTTGTTTCCCTCTCCTCTGACATCCTTGTACTCGGCCGTCACTTTCTCAAAGGAACAAATGCTCCTCGACCTCCAACATCCATAAAACCCTCAGAGCTAGAGGGGTTGAAGGATAAGGGCATGGGGATTAGACTGCAACTTCAAGCACAGTTCACTCAGCGTGACCTTCTTGTTTATCCAGGCTCTCTTCAAGCACAGATGATCATGCGTTCTGCCCCTGAAGAAGGGCCTCGTAGACGAATTTACATGGCAGCCAATTCGAGCACGCCAGAACAGATTGACATCCTTGAAACCCTTCTACGAAAACGAGCAGAGCTTGCGCGACTGGTTGGTCGAGACAGCTTCGCTCACATGACACTTGATGACAAAATGGCAAAGACGCCGGGTTAGCAAAATTAGTTCTGTGTGATCATTTGAACCGAGTTTGATTTTTTGTGGCCTAGATAACGTCTACAATTTTCTGGATGCTCTTATGAACCATACTCGGCCGTTTGCGAATCGTGCACTCCATACACTAGGTCAACGAAAAAAGGCCTTCCAAGGCCTTTCCTTCCTTCCTACTATCGAAGCATGGGATCGAGATTTCTACTGTCCACCTGAACCTCCTGCACCACCAATACCTCTACCCTCACTAACTCTCGGCACTGTCTTTATGGGACTATCACGCTTGTTTCAACATTTGTACGGTATTTCACTTCGACCCGCAGAGTCCGCCTCTGGTGAAGTTTGGCACTCTGACGTGCGTAAGCTCGAGGTTGTAGATCAAGATAAGGGGATTATAGGATGGGTATATACAGATTTATTTGCGCGTAGAGGGAAGGCCAGCGGGGCTGCCCACTATACTGTTCGTTGCTCACGACGAACAGACGATGACGATCTGCAAGGAGATGGTTCGATTGAAGGCTCCGATTATCGCATACGAGAGTCTGAGGAATTCGAGGCTATTAAGCGACATCGCCTACCGAACCAAGACGGTGTCTTCCAGCTGCCTCTGGTAGTCCTCTTATGCGAATTCCCCCGACCACTGACGGGAGGACCTACAGTCCTGGAGTGGCATGAAGTTCTGACCTTATTCCATGAGATGGGCCATGCGATGCATTGTAAGTAAAGTTTTCAACTCAGTTGTTCGGACATCCTGCTCAAATCAAAAATTTCAAGCCATGATTGGTCGAACGGAATATCAAAACGTGGCTGGTACTCGCTGTGCTACTGACTTTGTTGAGTTGCCCTCCATTCTGATGGAACACTTCCTCAATTCGCCGGCGGTCCTCTCCTTGTTTGATGTCGAAGGGTCATCGACAATGCGACAAATCGGTAACCACCATAGCGATCCTTGTCATTCCATAGACACCTACTCTCAAATCCTGCTTGCAGCCATGGACCAAAAGTATCATTCACCGGCCGTTCTTGACCCTTCTTTTGACTCAACAGCCGAGCTAGCGAAATTGCATGACACCCGAGGTTTAATACCCTATGTCCCTGGAACATCTTTCCAGACGCAGTTTGGACATCTATTTGGATATGGGGCCACATATTATTCTTATCTATTCGATCGTGCCATTGCTTCGCGTGTATGGCGCGATGTATTTGCTAATGATCCACTTAACCGGGAGACAGGCGAGAAGTTCAAACGAGAAGTGCTGCGGTATGGAGGAGGAAAAGATCCTTGGAAGATGGTTAGTGCCTTGCTAGACGCTCCAGAACTAGAAACCGGCGATGCAGGAGCCATGCGAGAGGTGGGCCAGTGGAAGATTGACGACGAAGTGGGACAGCCTGGTCACCATTAATGGTACAAATATGTGTAATTCCTTGATATACATAGACTGGTGGATATACTTCAAAACATAATGACAAAACTAGAGTAGCAATGCAATGAGAACAGGAAAACAAGATAGCAGTGAAGATAACAAGGACGAGCAAAACTAGGAATCGATAAAATGAATAAAGATAACATATAAAATGTGTGCTTGAGAAGACTGAAACAGGATATCAAAGTTCTGCCTCTAGGTTTTGAAGTTGTGCCCGCAAAGCTTCAATTTGTTTGAGTTTGGCCTCCTTGTCGTTCTGGATGGGATTAACCTGTGGAGGAACATCATTACTGGAGACTAGTATTCCTGCGGAAGGGGCAGTTGCAGAAAAAATATCGTCATTCCCTTGAAAATCCCAGGACAGACCCGGGATTTGGAAATAAGACAGCGGATCGGAGAGTACGTCTTCTTGAGGGGGCTGGGTGGGAGGCATACTCTCAAAAGAAAGCAAAGAGGAATGATCATGAGAGGGGATATCAGGAAGGAAAGATATATCTACAGAAGCTATGCACAGCGTCAGCTTGAGTTTAGGAGCTAGATTGGGACCATACCTTGTGGTATGTCCAAACCTTTCAAATAGTTCTCGAACAGGAGGAAGTCGAAGCTAGGATCAAGGGCTTGAGATTTGTCAAGTGAGGGCAGTTCTGAGCTTCCGTCTAGTGGGAGGGAAGGTGCAGCTAAAGCAGGTGTAAAAAAACCCCGATCACTCAACAAAACGAGAAATACTTACTAGGACAAGGACCTGAAGAAGAATTGGCGAGCCAAAAGGGCTGTACGGTATCTGGCGATGCATTGTAGTTGTATATATCCACTTCCACTTGGGTGTCATCCAAGAATTCCACGCTAACGGGCTCAGGAATATTGTCGTTGATTGCTTTACCAAACAATGTTTTATACAATTCGGTAATGATGGGACTGGCCGAAGGTAATGGATCGGACACAGTTTGAAGCCGAGGAACTGCCAAGGCGTTGTGCGGGCGTTTAGAAGGACCGTCATTGCCTGCATCTGATAAACGGCGTTTGCGTTTTCCGGATGGCGCTGCTGGGATTGGAGGAGTAGGGATGATGCAGTCGTTCCCTGATGGGGTTTGATCTGAAGGCGTGGCAGAGCTGTCTCGAGGGATGTCAGACAAGGATGCTGCTGGGGAGGGTAAGCTGGCAATAGCAAGGTCATGGGAAATTTGATAAAAGTCCAGTCTAAAAAAGAGTGTGTCAATCGTATCATCTTCAAAATTGATGTAAACTGTTATACCTGCTACGTTTTTGAGGTTCAGCACAACGATCTTCAACCTCCAGCTCAGGGGAGTCACGATCAGAATTACGGCGTTTGCGACTTGTAGTTCGAGTGGCGTCGGGGATTGAGGGAGGAGAGTAAATTTCGGGTAATTGTTCTGGTGAGGGCTCGGGAGATCGTTCTGGTGAACGCTCGGGGGACGGATATGGGGATGGACGCTGCAGGTCCTTACCTCTCCTAGATTTCGCCACTTGTCGGCGGTGTTTCTCTTCAGTGTGTGCACGAGTCTTCGTCTCAGGCATTGAGTGCCTGACAGCGTCGTCAAGTCTCGTCGCCAATGGTGTATCAAATAACTTGTTTGAAAACAATTCTCTGGCATGGCTTTCAATAGATTTAAATTCTAAATGGTTGTTGGCCACGGATCCAATATCGGATATGTGTGTGGTGTAGGGACCATGATGTGACATTTGAGGAACTTCTTTAAAGAAATGGATTGCTGCCTCGACGATCTTGCTTCGTTTGTTTTCATAATGTTTTATGCGAAGTTCGTTCCATCCAATTCGTTTTCTGACATTGATAAACCAATTATCAATGTCTTTGAATGAACATCTGGCGTCCCGTACAATGGACAACTTCACGTCCTTACTTGGATACGGATTATGAAGATGGTTCAATAACCACGTATAAGCCAATTCAATGTAAGGAGGAAGTGACGCTGCACTTTCGTCGGCCAATTGTCGAACAGTGTCTCCTGCTTCACGTTCCACATTTTTTTTAAAATCAAACGAGTGCAAATGACGGCAAGCCTACCTGGCTTTCGTGATGGAGACAATTGTGCTCCAAGATCAAGATTGGCAAAGGTAGCATCTAACCCATCGTGCAAGGACAACGCAAGGGACTCGGCCCCCTGATGAAGCTCTAGAAATTGTTTTGTGATGATTTCTACTCTGGGGACGACTTGATGGGCTAGCTCTAAGGTATCTTTGTCGACACGTTCTTCCTGAACTGCCTTACTAAAATTTGCCTGTAGACCAGACCAGAAGAGATAGAAAGCTTGTACAGCTTCAGGGCCTTGTAAGAGAGATGATATAAACCTTTCTTCTGCGCAAGCAAGTTGGGGATGGAATGGACTGGCCATTACTCTGAAGGTGGGGACTAGAGAATAAACGAACTGACGATTTGAATGCCGAGCTTGAACAATGGCCGGCATGAAAGAGAAGCCAAACAGTGTCAAGCAGCTATCCACATTGTCGGATTGGACACCAATTTGTGATTTTGATTTCTCTCTACTCACTTAGACTCTGAGGTTAGAAAGCTATGGCCATTCAATCACTTTACGACGCAGAGATTGAAACCTGGAAGAATATTCGTCAAATAGCGACCTCTCTAGCGGAGACGGCTAAAAATGTTCAACAATTCCCCAAATCTTTTCCCCCACCTTCAAATTCATCAAAGCCCAACCTACTCCTTGATCTTCCCTTCCCGCATATTATTCTGGAGCGAATATTGACCTCTGAACTGCCAGAGAGAACCCGTCAGAAGCTTATCAACTCTGTTACTCAAAGGGTCAATGAGCTGCGAGCATCTCTCTCAGTGGCAGGCTTGCACTATGATCATGTCCTACAACAAGCCTTCCAACGACTTTATCAAGAGAGATTCATACCTATTGTTGATTCCCACCTTCAATCCCTACTCGCAAGTTCTACTAAGCGACAACACAGTCATCATGATAGAAGGCCAGCTTTCAACGCCGTGAGCCCTTTTATTCAGCACCTTTCTTTTAATATGTACTCAAAACCACCATTTAGGAGTATACACCATTTCTGGAGAAGTACTTCGAACACAATGCATATCCTTCGGCAGCGGATCGGTCGATTTTGGCATGTAAATCTATGATGACGCCGAGACAGATCGAAGTTTGGGTACGTCCACGTCCTTTGTTGTTTTATTCTTTTTGACATCTCTTCCAGTTTCAAAACCACCGCAATCGTGCCAAAAAGGACGGAAAGATCTTGAAGCGGCTGTCTTCAAGCCTTGCATTGGATGTCTCTCTAGCGTTCTTGGCACAGAAAGTGCCATCATCTACAGGTCCAGCAATACAAAGACTAAGCACTCCAACAGACGACTCCTCCGATGAAGAGCTTGAAGATGTAGATATACGTGTAAGTCATCTACATCTATTTTGGAACCAAAGTGATTAAACCAAGTCCAAGGTTTCTCTACCTGTGTCCCCAGACACGTTTCTTAATACTTTGTCTCCGCCCCACGCATTTCCAACCCGATTCCCCCCTATTGGCTGCAAGGATCCTTTCCCCAACACCAATGGGATTTTTCATTTTCCATCCCCATCGTGGACGCGCACCCCAGTCACAAGTGAACCCCCCTCTGAGTCGCTAAACGTGGATCAGTTAACAGCCATGTTTGCGTCGAAGTTAAACTTGCACGAAGATGTAGCTAAGGCTCAAACCCAACGAAATAACTCGACAGCATGTGGCAGGCCTTGGTTTGCTGCAACGGTTACCGTCCCGTCTCCAGCACCACATCCCGCCTTATTGAGGACATCTTGCATGCACTCAACATCGCCCCTGGCGCCTGATTCACTTTTGCTTGACCTAAACCGGGCCACTCGTGGAGGTTTAACGTCCCCTTCTCCTAGAACTCATCCGCCAAGTCAAAATGTCTTCAGAAACCGAAAATTGGCGCCATTTTCCCGACGAACACCCCCAAACGCCGGCCCAGCCATCAGCCCTCCGTCTGTACCCTCTTTGGGTTCTCGGACATCATCCTTTAGCTCTACCACATCATCCCAAAGCAGATCAACTTCATCCTCGTCCACTAGTGTATCATCGGTCGATTCTATTTCTCCCCTTTTCTCGCCCATATCTCAAGCTCGAAGCATGGTTCACATTGAAAATTTTGGATCTTGCAACGAATATATCAACACCAGATCTCAGCCTCATTCAAACGATATCTTTCCTCTTGACTTAGGCCTGCTAGCCAAACAGATACCTCCTTTTGCGCAGTATCAAACAAGTCCTCTTCTAACAATATCCGCCTTCAATTACCTTACGGCCCAATCATGACCATGACCATGACATCAGTATCAAGTTCAATTTCGCTAATCTATTGTTTATCTTTATCTTGCTTTGCTAATTTGCTATTCAAGTTTCAATCCTCATTGCTTTCCCGCTCACATGTCCTGAACTCATACACAATTGTACAATTATATCGAGCACTGTATTGTATTATTCGGTCCATTCATGGAATACATTTGACTCCCAGTCTGAACAGTCTTCAAGTTGATCGCTCTAACGGACTGGGTAATTACTTCGCAACGTGTAATTCACGATTGGCGATGAGCTAAGGCACTCATCAGACTACATATGTTAATAGCTGAGTGCTTCTACAACTATACAAACGACTGTTTTACCGCTGGTCGTTCTCTTTCGCTAGTTGTTGAGAATTATGTAAATCATTGTCTTACATTGTCCGAAGCCTAACATAAATTCATCGTTACGCACGGCGCTAAAAGTTGCTAAGCGTAGGCAGCTCTGATGTACGGCGCGAGTGCAACGGCATTATCTTGAGTCGTAGACGAGGTCTGGCATCTATCAAAGCTCCATATTAGAGCTCCTCTACAAAACCAGTTGTCATGGCCCAAAAGGCGTCCTCTACGATCGAAATTTCAGCGACACGGCTCATTGAACTTGAAAAAGCCGCAAACAGCGTGGTACCATCATCGACTTAGATGTTCTCTTCGTTGATCTGAACTCAACGGATCAGTCCACCACCATCTGACAAAATAGTGTTCTGTGTAACCTCTTCGAACTACGATTGAAGATCAGACCAAAGGTGATAGAAGGCCTCAATTGCAGCAGGATCGAATTACCTCTGCGATAGAAAATTGTGCTAGGGAATATTGTTTGCATTGAGATGACCAAATATTTATCGTATGGCTCATTTTAAAGTCCGACGCCCATTGTCTGTTATATCAGGCAGAGAGTTCTTAACGTCTACCCAAGCTTGCCAGCATACGCTGTATTCATTACTGTCATCATGCTTTCTGAACCAACCCCTCCAAAGTTGCTGATAGATGCTATTCGCAAAGTTATTGACGAAGCCCAGCGACTGAAGGACTGCATAGGCAGATCGAAGCAGTTCACTCCCCGCTCCCCGATTTCAATGGACTCGATCCCACTTCTTCATCTTCCATTTCCTCACGATATCTTATCCTCAATCGATTCTTTGGGCTTGCCGGAACATCATTCGCTACAGCTTAAACGAAGACTATCTGAACAAATTCACGCATCTCAGCAGGTAATCCTCCAAGCCTACAGACAGACCTGTCGGGATGCACCCAATATGCCACACGCTCCTAACACGCTAGAAGGATTGCGCAATGCCTATGAATTGGCTTACCATAATCAACACCTAAATTGGCTGAAGCAACAAATTTCGACATGGCAAATCAAGCTTAATACTCACCAGAGAGTGATTCAAAAACGAAGGCCGGCATTTAACACTGTGGGTAAGATTCGCTCTGATATGAGACTGTTTTGTTGAGCGTCCAACAGGAATATACACCTTTCTTGGAGAAGTATTTTGAATACAACGCCTACCCCTCAGCGGTCGACCGTTTAGTTTTATCACAAAAGTCAATGATGACACCACGCCAAATTGAAGTTTGGGTAAGTGCTAGTACTCCCGTCGTTGGATCAATCTTGCAATGAAATGTCTTTAGTTTCAAAACCATCGTAATCGAGCGAAGAGAGAAGGCAAACCGTTGGCACGCCTGTCTTCCGGCCTTCCTTTGAAAATATCCTTGGATTCGTTGCAGGAGAAAATGACTAATCCTGAGGAAAAAATTGAAGAGCATTCTTCAGATGAAGACAGTGGGGATGACATCCGCCCATTCAAATCACAGACACCTCTTCCTGAATCTTCACTAGAGGCTTTCACTGACTTACGCCCTCCGCACGCGTTTCCAGCACCCTTTCCATCAAATAGCGCAGACTGTCCCTTTCCAAATGACAACGGAATTTTCAAGTTTGAACCGCCACAGTGGCGACGACATCCATCAACTAATCGATCTCCACTCCCAACAGTGAATATGGATGAATTTGTGGTCCTATTTGCGTCAAAGCTCAGTTTGTGGGAAGATTCGACAGCTCGAAAAGGACGTAGCAGTACATTGGCATCCCCCAGACCCTGGTTTACTGCAACGGTTACCATTCTACCCCCTGCTCCTCATCCCGCCCTTGTCCGCCCAACGTGTCTCCGTCCTGTATCACCATCTACTACTATACCAACGCTTGCTTTAAGCCATACTTTTCCCCCAAGTTCCAGATTCACCACTCCTGTCATCTCACCCTCCTGTACCAGAGTATCAAAGGTCCCGAAACCATTCCCTCTTCCCAGGCGCACTCCTCCAAACACAAGACAATTATCCCCATCATCGTCAACATCGCGGTCGTCCAGTGGGCGAGCCTCTTCTATCATGTCTACCACAACACAAAGCAGATCGTCGTCGTCGTCGTCGTCTTCCAGTCTGTCGACGGCTGATCCTCCTACCCCTACATTCACTCCCGCCATCCAAAAGCAGAGACTGGATTTCCCTGTTGAGGCGCTCAGTGACTACCTTAATATCTTATCTCAACAGCAGTCCTATGTATCCAGGAAACAGATTCCGCCTATGGCACAATATCGAATAGATCCACCACTATATATACCTCCAATCAATTACCTTGAGGCCCAGTCGTGATACCGGGGTTATCTTTTTTGACCTGCCTTATGGACTGGTAGCATTTCAAGGAATTCCGACAGCTATCGAACACATTTACACATGATATTCGCAGGCCGCAACCTACATCTCATTTATGGCCTTTACACAAGTGTACACATTATTTCTTTTCTCACGCTACTCGAGTTGCTTTCACCCCCCCCAATCTTCTTTCGCTTCCACCGTGCTTTCTAGCTATGTCTTCCTACTCTCTTTGTTTATGATGTAACCTAACTTTATTTGATCTGCGGTTCATTGTATATCATTCAACATGACTTGTACAGTATATTCATCAAGAGCCTTTATGGAAAAAATTTTTACCGCTAGCCCTCGCTGAACTCGGATTGGGCAAGAGATTTCATGACGAGCATAAGTATCATTGACCACGTCGCAAACACACCATACCAAATCGTTGCAGTCAGTACTGCTATTCGTTTGGACATAAAATACAATGAACCTTCAAAGATGTTCATTCCGAGTCGCTTATTGTGTATTTGGCACTTCAAACATAATCGTCGTACATTTCTCAGAGAATTTTTGAAGCCTAACATAAACCGTCGTTGATTCATCGTTACGCGCGGCGCAAAGAAAATAGACTTACAAGACTCATCAAACCACCCAAGCCACCCGAGTCGCCTCCTCCTGTGATACCGCCGCCGAACTTGGATTGGACGAGGAGCTTCACAACGGTCATAGCAGCACCATTAACCACATCCTGCTTGTTGCCCGAAGCAGCTCCCCCAGACTTATCGAACAGCTTCGTAGCCTCAGCCATAGCGAGACTAATAAGCTGAGTCTGGGAACCTCCTCCTCCACCGCCAGAAGCTCCACCGCCAGAAGTAAACTTCTTGAGGGCCTAAATTATTATTTATGCCCAATTGAATCATTCCTCATGTCAAAAAAGCTGGTCACATCAAAACGTACCTGCAGCGCTGCTGCGCCCCCCATATCACGAGCGCTCAAATTGTTACCTCCATTTTCGCTGTATGCCTTATTGTGGGCTTCCTGTACTCTGTTCTCGTCGACTGCCTCATTATGTTCGTGCTAGAAATAAAGATATATTCAGTACTGCGACAACGAAATGCTGGCATAGCA
>Ga0193743_1002360_pt1 | contig 13441 bp, 9 predicted proteins | sample L2c2metaG_FD_143038 | JGI IMG/M metagenome (GOLD analysis project Ga0193743, IMG submission 143038) | Soil microbial communities from a riparian zone of the East river system, Colorado, United States - L2c2 | ecosystem: Environmental > Terrestrial > Soil > Riparian zone | place: USA: East River... | reverse complement strand
TAGCCCGTCCCCGCAAGCGCCTTGAATTGTGAGTCCCAATCGATGTAGCCCGTCCCCACCGGCGCCCACTTGATCTTTCCGGCTTCGTCCTTCACCGCGTTCTTGCAATGGCAATGTCCGATGCGCTTCTTTGGAAGGAGATCCCACGCGGCGGGATAAGCATCCAGTTCGCCTGCCATGACCGCGTTTGCCGGATCCCAGTTCAACATCAGATCCGAGGATGGGATCGCCGCCAGCGTCTCCGCAGCTTCTCTTCCTGTCGCCGTGTTGCACTCAAACTCGTTCTCAATCACCAGCAGAATGCCCTGCTTGCCACAGGTGTTCGCAGCCTCCAGCAGCTTCGCATTGATGGCGGTGCGATAGGGCTTGACATCATCCAGCCGCCTGAAAATTCTGGCTGTTGCCAACCGGCAGTTCGAGAACCTGCTTCGCCTCGATCTGTGCACTTACGTCGGCGCGATCCGTCTGGAGCAAAGGCGCCTGGTCCGTCACTCTGATCGTTTGCGATGCAGACCCGGGCTGCAGCGACAAATCTACCCGTGTAGTCGTGTTGACCGGAACGTTGACGCCACTCGTGACACTTTTTTGAAAGCCGGGAGCAGTAACCGTGACCGTATACATGCCGGGTGTAAGAAAACTGAAGTCATAGTTGCCGCTCTCATTGCTGGTCGCTGTGATCGCAGCCCCCGTACCCTGGTTCGTGATGGAGACTGGAGCATTTGGCACAACGGCGCCCGTCTGGTCCGTGACCTTGCCTACAAGGGTTCCGGTCACAGCCTGTCCCTCCGCGCTGCGGGAAGGCGCGCCGATACTGGCTACAGATAAAAGCAGGAATGTCCATAGTATTCGCTTCGTCTTCACTGGCATCTCCTCAAAGTTGCATTCACTGCATTTACCAGACCGTCGCCTATCATCGCGGGCGCTCGCAATATTGGCAGGTCTGATACCTGCGTTCAGTCCTTGTTTCCATCGCAGGAGCACGTTATCGATCAAGTACAGGCCTCCGACGCGTTCGACTCTTCACTCCGGCACCGCCTGAAAGGGATCGGTGTCGCCGCTACCATCCGCGGGCGTCGGCCGAATCCCGCAGTAAGTCATGCCAGCTTCGTTCCGCCGTTTAAGCTCGGACTCGGCTTGGAAGTTTTGGGTTTGTCTACAGACAGGCATCTCGATTTTTAGGTGTCTGACAACGTTGTCATAAACAACGAGCGGTAGGCTAGCTCGTCCACTAAACTCTTGTCAACTGTCAACCGCATTAAATGTTTGCTGCCTCCATTTGGTCTTCACGGGCTAGCATCGACTCTGCATCGCAAAGAGGGGCGAACGCGTTCTGGTAGAACCCAAGGAGTCCCGTCGAATTTCTTTATCCCGCTCATGGGTTAACTGAAATAGGGAAACGATGTGAGGTTGACAAGGAGATCGCCAAGGAATTATCGTTGGCTTTTCTGTATGACAACGTTGTCCATAAAATGCGTCGAACGAAGGCACCGTTGCTGCTGATCGACATTTAGACAACCCCATCAGTATCGGGAGGGGAGCGATCAGGCCTTGAGATTCCAATGCGGCGAATATGGCCGAGCCCCCGCTGCCACGAGAGCTTGTTCTCCGGGGGTTGAAATGTGGACGCAGCTGCACGAGTCGTGTTTCTGATGCACGAGCTATTGCGTGACGTCCGCAGGCGAGGCTTTTGTTCTTATGCGTATCTGTGGCGTTGTTTGTCTTTGCTGCGCGGATGATAGGTTTACAACCCAGGGCGGCCCTTCCTTTTGTGGATGGTTTGAAGGTGAATCGACACCGCGATCGGACGCTGGGAAGAACTCCTTCTAGGAACGAAAACAGGAATGCTTAAAAAGACGAATTGTCCCACGCTGGTCGATGTCGCTCGCGAAGCCGATGTTTCACTGAAAACGGCGTCTCGCGTGTTGAACGGTGCTCCGGGGCTTGCTCCAGCAACAGCGAAAAGAGTTCGCGCTGTGATGTCGAGGCTCGGCTATCGGCCCAATGAACTTGCCCGCGGCTTAAAAGGCAGACGCTCGGCGGCCATCGGCATGGTTGTTCCCAACCTTGCCGATCCATTCAGCGCTTCGGCGGTGCAGGCCGTTCAGGAAGTGGCAAGGAAGAACGGTCACGTGGTGGTGCTGACAAGCTCTGGTGGGGAGGAAGCGCTGGAGAGGGAAGAGTTGGAAACCCTCGTCAGACGCCAGGTGGACGGCTTGATCATTGCTCCCGCAGACGGGCGCAACAACACGGTCGAGTCCTTTGTTGCGGCCAATATTCCCGTCGTCTCCTTTGACCGGCCGATCAGCCACTCCAACATCGACAGTATTACGGTGACCAACCGGGATGCGGTGAGGGAAGCAACGGAGCACCTGCTGTCTCATGGTTATCGTCGCATTCTCGCCATCGGCGCACGGCCCCATCTCTATACCGGCTCGGAAAGAGTCGCCGGCTACATCGACACGATGAAGCGCGCTCACCTCAAAAAGGAAACTCATCTGGTGGAGCACGAAATCGAGCTCACCCCGGAGGCCATCCAACGGCTGTTGAAGAGCGGGCCGGGAAAACTGGAAGCAATTCTCACACTGAACGGGATAACCACCATGTTAGTTCTGAGGGTACTTCGCCAGCTGGGAAAGCACGTCGGCAGCGATGTTGCACTGATCTCATTCGATGACTTTGAATTAGCTGAAATTCTCACACCGAGCCTGACTGTCGTACGTCAACCCGCGGCAGAACTTGGCCGCCGGGCTGCGGAGCTGCTCTTTACAAGAATGCAGGGCAAGAAGGCGCTCCCCCGCCAGGAGATTGTTCTTTCGACCACGTTTCATATCCGCGAGTCATGCGGTTGCACAGAAGACGCGACCGGCAAACTCGCTCTCTCATGACCCGCGCTACCATGCACTCCGGTTGCTCACATCTAGATGGCTGCCCATTCAGGAGAAGGAATTGAAATTTCGCCATGCATAACATTAAACGCCGCTTTGCGGGGGCTGCTCTTAGCAGCATCTTCCTTTGCACAAATTTGCTGGCACAGCATCACGGAGATCCCCGTCAGCAATGGCAGGAAAAATATCCGTCTGAAATAGCCCGTCTGGAAGCCATGACTGCGTTCCCAATTTCGGCCTGGCAATATCACGACGCGGACATTTCTCACGGCGAAGATTCTTCCTTCGACGATTCCGCATGGCAGACCACGACCCTGACCTACTCGGAGCGACGAGTGAGCGAGTTGGGCTCTGGTGCCGACCATGCTTGGTATCGGACTACATTTGAAGTCCCGTCAACCGTTGGGGGAAAAGATATTAGCGGAGCCAGACTCAAGCTGGGGGTACGCTTCTCCAAAGATGGACGCGTGTTCTTGAATGGCGGTCTCGTCGCACAGGGAGATGGCCGCACTCTGGACCCAATCCTGATAACGAACAAAGCAGTGGCTGGCCAGAAGTTTCAGATTGCCATCAAGGTTCCCTTCCACGAGGAGCAGAGCAGATTTCTCGGCGCTCGGATCGTCGTTGACTATCCCGGCCAACCCGACCCCGGCGTCCTGCGAAGTGAGATTCAAACCGCCGAAGCCGTCATCAGCGGCTTCCCGGGCGGCAAAGAAGAGCGCGAGAGACAACTCGACAAAGCCGTCAAAGATATTGATTTTGCAGCGCTCGATAAGGCAGATCAGGCGGCCTTCACGCACTCACTGGATAGAGCGAGCAGCGACCTTCAGCCACTCAACACGTGGATGAAGCAGTTCACAGTCCGCCTGGTCGGCAATGCACATATCGATATGGCGTGGCTCTGGCCCTGGACTGAAACTGTGGAAGTGGTTCGTGACACGTTCGCTACGGCGCTGCAGCTCATGGATGAATATCCACATTTCACCTATACGCAATCGAGCGTCCAGGATTATGAGTGGCTGCAGGACAAGTATCCCGCAGAGTTTGCAGAAATACAGAAGCGCGTGAAGGAGGGCAGGTGGGAACTTGTCGGAGGCATGTGGGTGGAACCCGACCTCAATATGCCGGATGGTGAGTCGATGGTCCGCCAGATACTGGTTGGAAAGCGATACTTTCAGAAAAACTTTGGGAAAGACGTCAATGTCGGATGGAACCCTGATAGCTTCGGCTATACTTGGCAGCTTCCGCAGCTATATAAGAAGTCGGGGTTTGATGCTTTTGTCACGCAGAAAATGTCATGGAACGACACTACCGTCTTCCCGTACAAACTATTCTGGTGGCAATCCCCTGACGGCAGTAAAGTGCTAACTTACTTCCCTCACGCTTATAACGGCACAACCGAACCCGTGGGGCTTGCTAACGATATCGCCGGTTATGTCCCGTCGACTCACTTTCCGGAAATCATGCAACTCTACGGCGTCGGCGATCACGGCGGTGGCCCCACTCGCCAGGAGTTGGATGAGGCGGTTCGCCTTGAGGCCCCTTCCACCGTCTTTCCGAAGGCTGAGTTCAGCACGGCCCGAGGCTTCTTCGACAATGTTGAGAAATCCCTCAGCAGGGGCGATCTGAAACTGCCGGTGTGGAACAGCGAACTGTACCTGGAGGATCACCGCGGATGCTACACGACTCAATCGGAGACGAAGAAGCAGATTCGTCACAACGAAGAACAGCTGCAGAATGCTGAAAAATTTGCGGCTTTTTCTTTTCTCACCACGAAGCAGCCGTATTCGAACACCCAGTTTGAAGGAATCTGGAAGAAAGTCTTGTTCGATGACTTCCATGACATCATGCCCGGTTCGGGTGTGGGCAATAATTACGTTGAAGCCCTGCGGAATCTGAATGAGGCGAGCCTTGAGAGCGGAAAGATCCTAGATACTTCCCTCGACAACCTCACATCGAGGATTGATACGAGCGGTGCGGGCGTTCCATTCGTAGTGTTTAACCCCTTATCGTGGGAGCGTACAGAGCCTGTAACTGTGGAAGTCCATACGCCTGCCTCGGGCCAGGAGTTGGAGGTGGTCAACGCCGCAGGCAAACCGCTGCTTTCACAGGTGATCTCCACCGATGCCGGAACTCAGCGCACCAAGCTGCAGGTCATGGTGAACGGAGTGCCGTCGCTCGGTTATGCCGTCATCCATGTTGTTCCTGTACCCCATGCGACACCTGTGACTTCAAGCTTAAAAGTCGACGGCACGAGCATCGAGAACCAGTTCTTGAGGGTGAAGATTGACCCCAAGACCGGCTGTGTGACGAGCCTCCTAAGTAAGTCAGACAACAAGGAAACGGTCGTGCCGGGCGGTTGCGGGAATCTCCTGCAGACGTTCGTAGACCTCCCGCCAATCCAGGATGCCTGGGAAATTAAATTCGACGCAAAGAGCTGGGACCTCACGCAACCGGAGGAAGTGAAAGTCGTCGAGAGTGGTCCTGAGCGGGTAGTGCTGCGCATCAAGAACAAATTCCAGAACTCCGACTTCGTTCGGGACATCATCGTGCATGCGGACGTGCCTCGCGTTGATGTCAATATGAAGGTGAACTGGCACGAACAGCATATTTTGCTCAAGGTCGGCTTCCCGGTCAATGCTCAGGCCGCGAAAGCTACGTTTGAAATTCCCTACGGCACCATCGAACGGCCCACTACGAGGAATACCCCGGCGGAACAGGCGCAATTCGAGGTGCCGGCCCAGCGATGGGGCGATATCTCGGACGCGAGCCGGGGATTTAGTCTGCTGAATGCCAGTAAGTATGGATATGATGCGAAGGGCAACGTAATCCGCCTATCACTCCTCCGATCGCCGAATATGCCCGCGCCGGACGGCCGCTTTGCCGACCAGGGCTATCATGAGTTTACGTACGCCCTTTATCCGCACAGTGGCGACTGGAAGACCGGCGGTACGATGCGCCAGGGTTACGAACTCAATTATCCATTGCTCCCGGTAGAGGTTCAGCCGCATGCGGGATCATGGCCACAGAAGCGTTCCTTTGCAGCTGTCGAACCGGACAACGTAATTGTCACGGCGTTGAAGAAGGCTGAAGACAGCGATGATCTGATCTTCCGGTTCTATGAGTTTGAAGGAAAGCCCACAGATGTGAAGCTTCACCTGCCGGAGGCAGCAACCAGCGCGACTGAGACAAGCCTGATGGAAAAACATGAGAAGACACTTAACCTTCCGCACAGTGGCCGCGAACTGAGCATTCCAACCGGGCCGTATGAGATCAAAACGGTCGCAGTCTCGTTCCCGTCCTTTCAAAACTGAAAGACACCGCAGAGAATCGTATCTGCGTTGGTGTCACGGAAGGCGGCCGTTGACCATGGCCGCTTTCCGTATCCCAGGATGATCGGTAATCAATATGAGACATGAAGTCTAATGAACTGGCCCTTCAGGACCGCTGTGAGGTGTGATTGAGTCAGCAGATCGCCGGTTTTCGCTGGTGGATTGTGGCGCTTGTTTTTCTCGCCGCGCTCATCAACTTCGTAAATCGCCTCACCATTGCGGTGCTGGGACCGGTGATGACGGTGCACCTTGGCCTGTCCAGCTCGCAATTCGCCGCACTTACTACGTCCTTTCTGATTGCATACACACTAAGTCAGGGCATCTCGGGGAAGTTATATGATCACATCGGAACCAGGCTCGGCTTCGTCCTATCGATCGTCGTATGGTCGCTGTCCTCCATGACACATGCTTTCGCGCGAGGACTTATCAGCCTGGCTTGCCTGCGCTTTTTTCTGGGACTGGGTGAGGGCGGCACATGGCCCGGAGCAGCCAAAGTCATTGCGGAATGGTTTCCGGTACGAGAGCGAGCCCTGGCAATGGGAATCTGTAACAGCGGCACCGCTATAGGCACCGTCATCTCCACGCCGCTGATCCTATGGATCGACTTACGTTTCGGATGGCGGGCGACTTTTCTCGCTATCGGCGCTCTCGGATTCGGTTGGCTCGTGCTGTGGCTGCTGTTTTACGGGCCTCCGGAAGATAGCCGCAGAATTACAGCCGCAGATTACGCGCTCCTCCAAAATTACCACGAGCCTGCAACAGCAGCGCAGAAAATTCCGTGGCGCCAGCTCTTGAGGCATCGTGAGGTGTGGGCGGTCGTGATGGCGCGCTTCTTCGGCGATCCGGTCTGGTGGCTCTACATCACATGGCTGCCTCTTTATCTATACAAGGTTCGCCACTTTAGCCTGAAGGAGATCGGCCTGTTCGCATGGATTCCATTCGTCGCGGCGGATGCTGGCAGCCTCTTCGGCGGATGGCTGGCAGGTTATCTCATTGGACGCGGCTGGACAGTGAACAAAGCGCGTAAGACAGTCATCGTTGCCGGTATGGTGCTCATGTGCTGTGGCATTCCGGCTGCCATGACCAATAATGCGACGTCGGCATTGGCCTTCATCGGAATCGTGTTGTTTGGATTCCAAAGCTGGATCAGCAACGTGCAGACTCTGCCCAGCGATTACTTTCCGAAAGATGCGGTGGGAACAGTGATGGGACTCGGTGGCGTGGGCGCGGGTATTGGGGCGATGTTATTGACACAGACAACCGGATTCGTAGTTGATCATTACTCCTACACGCCAATCCTGGTTGCAGCGGGCCTCTTGCCAATCCTCGCAACTGTAGCTTTGCTCATCCTGGGAGGGTCGATTCGTAAGATCGCTTTCTAAGTTCCACGATTACTCGAAATCTGAAACTACATGCTCATCATAAGGACATCTACATGCAAAATTATATGGCTTTAACAGACAAAGTGGCACTCGTAACAGGCGCGTCCTCGGGCATTGGCGCTGCTACAGCAATTCTCCTTGCCGAGTTGGGTGCGCGCGTCGCCATCGGTTATCACGGCAATAGGAAGGGCGCAGAACTCGTCCAGACTCAAATCCTATTGGCAGGCGGCGAGGCGATGATCTGCCATGCCGATGTCGCCCAGGAGGCTGGGATCAAGTCGCTGATCGGACAGGTAGTCAGCGCGCTCGGGCCGGTCGACATTCTGGTCAACAATGCGGGATCGTTGTTGGAGCGTCTTCCAATCCTGAAGCTGACCGAAGAGCGTTGGGATGCGGTCATGGATCTCAACCTGAAGAGCGCAGTTCTCTGTTCACAGGCTGTGGCTGCGTCCATGATTGAACGCAAGAGCGGAAGCATCGTCAATATTAGCTCGATTGCCGGCAGAAACGGTGGAGGCCTCGGCGCTGGACCCTACGCTGTAGCGAAGGGAGGACTCATCGTATTTACGAAGTCGCTGGCGAAGGAATTGGCGCCCCATAGTATTCGGGTCAACTGCGTTTCTCCGGGGGTAATCGATACGCCGTTTCACGAAACGTTTTCCACGCCGGAGATGATGAGCAATTTCGTAAAAGCCATCCCGCTAGGAAGGGTTGGTGCCCCCATCGAGTGTGCCAAAGTGATCGCATTTCTCGCGTCCGACGCCGCTAGTTATGTCGTGGGTCAATCGATCGAGGTAAATGGTGGACAGCTGATGTTGTAGATCGGTTGAGATTGGTTTAAACACCGCGCATTGCATCGCATTCGGCAAGTTCATGGTTTTCAAGCCCGCTGATTTCAGAAGCCCTGAGCTAGCTGGACGATCTCGTACGAGGGTTAAAGAGGCTTTACTGAGCAGAAGGCTTTATATCATTCTTGACATTGTGCTATTAAGTATTTAAATCGGAATAAGGAGTCTGTCATCGTATACATATAGATAGCTCCACGTGTAAGTGGTGTTAGTAAACGTAAGCGTAAATGTTGCGTATGATTGTCATCATTGGTGTGACGAGCAATATGTATTTCAACTGTTTCACAACTGCAGAGCGAACTCGATTTGGCGCTTCCAGGAATATCTAGTCTAACGTCCCTGAAATATCTTTACCTTTAGCGCGATTGCCCTCATACTACAGGGGCGATGCCTGGCACCTGCAAAGTCGCTGTCGATTACGAAACCTGAGCGCGACGAACTATTTGCGATCAGCCGCCATCGCGCAACGCCACAGAGTGTCGTGTTGCGCCTCAAGATCGTGTTGGGCGCCGCGGAGGGCTTACCCAACAAGGCCCTTGCTCGCCAACTCTCGACGACACTTCCAACGGTCTTACTGTGGCGCAGGCGGTATGAAAAAGTGGGATTGGGTGGCATTCTGCAGGATCAGCCGCGCTCTGGTCGGCCCAAGCGGCTGTCGGACGAGAAGGAAGCGGCTATTGTGGAAGCCACAATGAAGACCAAGCCCACGAACGCAACCCATTGGAGCGTTCGGATGATGGCCAAAGCCCAACGGGTGAGTCGCTCGACGGTACACCGCATCTGGCGGAAACACAAGCTGCAACCACATCGGGTGGAATCGTTCAAGTTCAGCAGCTTGTCATCCTCTATGAACATGATGCGATTTTAGGCCAGTGCTGTTTCGAAACAGACCGTGAGCCTTTCTTAGTATTTAGGGCAGCTTTGCGAGGAAGGCATTCATTTCTCGGAGGACCTCTGTCTGGTCAGAGTTGAAGACGTAGTGGTCGGCGTCCGGTATAAGAACCTCGTGAGCGGATGGCACCCCTGCCGCGAACGCATCCGCCTGCGCGTTGCAACTGACGCGATCCGCCGCCATCCTTTTGGCCTTCATTGCGGGATCGTTCCTGAAGGCCCGATCCCAATTGTGAGGACATGCGAAGATAGCGAGTACAGGAACCGGAATCTGCGTATATTTCTGCGCCCCGAAGTTGAGCGCCGCTTGAATTGGCGTTCGTGGCGGTATTGGAGGCATGGATGCGACATTCACATTACTCTTATGCAGGGTCTTCTCGAACTCTGACACGCTTGTTTCCAGGTCTAGGAGGTACTTCTTCTCGTCAACGCCGCCTGCCTCAATCTGATCGATCTGAACCTTGAGATCATTCATTTCGACCTCCATGTCCGGATGGGCGCGGTCATAAAAGGCGAAGCCATACGCAGCTTCGAGATAGATCAGGCCAGCTACCTTCTTCGGAAAGCGGCTACCGACGGAGCTCAACTCCTCGCCGGCGAACGAGTGACCGACCAGCACAGGACGATCGAGCTTGAGCGCATCGATAACAGCCACGACATCGTCGCCCAAGCGGTCGGCTGCGTAGTTGCCGTCCGATGGAACAGGCTTGCTGGAGGCGCCGAAGCCCCGGCGTGTGATGCCATAGACGTGATAGTGGGTGGTGAATTTCGGCGCGAATGAGTCAAAGTTGTGCGCAGTGTTTCCCATGCCTGCCAAGAAAATGAGTGGCCGTCCGGTGCCGCCCCAATCGAGGATTTCCAACTTGACGTCTCTGTCGACGGTGACAAACTGCACTGTATGCGGAGAAGAGTCGGTCCTATCCTGCGCGAGCAAGGTGCATTTAGAGAGCGCCATCATAACGGTAAGCCACAGCATCAATTTCTTCATGTGTGAATCTCTCTGCGCCTACTGCCGTTTTGCAATGGACGCCGTGGCGAGAGTTCCGCCGAGACCCATCGTCTCGATTGCGGACGAAGGAACGATGACCATCGCTCCTTTTTCGCGGATTGCTTCGTAGAGCATGTTCATGCCGCGCAGATGCAGAGCGCCAGGGTTGTCGTTGTACACACGCGAAGCCTGTGCGAACTGGTCCGAAACCTGCACCTCCGCCTCACCGAGAATTACACGCGCCTGGCGTTCGCGCTCCGCCTGCGCCTGCTGCGACATCGCATTTTCCAGCGCCTGCGGAATCCGCACATCCCGAATCTCGACCGACTGCACCGTAATGCCCCACGGTGTTGTCTTCTCATCGAGAATCTTCTGTAACTCATGACCAAGGGTCTCGCGCTCCGTAATCATCTGCCCAAGCTAATGACGGCCGATGGACTCGCGCAACGCCGTCTGCGAGCTAAGCGTGATGGCTTGTGTAAAATCCTCCACTTCCAGAATGGATTTCTCCGCATTCCACACCAGCCAGAAGATAATCGCGTCCACATTGACAGGCACCGTGTCCCGGGTCAGCGTCGACTCAGCGCTAACCGTTGTCACCCGCACTCGCTGGTCAACATAACGGCTCAACGTCTCCGCAATGGGGATGATCAGAAACAACCCCGGGCCCCGCAGGCCGCGATACCGCCCAAAACGTAGCACGGCAACCTTCTCCCACTGATCCACCACCACAATCGCAAAGAGAAAGTAGAGACCCGCGAGTATGGTCGATCAGCTGGCGATACACAGGCACGCCACTATGCGCGGAACGGGCTTTTCGGAAGCTGAAGCTCCCATCCCGAATGAACCATAATCTGACCACCGCGGCCACATTATGGTTCAACGCATAATACCTCCAACGAAAATTGACAACGCTACTTTGAGCGCGTGGAGCGGCACAGTGCGCTGCATCTCGCTTCGACCTGTATTGAAACCATGTGAAGGCTGCTCACTGTCAGCTCGTCACTGTCACTTTATGCCTACAGAGATGACAACTTATGCTTCAAATCACACCACCCCTCTCGAGCGTGGTCCGTATCCAGAAGGCGCGGACCACGCTGTTGTTGGATCACCCCTTCTTCGGAATGCTGCTGTTCCGCCTGGGCGCGCAGGCTCGCAGCTCGGTCGCCACCATGGCGACCGATGGCGTTTCCTTGTACTTCAATCCGCAGTTCGTGGCGACCCTGAGCGCGGCCGAGATTGCCGGAACTTTGGCGCACGAGGTCATGCACCCAGCCTTGCAGCATCACACCCGTCGCGGCGGCCGCAATCCACGGCGCTGGAACATGGCCTGCGACTACGCAATCAACCCCATACTGGTCGACGCAGGTTTGACACTTCCCGAAGGAGTACTACTTGAAGATCGCTTCCGGGGAATGAGCGCGGAGCGCATCTATAACCTGCTCGAGGAGGAGAAGCAAAGCCAGCAATCTTCGAATGATCAGGACTCGCAGGACAGCGACTCCCCAGCCAATGGTCAAGACGAGCAATCTCCAAACGGCGGCGCCGGCGACGAGGATGGCGACGTGCCAAGCACGCCGAAGAGTCCGGGCGGTATCGGGCAAGTGCTCGATGCGCCGGAACCAGTCGGCGAGCTCGACGAGACTGTTGCGGAGCAAGCACGTGACTGGCAGATGGCAGTTGAGCAGGCTGTGAACGTAGCGAGGTTGGCTGGAAAAATGCCAGCGGGAGCGCAACGCTGCGTCGAGGCGTCCAAAGCCGCGAACGTGGACTGGCGTGAGCTGCTACGGCGTGCATGGTCAGAGACGATTCCAGCGAATTATAGCTGGACTCGTCCTAACCGTCGCCACGTCTGGACTGGCCTCTACCTTCCCGGCGTTGTCTGTGAGGGTGTCGGCGAAATCTGCATCGCCGTCGATTGCTCGGGCTCGATCAATGATCGCCAGCTTGGGCTCTTCGAGTCTGAAATCCGATCGATAATTGCCGGCCAGCAGCCGCGGCTCGTCCATGTTCTGTACTTTGACACTGAGGTGCAGAAAGTTGAGACGTATCAGGCCGGGCAGCCGATCAAGCTGTCGCCAGTTGGAGGCAGTGGGACCGACTTTCGGCCATGCTTCACCTGGCTGGACAACCATGGAATTCAGCCCCAGACGCTTGTCTTCCTCACGGATATGTGGGGCAGATTTCCAGATCAGGCACCCGCCTATCCGGTACTATGGGCGTCGACGGACACCCGTCAGACACCGTTCGGTCAGGTGATTCCGATGGAGGCGGCGTAAGCCGCCTCCGTGCAGATTCCGATGACTGTGCTGTCACTTGAACCACATTCTGGCCGGTTGAAGCATCAATGGCCACGGTAAGCACCCTTGCTTTCAGCCCGCGTAGTAGAAAGCGCCTAAAGACCGAACGTCGCGACCAGGACGAGCACCAGTCCACCCGTGGCAATGCCGAACGCCGAGCTCAATCCCGCCTTGCATCCTTGATCTAGACTGCGCGCCACGATGTAAAAGGACGGCTGGCCCCGGAATGGCCAGCATCACGATTGTCGCGCTCATAAAAGAAGCAGTTCCCGAGGTGAAGGCGAGCCTCGCGCCGAACAACGTTGAACTGATATACGGCACGGTCCGGCTCATCGGGAAGCAGACGAAGGCTTTCTGCCTTGGGCAAAGAGTCATATGCCTGCTCTATCTTCAACCTCCACACAGTCCACACGCCGGAGGTGATCGAACACTCAGCAGAAGCGTTCCCCAGACTCATCGACTTGGCAGTGAAGCGTAACGCACTTACCACCTAACCTACCATCGCTACGCGCGACGCGAACTGTTGGCCTTCTATCCCAACTTCGCCGAGTTCCTCAAACTCAAGAAGAAGTAAGATCCACCCGGGCGCTCTCAGAGCGACTGCTATCGCCACTATCAAACTATGTTCGGAGAAGGGGTGTGACCGACGCTCCTGTGGCCGAGCGTCCTGTGGCTCACCCAACTCAGCGGTGTCTCCGCGTTCTCGGTCTAACTCGGATGGCGTTCTTCAAGTCCCTTGACCTGTGCATAAAGGAGGGGAGTTGACAATCGACCTCTCCGGGTGTTTACATTCACACGGTCGAATTACTAAACGT
>Ga0193743_1002359_pt1 | contig 13441 bp, 10 predicted proteins | sample L2c2metaG_FD_143038 | JGI IMG/M metagenome (GOLD analysis project Ga0193743, IMG submission 143038) | Soil microbial communities from a riparian zone of the East river system, Colorado, United States - L2c2 | ecosystem: Environmental > Terrestrial > Soil > Riparian zone | place: USA: East River... | reverse complement strand
TTTTCGAAGATCCTGAAACCGAAAAAAGGATAAAAGCAGGCAGTCCGATGCCTTTGGGTGGTCCCTATGAACCAATTGCTGCCGCTGAGCTGCTGGCCTTTTTGTCCAGTGAATCAAACGGGCATATGACCGGCCAGACTATTTTTATTGACGGCGGGGCCGATATTGTTCTTCGCGGTGATTCCACATGGTAAAAGATTGTGTTAAGACCGTTTTTTTAATAAATGGGAAGGCTTCTTCCCATTTATCAAATGACATCCCGTTATTGAATTTCAAATGAAATAGTTAAATATTAATAAGTCAAAAAACAAAAACAATGACCATAAAGAAAATATTTCTGACAGGTGCCAATGGATATATCGGAGGAACGATAGCCCACCTGTTAATAGAAAACGGATATGAAGTATCCGGATTGGTCCGTAAGCCGGAGCTTGCCGAACAGTTGAAAAATTTAGGAATCAGGCCGGTTATTGGCAGTATAGATGATGGTGCGCTGATAAGCAGGGAATCGAAAGCAGCAGATGCGGTAATAAATACAGCGAGTTGCCTTGACCCGTTTCTGATCGACACCATCCTACAGGCGCTGAAGGGCACAGGCAAAACATTTATACATACATCGGGTTCAAGCCTGCTTGGCAACAAGGACCTGGGCGAAAGATCAGATTTTATTTATACGGAAGATTTCCCGCTAACCCCAAGGCTTGAAAGGGTATTCTGGATCAATATGAATAATAAAGTTATACAGGCTGCCAGAGATGGCATCCGGTCCATGGTCATTGTTCCAACAATGGTTTATGGAGAAGGACTTGGATTGCATAAAGAAAGCGTTCAGCTTCCCTACTTATGGAAAATGTCCCGTGAAAAAGGTAAAGGTGTCCACGTCGAAAAAGGAAACAACATCTGGTCAAATGTGCATGTTGTGGACCTGGGCTGGTTTTATTTGAATATGCTGGAAAAGGCGAAGGCTGGATCCTATTTTTATGCAGAGAACGGCGAAGCAAGCCTTAAAGATATCGCGCGGGCCATCAGTCAAAAAATGGGTGCAGGTGATGAGACGATATCCGTCGGAATTGATGAAGCTGTAGCCTATTTTGGTGCAGAAATGGCACATTTTGGTTTGGGATCAAACAGCCGCTGCAGTTCTGATAAAGCCCGTGCTATGATTGGCTGGAAACCGAAATTTGACTCAGTTTTTGATTTCGTTTAATATTAGTTCGCTTAAAATACCCCATCACGCTACCCATATGGCGACATTGAATCATACCATGTTGCCATATGGGTTTTTACTTTATCCTTAAATACTGACGGAATGATGACCTGAAGCTTAAACTCTGGTGAAGCCAGGGAAATCGCTTTTAACTTTTTGAAATAGAAAAAAGGTGTATATTTAAGATATAAATGATTAAGGTCAAAAAAATGGCCTTTTCAAATCCCGAATATCAAGCCCACCAAATTTTTTGTTCTTATTTTTCCAGCATGAAAGACCCTCGCAGAACGAACAAAGGGCACCATCTTTACCCGCTGGAAGAAATCCTGTTTTTATGTATATCTGCCGTGATCAGCGGCATGGATGACTGGACCTCGATCAATATGTTCGGTCATTTAAAACTATACTGGCTCCGGCAGTATTTGCCTTACAAACACGGTATACCCTCACATGATGTGCTGGGGAAGGTTTTCGCAGTGCTCGATCCGGTACAGTTCAGTGCATGTTTTAGGGACTGGGTGGATTCTATGGCAGAATTCACAGGTGGCGAAGTGGTTGCCATAGATGGAAAGACGATCTGCGGGTCTGACGATAAAGCCCTGGGCAAATCCGCGCTGCATGTGGTGTCTGCCTATGCGTCGGGGAACCGGTTATGCCTTGGGCAAGAAGCCGTTGCCGAAAAGAGCAACGAGATTACAGCAATTCCCGCTTTGCTCAAGTTACTTACTGTTAAAGATTGTATTATCACGATCGATGCCATGGGCTGTCAGAAAGCTATTGCGGGGACTATTATTGAGAAAGAAGCCGACTATATACTGATGGTCAAAGACAACCAGCAGGAGTTGAAGGAACAGGTTGAGAAAGTATTTACCATGAACCCTAAAACAGAAGCGGACCTCACTATTGATGCCGGACATGGGAGAATAGAACAACGTACCTGCCAGGCTATAGATAACCTTACTTTTTTAGATGACAAAGAGGACTGGCCGGGCCTGAAAAGTATCGCAAAGGTCATCTCGGAACGGACAGACAAACGCAGCGGAAAGACATCAAAGGAAACGAGATATTATATATCTTCCCTTTCGGCCAAACCAAAAGTAATCGGGCAGGCCATCCGGAGGCATTGGGCTATCGAAAACAACCTGCACTGGACACTTGATATGGTTTTCAAAGAGGACAATTCGCTCAAAAAGAAAGGAAACTCGGCTTTGAACTACAATATCATTGCAAAAATGGCCTTAAATATCATCGAACGGGAAACAGAATCTAAAAGCAGTAAACCACAAAAAAGAAAACGGGCAGCTTTGGACGATGAGTTTAGAAGCAAGCTACTCGCAGGTTAAAAAAGTTAAAAGCGATTTCCCTGCTATGCCAACCTCATATTGTTTGTAATCCGGGGATGCTATTAAGAAATATACACTCACAGCTTAGCCTTCAGACGTTCCCTAACTTCTTGTTGCCATTCGGGTTGCAAAATGCTTAATATGATGGAGTCGCGGCGCGTGCCATCTTCAATAGGCGCATGGCTCCTTAAAATGCCCTCTTCTTTGCAGCCGAGACTTTTCATAGCGGCTATGCTGCGTTCATTCCGGGCATCGGCCCTAAATTCAACCCGTTTCATGTCCAGTGTTTCAAAAGCGAATTGCAGCAGCAAAAACTTACAATGTTTGTTTAGTCCCGTCCCCCTGAATTTTTCGCCATACCAGGTATAGCCCAATTGCAGAGACTCAAAAGCTGGTTGTATATCATAAAAACGGGTGCAGCCTGCGTACTGTGAGGTCTTTTTATCATAAACAATAAAAGGGTATTCTTTACCCGCCTCCCTTGCTTTTAACGCAACATCAATATAACTGCGCATCCCGGTATCACCTTTAGCACTTACCAGCGAGTATATCCAGGTATCCTGTTCATTAAGGGCGAAAGGGAGTAAATTTTCAAAATCATCAGCTTTCAAAGGCCTTAACAGTACCTGGTCATCCTCTAAAATATAATTAGCTTCGGGATTGAATATTGAAGTCATTTTGGTAATTTTTTTAAAACTACAAAATGTTTTACTTTCTCAATCGTCATCATTTATAATGGTGTACTTTTGACAATAGCTTTTAATGCAATTTGTTACATTTACTAAGCCAATAACCTTTACAGTAATATATTTTATAATTTGTTGAAACATCCGCAACAGGCGTTTATCTAAATAAAACATGCAAAAAGACGATCCAAAAAAAATAAATAAAAAGCCACCAGGTATTTTTAGCCTGTTAGAACCTTATATGGGCCTGGTTACCTTACTGTTATTATTTGCCTTGATAAGTAATAGCATGAACTTGTGGCTGCCCAAGATAATTGCCAATGGTATTGATGATTATGCCAAACAACACTTTGTGTTTAGTGATATCATTAAAAAGTTTTCGTTGGTGGTGTTGCTTGTTTTTATTTTCAGCTACCTGCAAACTATTATTCAAACGTATGCATCTGAACGTGTGGCGCGTGATCTGAGGTCAAAGCTCTCAGATAAAATATCAAGGCAAAGCTATGCTTTCATAGAGCAGGCTAACCCATCAAAGCTATTAACCAACCTCACAGCTGATGTTGATTCCATCAAACTGTTTGTATCACAGGCGCTGGTATCAATCGTGTCATCTCTGTTTATCATCATTGGGGCCAGTATATTACTGTTTACCATTAACTGGCGGTTGGCCCTGGCGGTGGTTGCCATTATCCCTATTATTGGTGGCACATTCTTTTATGTTTTAAAAAAGGTACGCGCCTTGTTTATAAAAAGCCGTGGGGTTATTGATCAGTTAAACAAAGTAATTAACGAGAGTATTCTGGGTGCCGCGCTTATCCGCGTCATTAATTCGCAGCAACTGGAGTATCATAAGTTTTTGCAGGCCAATACCCAGGCTAAAGATTATGGCCTTAGGATATTGGGCTTTTTTGCCGGGCTAATTCCCATTGTAACGTTTACAGCCAATATAGCCGCTTTAACTATTTTAGTAATGGGCGGGCATTTTGTAATTAGCGGCAGTATGAGCCTGGGTAATTTTGCAGCATTTAACAGCTACTTGTCATTACTCATATTCCCGATATTTATATTGGGATTTATGAGCAACCTGATAGCGCAGGCTTCCGCATCATTTACCCGTATCAGCACTGTTTTAGATGCACCCGATATTACCGCAGCGGGCGAATTAAAAGAAACCTTGCGCGGCGATATTGAATTGAGCGAGGTATCGGTTATTTACGGCCAAAAACCAGCGCTTAAAAACATATCCTTAGCAGTATCGGCAGGTTCAAAAATTGCAGTTATAGGTCCAACAGCAGCTGGTAAAACGCAGTTGCTTTATTTATTGACCAATTTAATTAATCCTACCTCTGGAACGGTACTTTATGATGGCCGCCATATTGGCGATTATAACAGCGAATCGTTCCATAGCCAGGTGGGATTTGTTTTTCAGGACAGCATTATTTTTAATATGAGCATTCGTGAAAATATTGCCTTTAGCGATACGGTTACCGATGAATCATTAGAAAAAGCCGTTGATACGGCAGAGCTGCGGGATTTTATCAGCAGTTTACCCGATCATTTAAACACTATCGTATCCGAACGCGGATCGAGCCTTTCGGGTGGGCAAAAGCAGCGCATTATGCTGGCCCGTGCACTGGCTGTTAACCCTAAGGTTTTATTGCTGGATGATTTTACCGCCAGGGTTGATACCAGTACCGAGAAAAAGATACTGGGCAATATTCAAAAAAACTATCCGGGGTTAACCCTGATATCTGTTACGCAAAAAATTGCCTCGGTTGAGCATTACGACCAGATCATACTGTTGATGCAGGGTGAAATTGTGGCCCGCGGTATTCATGACGATCTGATGCATACCAGCACCGATTATGTGCAGATATTTAACTCGCAGCAAAGCACCAGTAATTACGAACACGGCATTGCTCACTAAAAAAATACTCATCAATGATGAATTACGATCTGAATAAACTTAGTAAAGTACAGCAAAAAACTTCAACACTTGCCGGGCTTAGAAAGTTGCTGCAATTAATAGCGCACGAGAAAAGAACCCTTATACTTGCTTTAATTGCGATATTGATCAACTCTACCCTGAATTTATTGGGCCCGCTCATTATTGGGCACACCCTTGATAAATATGTGCAGCACAAGGATTATAGCGGGGTGATCCATAATGCTATATTATTGCTTTGTATGTACCTGATCACCCTTTTCACAAGTTTTAAACAAACCACTTTAATGGGTGGCGTGGGGCAGCGTATGTTGTTTACCCTGCGTAACTCTATATTTAATAAATTACAGCAGTTGCCAGTGGGGTTTTTTAATCAGAATAAGGCAGGCGACCTGATATCAAGGGTGAATAATGATACAGATAAGCTAAATCAGTTTTTTTCGCAATCGCTGATGCAGTTCATAGGTAATATATCTACCATGGTTGGGGCGGGTATATTTTTACTGCTCATTAACATCAAACTGGGTGCCGCCACACTTTCGCCGGCTGTGCTTATTCTGATGCTTACACTTGTTTTATCGCCCTGGATAAAAAGAAAAAACGCCCTGAACTTAAAAAGTACAGGAGGAATGAGCGCAGAGATACAGGAAAGCCTGCATAATTTTAAAGTGATCATTGCCTTTAACCGCCGCGATTATTTCAGGAAACGCTTTGATATAGCCAACCGCGAAAATTACAAAACAGCTATTGGCGCGGGTTTAGCCAATAATATTTTTGTACCGGTTTATGGCCTGTTTGCAAGCATAGCGCAACTGATAGTGCTGGCCTTTGGTATTTATTTAATTACCACAGGGCAGTTCTCCATTGGTTTGTTGGTTAGTTATTTATCATATGCTACTTATTTTTATAACCCTTTGAGGCAACTGGCTGCACTATGGACCAACTTTCAATTGGCTATGGCCGGTTGGGACAGGATATCGCAGATATTGTCGCTCGAAACAGATTTGCCTGTAATAGAAGGAGGCATAGTTGAAGATACAACCACACTACTTGAATTCAGGAATGTGCATTTTAGTTATGACGAGGACAGGGAGATATTGCACAACATTAGTTTTAAACTGGAGCATGGCAAAACGTACGCGCTGGTTGGTCCAACCGGGGGCGGCAAAACCACTACGGCATCATTAATTGCAAGGTTGTATGACCCATCAAAAGGTCTGGTATTGCTTGATGGTAAAGATATCAGGAACTACAGCCCTGAAGAGCGCACCCAAAAGATAGGGTTTATTTTGCAGGAGCCATTTTTATTTACCGGTACGGTTAAGGAAAACATTTTATACGGTAATCATCTGTATAAAGACCACACTAATGAGCAGTTGGAAAAAGTAATTGTAGATGCCAATTTAGGCAGCCTGCTGGCCATTTTTGAAAGCGGACTGGAAACCAATGTGCTTTCTGGCGGAGATAGTATAAGCCTGGGGCAAAAGCAACTTATAGCGTTTATGCGGGCGGTATTGCGCAATCCGCAGATATTGATACTTGATGAGGCAACTGCCAACATTGATACTATTACAGAACAATTACTAAGCGATATTTTAAATAAACTGCCTGATACCACCACACGGGTTATCATAGCCCACCGCTTAAATACTATTGAAAATGCCGACGAAATATTTTTTGTAAACTCGGGCGAGGTAAGCCGTGCCGGTTCATTGAACGATGCTATGGATATGTTACTGCAGGGCAAACGGGTTAGTTAAAGGCATAAGTTGATCCAAGTAGATACAATCTTTACAAAACACTAAACTTTTGTTAAATAGTTGTCCGATCAACACTAAATAATTGCATAATTATTTTTACACTTGTAAATAAACTAACCAAATTATGCAGAAGTATAGCGGCCAGAAACGCATCTTAGTGGCAACCGATTGTATCATTTTTGGGTTTGATGGCTGGAACATAAAACTACTACTGGTACAGCGTGGCCTTGAGCCTGAAAAAAATAAATGGAGTTTGATGGGCGGGTTTATCCAACCGTCTGAATCGCCTGAGGATGCAGCCAATCGTGTGCTGGAGTTACGTACCGGGCTTAAGAATGTTTACATGGAACAATTCCAGGTATTTGGCCGTCCTGATCGCGATCCTGTTGAAAGAACGCTGTCTATCGCTTATTTCGCGCTGATAGATATCCATCAATATGAAAAACAATTGAGTGATGAATATCATCCTGAATGGTTTTTGCTTGATGAAATGCCGGAATTGATATTTGACCACGCCGAAATGGTAAGACTGGCCAAAAGGCAGTTACGTTATAAAGCCGCCCTGCATCCTATACTGTTCCAGTTACTGCCCGAAAAGTTTACCATCCCGCAGCTGCAGGCACTTTATGAAGGTGTTTATCAAACCAAGTTTGATGACCGTAATTTCAGCCGGAAACTGTTATCAACCGGCCTGCTGGTAAAACTGCCTGAAAAGGATAAGTTGTCGTCAAAAAAAGGCGCTTTTTACTACAAGCTTGATCAGTCGCATTACGCTGAGAATTTTGAGTCGTTCCTGAACTTGGTGCCCAATCCCGAAAAGTTTTTTTAGACAGCATTTTTACCACAAAGCATCAGGCTAAATTTTTAGGGAGCGATACCATAAAAGTAGCGCCATTACCCGGCGAGGATATCACTGCAATATTACCCCGGTGTTTCTCAATTATGCCAAACACTATCGAAAGGCCTAAACCGGTGCCTTCGCCAATGCCTTTTGTAGTAAAAAATGGTTCAAATATACGCTGCCGGGTTTCATCGCTCATGCCTATGCCGGTATCAGTAATTTCAATAGAGATATGATCAGCGTGATCTTTGGTTATGATCATCACACTTTCTTCGCTGTGTTGTTCTTTAGCCTTAATAGCATGTATGCTGTTGCTAATGAGATTGATAATTAACTGATTAATTTTACCAGGATAACAATTTAAAGGTTCAAGCTTATCAAAAACCGGTTTAATTTCAATATAATAGGGGATGGTGCTTCTTAAAATAAGCAGGTTGTTCAATATTGATTTATTAATATCCTCGGTTTTTAATACCATTTCATCGGTACTGCTAAAAGTACGCAGACTGTTTACAATTTCGGTTGTGCGGTTTGCACCATCCTCAATGCCATTTAATAAAAGGAGGATTTCTTCTTTAAGAAAATCAAGGTTTATTTCTTGTTTAAAATCATTAAGCTCTTTTAGTAGTGAAGGCGTTGGATTGTTTAATACTTCTTCGTATTTATTAAGCAACAGGAAAAGCTCATTAAAATCGAGCCGCAAAGGGGCAATGTTTGAACTTACAAAGTTAATGGGGTTATTAATTTCATGGGCCACGCCAGCTGTGAGCTGCCCCAGGGATGCCATTTTTTCATTGTCGATCAATTGCTTTTGGGTAGCCATCAGATGATCGATAGATACCGACAGGTTTTTGTTGGTGGTAATTAATTCGTTCGTACGTTCCTTGACCTTATTCTCCAGCAAAATATTTTGTTGGGTTATCAAATGCGTATTTGCTTTAGCAATATGAAGTGCAAAACTTTGCGATTCGTTTTTTTGCTGCCTGTAAAAGTTTATTTTTTCGGCAAATGCGGCCGAAAATAATATCAGCTCCAGGACTGAACAATAAACTACAATGTCGGCTGTTAAGTTATTATAGGGTATAAATCCTTTATTACTTGCTACAGAGATCAGTATGCTTGTTAAAAACAATCCCCAGCTCAGCATAAAAAATTTGGCCGGTTTAAAACCATTAAAGTATAGGTATGCCCCTATAGTAAGCAGGCTTATGGAAGTAATTGTGATGCTAATAGAAATTAAGTTATAAGCAGTACCAGCCATACCGCATAAAATAGCAATCAACAATATAGCGTATAGTACATATAGCAATAAGTAGTATTTATACCATTGTTTTAAATTTTGCTTAAGCTGTAAAAACTCACTTATAAAAAGTAAAATAGAGAACCCAAACAATACCCGTATCACCGGGATCACATAATTGTTTAATATGGTTATATCGGTTGTAAATAAATTGCTGCCATAGCCGCGTTTAAGTATTTGCGATAAACCAAAAAATATAATATAACATACATAGTATAGGTAACTCCGGTCATGAACAATAAAAAAGAGAAGCAAATTATACATGGCCATCATCATGAACACACCTGCTATAACGCCTATGGTAATATGCTCCATGCTGCGGCTTTGCAGAAACGCAAAGGCGCTGTAAACTTTTACGGGTATGACTGTTGATGCATTGCTTTTGATGCGTAAATACACGGTACTGGATGAGCCGGGCAAAACAGGGCAATTTATAAAGGTGATATGCTGAGTAACAGGATCATTATGCGTATAATCCAAACTTTGATGATGGATGTTTGAGTCAGTATTATTGCTATAATATAAATCAAACTCATTGATAATACTAGAGCCGGCGTTAATGGTTACGAAAGGCGCTGTACTGTTATTTTTTATGTTGAACTTTAACCAGATTGTTGATTTTGAGTACTTTAAAATAGCGAGACGTTCTTTAATACGATGAAATTTATTATTGTTAAAAACCTGATTTATGGTTAAAGTTCCGGTGGGGTCTTCCAGTTCAAGAAAATAGCTGTTGGTTAATAGGTATGATTGGTTATTATTAATGACAAGTGTATCTGTTTTATGCGCAAAGGCTACAATGCTTAGCAATACTAAATAGGAGATTAATAATATTTTTTTCATAGTAAATTGTTACGCTTATAGGGCACAATAATTATAATAAAAATGCGCAGTAAATTAAACTTTGTATAAATTTACTTTTGAAACTATATTATAATCCGTTTACTAAAGAGATTTGCTATGTCAGTAGGAGTGTTGTATGTTGATGATGAGATAAATAACTTAAACAGTTTTAAAGCAGCTTTCAGGCGTGATTTTAATATATATACTGCTTCTTCGGCTGTTGAGGGTCGTAAAATTTTAGATGTTAATGAAATTGGTGTCATTATTACCGATCAGCGCATGCCGGTAACTACCGGCATTGAGTTTTTAGAATCAATTTTACGTGCCTACCCTGATACCATCAGGATATTATTAACTGGTTTTTCTGATATCAATGCGGTTATTGATGCTATTAACCGCGGACAGGTTTATAGATACCTTGTAAAGCCCTGGCAAAACGATGAGCTTAAAATTCACATTCAAAATGCCATTGAAATTTATGATCTGCGAAAAGAAAATAGAGAGCTCATTTATAAATTAAAAATAGCCAACATGGAACTTGAAACACTGGCTAAAGCGTTCAGGTAATTTTTAATGCTTATGCGGCTAACATCTAATGCTTTGTGTACATTTAACAACTAGTCTTATTATTTATATTAGTGTACTTATAAGCAAATCCAATTAAAACATTTTTTAGTAGTGTGAAATCTTTACGGGCTATAGTTGTAGTCTTAATCTTATGCTGTAATTTTTGTGCATATGCGCAAAGTGGATTTTCAAACCTTGGTACTGAGTTTTGGACGGCGTATATGGATCATATCGATGGTGCTGCCGGCTCAGGGACGCAACAACGCGGGAGCCTGATGTACCTGTATATTACAGCTGATGCTAACACCATGGTAAAGGTTGAGGTTGCAGATGGCAGCTTTTCGCAGAACTATAATGTGGTAGCAAAAAATATTCTTTCGGTACCTATTCCGGCAAGTGCTTTTTTAGGCTTACAGGGACAGTTTTTTAAGGGCATACACATCACATCACAAAAACCGGTAGCGGTATACGCACATATTTTTGCGCAAAATGTTTCAGGTGCAACGCTTTTGCTGCCTGTAAATACGTTGGGTAAAAATTATATTTCTATTAACTATACCCAGGCATCCAACTCATTGGGTACCGGGCAGCATGGTGAGCCAACAGGAAGTCCCTCTTATTCAACTTTTTCGGTCATTGGTACCGAAGATAATACTACGGTTGAAATAACACCAATGCAGACACTTCTTGATGGCAGAGCGGCAAATCAGCCTTTTACTATAACTTTAAAAAAAGGCGAAGTTTATCAGGGGCTTTCGGCATTTGACCTTACAGGTACCCGTATTCGCACCATTAGTAATGTTGCGGGTTCATGTAAAAAGGTAGCCGTTTTTTCGGGCAGTTCAAAAATTGCTATTGGTTGTAAAACGGAGAATTATTCGTCTGATAATCTTTTTCAACAGGTTTATCCAACTTCATCATGGGGAAAAAGTTATATAACGGTTCCGTTAAAAGCGCGCAATTATGACGTTTTCAGGATCATATTGAGTGATCCTAATACAACCGTAAAATTAAACGGAACTAACCTTACTGCAGGTCAGTTTGCCGGGGGGCTTTATTATGAATTTGACTCCCAGGAGCCCAATATCATTACGGCTGATAAGCCAATACAGGTGGTTCAGTATGCGGTAACACAATTTAAATCAATTTTTTGTGGCGATATTAAAGGTGATGTTGGTGACCCCGAAATGATATACCTTAATCCATTGGAGCAAACACTTGATCATGTTACCCTAAACTCAACCAGTAATTACAATATTATTGATAATTACATCAATGTACTCATCAAAAAAGATGCTGTGCCCACATTTGCACTTGATGGTATTCCGTATATTAATTTTACAACGGTGCCAGGTAATCCGGTATATTCATATGCACAAATTAAAGTTGATGCAGGGGTACACCATATAAGCGCGGCAGATGGCTTTAATGCGATTGCCTATGGGTTTGGCAATGCCGAATCATACGGTTATGCGGCAGGTACCAATCTGAAAAACCTGAATGAGTTTATTGCTTTAGAGGATCCGGTTACCCATGCTACACAGCCTAATGGTTGCAGCGATGTAACGTATAAACTTCAGCTTACCCTGCCTTTTATTACCAACACTATTAAATGGGACTTTAAAGATGGAACCACTTTTACCGATACTAACCCTGTTGTAAAATCAACCGTAATAAAGGATGGTAAAACCTTGTACATTTATGAATATGCTACCAGTAAATCTTATTCTTCTGGTGATTATAGTGTAGTTGCAACTATTTTTAATCCGGTAGCTGATGATTGTGGCTCATATGAGGACGTAGAACTTGATTTTAATATTTCAGATCCACCTGTTAGTAAATTTTCACTTACCGGTACCTGTATTGATGATGCCACTGTGTTTAAAGATATATCAGAAACAAACGGCACGGACGTAAAAACCTGGCTGTGGGACTTTGGCGACGGGCAAACATCAGTAGTACAAAACCCATCGCATACTTACGCGTTGCCTGGTGATTATAAAGTAAGGCTAACCATTATGAACCAAAATGACTGCGGTAATATATCTGACCTTATTCCTGTGCATATAGGCAATAAGCCGGTAGCTGATTTTAATTTTTTGGCACTTGATTGCCCTGCAATGGATATTACTTTCACAGATCACTCCCTACCTGTTGACGGGGTCATAGCCAAATGGCTGTGGGATTTTGGGGATGGCCAGGACATCATAACAAAAACGGATAACACCCCTTTTACTCACTTGTATACCGCTGCCGGCTCCTATACTGTTAAATTAACTGTTGTTAATGCTAATGATTGCGCGAGTGAAGTGATCATTAAAACTGTGGTGATACATGAGTTGCCCCAGGCCGATTTTACTTTCCCTGATGCTTGTGTTAGTGATCAGGTGCAGTTTAATGATATCAGCACGATTGCCGATCATACGGAGGCTGACTTTACTTATAAATGGGATTTTGGCGACATGAATACATCTACCGAAAAAAATCCCAAACATAAATATGCCGAAGCGGGCAATTACCGGGTAACGTTAACTGTAATATCAGAATATGGCTGTATGAATACAAAAACACAAACATTTGGTGTTAACGGTGATATTGTTAAAGCGGCTATCGAAGTGCTTAACCCCGCCGATCTGTGCAGTAACAGGGAGGTGGTTTTTGTAAATCATTCCACGGTTAATTCGGGTATAATAACCAGGATCGAAGTTATTTACGATGCCGCTGATCCTTCAACTTTAAAAGTATATGACCATCCAACGTCGGGACAACAGCTAAGTTATACCTATCCTCAATTTACTGACGGAACCCGTAATAAAAATGTAAAGATTATCGCTTATTCGGGAGGTGTATGTAATGATAATAATGATAACCTGCTGATTACTTTAAGAGCAGCGCCGGTTATAACATTTGCCCAGGAGCCTTCCCTTTGCCTGGAAAGCACGCCGGTGC
>Ga0193743_1002358_pt1 | contig 13448 bp, 13 predicted proteins | sample L2c2metaG_FD_143038 | JGI IMG/M metagenome (GOLD analysis project Ga0193743, IMG submission 143038) | Soil microbial communities from a riparian zone of the East river system, Colorado, United States - L2c2 | ecosystem: Environmental > Terrestrial > Soil > Riparian zone | place: USA: East River... | reverse complement strand
AACCGGCCCATTGGCACGTGCACCAGCCGGCGCTGTGCCCGCTCCGGGTCCTTGGCGAACAGCTCCTGGAGCAGCGGGGTATTCACCGGCCCGGGGCAGAGCGCGTTGACCCGGATGCCCTCCCTGGCGAACTGCACGCCCAACTCCCGGCTCATCGCCAGCACGCCACCCTTGGACGCGGTGTAGGAGATTTGCGAGGTGGCCGAGCCCATCACCGCGACGAACGAGGCCACGTTGATGATCGAGCCCTTGCCGGCTCTCCGCATGTAGGGCAGCACGGCCTGGCAGCACAGGTACACCGAGGTCAGGTTGACATCCTGCACCCGGCGCCAGGCGTCCAAGCCGGTGGTCAGGATGGAGTCGTCGTCCGGCGGGGAGATGCCGGCGTTGTGCAGCGCGATGTCGATGCGCCCGTAGGTCTCGTCGGCGGTGGCGTAGATCCGCGCCACGTCGTCCTTGGACGTGACATCGGCCCGCACGGCCAGCCCGTCGACCTCCTTGGCCGCGGCGGCGGCGCTGTCCCCGTCGATGTCCACACACACCACCCGGGCGCCCTCGGCGGACAGCCGGCGCGCGGTGGCCAACCCGATCCCACTGCCAGCCCCGGTGATCACCGCGACCCGATCATCAAGCCTGCTCACACTCGACAACCTAATGCCCCAATGCGCCCGCCCGGTACGTGGTTAGCGGCACGCCCGATCAGAGCCGCTCGAAGCCCCGGACCCGCTCCCAGTCGGTGACCGCCGAGTCGAACGCGGCCAGCTCCACCCTGGCCATGTTGGCGTAGTGCGCCACCACGTCCTCGCCGAAGCACTCCTTGGCCAGTTCGCTGGACTCCCACTCGGCGAGCGCCTCGCGCAGCGTGGTGGGCACGGTGGGCGCGCCCGAGTTGTAGGCGTTCCCCACGCAGGGTTCCGGCAGCGGCAGCTCGCGCTCGATGCCGTGCAGCCCGGAGGCGATCACGGCGGCCAGCCCGAGGTGCGGGTTCACGTCGCCGCCCGGTACCCGGTTCTCCACCCGCAGCGACGGCCCGTGCCCGACCAGTCGCAGCGCGCAGGTCCGGTTGTCCCGGCCCCAGGCGATCGCGGTCGGCGCGAAGCTGCCCAGGGCGTAGCGCTTGTAGGAGTTGATGTTCGGCGCGAACAGCAGGGCGAACTCGCGCAGCGCGGCCAGCTGACCGGCGAGGAAGTGCTCACCGATGGCGGACATCTCGCCGTCCGGCCCGGACAGCACCGGGTTGCCGGAGTTGTCGCGCAGGGACAGGTGCATGTGGCAGGAGTTGCCCTCGCGCGCGTCCACCTTGGCCATGAAGGTGAGCGAACAGCCCTGCTGGGCGGCGATCTCCTTGGCGCCGTTCTTGTACAGCGCGTGGTTGTCCGCCGTGACCAGCACCTCGTCGTAGCGGAAGGCGATCTCCTGCTGGCCGAGGTTGCATTCGCCCTTGGCCGACTCGACGTAGAGCCCCGCGCCGCTCATCCCGGCGGTGATCGCGTGCAGCAGCGGCTCGATCCGGGAGGTGCCCAGGATCGAATAGTCCAGGTTGTACAGGTTGGCCGGGGTGAGGTCGCGGTAGCCGGACCGCCAGGCGTCCTCGTAGGTGTCGGTGTAGACGATGAACTCCAGCTCGGTCCCGGCCAAGGCGTGCCAGCCACGCTCGGCGAGCCGCTCGCGCTGGGCCTGCAGTATCTGCCGGGGCGACGGCGTCACCGGCTCCCCTGAGGTCAGCCGCAGGTCGGCGAACACCAGCGCGGTGCCTGCCTGCCAGGGCACCCGGCGCAGCGTGGTCAGGTCCGGGACCAGCTCGAAGTCCCCGTAGCCCTGCTCCCATGAGGTCAACGCGTACCCGTCCACGGTGTTCATCTCCACGTCCACCGCGAGCAGGTAGTTACACGCCTCGGCGCCGTGCGGGAGTACCTCCTCCAGGAAGTAGCGGGCCGAGCAGCGCTTGCCCTGCAATCGGCCCTGCATGTCCACCAGCACGAGCAGCACGGTGTCGATGCTGTGCGTGTCGATGGCGGAACGCAGCTCGCCCGCCGTGAGCAGGCCCTCGCGATTGTGCAGCGATCCGGTCGCGTTCAGTGGCCCGGCGGTGGTTGATGCCTTCTTCACTCGCGCTCCCCAACGTGGCTCTCCAACTTGACCAGCTCATAGATACTGCCCTGCCGGCGCGGCCAGGAGAACCATGTGCCGCGCTACCAAACTCCGCAAGGAACTCACCGCGCTGGACCTCGTGGTATTCGGAGTGGCCGTCGCGGTGGGCGCGGGCATCTTCACCCTCACCGCCCGGGCGGCCGGAGATGTCGCCGGCCCCTCGGTTTCCCTGGCCTTTGTGCTCGCCGCGATCGCCTGCGGGCTGGCCGCGCTCTGCTACGCGAAGTTCGCCTCCACGTGCCGGTGGCCGGCAGCGCGTACACCTTCTCCTACGCCACCTTCGGCGAGTTGGTGGCCTGGGTGGTCGGCTGGGACCTGGTGCTGGAGCTCGCACTGGCCGCCGGGGTGGTGGCGAAGGGCTGGTCGGCCTACCTCGCGCAGTTCCTCGGCCTGATCGGGGTGCCGCTGTCCAGCGCTTCGGTCTCGCTGGCCGGCCCGTTCACCTTCGACTGGGGCGCGCTGGTGATCATCGTGGTGCTCACCTGGGTGATCGCGGTCGGGGTGAAGCTGTCCAGTCGGGTCAGCCAGGTGATCACCGCGATCAAGATCCTGGTGGTGCTGCTGGTCGTGGTGGTGGGTATCGGCTACATCAAGGTGGCCAACTACAGCCCCTACATCCCGCCACCGGCGGCGCAGTGATCATCTCCTGCTGCCCCGGAGCTTGGCGCACACCGGCTCCCGAGGCACCCCGACCCGGATCACCTGGCTGGTGGGAGGCGTGGTGGCCATCGCCGCGACGTTCTTCCCGGCCAGCAGCCTGGAAGAGATGGTCAACATCGGCACGTTGTTCGCGTTCGTGCTGGTCTCCATCGGGGTGATCGTGCTGCGCCGGACCCGCCCGGACCTGCCCAGGGCGTTCCGCACCCCGCTGGTGCCACTGATCCCGATCCTGGCCGTGCTGGCCTGCGGGTGGCTGATGCTGAGCCTGAGCGTGGAGACCTGGCTGCGCTTCCTGGTCTGGATGGCGATCGGGTTCGCGGTCTACTTCGCCTACGGCCGTCGGCACTCCTGGTTCGCCAGCCGGTCCGCCGAGGTGTGGACCGGCTCGTCGTCGGTCCAGTAGCCGCTGGCTTCAGCGCGGTACATACATGATCACGGCGACGCCGAGCAGGCAGAGCGCGGCGCCGGTGAGATCCCACCGATCCGGTCGAAACCCGTCCACCAGCATGCCCCAGAGCAGCGACCCGGCCACGAACACCCCGCCGTACGCGGCCAACACCCGGCCGAAGTGTGGGTCGGGCTGGAAGGCGGCGACAAAGCCGTAGGCGCCCAGCGCGACCACGCCGGCGGCCATCCAGAGCAGCCCGCGATGCTCCCGCAGGCCCTGCCAGATCAGCCACGCGCCGCCGATCTCGGCGACGGCGGCCAGCACAAACAGCGGAACCGAGCGCAGCGCGGTCATACCGGCGAGGGTAGGACCGGGCCCCGGCGACCGGCCCAAGGGCACCTAGTGTCCTGAGTCGAGGTGCTCAAGCAGGCGAATGAGCAGCTCGGCGAGCTGGTTGGCGTCCTCGACGCCGAGTGCATCGGCCAGCTCGCGCTCGGCCACCGCCACGTCCGTGCCGACCAGGTGGTAGAGCTCCGTGCCTCGGGAGGAGAGGAACACCAGCACGCGTCGGCGATCCTCGGTGTCCACCCGGCGGTAGACCAGGCCCCGGTCGATCAACCGGTCGACGATCTTGGTCAGGGTGGGGGCCGGCACCATGGCGAACGTGGCGATCTCGCTCATCGGGTGACCCGCGCCGTCGGCCAGCAGGGTGAGCACCCGCCACTGCTCCACGCTCATGTCGGCGGCGCGCAACGCGCACTCGATCCGGCGGCCGACCCGGTGCTGCGTCTGGGCGAGCAGTCCGGCCAGAGAGGTCTGAACTGGTACGGACACCCGTCTTCCGCCTTTCGCCGAGCAACTTCTTCAGGATAAACATTTCCGAAACGAAGTAGCGTCACAATGGGGAAGTGACCTCGACCAGTCGTCGGAGGCGGTAGTGGCCGCACGGACTGAGCGACAACCGGAGGGCCGGCCGAACTGGTCGCCGGGCCGGTGGTTGGAGGCAGGGCCGGACCGCGATGTGCTGGACGTGGCCTTCGTGGTGCCGCTGGACGGACCGGCTGGCATGTTCGGGCCGTCCTGCGAGGCGTGCGGGCTGCTGGCACAGGAGGAGATCAACGCCGGCGGTGGGCTGCTCGGGCGGCAGCTGCGGCTGCGGGTGGTGGACGGCGGCGCGCCGCCCGACGTGGTGGCCTCGGAGGTTGCCGGGCTGGTCGCCGACGGCGCAATTCACGCCGTCACCGGATGGCACATCTCGGCGGTCCGGCAGCGCATCGCCCCGCTGATCGCCGGGCGGGTCCCCTACGTGTACTCGCCGCTCTACGAGGGCGGCGAGACCACCCCGGGGGTGTTCCTGGCCGGCGAGACCCCGCGCCGCCAGGTGCTGCCCGCACTGCGCTGGATGGCCACTGAGCTGGGCGTCCGCAGCTGGTGCATCGTCGGCGACGACTACGTGTGGCCCAGGGTGTCGGCGGCCGCGGCCCGGCGGTACGCACCGAGCTGCGGGGCGGTGATCGCCGACGAGGTATTCGTCAAACTGGGCACCCAGGACTTCACCGCGGTCCTGCGCCGGGTGGCGCGCAGCGAGGCGGACGGCGTGCTGATGTTCCTGGTCGGCTCGGACGCGGTGCAGTTCAACCGGGCATTCGCGGCGGCCGGGCTGGACACCAGCTGCGTGCGGTTCAGCCCGCTGATGGAAGAGAACATGCTGCTCGCCACCGGCGCGGCGAACGCGGTCGGGCTCTACGCCTCGGCCGGCTACTTCGAATCCCTGCCCACGGCCGACAGCCTGGACTTCTCCCGCCGCTACGTGGACCGCTTCGGCGTGCACGCCCCGACGCTGAACTCGCTGGGCGAATCCTGCTACGAGGGGATCATGCTGCTGGCCCGGTTGGCCGAGCGGGCCGGCGCGCTGGCTCCCGCGCCGATGATCGCCTCGGCCGAAGCGTTGGCCTACTCCGGCCCCCGCGGCGACGTCCGGATGCACGGCAACCACCTGCTGCAGAGCATCTACCTGGCCCGGGCCGACGGCCTCGAGTTCGACGTCCTCGCCGCGCTGACCAGCGTCTGAGCGCCGTTTGTGCGGTGAGGCGGGGCTGGCGCCCTGACGCCGGGCTGGCGCCCTGACGCGGGCTGGCGCGGTGGGGCGGGGCTGGCGCGGCGGGGGCATGCGCCGTGGGCGTGGCGGCGGCCGTCTGCGCTCGCACAGCTTCCCGGGCTCGGCACAGCGCGTTGGGCGGCTGTGTGAGCACGCCGCGGGCTGTGTGAGCGGATGGGACGGCTGGGTGAGCTAGCGGCGGGCTGTGTGAGGGCTAGGCCGCGGCGGGTCGGGGTGCGCGGTTGGGGCGGCGGGGATTGGGGGGCGGGGATTGGGCAGCCCGGGTTCGCCACTCGCACAGCTTGCCGGGCTCGGCAGTGGGGCGGTGTGCGGCGTCACTAGCTGGCTCAGGGTGTGCGCTCTTGACGATACAAGTCCACATGAATACTTTCTAATGACACTATTTCTGATGACAGTCATGTGGATGAGGTGACGCGGTGCCGACGTACGGCTTCCGGTGTGGCCGGTGCGGGCCGTTCGACGTGCGGCGCAGCATGACCGAGTTGTCCGAGCTCGAGCGGTGCCCAACCTGCGCGGGGCCCGCGTCGAGGGTGTTCGGTGCCCCTGCCCTGCGCGCGGTAGCCCCCGCTATGCGCCGTGCGCTGGATGCACAGGAGCGCAGCGCACACCAACCGGCGGTGGTGACGTCAGTGGCGCCGTCCCACCGTCGGACCCCGATCAGCACCGACCCCCGGCACGCCCGGCTGCCCCGTCCTTAACTCGCACCTACCCGTGCCGACCGAGCCTGGCGGCGCGTGCTTCGGAGGATCGCCATGCCCGATGTCGTGTTCAGTGTCGACCAGGCCAAGTCGATGGCCGAGCAGGCGGTGCCCGGTCACAACCGCTGGCACCCGGACATCCCGCCGGCGGTGAACGTGCGCCCCGGCCAGGACATCCGCGTTGAGTGCCGGGAGTGGACCGACAACCAGATCGGCAACAACGACTCCGCCAACGACGTCCGCGACGTGGACCTGACCAGGGCGCACATGCTCAGCGGACCCATCTATGTGGAGGGCGCCGAGCCGGGCGACCTACTGGTCATCGACATCCTGGACCTGGGACCGGTGCCCCAGCAGGTCGGCGACGCACCCGGCCAGGGCTGGGGCTACACCGGAATCTTCGCCAAGGCCAATGGCGGCGGCTTCCTCACTGACCGGTTCCCGGACGCGTACAAGGCTATCTGGGACTTTGCCGGCCAGGCCTGCACCAGCCGGCACATCCCGAACGTGAAGTTCACCGGAATCACCCACCCGGGCCTGTTCGGCACCGCCCCGTCCGCCGACCTACTGGCCAGGTGGAACGCGCGCGAGCGGGCGTTGATCGCCACCGACCCGGACCGGGTGCCACCGCTCGCGCTGCCCCCGCTGGAGGACCAGACGCTGCCCGGCTCGGCCACCGGCGACATCGCCGCCGCGATCGCCCGGGACGGCGCGCGCACCGTGCCGGCCAGGGAGAACGGCGGCAACCACGACATCAAGAACTTCACCAGGGGATCCCGGGTGTTCTACCCCGTGCACGTGCCCGGCGCGCTGTTCTCCGGCGGCGACCTGCACTTCAGCCAGGGTGACGGGGAGATCACCTTCTGCGGCGCCATCGAGATGGGCGGCTTCATCGACTTCCACGTGGACCTGATCAAGGGCGGGATGGCCACCTACGGAGTGACCACCAACCCGATCCTGATGCCCGGCAACGTGGAGCCGCGTTACTCGGAGTTCGTCACGTTCATCGGCATCGGGGTGGACCACACCACGGACACACAGCTCTACAACGACGCCACGGTCGCGTACCGGAACGCCTGCCTGAACGCGGTGGACTACCTGATGAAGTTCGGCTACAGCGGTGAGCAGGCCTACCTACTGCTCGGCGCCGCGCCGATCGAGGGCCGGGTGAGCGGTGTGGTGGACATCCCGAACGCGTGCTGCTCGCTATACCTTCCGACGGCAATATTTGACTTCGACATCAAGCCGTCGGCGGCTGGCCCGATCACCGCTGACCGGGGAAGCTGCGCGGTCTCGTCATGACCGGCCCGGATGCACCGTACGAGGTGCACGAGATCCCGGACTTCACCCTGGAATGCGGAGCCACCCTGCGCCCGGCCCGGGTGGCCTACCAGACCTACGGCACGCTCAACGCGGACAAGTCCAACGCGATCATGTATCCCACCTGGTACTCCGGGCGGCACTGGGACAACGAGTGGCTGATCGGCGAGGGCATGGCGCTGGACCCCGAGCGGTGGTTCATCATCGTGCCGAACATGCTGGGCAACGGGCTGTCCAGCTCGCCGTCCAACACCCCGCCGCCGTGGGACCGCGCCCGGTTCCCCCGGATCAACGTGCGGGACAACGTGGAGTCGCAGTATCGCTTGGCGACGGAAGTATTCGGCATCGAAAAGTTGCCGCTGGTACTGGGCTGGTCAATGGGCGCCGGGCAGACCTACCAGTGGGCGGTCAGCCATCCGGAGATGGTGGAGCGCATCCTGCCGTTCTGTGGCTCGGCGCGCACCGCTCCGCACAACAAGGTTTTCCTGGACTCGCTGCGCGCGGCGCTCACCGCGGACGCGGCGTTCGCCGAGGGCTGGTATCCCGAGGACCAGTGGCCGGTGCGCGGGTTGCGGGCGTTCGCCCGGATCTACGCCGGATGGGGCTTCTCGCAGGCGTTCTACTGGAACGAGGCGTGGCGCGAGCTCGGGTTCACCTCGTTGGAGGACTTCTCGGTCGGCTTCTGGGAGGGGTTCTTCCTGGACGGCCGGGACCCGAACAACCTGCTCACCATGCTGGACACCTGGTGGAGCGGTGATGTGGGTAGCACTCCTGGGTTCAAGTCAGTGGAGCAGGCTCTCGGCTCCATCCGGGCGAAGGCATTGATCATGCCGGCGGAGAAGGACCTCTACTTCCCTCCGGAGGACGAGGCGTGGGCGGTCAGCCACATGCCGAACGCTGAGTTGCGGGTGATCCCGGGCGTGTGGGGCCACTTCGCGGGCGGCGGCCCGAACGCCGTGGACACCGCGTTCATCAATGCCGGAGTGGCAGAGCTGTTGGCCTCGGATCCCGCCTAAACGCCTTTTCGACTTAGATTTATCGCCAAAAGAATAGATCCACAAACATAGTGTGACCCACATCACAACGTGGCTTGCTAAGCGATTTTGCGGGGAAACCGTTTGGCATGAATACTGGCACACTAACAATTGTGATCGTCATTGCGGTGATCATAATCGCGGCCATCGGCGTGGCGATCTTCCGACAGACACAGAAGCAGCGATCGGAGCGGCTGAGGGAACAATTCGGCCCCGAGTACGACCGGGCGGTCGAGCAGAAGGACGACCGCCGCTCCGCGGAGTCCGAGCTGCGCGCTCGAGAGAAGCGCCAGCGGGAACTCGAGCTGCGCACCCTCGACCAGGGCCAGCGGCGGCACTTCGAGCAGCGCTGGTCGGACGTGCAGCGGGACTTTGTGGACGGCCCAGGGCAGGCCGTGCGCCAGGCGGACATCCTGGTGGTCGACGTGATGACCGCCCGTGGCTACCCGGTGGACGACTTCGACCAGCGAGCCGATGACCTCTCGGTGCGCTACCCGGCGGTCACGCGATACCGAGGCGCGCCAGATCTCCCGGGCCAACGAGCGAGGGGAAGCCAGCACCGAGGATCTGCGCGGCGCGGTTACGTCGTACCGGTCGCTGGTTGAGGCCCTGCTCCAGGACGACGATCGGACCGAGCAGCGCAGAGGGAACGAACCCGCCGGCGGCGCCGGTGGCCGGATCGCTGATCGCCGGGATAGCGATGACCGAGACGCCGATAGCCGGCGCGGCGATCGCGGGAACTTCGCTGACCGGGAGGCCGGTGACCGGAGGACCGCGGAGCGACAGACCGTTGACCGGGATACCGCTGATCGGCGCACCGGTGACCGGGATACCGCTGACCGGGAGGCCGGTGACCGGGAGAGCGCTGACCCAGATAGCGCTGACCGGGAGACCGCCGGCCGAGGGCTGAACGGACAGGGGCGGACCACCCCGCAGCGGAATGGACAGGAGGCCGGCGCATGACCACCCAGGACAGCACTCGCGAGGCGACCGGCACCGTCGACACCGGCCCAAAGGACGCCGACGAGCAACTGGTCAGCGGTGAGCACGCGGGAGACCGGAGCGGCGACCTGCACACGGAGACCCGGGCCGAGAGTTCCGGGACCGCGGACCAGCAGTTGGCGAGTGGCGCCGCGCGTGACGACCAGGTGAGTGGCGCCGGGCGCGACGACCAGGCGAGTGGCGCGGGGCAGCCCGCTGCCGGCACCGGGGCTGGGTCTGCTGCCGGCGCTGAAGGTGGCCCCGGGGGCGCGGCCGCCGATTCGCGGGCCAGTGCGCTGATCGCCCCGGACCGGGCGCGCTCCTACCAGGAGCGGTGGAACGAGCTCAAGGGCCAGTTCGTCGACGACCCCCGGCACGCGGTGCGGCACGCGGACGGTCTGGTCGGTGACGTGCTTGGCGAGCTGGAGGAGGTATTTCGCCGCCAGCGTGGCGAATTGGAGCGCGGATTGGATGACGACCGATCCTCGACCGAGGACCTTCGGCTGGCGCTCGGCCGGTACCGAGAGTTCTTCGACCGGCTACTGTCGTTCTAACGTATTCCATCAGGCCGGCTCGGCATTCCGCGGATCGCGGTGCCGGGCCGGTTTTCCTTATCCGCTGATTGCCGTAGAGCATTAGGTCAAATGTCTTAATACGAACGAGGTGATCTCGCGGCATACGGCGGGGGGAGAACCCTACCGGTACTAGGGGGGATCGTTCGGTGTGCTGCGGGGGAGCACACCATCGAATCGGCGCGACTTCGGTGACACCGTTTCTAGCAACAAGAGCTGGGCAAACGCAGCGCACCGAGGAGCCCCTGATGACCACCGATCCCTACGGCCCGCCACCCCCGCCGGCCCCACGGCCTCGCGGCCGACCAGCTGGCCAGGGGATCTCAGTCCGCACCACGGTCACGGTCCTGTTCGTCGCCTTCGCGATCCTGGTCGGCGTGGGCGCGCTGATCGCCGGTCCGTCCGCCCCCGCGAGCAAGATCGCGGCAAAGCCGACCAAGTCGGCCTCCGAGGTGCAGCTCGAACCGACCTCGTCCGCCGGGGAGAACCCGTTCATGACGCCGGTCGGCACAGACCAGACGCTCACGACTCCGGTCAGCACCGGCGGTCAGTTCACCAGCGACACCCCAGGTCTGTACGGGGACACGGGCAACCAGACCAGCTGTGACGCGCAGTCGATGACGACGAATCTGCAGGCGGACCCGCCGCGAGCCTCCGCGTGGTCCACCGCGATGGGGATTACTCCGGACAAGATCGGTGACTTTGTCGGCACGCTCACCCCGGTGGTGCTGCGCTCCGACACCTCGGTCACCAACTACGGCTACGCGGACGGCACGTTCAGCCCGTACCCCGCCGTGCTGCAGGCCGGTACCGCGGTGTTCGTGGACAGCTATGGCGCGCCCACGGTGAAGTGCTACACCGGCAACCCGCTGGGCCCGCCGCCCGCGCAGCCGGCCGCGCAGCCGGCCGTCAAGTACGTCGGCACCGCTTGGAAGACCTTCCAGCCGACCACCGTCACGGTCATCCGTCCGACCACCATCGTGATCGCCAAGTACACGTTCATCGACGTCCACTACAACAAGAAGGTGGAATGCCCCGGTAAGCGCTGGTGGCCTCGCCGGCACCACCCGGACTGGGACGACGATGAGTACTGCCGCAAGCACAAGTGCCACTGGAACGGCAACGGCCATGGCAACGGGAACGGCCACGGGAACGGCCACGGGAACGGCCACGGGGACGGCAACGGCAACGGGGACGGCAACGGGGACGGCAACGGCCACGGGGACGGCAACGGCCACGGGGACGGCGACGGGGACGGCGACGGCGACGGCGGCGGCGGCGGCGGCGGTAAGGGTGGCGAGCCTGGTAAGGGTGGCGAGCCTGGTAAGGGTGGCGAGCCTGGTAAGGGTGGCGAGCCTGGTAAGGGTGGCGAGCCTGGTAAGGGTGGCGAGCCTGGTAAGGGTGGCGAGCCTGGTAAGGGTGGGATTGGCAACTTGGGCACCGGAACCGGCAACTTGGGCACCGGACCTGGAATCCCGGGCAAGGCCTCCGGTACCGGCGGCACGGGTGGCAACCCGAGCAACGGTGGCAATACCGGGACGGGCGAGTCGAAGAAGTCCGAGAGCAAGCGCGTGATTCAGCCTCCGGCACCGAAGGCCCGCCCGGTTGAGCAGCCCCCGCCTCCGGGCCGCGGCCAGATCCTGATCAAGGGTGAGCCCAAGGTCGAGAGCAAGAGCAAGAGCAAGGACGAGAGCGAGAGCAAGACCAGGAGCGAAAGCAAGAGCGAGAGCGAGAGCAAGAGCAAGAGCGAAAGCAAGAGCAAGAGCGAAAGTAAGAGCAGCGACTCCGACGAGTAACCGTCGAGCGGCCCGCTCACCGCTTTGTGCCCCGCACACCCACCGCAACGGGTGTGCGGGGCACACGGCGGTGCGGGGCCGACGCATGTCGCGCTCGCGGCGTCGACGGGATGCTCGGGGTTGTCCGATCAGCCAGTCGGCGCGGAGAGCAACTCTTCGCAGGTGCGGACCAGAATCCGTGCGGCATCCCGCACCGCCGAGGTGGTCGCAGGGTGCGAGGCCAGGAGTTGCCAGTGCATCAGTCGCTCACCGGCGGCATCCTTGATGGCCGACGGACTGGCGTCCTCGGCCAGGCCCAGCCGGGCCCTCGGCTCCGCGCCATCGGCGCCGAGTAGCTGCTCCGCCGCGTGCCGGTCCACGTCGGGCAGCCGCAGCGTGCCGGACTGGAGCGCATCCGCGAGGTCGATCTCGACCAGCTCGTGCGCCCCGAACCGAGTCCGCTCGAGCTGATAGAGCAGGTCGCCAATATGTGGGCCGCCAACCGTGGAGGTCCGCACCAGGGTCTCCAGCTCGACCAACGTGGCACGCACCCGGAGCGCCTGAGTTGGCCGGGCGAACCGCCAGACCAGCAACTCGTGCAGCCGAGCTAATCCGCTGAGCCGCACCAGGGCCTCCCCCAGCGTGGCGGGGTCGGGCGCTTCGCCGCCGCGGATCAGCCGCACCGCCTGCTCAACGCCGAACCGGCCCAGCTTCGCCAGCAGGTCCGGGCCGACCTGCTCGGGCACCTCCGCCGGCGACCGCTCGCTCAGCTCGCACAGCGCCCGGTACACCGCCTCGTCGAGGTCGCTGCCAGCCAGCGCGAGCAGTCCGGCCACCGGGACCAGAGCCTGGCAATGCCGGCTGACATCCGGGTCCTCCCGGTACTCATCGGCAACCTGGTTCGCCCGCTGCAAAGCGTCCGCGCCCGAGCCGCCGAGCTCGTCCGCGCGGGCCAGAACCCCGATGGTGGGCGGCGGCGCTGGCGCGGTGGACTCCGGCGGCGGTTCGAACAGCGCGGCGTCCTCCCGGCCCGGGCCGCGAAGCACCGCGATCCGCGCGACAGGTGACTGGTCTGGCGCCTCCCGGTCGAGCAGCTCCAGCGGCGGGTTGAACGGCTGCAGGCGGAGCGCCCGGAGCAACGTCGACGCGCCCGACCCGGCCACTCCCAGGACCCCTACCTGGCACGGCTCGTTCAGCTGCCTCGCCAACTCGGCCAACCGCACGCTTTCGGGCCCCTCCGGATAGATCGCCTGCGCGGCCCGGATGAGCCCAAGGGCCTGCCCGCGCAGCGACCGATCCCCATTTGCGGGTTGGGCCCCGACGACCTGAGTTGTCGAGACCGCTGGCTTGAGCTGGCGCGTCGGACCGGTTGGGGCCGGGCCGCTGGACTGTGTGGTCGCGGCGTCCTGTTTGGTCCCGTCGGCCAGCGGGGGCGTGGGGGTCGAGGCGGACGCGTTGGCTGGCTGGGGTGCTGGGCTCGGTTTTGGCGCTCTGGTTGCTCGCGGAGTGGGGCTCGGCTTGGGTGTAATGGCTGGCCGTGGGGTGGGGCTTGGTTTGGCTGCGGCGGGCAACGGTGGGACGGGGCCCGGTGTGGGTGCGTCGGCGGTGGGTGGGGCCGGGCTCGGCTTGGCTGCCGGAGGCAGCGGTGGGGTGGGGCTCGGCTTGGCCGCGTCGGCGGTGCGTGGGGTAGGGCTCGGTTTGGGTGCGTCCGTCGGGCGGGGGGTGGGGCTTGGTTTTGTCGCGGGGGGCA
>Ga0193743_1002357_pt1 | contig 13452 bp, 12 predicted proteins | sample L2c2metaG_FD_143038 | JGI IMG/M metagenome (GOLD analysis project Ga0193743, IMG submission 143038) | Soil microbial communities from a riparian zone of the East river system, Colorado, United States - L2c2 | ecosystem: Environmental > Terrestrial > Soil > Riparian zone | place: USA: East River... | reverse complement strand
CCCCGAGCCCGCGCCCCGGCGGTACGACTGGGCGTCGCTCGACCGGCGGATGGCCCTGATCGCCGAATCCGGCGGCGTACCGGTGATCACCCTGTGCTGCGCGCCGGACTGGATGAAGGGCGGCCGGCCGGGGCAGACCGACTGGCAGCGGCTACACGTCGCGCCGCGGCCCGAGCACTACGGGGACTTCGCCGCGCTCGCGGTCACGGTCGCCCGGCGCTATCCCCAGGTGCGCCACTACCTCGTGTGGAACGAGATGAAGGGCTTCTGGGACAACAGCCGCAACCGGTGGAACTACGAGGCCTACACCGAGCTGTACAACGCGGTGTACGACGCGCTCAAGGCGGCCGTACCGGGTGTGTCGGTCGGCGGGCCCTACGTCGTCATGGACCTGTGGGCCGCGCCCACGGCCGGCGGACGCCCGTCCACCCTCGCCGGCGCCTGCGGCACGGTCGACCAGCGCAGCCTCGACGTCATCGAATACTGGCTGCGCAACAAGCACGGCGCCGACTTCGTCGCGGTCGACGGCGGCACGCTGACACGGGACGCGGGCGAGGTCGGATCGGCCAGCGCCCGCAGCGCGGTCTTCGGCGGCCTGACCCGGTGGCTGCGGCAGCGGACCGACCTGCCGGTGTGGTGGAGCGAGTTCCACGTCGGCCGGGACGGTGCCGGTGACACGCCGGAACTGGTCGCGAGCGCGGTCGGCGCGATGCTGCACATGGCGGACGAGCGCGCCGCCGTCGCGCTGCTGTGGCAGCCGCAGCTGGGCACCCGAGACGACCGCGCACCGGCGCTGTGGTCGTCGACCGAGCGGGCCGGCGGCGGCCGCCCGCTGCCGCTGGCCGAGGCGACGGCCCGGCTGCAACGGCTTCTCGCGGCGGCCGGCGCGGCCGACGCGGTGTCCTGGCCGGTGCCCGAGGTCGGCGCTGTGCGCGGCGGCGACGCCCTCCTCCTGGTGAACACCAGCGATCGCGTTCGGGAGGTCCGGATGTCCGGGATGACCCTGCGCCTGCGGCCCTACGAAATGCGCTACACCACACTGCCCCCCGGCGCGCCGGCGGCGCCGCCGTCCTGGTGGACGCCGGCGATCGACGAGTGCGTGACCGAGCGGACGGGACAGCCGCGATGACCGCGGACCTGGCCGGCGGCGTCGGCCTGGCTTGCCCACCCGGCGGGCTCACCCAGCAGGTGCTGGACGCGTTGGACGCGGCCGGCGTGCGATGGTGCCTCACCCGCGCCGTGAAGGGCGGCGGCGACGTCGATGTGCTGGTCCATCGGGCGGACCGGTCGCGCGCGTACGCCGTGCTGACAGCACAGGGTCTGTGGCGATTACGCGCCTACGGTCGCGGCTCACACGCCTTCTTCCTCGGCCGCGACGTCGAATCGGGCGGTTGGGTCGAGTTCGACCTCGTGACGGACCTGACCTTCGGGCGCTGCCTCGAGCTGCGCACCAGGGCGGCCGAAGCCTGTCTGGCCCGTCGCCGCCGGGTGGCGGGCACGTGGCTGCTCGCCGCCGACGACGAGTTCTGGTCTCTCCTCCTGCATTGCCTGTTCGACAAGGGCGGCTTTGCACGGCGGCACACCGACCGCCTGACGCGGCTGCCTGCGGTCGCTTCTGGCGCGCTCGTCCGTACGCTGCCGCCAGGTGTGACCGAGGCAGGACTCGACGAGCTGGTCCGAACCGGCCGGTGGGACGCCCTCGTGGCCGCCGCGCCGGCGACCCGGCGGGCCTGGTGGCGCGCGGACCCGGTCGGGGTCGCCGCGGCCGTCATCCGCGCGCGTGGCCTGCGCCTGGTGGAGCGGCCGCTGCAGGCGCCGAGTCGGCGTGGCGCCGCGGTGGCATTGGTGGGGCCGGACGGTTGCGGCAAGTCGACCGTCGCGGCGCGCGTCGCCGGCACCTTCCCGCTGCCCGTCCGGTGCGTCTACATGGGACTGTGGGCGGACGGCGAGCTGGATGGGCTGCTGCGACACGCCGCCCGGGTCGTGCGGCGCCCGTTCACGGCCTGGCGGCGCTACGCGACCGGGTTGCGGCACCGCGCGCTCGGCCGGTTGGTGATCTTCGACCGCTACACGTACGACGCGTTGCTCAGCCCCCGCGGATCGTGGCGGCGGCTCAAGCGGCTCTACTTCCTGGCGCTGAGTCGCAGCTGCCCGCGGCCGGATCTGGTGATCCTGCTCGACGCGCCGGGCCGGGTCATGCACGCCCGCAGCGGCGAGTACGACGCCGCGCACCTCGAGCGGGAGCGGCGGGAGTACGCCGCGGTCGCGGAACGGTTGCCCGATGTCGTGCGGGTGAACGCGGACCGGCCGGTCGACGCCGTCGTGGCCGAGGTGACCGGGCACATCTGGACCCACTACCGGGCGAGGTCGAGCCGGTGAGCGCCGTGGTCAGCGCCATTGCCACACCGATGTTCTTCCGGCTGTGGCAGCACCGGTCGCCGGGCCGCGCCTGGGCGGCCCGCTCGGCGCCCCGGCTGGCCGCGGCGGTTGCCCGTGCCGCCGGTGCCACCGGCGTCGCAGCCGACTCGTCGTCGTGGCGGACCGCGCGGGTCACGGTCACCAGCACCTGCGTCGTCGTGGCGGTCGTCGCCTGCGACGCGGCAGGTGCCCGGTGGGTGGTGAAGGTGCCGACGACCGGTGAGAGCGAGCTGGCCCTGACCCGCCAAGCGCGGAACCTGGCCGCGCTGCACACCGACGACCGGTTGGCCGGCTGGAACGATGTGGTACCGCGGCCGCTGGCGGACGGGGAGGCGGAGGGTCACCGCTACTGGCTGGAGGGTGCGCTGCCCGGCACCCCGATCGGCCGAAACGTGCTGCGCCGGGCGGACGGACGCCGCCTCCTCGACGCCGCGGTCGATCTCGTCGAGGAGCTGCACGCCCGCACGGCGGCGCCGGTCCGGCTTGACTACGCCCGGGTCGCTGCCTGGGTGGACGGCCCGGCCGGCCGGCTCGTACCCGCCTGCGGCAGCCGCCGCTACGGCGACCTGCTGCTTGTGCGGTTGGAGCGGCTCCGCCGCGAGCTGGCCGGGGCGCTGGCCGGCGACTGGGCCACGGGTGCGTGGGTACACGGCGACTGCTGGCCGGGCAACGTGCTCGCCGAGCGGGCCACGGTGACCGGGATCGTCGATTGGGATCGCGCGGAACCGGACCAGCTGCCGCTGCACGACCTGCTGCATTTGTACGTGCTGGCCCGGCGCATGACGACCGGTGTCGAGCTGGGCGACGTGGTGTTGCGGGCGCTGCGACACGGGCTGCCCGAGGCGCTCGGCGTGTCCACGGAGCGGGTCGCCGCCTGGCTGGGCGGCCTGCCTGAGCGGTCGGCCGTCCTCCTCTACTGGCTGCGGCATGTGTCGCTGTTCATCGACTCGGAGGGACATCGTGACAACCCACGCTGGTTCCGCGGAAACGTCGAGCGCGTCCTCCTGGGCGCCTGAGCCGGCGACCGCCGCGGGCGGCGGCGCCGGTGCGCTCAGCGCGACCGTGGTCATCTGCGCCTACACGCGACGGCGCTGGGACCAGCTCGGGCAGGCCGTGGGCTCGGTCCGGGCACAGCTGACGCCACCCCGCCGGATCGTGGTGGTAGTCGACCACAACGACGAGCTGCTGGCCCGCGCAACGGCGGCGTTCCTCGACGTCACGGTGGTGGCGAACACGGGGCCGCGGGGGTTGTCGGGCGCCCGCAACACCGGGATGGCGCACGCGGTGGGCGACGTCGTCGCGTTTCTCGACGACGACGCGATCGCCGAACCGGACTGGCTCGGCCGCCTCCTGGCGCGCTACGCCGACGCGGACGTGCTGGCGGTGGGCGGTCGGGCCGACCCGATCTGGACCGGCGAGCGGCCCTCCTGGTTGCCGCCGGAGTTCGACTGGGTCGTCGGCTGCAGCTACCGGGGGCAGCCCGCAACCCCGGCACCGGTGCGCAACCTGATCGGCTGCAACATGTCGTTCCGGCGCAGCGCGCTGGCCGGGATCGGCGGCTTCGACCCCGCGCTGGGCCGCGTGGGCCGCATCCCGGTCGGGTGCGAAGAGACCGAGCTGTGCATCCGGCTCAGCCAACTGCATCCAGGCGCCGTGCTGTGGTACGAGCCGGGCGCGGTGGTCCGTCATCTGGTCACCGGGGACCGGACAACCTGGCGCTACTTCCACCGCCGCTGCTTCTCCGAGGGACGGTCCAAGGCCATCGTCGCCCGGCGGGTCGGCAACCGGGCTGGCCTCGCGTCCGAACGCGACTACACGCGTCATGCGCTGCCGGCGGCCATCCGGCGGGAGCTGGCGCAAGGCGGCCCTGGCTGGCGGCGGTCGGCCGTCATCGTCGCCGGGCTGGCCGTCACCGGCTCGGGCTACCTGGCCGGCCGGACAGGTCGCGAGCGGCGCGACCGGGCACCGCGACCCGTGCGGGTGGCCACCGTGGACCTTAACGGGACGGTGCCCGCGGTCTCCGACGAGCGGCCCGCGGGTGGCCGGTACGCCGCGGCCCAGATCCTGGTCCGCCGGCATGGGCGGCCGCTCGGGGTACTCGAGGTGACTCTGCCGCCCGGTGGGCTGACCGGGCCGGCGCTGGCCGACGTCATCGAACGTTCCATCGCGGTGCCGGCCGGCGACCATCCCGATGCCGCAGCGGCCACCAGCCCGTTCGCCACCGTCGTGGTGCCGACGGTGGGCACCGCGCCGGCGCTGCGACGCTGCCTGTCGTCGCTGCTCGACCTGGACTACCCGCACTACGAGATCCTCGTCGTGGACAACGCGCCCGACCGATCGTCGACCGCCGCGCTCGTCGGCGAGTTCGGCCGGCGTGATCCCCGGCTGCGGCTGACCAGCGAGCCGCGCCGGGGCGTCGCGTACGCCCGCAACCGCGGACTGGCCGAGGCCCGCGGCGGCATCGTCGCCTACGCCGACGATGACGTGGTGGTCGACCGGCGGTGGCTGCGGTCCCTGGTCGATGCGTTCGTCGACGACGAGGTGGCCGCGGTCACCGGACTGGTGCTCCCGGCCGAGCTGGAGACGCCGGCGCAGATCTACCTGGAGCGCTACGGCGGCTTCGGCAAGGGCTGCCGGCGGACGCGCTTCGACCGGACCGGCTACCAGGTCACCGATGCGGCCGGCACGGAGCAGGTGGCGGCGTTCGCCACGACGCTGTATCCCTACCTGCCCGGCCGCTACGGGTCCGGTGCCAGCATGGCCTTCCGTACCGATGTGCTGCGCCGCCTGGGCGGCTTCGATCCGCGCCTGGGCGGCGCCCGTGCGGTCCGGGCCGGTGAGGACATCGACGCGCTCCTGCGCGTCGTCCTGGCCGGTCGCGCACTGGTCTACGAGCCGGCCGCGGTCGTCCGACACGCACACCGCGGGGACCTGCGTAGTCTGCGCCGGGGGATGTACGCCTACGGCGTCGGCCTCGCCGCGGTGCTGACCAAATGCCTCGGCGGCGACCCCGGGATCCGCCGCGAGGTGGTGCGCCGGTTGCCGCGGGGCCTGCACTACGCCTTGCACCCGCGCTCCGCGCGCAACGCCGGACGCACCGACGGGTACCCGGTGTCGCTGATGCTCGCGGAGCTCGCCGGCCTGGCCACGGGCCCCGTCCAGTTCCTGCGCGCGGCGCGGGGCCGGCGATGATCCTGGTGCCGGTGGTGGGCTATCACAGCATCGGGGACCGCCCGCGCGAGGGCGGGCTGCGGTTCTGTGTCGCGGCGGGTGATTTCGACGAGCAGATGGCGCTGCTGCGGGAGCGTGGGCACACGCCGCTGACGGTGAGCGACTACGCCGACGTACTCCGCAGTCGGGCCGCCCTGCCGGACAGGCCGGTCGTGGTCACCTTCGACGACGGCTTCGCCGACCTGGCCAGCACCGCGCTGCCGGTGCTGCGGCGCCATCGGATCACCGCCACCGCGTTTCTCATCACCACCCACCTGCCGGGACCCGCCCCACGCCCCGATGGTGACTTCCTGAGCGCCGACGAGATCGCGGACCTGCGCGCCGCGGGGATCGAGATCGGCTCGCATGGCCACAGCCACCGCCCGCTCGACTGCCTGACCCCGGCGGAGGCGCGAGCGGAGGCGCAGCTCAGCCGGCGGCTGCTGGAGGACCGGCTGGGTGCGGCGGTGCGGTCCTTCGCCTACCCGTACGGCTACCACGGCACCGCCGTGCGTCGAGCGGTCCGGGCGGCGGGCTACAACTGTGCCTGTGCGGTCAAGAACGCGCTGAGCCACCCGGCGGACGACGTGTTCGCGATCGCCCGGGTGCTGGTGGAGCGCGACACCGGTGCGGCGGGCCTCGACGCGATCCTGTCGGGCCGCGGCTGGCCGGTGGCGTGGCGGCGCGAGCGGTTGCGGACCAAAGGGTGGCGCGTCTACCGCCGGCTGCGGTGGGCCGTGTCGGGCCGGGGCGCGCCGGCGGGACTGGCGGGTTCGGTGGGCCGGTGACCGGGGTACGGGGGCAAGCGGTGGCCGGCCGGGCGGTCGCGCCGGCGGCGCCGGTCGCTGGCCCGCCCGGCGCGCGGCTGTGGCGACACCTGCGCGACCCGCTGCTCGGCAACGTCTACGCGCTGACCCTCAACACGGTAGTCAGCTCTCTGCTCGGCATCGGGTACTGGGTCATCGCCGCTCGCCTCTACCCGCCGGAACAACTGGGTGTCGGCGCGGCGGTTGTGTCCACCATGCTCTTCCTGAGCAACCTGTCCCAGCTGAACCTCAACGGCGCCCTGGCCCGGTTCCTTCCCACTTCCGGGGCGGGCGGTGGTCGGCTGATCCGCTACGCCTACCTGCTCAGCGGCGCCGCCGCGGTGGTCGTCGGCGTGGGTTTCCTGCTGCTCGGGCCGCTGGCCTCGGACCGGTTGACCCCGCCCGCCGCGGGAGCGCTGTTCGCCGCGCTGTTCGTGGTGGCCGTTGCCGCGTGGAGCGTCTTCACGCTGCAGGACACCGTGCTGACCGCGCTGCGCGGGGCGATCTGGGTGCCGGTGGAGAACGCCGCGTTCGGGATCTTGAAGATCGCGATGCTGGTGGCGCTGCTCGGCGTGCTGCCCGAGCACGCCATCTTCCTGTCCTGGCTCGGCCCGGCCCTGCTGGCCCTGGTCCCGGTGAACCTTCTGGTGTTCCGCCGCCTGCTGGCTCGGGCGCAGCGGATCCGCGGCACCGTCGAGGGCCTGCCGGACCGCCGGGTGCTCCTCCGGTTCGTTTCGCTCGACTACGTCGGCTACCTGTTCCTCCAGGCCGGCACGAACGCCCTACCCCTGCTGGTCGCCGCTTCGCTCGGCGCACAGGCAAACGCCGTGTTCTACGTCGGCTGGCTGCTCGGTACGGCCCTCGAACTGGTGGCATACCACTTCGGCACGTCGCTGACCGTCGAAAGCGCGGCAGCGCCTGAGCGGTTGCCGGCGTACGCTCGCCAGGTGCTCCGCCGGGGGCTGCTGCTGTTCGGGGGCGGCGCCCTCGTGCTGGTGGCGACCGCTCCGGTGCTGCTGCGGCTGTTCGGTTCGCATTATGCGCAGGCCAGCGCCGGAGTCCTGCGACTGTTCGCGATCGCGGTGATCCCGCGGCTGCTGATCACCATGTTCGTCGCAGCCTGCCGGGTGCGCCGCACGATCGGCCGGGTGGTCGCCGTCCACGCCACGGTCACGACCCTCGTCGTCGGCCTGGCGTTCGCGTTGATGCCCGCTCTGGGAGTTACCGGCGTTGGCGTCGCCTACCTCACCGGTCAACTACTGGTCGCGGCCGCCATCCTGCCGGCCCTGCTGCGCCTGCTGCGGAGCGACGCGTGAGCGGCACCGCGGCGTTGCCCACCCGCGCGCCAGAAACCGGCAAATGGGCGGCCGTCCGCGCGCTGGCCCCGTGGTGTGTTCCGGCGGCCGCGCTGGCGGTGGCCGTGCTCGTCCTGCGTGCGGTCCCGATCGACCGGGTCGGCTCGCTGGGCCTCGTCGACGTGCTACCGGCCGCGTTCTACGTCGCTGTGGCCGGGCTGACGGTCAGCTTTGTCGGCGAACTGCTGCTCGGCCCGCACCCCCGGCCGGCCGTGCTGATGCTGCATCTGCTCGTCCTGGTCGTGCTGCTGCACGGCGCGGCCAGCATCGCCGAGCCGCTACCCCGGTTCGTGCCGGCCTGGCTTCACGTGGGGTTCGCCGACTACATCGCGCGCACCGGCGGGACACTGCCGGAACTGGACGCCCGGTTCAGCTGGCCCGGCTTCTTCGCGCTCGCCGCGATGGCAACCCGGGCCGCCGGGCTCTCCGACGCGATTCCCCTGCTGGCGTGGACGCCGGTGGCGCTGAACCTGCTCTTCGTGGCGGTGGTGTATCGACTGGCACGTGCGTTCGCCGTCGAGCGGCGCGGCGCGTGGCTGACGGCATGGCTGTTCGTGCCGGCGAACTGGGTCGGTCAGGACTACTTCGCGCCGCAAGGCGTCAACTATCTCTTTTACCTGGTCGTGCTCGCCACATTGGTGGTCTGGTTCCGGCCGTCGCGGCTGGACCGCGTCCGGCGGCGAGCGCAGGCGGACGCCACCGTCCACATCGTCAGGCCGCGGGCGTGGCGGCGGCTCGGCCTGCCACAGTCGCCGTTGCTGTACGAGTCGGAGCCGGCGGTCGCCGCGGGGCCCGCGCGGGCCGGGCTGATGGTGCTGGTGCTGGTCGTCTTCGCCGCGAGCACGGCCAGCCACCAGCTCACTCCGGTGGCCATCCTGCTCGCGGTCGCGGCCCTGGTGGCCTGCCGGCGATTCCCGATCGGCGCGCTGCCGGTGGCGCTGGTGGTGATCATGGCTGGCTACGTCAGCTACCTGACGGTGGCGTACTGGTCCGGCCATCTCGACGACATGTTCGGCACCTTCGGCCAGATCGGTCGTACCGTCCAGTCCGGGGTCGGGGACCGCGTGCAAGGCGACCGGGGACACCTGCTCGTGTTGCAGGTGCGGCAGGTCTTCGCGGTGGCCGTCTGGGCAGCCGCGGCCGTCGGGGTGTGGTGGCGGCTGCGCCGCCGCCGCGGCGACCTGGCCCTGTTCGTGTTGGCCGGTGCGCCGTTTCTCCTGCTGTTCGTGCAGAGCTACGGCGGCGAGGTGCTGCTGCGCGTCTACACCTTCGCCCTGCCGTTCATGCTCGTCCTGGCGGTCGGGCTGATCTTGCCGCCGGGCTGGACGTCGCGTCCGGTGGCCCGCGCGGTCGTCGCCGGGCTGCTCAGCCTTGCGATGACCGGGGCGTTCCTGCTGGCCCGGTACGGCAACGAGAGCTTCGAGCGGGTCCGGCCGGCGGACCTGACCGCGGTGGAATGGCTGTACGGGAACGCGACCCCGGGCGTCACCTTCGTGGCATTGACGTCCAACCTCCCATGGCGGTTCCGCGACGTTGAGCAGTACCGGTACACGCCGCTCGGCGAGGACCTCGGCCCGGACAGTCTGCCCGCGATCGAGGCCGCGATGCGCGCCAACCCGCGCGGTGCGTACCTGATCCTCACCGAGGGCCAGTACGCGCTCGCCGAGGGCTTCCTGGGCAAGCCGCCCGGCTGGGGGACCGACATCGAGCGCCAGGTGGCGTCCTCCGGCCGCTTCCGCCTGGTCTACGACCGCGACGGCGCCAAGATCTTCGTGCTCGACCCATCGAGGAGGTGAGAACCGTGAGCCAACCGGCCGACCTGGTGCCCGAGGGACCGGCGCCCCAGCCGGCGGCGGTGCTGCACGTGGCCACCCCGGCAGACAGCCCACGGGCCGGCGGCACCTACCGTGGGCCGCGGGACCATCGGGTGCCGCTGCTGCTGCTGCTGAGCGGACCCGTGGTCCTGCTGCTCGTCACGCTGGACGCGCCCGCCCCGCTGCGGGCCGCCCCGGTGCTGATCTATCTCGCGCTCGTGCCGGGGCTGGCCGCCGTCCGCCTGCTCCGGCTGGCCGAACCACTGCTGGAGACCGTGCTGGGCATCGGCCTCAGCCTGGCCCTCGGAGTCCTCGTGGCCCAGGTGATGATCTACGTCGGTGTCTGGTCAGCGACGCTCGGCATCGCGGTGCTCGTGTGCGTCGGGCAGGCGGCCAGCGCCGTCGAACTCTACATCGGACCGCTGCGACGGCGAGGCCGTCGATCATGACACCCTCGGTCCCGCCGCCGGTGCTCGACTTCCTCCACGGTGGTGATCCCGCCGCGTCCCGGTCGGTCGGTGTCATCGTCCTGGGTGTGCTGCTGGTCGCGCTGGTCGCGCGGGTGTTACTGGAGAGCGCCATGGTATTTCCGCGGCGCGAGACGGTCCGCCTGCTCGACCTGGTGGCGGCGCCGTTGCTGGTGGTCTTCGTCCTCGTGGTCCTGGAGCGGTTCCGTGACCTTTCCTAGCGCCCTGCGGTGGACACGGCCGGCCGGAGTCCCGTCGCCGCGGTCGCCCGGGCCGCCCGCGGACCGGGCCGACGCGCGGCTGTTGCTCGGCTGGCTCGCCGGGCTGACCGTCTCCGAGATCCTTCTTCTGGTGTCGGTGCCGGCCGCGGCGGCGGGCTTCGCGATCCTCGGGCTTGTCCTCTGCCTCCGGACGGCGCTCGACAACCGGGCGCCCGCCGTGCGGTTGCCTGCTGTGTTGGCCGCGGTCGCCGTTGTCCGGCTGGTGTGCGTCGCGGTTCCGGGTGCCGGGCTGCCGCCGCTTTCCCGCGCGGCTGTGATCGCCGTGCCGGTCCTCGTGGCGGTCCTGCTGGCGGCCCGGGGGAGACCGGCCGAGTGGCGGCTGCTGCGCCCCGGCCCCGGCGGCTGGGGGGTGCAGGGCCTGGTGGTACTCGCCGGGTTGCCACTCGGTGGGCTGGTCGCGTTGGCCGCACCGGACGCGGTCCCGGCCGCGACCGGGCTCGCGCTTCCAGCGGCGGCGGTGCTCGCCGCCGCTGCGGTGATCCCGGAGGAACTGCTGTACCGCGGGCTGCTGGTGCCGGCGTCGGTGTCGGTGCTGGGCCGGGCCGGTGTGGCCGTGGCGACGGCGGGATACGCCGCCGGCTTCGCCGGTTGGGCCAGCATTCCGGTGCTCGGCGTCGCCGTCGCGACCGGGCTCGTGCTGGGCTGGCTGCGCGATCGCACCGGGTCGACGGTCGGCGTCGTCGGCGCCCGCATGGTGGCCGCCGTGCTGGCCCTTCTCGGCGCCGCCACGCTCCACAGCTGAGTCAACTCCATTACGTACCGCATAAACTTAGATGAACAGCCAGTTAACCCCGTCCCAATCGGGACTGTCACGAACATCTTTGCTTCGGTACAAGTATCTAGTGAACCCGCGACGGTCGTCCGGCGCTCTGTTCGTCGATCCCGAGCTGCGGCAGCTCGGCCACGACGTGCGCCACGAGCTGGCCACGGTGATGCTGCTCGCCTCGCTGCTGGCCGACGCGCCGGACGTGGGCGAGCAGAGCCGCCACCGGGCGCGCCAGCTCGGCGCCGAGGCACGCTGGCTGCGGCGGCTCGTGGAGGAGCTCGAGCAGTGTCGCGCGGAGCGGGCGGGTTTCGGCCCTGTCGGACCGCGCGCCCGGCGCGAGGTGGAACCGATCCGGCTCGACGTTTCCGCCATCGAGGCCGTCGAAGCGCTCCGGCTCGCGGGCGGCACCATGATCCGGCTGCACACGCGGGAGGCCTGGGCCCGCATCGACCGGCTGGCGTTCTGGCGCACCGTCCGCAACCTCGTCGACAACGCGGTGCGCGCGGCCGGGCCGAGCGGCCGGGTCGACGTGAAAGTCCACACGGTCAGCGGCTGGGCCGTGGCGGAGGTCCGCGACGACGGTCCCGGCTTCGGCGCCGCACCGCCGGGCCTGGCCTCGCTGGGCCTCGACATCGCGGGCGAGCTGCTCGCATCGTGTGGCGGCGAGCTGCATGTCGACCGCCGCCGGCGCAGCGGCTGCCGCATCCGCATGAGACTGCCGTCGGCGGCTCCGTCGACCCGACCAGTTCCGGACGGTCCGGTTGCGCATCCTGATCTGTGACTACCATGTCATCGTCGCCGAGGCGCTGGCCAGCGTGCTCACCGGCCGCGGCGACGACGTCATCGCCACGACACACGACATCGACACCGCGGCAGACGTCCTGCGCACGGCAGATGTCGACGTGTGCCTGTTGAGCTTGGTCTTCCGCGGCGAGCGCCACCTGCACCGCATCGTCGACGTGCGTCGCGCAGCCCCGCGAACCCGCCTGCTGCTGCTGGTCTCCCGGGTTGATGCCGCCGTCCTGGCAGCGGCGCGTGACGCCGGAGCCGCGGCGATCGCCGACCAACGGCAGTCGATGCGGCGGACCATCGAGCTGATCGACCGGCTGGGCCGGGGCGCCGCTTCGGCCGGCGGCGTGCTGGTCGCCGCCGAGCCAACCGGCGGTTCGGCGCGGACGGACGTCCGCCGCCTCGCGACGTTCCTCACGGTGCGCGAGCGGGAGGCCCTCGGCGTGCTGGTCATCGGCGGCGACACCCGCACCGTCGCCCGGTCGCTCGGGATCGCACCCGCCACCGCCCGGTGCCACATCCAGAGCCTGCTGACCAAGATGGGCGCGCACACGCGGCTGGAGGCCGCGACCACCGCCGTCCGGGCCGGCATCGTCTCGCCGGACACCGGCGATTGGCTCTTGCCGACGATCTAGCGGGTAACGATCAGTAGTTGTCGCGTGACATCTACGTGGCATCGGGCGCTGTCATGGATGAACCCCCCGTCCACCTAGGACCCGGAGCCGAAGCTCCGCGCTGAGGCTTCCCGACCCCCCAGGAGCCACCATGCGCAAAACCCGCATCATCGCTGCCGTCGTCGGCCTGGTGGCCGGCCTGTTCCTCGTCGCACCACCGGCCGCCGCGCAGGATCCCTACCCGACCTGCGACCTGCCCGAGTCCGACGCGGACGCGATCTACGTGCTGAACGCGATTTATCCCAACCGGTACGTTTGGGACGACGCCACCATCACGGTCGCCGTCCAGGCCGCGCCGAACGTCGACCAGGCGTACGCGGACGCGGCCCAGGACGCGATCGCGGCGTGGTCCGCTGTCATAGCGGACTGCTTCGACGGGCTGATCACCCTGACAGATGTCACCGACGAGGACACGACAGCACAGTCCGCCGACATCGTGCTCCACTACGTACCCAACGCAGGCGGCTCGGTCTTCGCGGGCTACGCGGTCTGCGGCGCCAACGGATGCCCGAACATCCTGGTGCGGTCGGACTTCTCGCCCGGCATCGGGATCGAGGAGTACAGCGCGCAGTACTTCTTCTACGTGACGCTGCACGAGCTCGGCCACGCGCTCGGCCTGGGGCACGCCACCAATCTCACCGAGAGCACCGACCTGATGGGCTACGGGTGGATCGGCGACCAGCCGGACCCGCTGTTCTCACAGTGCGACCTCGACGCGTTCGCGTACATCTGGTCCTGGGCGCTGGACGGCAGCGGCTCGTCCGACCCTGGCCCGAGCGACCTCGCCCTCACGTTCGACTGCTAGGAGTGTGCGACATGGATGTCAGTCGTCGAACGCGAGCCATGGGCGTCGTGTTCCTTCTTCTTACTGG
>Ga0193743_1002356_pt1 | contig 13456 bp, 11 predicted proteins | sample L2c2metaG_FD_143038 | JGI IMG/M metagenome (GOLD analysis project Ga0193743, IMG submission 143038) | Soil microbial communities from a riparian zone of the East river system, Colorado, United States - L2c2 | ecosystem: Environmental > Terrestrial > Soil > Riparian zone | place: USA: East River... | reverse complement strand
GCGGTGGGCCGCCGGCACGCTGCGCGAGGTGACGTTCGCCGACTGCCGCGCCAACCTGGCGGCCTTCCGCTTCACGTCCTTCGCACACGTGCGCTTCGTCGACTGCAACCTGTCCGGCGCCGACTTCACCAACGCCGACCTGCGCCGCGCCGAGTTCGTGAGCTGCGACCTGACCGGCGCCCAACTCTCCAACGCCAACTGCGCCGGCACCCGCTTCACCGGCTGCGACCTGGCCGGCCTCGGCGGCGTCACCAGCCTGGCGGGCGCGACGATCGCCGCACCGGACCTGGCCGCCCTGTCGCATACCTTCGCCCAGGCGTTGGGCATCACCATCGAAACCCGCTGATCAGCTCTCACTGACGACGGCGACGAACGCGCCGGGCTTGAGCAGCCGCCCGATCGCGGCGATCCGGTCATCGGTCATCCGCGCCCCGATAGCAGTGCCGGGAATCGAATGGGTGACGTGCACCGCACCCGGGTAGTGGTGCAACTCGGTCGGCACCCCGGCGCGGATGAGCGTCAGCGCGTAGTCGAGGCCCTCGTCGCGGGTCGGATCGACCTCATAGGACGTCACGTAGGCCGGCGGCAGACCGGTCAGGGCGTCGACCGACGCGCGGGCCGGCGCCGCGTAGATGGGCACGTAGGCCGCGCCCGGCTCGGCGGTGCCGCGCAGGTAGTAGCGCCAACTGTAGAGCGAGTTGCGCGGCTGCAACACCGGCACGTCGGTCAGCGTCCGGATGGACCGGCTGGTCAGCCGGTCGTCGATGGTGGGCGCGTCGAGGAACTGGGCGATCAGCCGCGGCCCGCCACGGTCGCGGGTGACCAGCGCCAGCGCGGCGGCCAGCCCGCCGCCCGCGCTTTCACCCAGCACGGCGACCCGAGCGGGGTCGACGTCGGGAGCAGCGGAAACCCAGAGCAGCGCCGCGTACGCGTCGTCGAGCGCCGCCGGGTATGGACGCTCGGGCGCCAGCCGGTAGGCGACGGTGAGCACGGTGACGTCGACCCGGTCGGCGATCTGCCGCGCCCGGGCGTCGATCCCGTCGATGGAACCCAGCGCGTAGCCGCCGCCGAAGAGGTAGATCAGGGCGGGCAGCGGCCCGCCGACCCCCGCGGGTCGATAGAGCCGCCCGGCCACGCCGTCGTCGCGCTGGTATCCCGGTAGCACCACGTCGGTCACGGTGATCGCTCGCTGCGACTCGTACCCCCGCAGCCCCTCCCGTGCCGCGGCGCTGTTCTTCCGGGCCGTGGCCAGGTCGGCGAGATCGATCCGCTGGAAGCCGCCGGCGAACATCGCCGCGAGCTCCGGGTCGAGGTAATACTCCATAGCCAGCCCGGTGCCCGCAATGGCGGTGGTTATGCGCGGATCAGGGCAGGCCGGTCAGCGGCACGCTGAACAGGACCCGGCCGCCCGGGCCGGTCGGCTCGTCCCTGGACCACTCGGTGGTGGACCAGACCTCACCCGTCGCCCGCACCTGAGTCCGGGCGCCCACATTGGACAAATAGCCGGTGTTTCCTCAGTGCCCGGGGTCGGCGCCCTCACCGACGGTGGTCCGCAGGTTGCCGAGCACGTGGTTGATGACGTGGATGCGGCCATTGGCGATCCGGTAGTCGGCGCACACGGTCCGCGCCTCGGTGCCGATCCGGGCCATCGAGTCGGCGGCCGTGACCTGCACGGTGCGGCCGTCGAGGGTGGTGACGGAGCCGGCGTCGAGCAGGTCGCGCAGGCTCAGCGACCGGTCGACGACGTGCGCGCGCAGCAGCGTACGCAGCGTGTCCTTGTCTTTGATCATCATTTGGTCGAGGTTCTCGCCGGAGAACTTCGCCGCGAACGCGTCGTCGCTCGGCGCGAGCACGGTGATCCCGGGCTTGCCCTTGAGCTCCGGCAGCAGGTCGGAGGCCCGCATCGCGCCCTCGAACGTGGTCAGCACCGTGATCCACGACAGCGCGCTGTCGACCGGTTCGGTGGCCAGCGCGGTCGGGTTGCCGGGCTCGGTGCCGCTGGGCAGCGCGTCGCAGAGCGGCCCCTGCACGCTGGCTTCCGCGTTCCCCTCGGCCGAGCCGGTGCAGCCGGCGGTCACCAACAGCGCGGCCCCAGCGGTCAGCGCGAGCGCCGCGCGACGGGGCGAGACAGTCCACATAAGATCTCCAAACGACCTGGGCGTCGCACCGGCGGGCCGGGGGTCCCGGTCCGACCCGCCGGTGCGAACGTTTTCTATGTCAGTGCGACGTCACAGTGTCGCGCACTGACCCGTCTTCGGTCCGTTGACCGAGTTGCGGACCTCGAGGTTGGTCGGGGCCGGGCTGTTGCCCGAGCAGCTCAGCGGGCCGCTGACGCTGTTGCCGGCCACGTAAGGCGCGGCACCACCGGTGTTGTTGGCCAGGTTGACCGGGCCCGACACCTTCGTGCCGATGACCGTCACCGGGCCGTTGGTGTTGGCGACCTGGAGCGGACCGCGCACCGTGCTGTCACCGAGGAAGACCCCGGCGGAGTTGGCGGCGTTGACCGGACCACTGATGGTCGTGTTGGTCGCGACCAGGGTCGCGCCGGGCCGGACGTTGACCGGACCGTTGACCGTGGCACCCGCCAGGCAGGCGAAGCCGGAGATGGTCAGCGGGCCGTTGTGCTTGCCGGTGAAGGTCGGGTAGACGCGCTCGCCGTCGACCCACTCCTCCTCGGCCTGCGCGTCCAGCAGCAGCGGGATCAGGCCCCGCTCCGGCTGGGCCAGCGGCACGATGTAGCCGTCGGCGACCTTGACGACCTTCCAGCCGTGCGCCGCGATCCGCTCGGCGACCGTGGCACCCACATCGCCGGGGCCGTCGGTACGCGCACCGTTGTATTGCGCCTCAGTGAGCTTGTAGGCACACGGTGCGTTGTCCAGGATCATGTCCGGAGTCGGCAGGTCCTCACGCGGACCGGCCTCACCCGGGTGCGGTGCCGGGTGCAGCGGGACGACCCGCGAGCCGCGGAACACGAGCCGGCCGGTGTTGCCGACCTGGAACTCGATCGCCTCGCCGCGCGCCTTCTTGATGTCGCCAAGCTGCGCGTGGTGGTAGTCCATGAACTGGTTGAACGTCCAGAGCGCGGAGAACGTCTTGCGCCGGCGGTTGTTCGCCGTGTTCCCCTCGTCGGGCCGGGTCGCGCCGCCGGAGCTGCGCAGCTCGAGCAGCGAGTTGACGGTGTTCTTCAGGCCCAGGGTGTTGCGCAGGATGGTTTCCTCGGACAGGCCCACCCCGCTGCCGTTCGCGCAGCCATAGGGGCAGGCCCACCAGCCGTCCTGGGCACCTTCGACGTACATGTGGTTCTCGATCATGTCGAGCGACTCGTCGAAGATCTGCTGCGGCACGTTCTGGTGTCGCGGCGGAAGCATCGGCAGGTCGCCGGCCTGGGAGTTGCCATACTCGTGACCGTCGTAACCGGCCACCGGGCGGTAGTCGCGCAGCATGCGCACGTAGGCCGCGGTCTCCGGCTGGCGGATCAGCGAGTAGTCCCGGTTGAGGTCCTGCCCGGTCGAGTTGCCCCGGGTGTTGGCGGCCCGGCCGTCACCGTTGATCGTCGGGACGATCAGCACGGTCGTGCCCTTGAGCAGGTCGAGCGTGCGGGCGTCGTTGCTGAACGCGAGCTGGCGAGCCATGATCAGGCACCCCTCGCGGTCACCGGGCTCGTTGCCGTGCACGTTGCAGTTGACGGCCAGCGGCGAGGTTGCCGCAACCGCGGCGGCGGTCGCCGGCGGGGTCGGGTAGCCGATGACGAACATGTTGATCGGGCGACCCAGCACGGTGCGGCCGATCTCGACCACCCGCACCCGGTCGCTGCCCTCGTCGACAGCCGCGGTGTACGCGTACTCGTTGACGTCGGTGGTGAACTGCGCCGCGTGGGTGGTCTCCCACTGGGTACGCAGGTTCTGGCCGGCGGTGTTCAGGTCACCCCAGGGCTCGCGGGTGGCACCGAAGACCGGGGTCGAGTAGGGCTGCTCGGCGGTGCCGATACGGGCCCGTACCCGCCATTCGAACCGGTCACCGGGGTTGAATCCGGAGTCGGCGAAGGTCGGCTTCTCGTTGTTGATCTGACGGTTCGGCCGCCACACACCGACGATCGTCGGGTTGCCGGACGGCGCGTTCGCGGCGTCCACCGCGGTGCGCTCGATCTGGTAGTCGGTGGCACCCTCGACCGGCGTCCAGGCGACGGTGGCGAACCCGTCGGCCTGGTTGACGGAGAGGTTGGAGACCTGGTTGGGCTCCGCCGCGAACGCCGAGGTGGACGACACGAAAGGCGCGAAGCTGGCAGCGAGCAAGGCGGAGAGGGCGATGACGGTCGACCGCCGTCGTTTCATGAAACCTCCAGGTGGGGGGACCGTGGGGGGGCCCGCTAGATCAAGCCATCGGTGTCGGTCAGCCTGACCGTCCTCATGGGGCGATCGCAACGATCTTGAGAAACTCTTGAGCCTTCGTTTGCGGATCATCAGAATGATTCGTTCGATACCTGCCGAAACTCAGGTGAGCGCGTACGCCGTCAGGTGTTGACTTGGGGTCGTGGATCGTCAACGGCTCAGCAGCATCGCGCACTCGCGGCATCCGATCGCGGCGCCCGTCTCCGGTGTCAACGTCAACCGGCTGTTGCGCCGGGCGGGCCGGGAACCCACCGCCCGCATCCTCGACCTCGGCTGCGGCGACGCGGCCTGGGCGATGCAGGCGCTCGCCCACTACCCGGACGGCCACGCCGACGGGGTCGACCTCAACCCCTACGTGCTCGAGCGCGCCGCCGTGGCCGCCGAGGGGCGCGGCCTCGCCGACCGGCTCACCCTGCACGAGCGCGATGCCCGGACCTATGTGCCCGATGGCGACTACGACCTCGTGTTGTGTGTCGGGGCGACACACGTCTTCGACGGGTTCGCGGGGACGCTGCGGCAGGCCGGCCGGCACGTCAACGCCGACGGCATCCTGCTGGTCGGCGAGGGGTTCTGGCAGGTCCCGCCGACCGAAGCGGCGCTGGCCGCGCTCGACCTGAAGCCGGCTGACTACACCGACCTCGCCGGCCTGGTCGACGCGGCCGAGCGAGAAGGATGGACGCCGGTCTACGCGCACGTCAGCGACAGCGAAGAGTGGAACGACTACGAGTGGTCCTGGGTCGGGTCGTTGACCGGGTGGGGTTTGGACAATCCCGGTCACCCCGACGCCGCCGAGGCGCTCGCCGGCGCCCGTTCCCACCGGGACCAGTGGCTGCGCGGCTACCGCGACGTGCTCGGGTTCGCCACACTCGTGCTGCGCAGGGCCACCAACAGCGCCGGGTGATCGGTCGTGCCGGCCATGTCGATCACCCGCGTCCGGTGCGGGCCGCCGGCGCCGAAGACGGCCACATGCTGCAGGCCGCCGTCCGAGTCGGCCGTTTCGCCGGGCGGCCGGCAGGTCGACAGGTTGGCCAGGTTGAAGTCGCCGCCGACCACGACCGGCCCCGGGAACGCCGCGACCACGGTCGTGAAGAAATACCGGCACTGGGCCAGGGCGATAAGCGGGTTCGTGCTGACCAAGTGGGTGGTGCAGGCGACGAAGCCGCGCGCGGCCGGTGCGCAGAGCCAGGCCCGACCCTCCGGACCACCCGGATCCTGGATCGGGTAGGTATCGCCGCGCCCGACCCGGTCGACCGGTCGGCGCACCAACAAGCCGATGCCGTAGGGCGAGCCGTCGCGGCACTGGATCGGTCGGCCGACGCGGCGGTCGATCGCGGGCTGGAAGGAGACCGCCGCACGCAGCGACCGGCCCAACGCGTCGGCGTCTTCGCGGCAGATCTCGTTGAGCGTGACCACGTCCGGTCTCCACGCGCGGATGACCGCCGCCGCCTCGGCGACCGATCGGCCGGTGTAGCAGCCGGCCCAGCCGCTGTTGCACAGGTTCATCTGCAACACGCTGAACGCTGCCCGGCCCGGGCTGACGCCGAGCATGACAGCGACGAGCCCGAGCGCCGCCAGCGTGCGGCCGATGCGACGAAGAGCCATGGTCGCCTCCGTGGTTCTCTCCGGGCGGCGAACCGGTGCGTCGCGCCTGACCTCCATTCGTGGCTGCGAGCCGCCCGGATGGGGTCGCGCGCGCATTCAACAGTTGCGCATTCAAACATCCAATCTTACCTATTGACGCGTGTCACTGCCAGGGTCACACTGACGCCTAAATGCCGCCGTTGACCCAAGGCGACGGGCTCAATGGTCGGATCTCTGCTTATCCCTCTTCTTCGGCGCGCATGGAGGAACCATGCCCACAGTCCGCGTACCAAAGTCGTTTCTTGCCCTGGTTGTCGTAACCGCGGCGGTGTTGGTGGTGATGCCGGACGCCCACGCCGCGGTGGGTTTCGAGGTGGAGAGCCTCGACGGGAGCGGCAACAACGTTTCCCGGCCGGCGCAGGGGCAGGTGGGCGGCAGCTACTCGCGGGTGGCCGCGGCCCGCTACGTTGACGGGCGCGGCCAGCCGGTGACGGGGCCGAACAGCCGTTATGTGAGCAACCGCGTCTTCAACGACGCGCACCAGAACCTCTTCTCCGAGCACCGGGTGACCCAATGGGGCTGGACCTGGGGCCAGTTCCTCGACCACACCTTCGGCCTGGCCGCCGGCGGCACCGAGTCGGCGCCGATCCCGTTCAACGCCGACGATCCGCTGGAGTCCTTTATCGACACGGCCGGCGGAATCCCGTTCACCCGCGACCGGGCGGCCACCGGCACCGGGGTCAGCAACCCGCGCCAGGCGGTCAACACGGTCAGCTCCTATATTGACGCTTGGGCCGTCTACGGCGGCACGCCGCAGCGGCTCGAATGGCTGCGTGACGGGTCCGTCGACAACAACCTGGCCAACAACGCGGCAACGCTGATGATGCCGGGCAACTACTTGCCACGCCGCGACGCGCGCGGCAACGCGGCCACCGCTCCGGCCATGGACGTCGACGGGCGGCTGACCGGCAACTCCGCCGCCGCCGTCACCGCCGGCGACGTGCGGGCCAACGAGAACGTCGCGTTGACCGCCACCCACACGCTCTTCGCTCGCGAGCACAACCGGATCGCGCGGTCGCTGCCCACGTCGCTGAGCGCCGAGGACCGGTTCCAGATCGCCCGGCGGATCGTGGTCGCCGAGCAGCAATACATCACCTACAACGAGTTCCTCCCGGTGATGGGCGTCAACCTGCCCGCGTACACCGGCTACAGGTCGTCGACCGACACGACGCTGTCCAACGAGTTCGCCACCGTCGGATACCGCGCACACAGCCAGATCCACGGCGAGTTCACGGCCGAGACGCAGGCGGCGCGCTACACGGCGGCGCAGCTCGACGCGTTCCGCGCGCAGGGGCTCGAGGTCGAGGTCGACGGCGCCGACGTGGCCATCACCATCCCGCTCAACGTCGGCTTCTTCAACCCGAGCCTGCTCCCCGCGCTCGGCCTCGGGCCACTGATGACCAGCCTGTCGGAATCGCAATACCGCAACGACGAGATGATTGACAACCAGCTCCGCAGCGTGCTCTTCCAGATCCCGGTGCCCGGCAATCCGACCTGTTTGGACGGTCCGACGCTGCCGGCCTGCTTCCGCGGCGTGGTCGACCTGGGCGCGATCGACATCGAACGCGCACGCGACCACGGGATGCCGAGCTACAACCAAATGCGGCAGGCGTACGGGTTGTCACCGAAGACCTCGTTCCGGGCGATCACCGGCGAGTCGACCGACACGTTCCCGTCCGGCACCGGCGGGGACAACCCCAACAGCCTCGACTTCCTGAGCACCGCCGACATCAACGGCGACCCGACCGTGGTCGGCGAGGCCGACGGCTCGACGTCCGGTGTCCGCCGGTCGACGGCCGCCGCCCGGTTGCGCGCCATCTACGGCAACGTCGACAACGTCGACGCGTTCGTCGGCATGATCGCCGAGCCGCACGTGGCCGGAAGCGAGTTCGGTGAGCTGCAACGCGCCATCTGGACCCGCCAGTTCCAGGCCCTACGCGACGGCGACCGGTTCTTCTACGGCAACGACATGGGGCTGTCCTGGATCCGCGGCCAGTTCGGCGTCGACTTCCACACCACGCTGGCGCAGGTGATCGCGCGCAACACCGACACGCCAGCGGCCGACATCAACCCGAACGTCTTCCTGGTGCCCGACGACGACCTGCCCGCGGCGACCTGCCGGGTCACCTACAAGGTCAGCACCACGTGGACCGGCAACTTCCAGGTGGAGCTGGGCATCACCAACCTCACCACCGCGCCGGTCAACGGCTGGACGGTCCAGTGGCAGTTCGCCAACGGCCAGAACGTCACCCAGGGTTGGAACGGCACGTTCAGCCAGAACGGCCCCAACGCGACCATTCGAAATGCCAGTTGGAACACGACCCTGGCGCCTGGCGCGACGCTGGCGGGGGTGGGTTTCAACGCCAGCTTCGACAACGTGGTCAACGGGATCCCACCCAACATCAGCCTCAACGGCAAACGCTGCGCGGTCAGCTGACGCGCTGTTCGGGGTGCGCCCGGGTCGCGATGGCCCGAGCGCACCCCATCGCTTCGGTGTGCGTCGTGTCCACCTCGAGGTCGTAGACCACGCCCCGCCGAGAAACACCTCAAAGACACCGGGCGATCACTTCGGTAAGCACCAGCCCCGATCGCAGCGCGGGCCACAGCCGACAATCCGGATTCGGTCGATCGGCGCCAAGGTTAGATTCGTCAACGACGGGAACCCAAACGCGTACGCCGCGGGGATTTCCGCCTCGGGGGTTCCTGGCGGCCGGGCCGCTCATGGCCGAAGCCCACCCAGACAAGGATCGCCGAATGTCCAACCACTTCAGCGCTGACAACCTCAAGTTCCCCGGCGACGACAGGCGCCTGGACCTGACCGACGTATACGCGTTCACGTCCTCCAACAGCCCGGACAAGACCGTGCTCATCATGGACGCGAACCCGACCAGCGCCCCGCCGCCGATCCCCGAGCAACACCAGGGCCCGGAGTTCTACCCCGGCGCCGTTTATCGGATCAATGTGGACATTGACGGCGACACCCAGGGCGACGTCGCGTTCACCTTCGTCTTCTCGGACTACAAGAACGGCAGGCAGACCGGCAAAGCCTGGTACGCCACCGGCGCCGACGCCCGCCAGCCCGAGCCCGCCGGCGAAGTGCTGGCCGACTCGATCCCGGTCACCTTCGACGGCGCGGTCAGGCCGGTCGAGGCGGAGCAGATCCGCCTATTCATGGGCCTACGCAGCGACCCGTTCTTCGCCGACGTCGAGGGCGCCCTGCACGGACTCGAATGGACCGGCCACGACGACTTCGCGGGCAACAACGTCGACTGCATCGCCCTGGAGGTCCCCAGCGACATGCTCGGCCCAGACCCAACAATCGGAGTCTGGGCAACGATCAGCCGCCGCAACAACGACACGCTGGAGCAGATGGACCGCGGCGGCAACCCGACGATCAACCCGTTCATCAATCCCGACGGGCAGAAGAACCTCTACAACGCCCGGCAGCCGTCCGACGACGTAGCCAACTACCTGGGCCCGTGGTCCAAGGTCCTGGAAGACGGCGGCTATTCGGCCGAAGACGCCAAGGCGGCTGCGATGCAGGACCTGCCCGACATCCTGCGCTACGACCGCACCAAGCCCGCCGCCTATCCCAACGGCCGCGCGCTAACCGACGACGTCTTCAGCCAACGCTTCGCCTGGCTGACAAACGGCCGGATCGGCCCGACGGGCCTGAGCCCGCACGACGACATGATGGCGCAATTCCCGTACCTGGGCCCGCCCAATCCCTAGCCGAACGCAGCGAACGAGGCCATGACGACCTGCGCCGGGTGCTTGGTCACCGACGGGAAGTCCAGGCCAACTTCCGGCCCGAGCAGTGAAACTGACCCGAGATAAACTGGACCGATGAGTCCAAAAACCGGAGCACCGGGCATGGAGCGGACGCTGACCCGTAAAGGGGTCGCGACCCGGCAGCGGATCGTCGAGGGCGCCGCCGCGGAGATCAGAGAGCAAGGCATCGCCGCCACCACGCTCGACGACGTGCGCGCCCGCACCGGCACCAGTAAGAGCCAGCTCTTCCACTACTTCCCGGACGGCAAAGACGAACTGCTGCTGGCGGTCGCCCACTACGAGGCCGACCGGGTACTCACCGATCAGCGACCCCAACTCGGCGCCCTCACCTCCTGGCCCGCCTGGCAGGCCTGGCGCGACCGCGTCGTCGCCCGCTATCTCGCCCAGGGCCGGGACTGCCCGCTCAGCGGCCTCACCGCCCAGCTAGGCCGCAGCTCGCCCGGCGCCCAGGCCGTGGTCGCCGAGCTCATCGCCCAATGGCAGGGAGAAATCGCGGCCGGGATCAGGCACATGCAGGGCATCGGCGAGATCGACCCCAACCTCGACGCCGACCGGTCCGCCGCCGCCTTGCTCGCCGGCATTCAGGGCGGGGTGATGGTGATGCTCGCCACCGGCCGCGTCGGGCACCTCGAGGCCGCGCTCGACATCGGTATCGCGGCCCTCAAGCGCTGACTTCTGGACTTGCGGGTCCATTTTCGGCGACGCAGGGTTGGCGCCATGAACAACAACTACTACCTGTTGGGGCGCTCCGGACTGCGGGTGAGCCGGCTGGCGCTCGGCACAATGAACTTCGGCGTAGGGGGCTTCCACGCGGCCTACGGCAAGACCGAGGCGGACGCCGAGCCGATCTTCCGGCGCTACCTGGAGGCGGGCGGCAACCTGATCGACACCGCCGACTTCTACACCGCCGGTGAGAGCGAGACCATCCTCGGCAAGCTGATCGCCGCCGGCGGCCTACGCGATCGCCTGGTGTTGACAAGTAAGTTCACCAACACGGTCGATCCGGCGGATCCGAACGCCGGCGGCAACGGGCGCAAGCACATGATCCGTGCGGTGGATGCGTCGCTGCGCCGGCTCGGCACCGACTACCTCGACCTCTACCTGCTGCACACGTGGGACCGGATCACCCCGGTCGAGGAGGTCGTGCGGACCTTCGACGACCTGGTGCGCGCCGGCAAGATCCGCTACGCGGGGCTGTCCGACGTGCCTGCCTGGTACGCCGCCCGCGCGCAGACCTTCGCCGAAGCGCACGCGCTCACCCCGATGATCACTGTGCAGCTCCCGTACTCGCTGGTGGCTCGCGATATTGAGGCCGAGTACGTGTCGATGGCGCAGTCCCTCGGCCTGGGCCTGACCGCCTGGAGCCCGATCGGCGGTGGCCTGCTCACCGGCAAGTACCGCCCGAGCGGCGACGGTGTGGCCGGCGACGGCCGCCTGGCCCTCGACGGGCAGCGTCCCGTCGGCGAGCGCGAGTGGCGAGTGGTCAAGGAGGTCGACCACGTGGCCGGCGAGCTCGGCCGGAGCATGGCCCAGGTCGCGATCAACTGGGTGGCCACCCAGCCGGCGGTCGGCTCGGTGATCGTCGGCGCGAGCCGGCCCGCGCAGCTCGACAGCAACCTCGCCGCGCTCGACTTCGAGATTCCGGCGGAGCTGCGCGCCCGGCTCGACGAAGCCAGCAAGCCGCAGTGGGGCGCGCCCTACTCGATGTTCACGCCCGAATACCAGTCGTGGATCGTGAACCCGGGGCTGGGCATCGGCGACAAGCCCAACGGCTACGCACCTCCAGTGTGGAACGCGGCATAGCATCGGTGCGTGGCCGGGGAACCGGCCACCCACCGATGCGTCCAACTAGGACGTGCAGGTGTTCAGCATCGTCTGCAGCGCCGACTTCTCCGACGACTGCAGGCGCAGGCCCCAGAACGACTTGCTGGCGATCCACATCTTGGCGTACGTGCAGCGGTAGGCGGTCCGCGACGGCTGCCACGTCGACGGGTCCTGGTCGCCCTTGGACTGGTTGACGTTGTCGGTCACCGCGATCAGCTGCGGGTGGGACAGGTCGTTGGCGAACGACTGCCGGCGGCTGGTCGTCCAACTGCTGGCGCCGGACCGCCAGGCCTCCGACAGCGGCACGATGTGGTCGATGTCGACATCGGCCGCGTTGCTCCAGGTCGCGCCGTCGTACGGGCTATACCAGCTGCCCGAGGTCGCCGCGCAGGAACTGTTGACGACGACGTTGCTGCCGTCGCGGCGGAGCACCGTCTCGCGGGTGTTGCAGGCGCCGGAGATCGTGATCCAGTGCGGGAACAGGTCGCGGGAGTAGCCGCTCGACGAGCCTTCCGTGGCCACGGTGAGCCCGTTGAGCTGGGACTGTGCGCTGGCCTTCGACGGGATGCCGGGTGGGGTCGCGTCGGCGGGCACGGCCGTCAGGGTTGCGACGGCGACCGCGGCCAGGGTCGCCACGGTCAGGGTAATCCTGCGGCGGCCGAGGGGTCGGAACATGGATGCCTCCAAACGGGGGTACGGAGACATCGATAATCATCGACAAGAGTGGCTATGCGATAGAGGTGAGATGACGCTTTGGCGTCCGGCGTGGGAGCAGAATCAGCCCCCTGGCGTACGCGATCGGATTCGGCTGCCGCACCGGGAGCGCCGTGGCCGAACTCGGTGGGCCGCGGGTCAGCCGCGACGCAAGGAGCACAAGCCGGCCGTGGGCGTTTAGGACTTGGGGACGGCGCGCTCGCCCTCGCCCGGCTTCCAGATGGTGATGACGAGCTGGCCGTCGTCGATGGTGACCGACGACGCGCTGTCCAGCTCGGCCACGTAGAACGGATCGAACTCCTGGCCGCGCAGGTCGAACCCGGTCTGCGCGAACAGGTCGTCGGCGAACCGCTGGTGCACCGCTCGGTCAGGGTCGTTGAACACCGCGCCGAACAGCTTCACGTCGCCCTCGCCGACCTGCGGGTCCACCGTGGCCGTGTGCAGGCAGAACCGCGGATCGCGGCCGAGGTCGCGGAACTTCGTGGTGTGCGGCATCCCGACCAGCACCAGTCGACCCTCGAAGACCCGCGGCTCGATCGGGCTGATCCGCGGCGAACCGTCGGCCCGCACGGTGCCGAGCAGGCACAGGTTTCCGGTGGCGGCGTGCCGCCGCTGAAAGATCTCCGCGATCCGCGGCGCTTCGTCGACGAACTCCTGCCAGGTGGCCATGGACCAGCATCCTACGGTGGCCGGCCCACGTGGAACCGGCCACCTGGGGACCGTTAGTCGACCGTGGGTGGCGCCGTCCGGGCCGCTTCCTTCAGCGCGGCCGCCGCACCGGCGTAGGGGTTGTAGGTGTAGGCGCGGGACACGCCGCCGGGGATCGTGAAGTATTCGGCCGACAGTTTGGCCGGGTCGCTGGCGATCTCGCCGCGGCCAGGCAGGTCGTTGCCGTCGTCCCAGCCCCACGGCGCGTTGGCCGAGTTGGCGGAGCAACCGAAGGTGCCGGAGCCGCACCCACCGGAAGTGTCGCCGGCGAACGTGCCCAGGCTGGCGAACAGGCTGGCGTTGGCGCGCTGCGCCCACAGGCCGCCGTTGGCGAAGATGTCGACCAGCTTGTATTGGACGTCACGGTCGTCGCCGCTGCTCGGCGACTC
>Ga0193743_1002355_pt1 | contig 13464 bp, 15 predicted proteins | sample L2c2metaG_FD_143038 | JGI IMG/M metagenome (GOLD analysis project Ga0193743, IMG submission 143038) | Soil microbial communities from a riparian zone of the East river system, Colorado, United States - L2c2 | ecosystem: Environmental > Terrestrial > Soil > Riparian zone | place: USA: East River... | reverse complement strand
TCTCGGTGGCCAACTTCCTGCGCACCGCGAAGACCGCCATCGACGGCGAGGCGCCCAAGCTGCGCACCTGGGCGGGCGAGCTGCGGGGCGCGATGGAGCGGCTGCAGATGGACCCGGCGTTCGCACAGCGCAACGTCAACGAGGGGTTCTCCGGCGGCGAGAAGAAGCGCCACGAGATCGTCCAGCTCGAGCTGCTCAAGCCGAAGATCGCCATCCTCGACGAGACCGACTCCGGCCTCGACATCGACGCGCTGCGGGTGGTCAGCGAGGGCGTCAACCGGATCGGCGCGACCGGGGAGACCGGCCTGCTGCTGATCACCCACTACACCCGGATCCTGCGCTACGTCACGCCCGACCACGTGCACGTCTTCGCCCGCGGCCGGATCGTCGAAGAGGGCGGCCCGGAGTTGGCGGAGAAGCTCGAGGCCGAGGGTTACGAGCGCTACCTGGCGGAAACCGGTCCGGCTTCGGCCTGACTCACGCACGAAGGGCTGCCCAGTCATGACGTCTCTCGCGATCCCGTCGACATTCGACGTCGCCGCGCTCCGCGCCGACTTCCCGATCCTCGGTCGAGAGGTCAACGGCCACCCGCTGGTCTATCTGGACAGCGCCAACACGTCGCAGAAACCCCGTCAGGTGCTCGACGTCATGCGCGCGCACCACGAGCGGCACAACGGCAACGTGTCCCGCTCGGTGCACACGCTGGGCACCGAGGCGACCCTCGCCTATGAGGGCGCACGGGAGAAGGCGGCCGCGTTCATCAACGCGCCCGCGGCGTCCGAGGTGGTGTTCGGCAAGAACTCCACCGAGGCGATCAACCTGCTGGCGTACGCCTTCTCCAACGCCTCGGCGACCCCGGGCAGCGACCGGCGCTTCCGGCTCGGCCCCGGCGACGAGGTGGTGATCTCCGAGATGGAGCACCACTCCAACATCGTCCCGTGGCAGTTGCTGTGTGAGCGCACCGGCGCGACCCTGCGCTGGTTCGGCGTCACCGACGAGGGCCGGCTCGACGAGTCGGGGCTGGAGGTGTTGGTCAACGAGCGCACCAAGCTGGTGTCGCTGGTGCACATGTCCAACATCCTCGGCACGATCAACGACCCGGCCCGGATCATCGCGCGGGCGCACCAGGTCGGCGCGCTGGTCATGCTCGACTGCTCGCAGTCGGTGCCGCACCTGCCGGTCGACGTGCGCGCGCTTGACGCCGACTTCATCGCCTTCACCGGCCACAAGATGCTCGGCCCGACCGGCATCGGGGTCCTCTGGGGTCGCGCCGAGTTGCTCGAGGCGATGCCCCCGGTGTTCGGCGGCGGCTCGATGATCGAGACTGTGACGATGGAGAAGTCGACGTTCGCGCCGGCGCCGGCCCGCTTCGAGGCCGGCACGCCGCCGATCGTCGAGGCCGTCGGGCTGGGTGCCGCGATCGACTACCTCGACGGGGTCGGCATGGCCGCGGTGCAGGCACACGAGCAGGAGATCACGGCGTACGCGCTGGAGGCGCTGGCCACCGTGCCGACCCTGCGGATCTTCGGCCCGACGACGCCGGAGGGGCGCGGCGGCACCATCTCGTTCGCGCTGGAGGGCATCCACCCGCACGACGTGGGCCAGGTGCTCGACGACGAGGGTGTCGAGGTGCGGGTCGGTCACCACTGCGCGCGGCCGGTCTGCGTGCGCTACGGGGTGCCGGCGACCACCCGTGCCTCGTTCTACGTCTACACGACGACCGAGGAGGTCGACGCTCTCGTGCGAGGGCTCGAGCGGGTCCGAAAGGTGTTCGGCTGATGCAGTTCGACCAGCTCTACCAGGACATCATCCTGGAGCACTACAAGCGGCCGCACGGCCGCGGGCTTCGCGAGCCCTTCGGCGGCGAGGCGCACCACGTCAACCCGACCTGCGGCGACGAGGTGACCATCCGGGTCGCGGTGGCCGGCGACCAGCTCGCCGATGTCTCGTACGAGGGGATGGGTTGCTCGATCAGCCAGGCCTCGGCGAGCGTGCTGCACGACCTGCTGGCCGACCTGCCCGTCGGCGAGGCGCTCAAGGTGCACGACGCGTTCGTCGAGCTGATGCAGGGCCGCGGCCAGGTCGAGCCGGACGAGGAATTGTTGGGCGACGGCGTGGCGTTCTCCGGAGTAGCGCGCTATCCGGCGCGTGTGAAGTGCGCCCTGCTGCCATGGATGGCGTTCAAGGACGCGGCCGTACGCGCCGGCGTCACGGTCGGACCCGAGGTGAAGGCATGAGTGAGGAAACTGTGAGCACGCCCGCTCCGTCGAAGGCGACGACCGATGAGGTCGAAGAGGCGATGAAGGATGTCGTCGACCCCGAACTCGGCATCAACGTGGTCGACCTCGGCCTGGTCTACGGCGTCCACGTCGACGAGGAGAACGTCGCGACCCTCGACATGACGCTGACGTCGGCGGCCTGCCCGCTGACCGACGTGATCGAAGACCAGACCCGGGCGGCGCTGACCACCGGCCCCGGCGGCGGCGTCGTCACCGACTTCCGGATCAACTGGGTCTGGCTCCCGCCATGGGGCCCGGACAAGATCACCGACGAGGGCCGCGACCAGCTCCGCTCGCTCGGCTTCAACGTCTAACTTCTCCTGGGGACGTAGGTCTCCAAACTGCGGATGAGCATGTCCAGGCCGAACGCGAAGCGTTCGTCGCTGTCGGCCTGCATCAGGTCGTCGACGTGCGCCGTCAACGTCGGGAAGCGGTCGGGCGGCAGCGTCCGGTAGTAGTCGTGGATCTCCTTCAGGCGGGCCTGGAAGCGCACGCTCGCGTCGGCTGAGTCGAGGCCGTGGCGCACGACGATCAGCGCTGCTGCCGCAGGGCTTCGGTGGCGAAAAGCCCGAAACTACGAAAATCCCCCGGACCAAGACCGCAACCAACCACGGCCAAGAGACCGGGTTGCGAAGCAGGGGTGCAGAGCAAGGAAAACCCGGGTGCGGGCGGGGGCGTCCTGCCCGATGATGTGCGGGTGATCGCACTGACCCGGACCCAGGTTTCTGTCGCGACGGCCTTTGCCGGCCGCCGACAGCAGCGTGGCTCCGTGCCGGCGTCGATCCCACGCGATCCGCGATGAGCGACGCGTTCCTGGCCGGCCTGGTCGCCGGTTATGGCGTCGCCGTGCCCGTCGGCGCCATCGCGATACTGATCATGGGGCTCGCCGCCCGCACCTCGTTCCGGGTCGGCGCGTCGGCCGCGCTCGGCGTCGCCACCGCCGACGGGCTCTATGCCGCGGTCGCGGTGCTCGGCGGTGCCGCGTTGGCCGGCGTCATCGAGCCGGTCGCCACGCCGCTGCGCTGGGTCGCCGTTGTCGTGCTGTTGGTGCTCGCCGGCCACACCGCGTGGTCCGCGGTGCGCCACCACCGCGATCCGGCCCGGGCCGCCCGCTCCGGAGCCGGCCTGGGTACGCCCGCCCGGGCCTACGCCGGGATCCTGGCGTTGACCCTGCTCAACCCGATGACGATCGTCTACTTCGCCGCTCTGGTGCTCGGCCGGCAGGCGAGCGACGAGCTGACCCCGGGCGGCGAGGTGCTGTTCGTGCTGGCCGCGTTCCTCGCCTCGGCGAGCTGGCAGCTGCTGATCGCGTCCGGCGGCTCGTTGGTCGGCCGGTTGCTGACCGGGCCGCGAGGGCGGCTCTACACCGCCCTCGCGTCCAGCCTGCTGATCATCGTGTTGGCGATCAACCTGGTGGCGAGCTGATCAGCGCTCCGGCGCGTCGAAGTGCATCGAATACATGTCGACCAGCATCGAACCGCCCTTGATCGACGAGGCCTGCTCCGCACCGCCGATGCCGGTGGGGAGCATGGTCGCGCCGCCCTGGGGACCGAGCGGGACGACGATCATCACCGGGCCGGGCTCGTAGGCCTGCGGCTCGCCCTCGCCGGTGATGTCGGCCTTGATGTTGGCCGCTACCAGCTCGGCCTGGCGGCCCGCGGCACCCGCGGTGTCCCGGTCGGCGGTGGAGATGTCGCCGAGCGCGTACACGCCGTCGCCGCCCTTGACCCGCAGTTGCTCGTCGACGTTGACGTAGCCGAGGTCGTCCACCGCGTCGGCGAGGGCGCCGCGCAGGTAGCCGGTCGCCGGCCGCACGCCGAACGCGCGGAACCAGATGTCGGCCTGCACGGTCTCGCCGCTCTCGGTGGTCACCTCGATCGGTGCCACCGTGGCCGGCGGCGCGGAAGGCAGCGCGTGCAACGGGCTGCCGAGCACCAGCCGTACGCCCATCTTGTCGAGCTGGCGGCGGAGTTCCTCGCGCAGCTCCTGGTCGAACGGGCCGTGCAGGATGTCCGGGTTGACGTCGACGACGGTCACGTCCTTCTCCGGGAAGTACGCCTTGATCTCGCCGGCGAGCTCGAGCCCGGCCGGGCCCGCGCCGATGATCAGCGCCCGCCCGGCGCCGAGCAGCGCGTCGTGCGCCGCCTGCAGCTGCGCCTTGGCCCGGCCCTGGTCGGACTCGGCGGCCTTGGCCGGGAACGGGTAGGACGAGCCGGTCGCCAGCACCAGGTAGTCGGGCGCCAGCTCGGTGCCGGACTCCAGGGTGACCGTGCGGCCGTCGACGGCGATCGCCCGGTCGCGCACATAGCGGCCGCGGTGCAGCAGCCGGTTGAGTGGCATGAAGATGCGGTCGATCCAGGCCGGCTCGACCAGCGCCCGCCAGGCGGCGACGTTGTGCTGGAACGCGTCTGACGGGTCGATGAGCGTGACGTCCGCGACGTCATCGAGCGCCTTGGCGGTGCGTAGACCGCCGTAGCCGCCGCCGAGCACGACGACGGAAGGGCGCTTGACCTCGGTGTCGGTCACCAGTGTTACCTCCATTAAAACGCTAGCGGCACTCGCATCACTAGCTGCTTCGGAAATACTAGCGACCTCGATCGCGCTAGCATGGCGCCGTGGGGGATAGTTCGGAACGTCACACGGAGGAGCTACGCGGGCGGTGTTCGCGGGGTGACATCGCGCTCGCCCGCGCCTTCAGCGTGCTCGGCAAGCGGTGGACGGGGCTCGTGGTGGGCAGCCTGACCGTGGGGCCGGTGGGGTTCCGGGAGCTGTCCCGCACGATCGGCGGCGTGAGCGACTCGGTGCTTTCCGACCGGCTGGCCGAGTTGTGCGACCAGGGGATGGTGGAACGGGTGGTCAACCCGGGGCCGCCGGTGACCGTCAATTACTCGCTGACCGAGGCCGGCGAAGGTCTCATCCCGGCCCTCAACCTGATCGCCGAGTGGGCCGACAAGTTCATGCCCGAGCCGCCGACCGCCTGTTAGCGATTCTTCAGCGCCTCGCGCCGGGAGAGCCCGGACAGCTCAGTGGTCGCCACGAAAGCCCGTACCCGATCCGGATCGGTCTTGGCGTATTCGCGCAGTGCCCAGCCGATCGCCTTGCGGATGAAGAAGTCGGTGTGCCCCGCCTGCCGGGTGCAGTAGCCGAACAGCCGCTCCGCGTCGGTCTCGCGCTTGTAGAAGAGCTGGTGCAGCAGCGCCGTCCGGATCACCCAGATGTCGTCGTCGGCGATCCAGTCATCCATCGCCGCGGTCAGAGCGCCGTGTCCAGCGACCATCGGCCCGACCACCCGGGCGGCCAGCAGGTCGACTGTGTCCCACCACGGCTTCGTGGCGATCAAGCGCCGCACCGAAGGCAGCGCGGCCGGCGTCAGCACCGCCACGTGCCGGCGCAGGTAGCCGCAGGCGAAATACTGGTACTCGCGCTCGTCGCGGGCCCAGCACACGTCGGCTAGGGCGAGCAGACCGGCCTCGGTCGGCCTGCCAACACCGATGGTCGCGGCCCTCGCCAATTCCCGCTGGCGCGGAGCCATGATGCCCAGAAACACGAACTGATCACGCATGTACGCGCGCATCGCGGCCGCTTTCGCGGGGTCGCGGTCGGCCTCGAACAGCGTGGTCAGGCGGGCCAGCACCGGCTCGGTCATCCCGACATTCTGGCGTGCCGTAGCGTCCCGGGAATGACCACCAGTCGGCCGGCCGCGGGCGGCGGGCGCTGGGTCGACGTCGACCCCGACCGCCTGACCCGCTGGGTCGACGGTTTCCGCGAGCGGCACGGCGACTACGCGCAACGGCCCACCGACGACGGTGTGCTGCTCGCGGCGTTCGACGGCGCCACCGCCGCGCTGCACCCGCCACCCGGCGCACCGCTCGCCACCGACCTGGCTGACTTCGTCGAGGCCGCCCGCACGCACCGCCGGATCGGGCTGCTGCTGGCCCGCAAGTCGGCCGTCGCGGTCGGCGTGGCCGACGGCCCCAAGCTGCTGTCGTCCAAGGTGGACAGCTCCTATGTGCAGGGCCGCACCGCGGCGGGCGGCTGGTCGCAGCATCGGTTCGCCCGGCGGCGCGACAACCAGGCGCGTGCGGCGGCGAAGGAGGCGGCCGACCTCGCGAACCGGATCCTGCTGCCGGAGGCCGGCACGCTGACCGCGCTGGTGTGCGGGGGAGACCGGCGCGCGGTCGACGCCGTGCTCGCCGACGCGCGGCTGGCCCCCCTGCTGCCGCTGCGCGCCGACCGGCTGCTCGAGGTGCCCGAGCCGCGGCACGCCGTGCTGGTCGCGGCGATCGGAGCCGCCCGCGCCGTATCGATCCTGGTGCGCGACGCCACGCCGGAGCCGGTGTAGCCTCCCGCCATGGTTTCGCGGTGGACCGTCGACGACGCGCTGCGCCAGCCGCTGCGGCGGGTCGGGATGCTGGCGGCCGTTCTGGTCGTCGCTGGCCTGGTGGTCGGCGGCTTCTTCCTCTTTCGCGGGCAGCGCGCGCCGGAGCAGGGCGCCCGGCTCGCGGCCGACGCGTTTCTCACCCGGCTCGCCGCCGGCAACATCGCTGGCGCATACGACCAGCTCTGCAACGACACCCGGGGGCGGGTCGAGCGGGAAGACTTCGTCGCCGGCATCGGCGGCCGGCCGGCGGTGCGCGGCTACCGCATCGACGGCGTGGCCGCGACCGGCCCGCACGACGCCACCGTCAGCGCCGCGCTGGTCGACCCGACCGGGGCGAGCACACCTTACGAGATGCGGGTCACCGTCGACCGGGGAACCTGGCGGGTCTGCGGCAACCCGCTCGACGCCGCCTGACCGTCACGACTTGAAGGTGTCGCACGCCTTCGGGTCGCCGCCGTCGTAGCCGGTGCGGAACCACTGCTGCCGCTGCGCTGAGCTGCCGTGCGTGAACCCGTCCGGGTTGACCCGCTGCCCGGCGTCCTTCTGCAGGGTGTCGTCGCCGATCGCGGCCGCCGTGTCCAGGCCCTCCTGGATGTCCTGGTCGGTGATGCTGGTGAAGATCTTGTCGCCGTCCGCGTCGGCGGTGCCGGTCGCGTTCTTCGCCCAGGCGCCGGCGTAGCAGTCGGCCTGTAGCTCCAGCTTGACCGACAGCTCATTGGCGTCGCCCGGGTCGCGTTCCTGCTGGCGACGCATCTGCGCCTCGGTGCCGATCAGCGACTGGATGTGGTGCCCGTACTCGTGGGCCAGCACGTAGGGCTGCGCGAACTCGCCCTTCGCGCCGAGTTGGTCGGCGAGCACCTGGTAGAACGTCAGGTCGATGTAGACCTTGTGGTCGGCCGGGCAGTAGAACGGCCCGACGCCGGAGTCGGCCGCGCCGCAGCCGGTGTCGACCGCCTGGTCGAAGAAGACCGTCGGCGCCGGCCGGTATTGCTCGCCGAAGCTCTCCGGCAGCCGCTTGGTCCACCACGCCTGGATCGAGTTGACGAACAGGGTGTTGCGGCAATCCAGCAACTCCAGCTTGTCGGCCGCGTCACAGCGCTGCTGGATGGCGCCGTTGTCGGCCGGCTCGTCGTTGGTGATGGCGTTCACACCGAAGCCGCCGCCGACCAGCACGGCGATCAGCGTGACGATCAGCCCGACGATGCCGCCGCCGCTGGTCGGGATGGGGAAACGGCCACCGCCGCCGCCACCTCCGCCGGAGCCGCGCCGGTCCTCGATCTGGCTGGTGTCGACGTCGGCTCGCTCGTTGAGTTCCACGGGCGTGGATGTACCCGATGATCTTGACAGCTAATCCGGTGGGGGTTCCGCCGACCTAGCCGGTACACTTCCACCGTGCTGCTCTGCGAAGACTGACCTGCCCCGGCGCCGACGGGAACCCACCCGATCGGCGCTCTTGCGTGCCCAGAGTCAGCCTTCCTCACAGAGAGAGCGTCCTTGATGATCACTGTCACCGGGCTGGAACTTCGCGCCGGCGCGCGGATCCTGCTGTCCGACACCACCCTGCGGGTGCAGCCCGGCGACCGGATCGGCCTGGTCGGTCGCAACGGCGCCGGCAAGACCACGACCCTGAAGGTCCTGGCCGGCGAGGGTACGCCGTACGCCGGCGCGGTCGATCGCACCAGCGTCGTCGGCTATCTGCCGCAGGACCCGCGTACCGGCGACCTCGAGATCACCGCCCGCGACCGGGTCCTGTCCGCGCGCGGCCTGGACGCCCTGCTCGCCGAGATGAACGCCGTCGAGGCCAAGCTCGCCGACGACCCGACCGACGCCCTGGTCCGCCGCTACGGCTCGCTCGAGGAGCGGTTCGCGGCGCTCGGCGGCTACGCGGCCGAGGCCGAGGCCGCCCGGATCTGCGCCAACCTCGGTCTGCCCGACCGGGCGCTGGCCCAGACCATCGGCACCCTGTCCGGTGGCCAGCGCCGCCGGATCGAGCTCGCCCGCATCCTGTTCCGCGACGCGGGGGAGGAGGGCGCCGGCGTCCTGCTCCTCGACGAGCCCACCAACCACCTCGACGCCGACTCGATCGTCTGGCTGCGCAGTTACATGGCCGCGCACAAGGGCGGCCTGATCGTGATCAGCCACGATGTCGCGCTGCTCGACGCGGTGGTCAACAAGGTCTGGTACCTCGACGCCAACCGGTCCGTGGTCGACACCTACAACGTCGGCTGGAAGACCTACCTGGCGCAGCGCGAGACCGACGAGCGGCGGCGCCGCCGCGAGCGCGCCAACGCCGAGAAGAAGGCCGGCGCGCTGAAGGCGCAGGCCGACAAGATGCGCGCCAAGGCGACCAAGGCGACCGCCGCGCAGAACATGGCCAAGCGGGCCGAGAAGCTGCTCGCCGGTCTCGAAGACCAGCGCGTCGGGGACCGGGTGGCCAAGGTGCGCTTCCCGGAGCCGGCGCCGTGCGGGCGCACGCCGCTGACCGCGGCCGGGCTGTCCAAGTCGTACGGGTCGCTGGAGATCTTCACCGATGTTGACGTGGCCGTCGACAAGGGCTCCCGGGTCGCCATCCTCGGCCTCAACGGTGCCGGCAAGACCACCCTGCTGCGGATGCTCGCCGGGATCCTGACCCCCGACACCGGCGAGGTCGTGGCCGGGCACGGGCTGCGGCTGGGCTACTACGCGCAGGAGCACGAGACGCTCGACGTCGACCGCACCGTGCTCGACCACATGCGCTCGGCGGCGGCCGACCAGACCGACGGCGACCTGCGCCGGATCCTCGGCGCGTTCCTGTTCAGCGGCGACGACGTGAGCAAGCCGGCGGGCGTGCTCTCCGGCGGCGAGAAGACCCGGCTGGCGCTGGCCACGCTGGTCTGCTCCGGCGCCAACGTGCTGCTGCTCGACGAGCCGACCAACAACCTCGACCCGATCAGCCGCGAGCAGGTGCTCGACGCGATCGCCCGCTATCCGGGCGCGATCGTGCTGGTCACCCACGACCCGGGCGCCGTGCTGGCACTCAAGCCCGACCGGGCGATCCTGCTCCCCGACGGCGACGAAGACGCCTGGAGCGACGACCTGCTGGAGCTCGTCGAGCTCGCCTGAGGGCGAAGGAAGGGCCCCTTCCTGACGTCCTTCACACGAGGATGGCCTCGATGATGATGGCCGTCACGGCGCCGGTCGCCACCAGGAGCAGGGGCGTCGGCACGGTCTCGCCGCCCTGGTGGCGCGGTGCTACCGAGGCCATCGTCAGCCAGGGGAAGAACGGCAGCCACGAGGTCTCCGCGCCGCCCCGGGCCAGGCCGGTGGCCAGAGTGAAGAGCACCCCGATGCCGGCGGCGACCAGGAACGGCCAGCCCGGAGTATTGCGCGACTTGCGCAAACTGGCATACAGCGCCGGGCCGGCCGCCAGCAGCAGCACGACCAGGCTGATCCCGCTCCACCAGAGCACCGAGCGGTGCGGTTCGACCCGCACCGCGAAGTCGTGCCGCGCGTCCATCAGCCCGTCGAACCAGTTGAAGCCGAGCCGCTCCGCGGCGACCACAGGGATCAGCGCGGCCAGGCCGGTGAACAGGTTGAGGGCCGCGCGCCGCCGGGCGAAGTAGAGGAAGGCCGCGGCCAGGCCGAGCCAGGGCGCACCGTAGGCGAACAGGGCCGCGACGCCCAGCAGCAGCCCGGTGACGCTGGCCCAGATGCCGGCCCGGACCCCGGTGCGGCGCTCGTCGGAGGCGTGCACGCCGGCCGCGATCATCGCCGCGCCGAGCACCGCCACCACCCCTTCGACCCCGGCGGCGAGCCAGACCGCGTAAGGGGCGAGGGCCAGCACCGGCAGGTAGCGACGGGCCGCCAGATCACCGCAAACACCCCGGACAGCGAACAGCACCAGGGGTACGACGGCCGCGCCGACCGCGGTCAGCAGGAGGCCCAGTCCGATACGTTCCGTGATACCGATGCGCATCAACGCCCAGAGCAGAAGGATCGGCCCCGGTGGATGCCCTCGGGCGACCACGGAAGGGATCATCCCTTCGGTGGTGTAACCCCGCAGATAGTGAAGAGGATCGTCACCCACTCGGGTGGCGTCGGCGAGGTAGTCATCGGGAATCGCCAATGCATTGGCGAGGTCGTGGTGGCCCTGCACGAGGGCCAGCGACAGGGTCCAGAACACCGCCACCAGCCACCCGGAAAGCAGCACGAGCGGCCATTTCATGCGCTCCCACCAGCCCCGGTAGGCGGCCGCCACGACTCCCGCGGCGACCATCGGCGCAAGCACGCTGGCCAGCGAGATCGTCAGTGCGTAAGAGCCGAGGAAGGGCGCTCCGGCGGTGCCGAGCCGGGCTCCGCCGCGCACCGCGAGCCAGGTCGCGAGGGCGCCGACAGCGGCCAGGACGAGCCACCCGACAAGGTCGGTCCGCTCGTCCCGATGGGCGGCTCGGGCCTCCTCAGGCGTCACGGGCGATCACGGTATCGGGTTGCCGACAGTACCGTGCGTGTCGGTTGGCGAAGAGTTGATATCTAGCGCATGATCGTCCGAGGCGGTCTAATAGGTGGGACCGCATGAAACCGCACAGTCTGGGACGTGAGGAATCAACATGGCAGCCACCGGCACAGCCACCAGCACTGAGAAGGGTCGCCGAATCGTCGGGGCCGAGCGGCAGACGCTGGCCAAGGACCTGGTCAAGCGGTACACCTCCGGTGAGAGCATCCGCGCGCTCGCGGCCTCGACCGGTCGTTCCTACGGTTTCGTCCACCGGGTGCTCACGGAGTCGGGCGTCCAGCTTCGCCAGCGTGGCGGGGCCCGCCGTCGCAAGAAGGCCTGACCCCCGTCCCACCCGGATTTTTGCCGCCCGTGGAGCACGGCCCTCGATGACCACCAGTGGGGTAGCTGTCAGCCACGCCGGGCCGGTCGCGACGGTGACGTTGCGCCGGCCCGACGTGCTCAACGCACAGACCCCGGCGACCTGGATGGCGCTGCGCGACATCGGTCGCGAGCTGCCCGGCGACGTGCGGGTCGTCATCGTGCGAGGCGAAGGCCGGTCGTTCTCGGCCGGCCTCGACGTCGCCGCGGGCACCGGCGCCGGCTTCCTCGCCGAGATCAGCCAACTGTCCGCCGACGCCGCCGCCGAGCGGGTCCGCGGATACCAAGAGGGCTTCACCTGGCTGCACCGCCCCGACATCGTCTCGGTGGCCGCCGTGCAGGGGCACGCGATCGGCGCGGGCTTCCAACTCGCTCTAGCCTGCGACCTGCGGGTGCTCGCCGACGACGCCCGGTTGACGATGGCCGAGATCACCCTCGGGCTGGTCCCGGACCTCGCGGGCACGAAGCGACTCGTCGAGCTGGTCGGATACGCCCGGGCGCTGGAGATCTGCCTGACCGGCCGGCGGATCGCGGCCGACGAGGCGCTGCGGCTCGGTCTCGCCACGGTCGTCGTACCCTGTGCCGATCTCGATTCGGCGGTTTCCGACCTGGTCGCCGCGCTGCTCGCCGCGCCCCGCGACGCCGTCGTCGAGACCAAGGCCCTGCTTTCCGGCGCCGCGTCGCGCTCGTGGGAAGAGCAGCTCGCGGCCGAGCGCGAGGCGCAGGTGCGCAGGCTGCGCGACCTGGCCGGCCTGGGGGAGTAAGGAGCCTTCGGGAAGATCCTGATTACCCCGAATGTTGTCGTACCCGTCAGGGAGACTTCCCCTGTCGAATTGCGGCACGGAGGTGCGGGTTGACTTCTCCCGGTGGGATGAACGCGTGGACCATGCTCCGCGCGGAGCGTGATCGCGAGTCCATCTCCGCGCACCGGCTGGCCAGCGGCACGTGGCGGCGGATCATGCGGTTCGCCCGGCCCTACCGGGTCGACATGACGATCTTCCTGATCACCGTCGTGATCGGCGCGGCGATCGGCGTCGCGACACCGATCCTCGCCGGTCGGGTGATCAACACGATCACCGGCGGCGGCTCCGGCGCGGTCACCGAGGTGATCCGGATCGCGGTGCTGATCGGCATCCTGGCGGTCGCCGACGCGCTGCTCTCGCTCGCCCAACGGTGGTATTCGGCACGCATCGGCGAGGGCATCATCCTCGACCTGCGCACCCGGGTCTACGACCACGTCCAACGCATGCCCCTGGCGTTCTTCACCCGCACCCAGACCGGCGCGCTGGTCAGCCGCCTCAACAACGACGTGCTGGGCGCCCAGCGCGCGTTCACCTCCACGCTCTCGGGCGTGGTCAGCAACACGATCCAACTGGTGCTCACCGCGGTCGTGATGTTCACCCTCTCCTGGCAGATCACCTTGCTGTCGCTGGCCCTGCTTCCGCTGTTCATCATCCCGGCCCGCCGGGTCGGGCGGAAATTGGCCGCGATCACCAAGGAGTCCTACAACCTCGACGCCAAGATGAATGCCACCATGACCGAGCGGTTCGGCGTCGCCGGCGCGATGCTGGTCAAGCTGTTCGGCAAGCCCGAGCTCGAGGCGAAGCGGTTCGGCGAGCGGGCCGAGCGGGTCCGTGACATCGGCATCCAGCAGGCGATGTTCTCCCGCACGTTCTTCGTCGCAATGCTGCTGGTCGCCTCGCTGGCCCAGGCACTGACCTACGGCCTGGGCGGCTACTTCGCGGTGACCGGCGCGGTGAGCGCCGGCACGGTGGTCACCCTGGCCCTGCTGCTGACCCGCCTCTACGGCCCGCTGACCGCGCTGTCCAACGTGCGGGTCGACGTGATGGGCGCGCTGGTCTCCTTCGACCGGGTCTTCGAGGTGCTCGACCTGACCCCGGCGATCACCGAGAAGCCCGACGCGGTCACCATCCCGCGCCGTGCCGGATCGG
>Ga0193743_1002354_pt1 | contig 13464 bp, 14 predicted proteins | sample L2c2metaG_FD_143038 | JGI IMG/M metagenome (GOLD analysis project Ga0193743, IMG submission 143038) | Soil microbial communities from a riparian zone of the East river system, Colorado, United States - L2c2 | ecosystem: Environmental > Terrestrial > Soil > Riparian zone | place: USA: East River... | reverse complement strand
ATTCGGACCGATTTTCACTGGGCGATCAGGGTTTGCGTGTCTCAAGTTTGTGACGATGTCACAGGGTGACACTCATGTGACGCGTTCGTCACACATAGTGTAATTGTGCAACCACCAATACTAAAATGATGTGACAGCCGATTAAGTCGGCTGGATCGCTTTTTGGCTATTCTTTCTCTTGTCTTAAGCTTAGGTCAATAAATCGTCGATAGCATTCAGTCTCCGAACCTAGCACGAGATATGTTATCCTGTATGAAGACCTACTTGTAAGAAACCTAGCACGAAACGGCTCAGTGTTTGCGAGCAATAAGGCAAACGACTGAGGGAAGAAAGTATTCGACCAGGGGATTTTATCCTAAGTACGAAAGTGATCTAAACTACAATCAGTAGAACAAAAGGATTGGTAGAAACAATAAGGACTGTCTTAACTACAGTATTGGGTGGTAAACGGAGTATCTTGTGGACAACAATAAAAGAGAGATGAGTCGTAAAGTGAAGTTCCGAAGTATTTATTTTACCAAATATAGACTCGTAGCCCTTTGTTATTCCAACACTACTTGATCCATCCGAAAATTCCTCAATCCCGATGAGGCTGACTTCAAGCCCTGGTCACCATCCACAATTGGTCCGGTACCGGTTGCACTTCGAGCCGTTGAGATTTTCCCAACGATTCTGCAGGTTCTGCATATTGAACAATTGATGGTGAAATTCGTATCATTGATTATCTACCAGGTAGAACGACTCCCAGGAGGACGACCCAGAAGTAATAGATGTTTTTTCTTCAGATTAAAATTTGTGTTGCCTTCGTTAAACTGTCATTCACATTGAATCAACTTAATCTGAGTACTTCGCGACTTTAAGAAACGAGTCGAAACCCATCAAAGGTGAGATATCAACCTGGCCCCTGTCTTGCAATCGGTCGTCCGCTATCTTTCATTCTAAGCTTAGGGTAGGTTGGTCATCTTGGTCGGAGGATTAACCTGCGGTGCCGGCCAAATCTCGAAATAGTTCGATTACGTCATGCGCACGAGTTTCACATGGGGTCAAAAAGTGATATTTTATCTTTGCCACTTCCTAACGATAACCACCACCATCGACCATGTCCTCGACGACTACCCAGACGCAGACGCAACCCAACGAGACACAGGCGCCAAATATAACTATTATCGCTCGAGTAACATCCATTCCTATGATTTCGTCGGGTTTGGGTACTATTGATGATGCCTTATCTACCAACGCCTACACTCGTTCCTCTTACGTTCATGCCAAAGCGATTTCTAACACCGCTTATAAGCTCACAGAGCCTATCCAAACTGTGTTGGCTCCACTTATTATCCGAGCCGATGGCTTCGCCAATATGGCTGTCGATGCTGTGGAGTCTCGTTATCCATACCCTTTCAAAGCCCAACCTGAGGAGGTCGCAGCTTTAGCCCGCCAAGGCCAGGAGAATACCACCGCTTACGTCCATGAACGCGTCAATACTGTGAACAAGGCGATTGACGAAAAAGTCAGAACCCCTGCTCTCAATGTCGCCCATGACATCGATCAAGTTAGTCTTCTTGTACTATCACCTTCACCCAGAAGAACTCACTTCCCCAACAGCGTTTTACTCCAGTTGTTGATTACTTCGAAATCGCCGTTTCCCGCTTCAATAATTCCAAATCAGCTCCTTCTACCCCTTCTGATGCCAAATACCAATATCAGCGCGCTCTTGTACTCTCGAAGACACTTGGCGATAACATCTATGTTTACTCAAACGAACAACTGAAACACCTCCAGGCTCAATCTGTCATCCTGTAGGTTTCTTTTGTTTTTCTCTCAAAATCTGAATGGCTGAAACAGTTATTATAGACAAAAGGCTTCGGAAACCGCGCATTCCATCACCGCCGGAGCTTCATCTTCTCTCGCCTCCGCCCAGTCTCGAGTCACAAGTCTTTCAGACAGTATGCTCGTAGAGTTGGACAAACTCCAAAAATCTGCCACCTCGCTCACGGCTTCTTTACAAGCCACTCTGCACAACTCTGCTTCTCAAATCCAGTCGCAAATTCCTCAGATACAGCAATCTTATACCGATTTATCAGCTGCTCTTTCGTCAACCGCCAATGAACTCAGGAGCATTATCGTCAACCAAGAGCTTCCTTTACAAGAGAAGGTCAGCCGTGTTGGTAAGGAGGTTCGTGAGCGCATCCAACCCTTGCTTGAGTCCGTGAAGAAGGGCGTTTCCGAAGTCCTTGCTCGTTCAGAACCAGCAAGCACGGTCAATGGGAATGGTCACGGTGGCCATTGAGAATTTGACAAATTTTCCATTCACCCCCAAATTCCTATTACCCGTTTTCACAACGTAGACTCGGAGCGATACAATAGATGTCAGATATGTTACACCTTTTTTTTCTCTAGACTTTGAACTTCTTTTGTGTATGTACTTAGACAACGCCTATGTAGGACTGTAATGATAGCACTGGTAGGTTACTCGACGCCTTGTAAATTACAACTGAATACAACCTGTGCCTGCACCTATTCCGGTGGCTTTACTGGCCAAGCGTCTCTAGTTAATAATAGCGCATATATAGGTACGGCTTCCAAAACAAATACATACACTGTAATAAACCTGTGACCGTGACGCGACGACAAAAAAAGTTTCTGGGCATTCTCGTGGAAAGACGCCAGCACCCACCAAAAATTACACAACTTGTTTTTCATAAACTTATTAGAACCCCCCTACAAAAAATGGTAGCTTTCACTATCCTTCGTCAAGCTACACGCGCAACGGCGGGCCCAGCACGTCTTGTCGCTGGGATGCGAGTTTCACTTGTCTCGTCAGCGTCTTCGTGCTCTGCTCGGCCTATAGTATCCAAACTATCTTCGAATGCTGTGCGTGGAGTAGGCGTTCGTGCGTTCTCAGGATCTGCGAGGAGATTTGGAAGTGGAACTAGTGAGTGGTTCCCCGTACCGACTCATATTCTTTCTAATTCTTTTATCTGTGTAGCCGACGTCTCTCTTTCTCAGAGGTTGCAAGAAGAACTCAACTACGAGCAAGATGCTATTGCTCAGACTGGTGACTCGACAGCCGAGTTCTTGAAAACTTTCCTCGAGCAAGGCATCTGGTCGGTAAGTTACCCTTTTTTTTTTTTGTCGTGTATTCTATAACGACGGCTTATCAATATTAATCAAGATCGACGACGCTAGAGGAAATGCTGAAATGACCATTTCCCGTAAATTCGGAGATGAGAAGTGCGTTGGTCTCCCATTCCTTCTTTCCCCCTTTGTAGAACTCTTTTGACCTTTCTTTTGCTTTCTAGCATCCGTCTCATATTTACTATTGCAGATATTCAGACCGAAGAGGACTTTGATGAGGAGGAAACCGAGGCTGAGTCAGACGTTGAAGACCTAGCTCTTTACCCTGTTAGGGCTACTCTCTCTATCACCAAGGTTTTCTTTCTTTCTTTACTTGCTTAACGACCATAGTGCTGACCGAGATATGTGTAGTCCACCAGCCCAGGGGCGCTCAACGTTGACTTGATGTGCCAGGAAGGTCACTATGTTATCGAGAAAATCTCGTTCTATGATGATGCGAAATTGGGCACGGACTTGACTGCTGAGGCAGATCGGGGTTTGTACACCGATCTTCAGGTAATAGTCATTCCCTTTATTATTTTTTGTTCAAATAATATGGGTCTTATTATGCGAAAAATCTGACGTTTTTATTTTTCTTGTCTATAGTTTGACACTCTAGATATAGATGTACAAGAAGAATTTGAAAAGTTCCTCCAGGAGAGAGGTATGAACACTTCGGTAGCTTCGTTCATTCCCAAGTATGTCGCCCACAAAGAGCGTCAGGTCTGTTTTTTTTTTTTTATAACTTGTTTCGCTTCGGGCTCTTTTACTCATTCTCTGCACCTACTTGCATTAGGAATATGTGAAGTGGTTGGGCAAAGTCAAGAACTTCATCGACCTCTAGAGTTTTACTCCTCCCCCTTTACCACTTAAAATGCAACTATGGAGGATGAGAGAGCATTCCATTCTTACCTTGAATGGGTTCTCTCTCTCTCTTTCTTCACACGCAATCACACCTCTACTTTTGGTTAATTTTAAACATGAACTCTTCGCTAATCTTACGACTGTACACCCTGCTTTGATTTTCCACTCTAATCAACCATGACAATATCGAACCGCCACTCAATCAATTACTACGTTACATCATTGTTGTTTAAGATTTATTATTCATGCTCTCGGCCCTTGATGTGGAGGAGACACGTCATTCGCGTCATTCGAATTTCAGGTTGCTAACACTGCTTGGTCTCCAACCACGTGACGAACTTTATTGTTATTGTTCAGGGATTCTTCTTGTTTTTAAGCTCATCGGGCCACCTGAACGTCGCGGCCCAAGTATGTATTACTTGGCAGATTTGGCCGCCAATAAGACGCAATTGTACTTGACAATGGCCAATTACCACGGGCTCGTACGGCACAGCAACTTGATTAATAAAGGGGATTATTGTCACGCTGACAACTGCGCAGCTTCTACGAGATTCTAGAGCCATCCTTGCCTTAAATTATCCAACCCGTTCTTCTCCATTCCGGAAGGTGCTTGGCCTTTGGACACGTAACATTGTGCTGTGCCGGTTGGTATTTATTTAAATAAACCTGCTCTGCCTTTTGGGTACATAGACCAACCCACCCACCCCTCATCCGCTTTGTTACATCCTTCTCTTACTGCTGGACATGTCTGCACCTATCACTATCAACGTTGCTCCATCGGCGTCCATCACTTCGTCTTCGCCCTCATCGCCAGGGTTATACGTACCCGTCCACAAGCGTGCAGGTAGCAACACATCGTTATCATCTTCCCCCTCGAGTACATCATCTTCTGGTAAGCCTTTTGCTTAAATTGATCTCTCACAACATTCACAATTACTTATATATTATGCCACAACCAGACACACCCTCCCCCACGATGTACTCCACTACCACACTGCTATCTTTGCAACCCTTCGCAGATGAGTCTATGAAGGGGAAGATGCGCGTTACGTGTCCTGAGGTGGTCATGACCAGGAAGATGAGGAAAGCATTGGAGTTTAATGGAAGAAGGACAGAGCTTTTGTCGGCGCAACAACTCCCGATCCACCTGGATACCTTGGTTGCCACTCTGCCGAATGCAACGCCAACACTACAAGCTGCGTCTTTGCGCAGGAGGTCCAGGCCAACAGGTCGTGCTCCTGAGAGGAGGAGAAATGTATTTTCATCTCAAGCAGGATTAATGTTGGGTTCACGAAGGGGATTGAGTACTGGGGACGATAGTTGGAGACTCCAGGCGATGCCAATATCGCCCGTCTTACTCGTCTGAAATAAAACGAAAACGACACGAAAACAAATCACTTGTACTTTCATTATATTTCATAGGTAGATAATGCGTTCTTTTATTGCTTACAATTATTGTACTTGACTAGATATAAAACATCAAATCCCCAAGAATCAAAGCACATTTTTTTTTTAAATTCAGTCTCAGTGTTAGGATACGTCAAGTTGAAACGGATCTTGGACAGGACAAAAGCTGAGCGCTGAGATTTTGGTTTGCAACAAAAAGTTCCGAATAGAAAGTTGAAAATTCCTTGAGTACAACCAATCGTTCAAATATTATGGAAAAAAAAAAGTCAAATAAAGTTGGGTCAGAACGAATATATAGGGAAAACAACAGAAAAACTCGAGGTTTGGTAAGGGCGTGAAAAATTCTCTTTCATATCAACGAATCGAGTTTTGAGAGGACCTCTAGAACACCCGCAATCAACTCGAATCCAACATCGTCTTCACCTCCCACCATCTCTTTCCTCACTTCCTGGAGCAATCCAAGCACGGCATCTCTCCCACTGACTTCTAGCCCTGCCCCGCTAGCTATTCTCGTTGCTTGTCTCCGTCTTCCGGCAGCTGTAGCTGGCACTGACGGTGTCCCAGAGTTAATCCCACCCGTCCCGAAAGGCCAACAAACGAACTCTCCTAGAATTTCATCGCATCTCTGGAAGGCCGCCTCTCTATCTTCATATGCCAGCCTTCCAAACGCGTTATCTAGTACGCTAGCGGTGTAAGCAGCGCATACCAGACACACTGCTCTCAGAACGCGGCATTGTATACCCTCTTTATCGAGGGCGGTAAGTGGTAGAGCAGTGGTGGTGGATGTGAGAAGGGAGACTACCCGTGATACTATGGATTCTTTTGTGCGAACGTCGGCTACTGGGTGAGTAGCCATATCGAATAGAAGGAAGTTGCGTTTCTCAGTACGAAGGACGCCTTTGTCGACTAGACCTTTTGCAAGACGTTCGCGGACTTGTTTAAGTTGAAACCCGATTTTCATAACGTTCCATGTTTCACCTGGGGGGTGATTTGCAAAAAGGGGTGAAATGTCAGGAAGAAAGATTGTGGGTAAGGGGGAAAAAAAAATACAAAAAGTATGAAACATGATCCATGGCTCAAAACAACATCGGACAGAAAATTTACAAAATACTCACCACTCAAGAGGTCAACCCATGAATTGATACTCAATTTCTCAACCTCTTGTTGCATTTTCATCATCTTGAGTGCTTCATCCAGAATGGTTTCTCCTGTCTGGCGATCATCTATCACTTCGATGATACGTTCAGCTATGGGTATCCGCCGTCGGTTGGCATCTCGGACTAGGGCTATACGTCGTCGGAGAGCTAGTTCGATAAGGATGCAGCCACGTAGGGCGTATGAGATGTTGTCGTTCCAGAAAGAGAGATATCCCTGGTTGTTGAAAAAAACAAATTTGGATCATCAGAATATGAATTACGTGGCGACACAGAATTGGACATGTGTGTGCGAGTGGGTGGGGCGGGAGGAATAAACATATCGAAAGCAAAAAACAAAAAAAAAAGGTACCTGTTTATCTTTAATTCCTAAGAGCAAGACCTCTTCCATGATAGTCAGACGAGGCATCTTTCCGCCAGTTTTAGCTTCTTCACTAGCATCTTGTTGTATATCTCGAGGATCGAATGCAATTTTGTTGCCGCCTTCGAATGCGGAGCCTGCATGAGCATGATGTGCTGCGAGTAGTGGCGGTGGTGAGCTACTCCTACTTCCACCTCCAGCGCTTGATGCATGAAGTTTATCGTCGTCGTCGTCGTTATATGATGATGTGGTGCCACCACCGCCGCCGCCAACACGGCGTCTTGAGAGACCTCCAGAGGTTGACATTGGTATTTTATGATTGAGGAGAGGGAGGAGGAGTAACGTCGAAGTCCCTGTCACGACTGGATTTCTTGGCGGTGAACTTTCATCATTCAAATTGACACCTTTTTCAAATAACAAATGTAAATTGCTCTTATGAGATGAAAAAAAACTCTTTTCTGAAAATTCTGTCGATTTCACATCGTTGCATTTATTTCGTTGCAATATGGCCGCGGTAAGGGCCACTAAGCGGGAACCAACCAACTGATCTAATCCAAGGACACGCTCGTTGAACGGCAAGCTGCTCAATAGCATCACCACATCTTGACCACATCCCCACTTTTGAACATTTGAGAACCTACAAAATGGTAGAGAGGAACAAAATCATCAACTCACAGCTTGATTTTTTCAAAAATATTTGTTATTTGACTCTATTATTTTACAAATAATTTACCAAATTATTGAGAAGAAAAGTGTGCCCAAAAGACACCTAAAAAACACACTATTGACAAATCTCAGAAGACAAAGTTGGAAACCAATTTGATTACATTCTATTTTTGTACTTATTATTTTGCTCCCCTCTGAGTTCTTGGACTACCAGCCTCTTTCATATCTCAATTTGGACTTCTAGGTTACTAGTCAGCCCAAAGTCAGCCTCACTCAAATTAGTATATACCTTAGGTACATTATGTTAGACTTCAATCAGTTCAGACTTTACAGTCATGACCGAAGACAGTTGAATATAAAGATGTTCGGTTCAATAGACTCAAAAGAATGCCTTGGGTTTTATTCCAAGGTATTGTCTTAAGGTCAAGCTAAGTTCGAGTAAAAGAAATGTCAAATAAAGACTAGCTAGGGTTACATAGTGTCTGGCTACAATTTATATAAGTGGAAACATGTTCTACATGTGTTTGACAGAGAGGTAAAGGCATGAATGAAAGACATGTGTTGCTAGCATGTAACATGTGTGTTATGCATGAGGAATAATAAATATAGAAAGAACATGTGTTCATGGCATGTTGTTCTGAAAGTAAAAGTAAATAAAAATGAAATTGTATGTGTGGAGATGGAATTGTAACACTACCCTCGCTATCTTTGAAAATCCCAGATTCGAAAATGTTTAGTCAAGATTAGGGCAGTTGTCAATGATATGTCCCAATCTATTGCACCAAGTACACAAAATTTCTCTGCAATCCAACATAAGATGACCGTGAAGGCCACATCATTGACAGACCATAACAGGAGCTCCAGGAACAAAGATTGTGTCGCAATATTCCTTAGAATGAAAATTGTTGTAAACATATCAATGGCATCTGGAACATTGAGTGTTGTCAACAGGCAGTGTGGTGTCATTGTCAGAGTTGTCATCCTTGACGACTATCGGATTATGAAAAGAGCCGACTGGGGCTCGAGGAGTTGAAGGTTCAGGATCAAAAGGGGAATGAGAAATGATAGGAGAAGGAATGGATGGTCGTTGAGGTCGTTGAAGAGGAGAAGGAAGAGAAGATGAGTTGGATGGTACGACTGGTGGAGAAAAACTCATCCTTTGATGATGGCGGTGATTCCTTTCTTGTCTCAAGCAGATGACTGGTTGTAGGATATTGTTGAGCCCATTAAAACAGGCTTCTTCAAAAGACACTTCTGCAAACTTGTGGAGAAGATTGAGTTTGTTTAAATCTTGCTGTCATCATTGTTCTGCTTCTTCTTCTTGTCGAACGATCATTTGTCGAAGGAAAACAAAAGTCGCATAGTTGTCCTGGGCATGTCATGGCCAGCAAGTAGTAGGTAGACATGCCAGATGTCTGTCGTGGTGGAAGAGAATTGGAATGATTTGTCAGAGGAGAATGCAGTTGGGTAAGAGCAAGAGGTTCTGGTAGGAGGCATTTTTCAGTAGAAGGGGTCGAGAAATGGGATAGTCAAATTGTTTCTGGGAGGGGTTTCTCGAGGGGGAATCAAGAAGACTTTGTTATGTTCTGTGAAACAAACTGTTTTCTTTATAACAGTAAGCCTTGTTGAATCCATGGTCAAATCTATTCTTGTTATCAATTTGTCAAAAAGTTTCAGGAATTTGTCGTATTCATCAACGGAATTCTGCATAAGTTTGATTTGTTTGTTTATAGCGTCTTTGAATGTGATAGGATCTGAAGAAGTCTTTTGAGGATAGACTTCTCTCTTTTGAGAAGTTTCAGAGTTGATGTTGGTTTTTGTAGAGAGTGAGCATGTCTCTGTCATCGGAGAAAGCTTGTTCTGGTTCCCAAGATGCTTCAGAGATAGGATATCCTTTCCATTTCACATAGTATTGATAACCTTGTCCTCGTTTTCAATGATTGATGATCGAATCTACTTCATAGACTTCTTCTTTGTTGTTAAGTTCTGATGGCAGTTCAGGGAAGTTAGATCCGTATATATTGTTTTCTTTATAAGATTGAAGGAGGGTGGCATGGAAGACATTATGGATTTTCCAAGAGGAAGGGAGTTGGAGCCGATAAGTCACTGGTCCTAAGACTTCTGTGATGATGAATGGTCCTTCTCATTTTAGTTTCATCTTCTTGTTGTATTGAGTCTTCATGTTTCTTGAGTCAAGCCACACTTTGTCTCCTTTTTTGAATGGAATAAAGGTTGATTTCCGTCGATCAGCCATGTGTGTTCTGGCAAGTTTGTGTGCTTCCAGTGCTTCTTCTCGGTTCTAAATCAGGGTTTTCATCCTGTCTTCTACAGCAGGGTATTTCGTGTTTTCAAATGAAAGTGGAAGGGATATCGGAGATTCTCCAAACATGAGTTTGAAGGGTGTTTTTATTCAGTCAGTGTGTCATCAATTGTTGTGTGTGAATTCCATAAGATGTAAAGCTTCTGGGCATTCTTCTGGATAAAATGTGCAATAGATTGACAGATAAGCTTCAATCTCTTGATTCATTTGTTCTGTTGTTCCATCGGTTTGTGGATGATATGCCATGGATAGGGCAGATTTGGTGCCTAGAATCTTCAATAATTCTTTCAAAGAGTTCAATGCAAATTGTGGTCCTCTGTCTGAAATGATTTTATCAGGTAATCCAAATCTTTTGTAAAGATTTTTGAGTAAAAGATCCCCTGTCTGTTCACTTGTGATCGTCTTGTTGCAAGGGATGAGAATTACCCCCTTTGTAAGCCCCTGGTTGACCACAACCAGAATAGAATCAAATCCGTCCGCAGGTGGTAAATTGGTTATTAAGTCCATCAAAAAATGAGCAAAAGGTTGTGTTGTTAAAGATCCTTCATAGGTATAAAGGCAGGTTTTGAGGGGTTTTGGTCTATTTTAAACTGTTGACAGATTCCACATCCTTGAACGTAGTTTCGTACAAAAGTTCAAAGTCCTGGCCCCCAGTAGTGTTGAGGTACTGCATTATAAGTTTGCAGTTCTCCAGGATGTCCAACGGTTTCATGATCATGAAAAGATCGTAATTCTGTATCTTGAGGAATATAATTTCATTCTTGATAAAAAAGAATATTTCTGTCTTCAAAATTTTCTGATGTCCAATCATCAGTAGTATGTCCATTTAGCAGCAGCAAAAGAGCTGTCTCGGCATCTTTGTCCATAGAGTTTACTTTGGCAATTCATTGTTGAAGATCAATGTCGATGAGATTGATGAAGAGATTCTCAGGTAAAAGAATCATATCTTCGTTATCATTATCTTCTTCAGGACAATGATCTGGTCATTGAGATAAGCATTCAATTGAATCATCTTCTTTCCTGGAGTATGGACTAGTTTGATGTTGTATTCAGATAAGAACAAAAACCATCAGGCTTGTTGTCTATTCAACTTCTTGGCTTCTTTGTGAGCAGTCAAATTCTGATGATCAGAAAGAATGACTGTCGTAGGCCCAGATCCTTGAATATAATGTCTCCAGGCTTCCAAATGGCATGGTCGTAATTTTCCTGCTTCTTTTTTGTTGACAAAGAAGAAAGGCAATGCCATAGGAGATTGTGATGGTCGGATATAGCCCTTTTCCAAGTTTTCTTTAAGGAATTTGTCCAGTTTGATTTGTTCTATCGGTGTAAGATTGTAGTTTTTGAAGGATTTAGGAACAAATCCATCTTTCAACTCAATTTTGTGGTCCCAGACTTGTTCTTCAGGGAAATGGTCTGCTTTCTTTTCATCAAAAATGTCCAGGAATTCATGATATTCTTCTGGTATTTGTTCTTTCAGAGGAACAACTTTCTTCTTCTCATCATGTGTCTGATGAAGAAGTTGAGAAGTTGTCAGTTTCGCATTTATCCAGATGTTTGGTTCGTCTTGTTCCATATCTCCTATCATTTGGATAATAAGATTTTTGTCGTCCAATAAAGGATTTATTGGTCTGTTTAAGAATTCTTCTTCATCATTTTTGTTGTTGGTGAAGGCCAGTAGGTCAGGTTTCTCACTGTTGGTGTGCGTGGGAGAAACCTTAAAGTTCCCATCAATGTTTTTTAGACATTGAAGTTGAGTCATCTGTAGTTTCTTCTTTCTTGTGTAATGAAAGTCAAGTCGAGTTGTCCATTTGCTTTCTATTGATTTTCATCAATCGAGGTTTTCCATTTTCGGAGTTTCTCCAAGAGAAATCTCCTGTTTTCCAGTCTATTACAGGATTGTGTTTGTTTAGCCATGAGAATCTGAGGATGATCTTTTGTTTTCCAAGTCCGGTAACAAATAATCGAGTGTTTCTTCTTCTTCCAAAGATGGTAAGGTCAAGATCCACAAAACTTTTGATAGTTCTGCATTTATTTTCTGTTCCATCTACATTAAAGGCTTTTAGCGGTTGTTCTAGCTGTTGGATTTTAAAACCAGATTTTCTTGAGTAATTCTGGTCTATAAAATTTCCTCCAGCTCTGCTGTCCAGAAGTCCAGGTGTGGTGACATTTTCTTTCTCAGTTTTCCTGTTAATTTCGATTGGAATAGTCATAGAATTGGAGACTATTTTAGTGGTATATACTCCAGACTTGGAGAGACCGATGTCGAGGTGGCTCTCCTCATTAAAAACCCTCTTCTTCTGCTGCCTTGAACAAGGCCTCTTTCTCATCTTCATCCATTAAAGCCACCAGGGCTTTGATATGGGTATGGGTGTCCTTGCCATTCATCTTTCTCAGTGAAAAATAAGCAACTGGTGCCTTCTTCTTGTCTTCTTCAGGTGGACAGTCTCTTCCAAGATGTCCCTTCTTCTCACATTTTAATCATAGTCCATTTTCCATGCATTGTTCTCATTTTTCGACTGTCATAACGTCCATGTCCATGGCATTGGGGTCTTTCTTGACAAAATTCCATTTTCTCCCTTCTGTCTTCTTCTTGTCTTTCTTTCCAGATTTCTCGGTGTTTGTTCATCCAAGGATGCATTGCATCCTTTTATAGTTGTTATCAAGCCTCAAAGCCCATTTGTATTATTCTTTTAATGACTTTGGTGGTTTTTCCAGGCTCAAGAGTTGTCATTGTAGAGACACAGTCAAGGTCTCTTGGAATAGATCAATGACTATTGGGTTGTCATCTCGTAGTTTCGCCTTTGTAACGAGCATTTTGTATTTGGCAATATGCTCATCAATTGGCATGTCTCCGATTCTCAATGCTTTCATTTCTTCCAATGCGTTGGCTTCGGAGTCATAAGGTTCAAAGGCCTCTTTCAAGCTGCTGATGAAGTTTCCAAAGGTTCCAAAGTCAGGATCAGTTCCTGCAAGGAGTGCTTGGTCAAGTGTTTCTTCGATAAGCTGTTGTTTCCAGGAGGCAGTGTCTCCTTCTGCCATTAAAGACAGCATTAAAGCTATCTTCTTCAGGTCGGTGTTGTATATTTCTGCATTTATCAGAATGTACATTTGAGAGTCTTGCAAGAACATCTTTAAGTTCTTGTGCTTTCCATTAAAAGGTTTCAGAAGGTTAAGCTTAACCTTCTTGGCCTTTGAGTCAGTTTCAGTTCCAAGATTCATTGTTTCTTCGAGTTCTAAGGGTGAAATAAGAGGGGAGTAGGTAGGAGTGGTGAATGGGATGATCACTTCATGATCAAGTGGAAGAAACTGTTGAATGGGGAAAATCCTGGTGAGAAGATAGAGCTTCAAGCTAAATCTTCTGGTTCTTGTATCAATGGCGAGCTTGTTCTGACAGAACTTGCTCGACTGTTTCATTCAGAATTTGTCTTGTCTGTACAAGAGGGTGTCACTGGGTCAGAGACCTTCTAATGACATTTGTTTCATTCAGTTGTTTTGAGTTTCTTCACTTGTGTAAAAACAAAGCAAAATGTCAATAAGCTAGTCTTTTGTTATGACTTCGATCGGTTCAGACTTTACAG
>Ga0193743_1002353_pt1 | contig 13466 bp, 9 predicted proteins | sample L2c2metaG_FD_143038 | JGI IMG/M metagenome (GOLD analysis project Ga0193743, IMG submission 143038) | Soil microbial communities from a riparian zone of the East river system, Colorado, United States - L2c2 | ecosystem: Environmental > Terrestrial > Soil > Riparian zone | place: USA: East River... | reverse complement strand
GACCTGCTGAAGCGGAAAATGCGCCGCGCTGCAGCAACAATTTGACAACCGGCTCGCGGAAAGCATACACCACGCAGGTCAATGGCATGGTGAGAAAGAACATGGCCCGGAGCATCTTGACGTAACTCGCCGTAAAATCCTCACGCGCACTGGAATGCCAAGTTGCCGAAAGTTTGGGGAACAAGACCGTGGAAAGCGCGCTCGGAGTCAGTAGCACGATTTGGCCCAGCTTCCACCCGTATCCAAAAGCAGCCAGGCTCCCTGCGCTCAGGAGAGACAACGCGCGAGCCACGACAGCGCCGCTTGTTTGTCCCACGATTGCTCCACCAAGCAAAGGAAGCGCCAGCCGGAACAATTTTCGAAGCGCCGGTAAGTCGATGCCGCGGGCCCGGCGTCCTGGAGCGAACTGGCGCCTGACACGCATCAGGCGAATAGCATACAGGCTCGCGCTACCTAGTGCGCCCACAACTACGCCGAGAGCAACGCTCACCGCTCCCAGTTTTGCCCCTCCCGCTACTATCGCGAGGACAAGGGAAAGGTTTGTGAGCAATTGAGCTATGGGAGCGACGCGGAAGATCTGGTGCGCATACAGGACCCCACACGCCACTCCGGACCAGCATAGAGGAATAAAGGCCAGCCCGCACCATCGTATGAAGAAAATGGCCGTTGCCCGGCCCTCGCCAACTAAGCCAGGCGCCAACAAGTTTGAAGCGAAGGTCGGAAACACGAAAAAGAACAACGCGATCAACGACCCCATTATGAGCAGGAGATTGGCGAGGGAGTCGACGGCCCTCCATGCGTCTTGCTCGTTTCCCTGGTTACGGTACTCCGCGAATATCGGAACGACGACATAAGGAAGGATGGAAGTGACAAACAATTGCTGCCCGAACAGTATGAGCAAAACCGCAACCCGGTAGGCATCGACAACAGGCGATGTTCCAAAGCGCCAGGCCATTGCGATCTCCACCGCCAAACCCGCTACAGGGCTCAGTATCGAGAGGGCGATAAGACCGGTGGTCTCAGCCAACACAGTACGTGGCTGCTTCTTAGTCTCCGCCTTCCGGTCCTCCAAGATAGATGTGGAGGAGGCGCCGGTATTTTCGATCTTATCCATCAGCAAGGCTTTTCCGGAGGCAATCAGGCCTTTTTTTCCCGGAGGCCGTGCCCGTTTTGGTTGCCGTAATACCGGTTGTAGTATTTGCCGCGATAGCCATGGTAATAATACCTATTGCTCAGCTCGGGCCGGACTTCATTCAGGACGACGCCAATTACATTGGCTCTTACTCGTCTCAAGCCTGCCAGCGTGCTTGCAACCGCCGAGCGATTTGTGCGGCCGGACAAGGCCACTACCACTACACTGTCCACCAGCGCCGCGATCTGCAGCGGTTCGGCAAACCCCAGGACCGGCGGGGAATCTAGAATAACCAGATCGAATTCCTTGGTGGCTTCTTCGAGGACCTCCTGCAGCGCGGCGCCTAGACAATCCATCGCTCGCGCGGAGTAACGCCCGGCCGGAAGAACTTCCAGACCGGGAAAACCTTCAATGGGTGCTACGGCATCGCGCCATGACAGTTCGCCGTCTACAACGTTCGAAAGCCCTGCATTGTTTGATATGCCCAGATGCATGTGCACGCTGGGACGCCGCATGTCGCCGTCGATGATCAGAGTGCGGCGCTTCTGTTTGCTGTGCGCCACTCCGAAATGGACCGCTGTGGTGCTCTTCCCCTCTCGCGGAGTGGAAGACGTAAAGAGGATGCTGCGCGGGCGGCGTTCGAAGGCGGGCAGCAGAATGGAGTCGCGCAGGGTGCGAATTGCCTCTTCGAACTCGACAGCCTGACGCGTGCCGCTGCCAAGGCCCGGCAAGGAGTTCGCAGAACTGCTGCTGGGAGTTAGGAAGCGGCCTCGCCAGACCGTCACCATGGGCAGCGCGCCCAGTACCTGGGTTTTTAGAACGCGCTGCACGTGTTCCGGGTCACGCACGGTCTGGTCCATTTGGTCCGACAGAATAGCCGCGAGGACGGCCACAAAGCTGGAAGACAGGAAAGCCATGAGCCCGTTCAGTATCAGATTTGGGAAAACCGGCTTTAAGGCGGGGCGTGCAGGATCGGCTAGGCGAATGGAATTATTCTGAAAACTGGCATTGATACTCGCCTCCTCGATCTTCCTAATCATCTCTTCGTAAATTCCCTTGTCGCTGTCAGCCTCCTGCTTTAGCGCCTTGTAATCGAAGGAATGTGAGTTGAGGCGGTCAAACTCCTGTTTGGTTACCGAAAGCGCGCCTTTCAACATCGACTCGCGGTTGAGCGCTTGTTGATAATCCGAGGAAGCCCGCCCGCCGATGTCCGCTCTCAGCACTTTTACCTGGCCTTGTAATTCGGAGAGCTCAGAGTAAGCCCGCTTGTACTCGGGATGATTTTCGCCATAGTAAATCTTGACGGAGGCGAATTTCGACTGTGCGTCGGCGATGTGCTCCACGAGTTTGCGAAGTTGATCGCCCTGCACGGAAGCTTCCGCGGCTTCGAGGCTACCGTCCTGTACGGCCCGGTAAGCCGCCTCCTTGGAAACCCGATCAGCCTGGGCAGTGGTGAATTCTGTATTCAGCTGTAGCAACCGTGAGGAAAGGATGCTGGTCTTTGCCTCCGGGTCAATCACGTCCAGGTCTTTTTCAAACTGCACTAACGCCGAGGAAGATTTCTCCATTTTGAGTCTGAAGGTTCCCGTCTGCTTCTCCATGAAAGCAGAAAGACCAGCCGAAGCCTGATAGCGAATGTTGTAAGCGTGCTGAATATAACTCTGGACGACACCATTCGCGACGGCGGCGGCTAACCGCGGATCCGGCGAGCGATAAGTAACCAGAAGCAGATAGGTATTTGGCAATCGGGTGATCTTAAGCCGGGAAAGCGAGATCGGCGCGTCTTCAGGCCGTGTCTTGGACGCGTTTGTTTGAGAGCGCTGAACCTCGGAGAGTGAGATGCCGAGACGTTCTACTACCGGGCGCAACACAGAATCCGATTCAATCAGCCTGACCTGAGTAGCTAGAAACTGATCCGCGTCTTCGACTCCCGCTCGCGTGTTGGCGTCGTTGCCAATGACGGCGGCGGGCATCTGCCGGTCAATATCGATGGTCGCGGTTGACTCGTAATAGGGCGTAAGCTGGGCTGAGATAACGAGAGTGGCAATGACCACTGTAAGGACAAAAATTGCTATCCGCCAGCTATGGCGCTTCAGTATCCAGAAGTAATGAGAGAACGGTATTGCGTCCTCTTCGGGTTCTACCGGAGTGTACGTCTGAAAGTGCGGCGCATACTCCTCAGCAATTGCACGAGATCCAGTGGGTAATATGGGCAGTACGATTGAGTGGGTCTTTTCAGCCATGTTTTGCCTTTGCGTTCCAATCAACGAGTGGTGAAAACTAAGGCGGACGAGACCGTGGTTCCCGCAGTGGCGAGACGCTCGATCGTAGCTACGGCCAACCGCTTGCCTTTGTTGTCTGGAATGTAAAAGATGTCGTTGGCTAACAAGGCGACATCAGGCGATTTCCGCTGCATAATTTTTGAAAGAGGAATGGGTATTTCGTTTCTAGCTCCCGAAGCTCCGCGGCGATAGATGAACGCCTCCTTAGTGGCAAAGGGCGCGAGTCCTTCGGCGAGTGCAAGCATCTGCAGGATCGTGGTATCAGATCCGCTGTTCTGTACGGGAAATGCTCCGGATTTCTTTACATTGCCGATCACGTAGATTTTGTCGACTACGGGGACAAGAATATTCTCGCCTCCGTTAAGCGTCACGTTCAGAGTGGGATCGCTGGCGTCCATCAGGGCCCGCACAGGGATGTGTTGCGTGAGCAGCTTTGACTCGCCGTTGTCAGAAATCTGTCTTCGGCTAACCAGCACTTCCTGTCCGGCATCGTCGCGCAAACCGTTTGCTTCCGACAGTGCTTCGAGAAGGGTCACGGGAGTGGAGGCCTGAAAAACCAACGGTTGCTTCACTGCGCCCGAGACGCTAATTGGATGGCTTTGGTATTCCGCGATGGTGACGGTGACGAAGGCGTCCTTTAAAATGCCCTCCTCTGTGAGCGCGGCGGCGATCGACGTCTCAAGATCGGTGGGGTACGCGCCCTCTGCCTTGATCGGCTTCTTGACCATCGGCAGGTGGATCAGTCCATCGGTCCCGACACGAATTGTGCGACTCAATTCAGGAGAGCCATAGATGGATATGGCTATGAGGTCGTTCGGGCCGACAGGCCGGGCCGGGAGATTGTGGCCTGCATCCGTGGCCACGGGGCGCGGGGCCTGCTGCGCCCACGCTGGTGATGCAATGGCTGATATTAGCAACGTAACTAGAATTACACGCATTGAAGTGATAACCATGGTGCGAAATGACATTAGCTACAGCTCAGAGTGTGCTAGGAGGAAGGTAAAACGAGTGAAAAAGTCTTCAAAAGGCTTGACCCACAGCGGAGTTGTTCGGGTCGGTAAGTATGGGCAGGCTCCCGCCCTTTTAGTCACAAATCCCGCTTGACCACCTTGGAGCCGGAATTTGATGCACTTACTACAAATGTACAAGTAGGAAGTCTCGTTAATATTTACCATAATTTGGGGGACAATAATAGAAATCCAGCTTACAGAAAAAAATTAGTAAAACCTTTTTTTGATCGGAGTAGGTGATGGCCGGAATATGCCGACGAAAGAGGCTCGCCATTAATCGTGAAGCGCGTTGAATACAAAGAACAAAGTCAAGCTTGCAACGTTACTGACATATTCGAGATATGCGGGCATACTGGCCAATTTCTACCACTCGTAAAAGTAACATAGATAACGCAGCCGAGAGCGGCCAGATAGTTCCGAGCCGCAGCTATTCTGTGTTCCACTAACTTGCCAGTGGTGGTCTCCTAAAGGGCTTCGATTTTTCCAGGTTTCCACGATTTTCTTCACGCCGTGAAACGTTCCTGGCGAATAATTCACTTGATAATTGCGGCGAATCGGCTCATTGTGTCCTGAGAGAACGTTTTCTCTAAGAACGTCCCGTGGCCGTGCTCGACCGTTGTATCGAAAAGTCGTATCCCGTGAGTGGAGGTCGTATGCTGAGTGATTTAACGGACACCGAGCTTTGCCGTTTGTTCGAGAGTCACGGGTTCATCACCGGATCGACGGCCATGCTGCCCATTCTTCGACAGGCACGCAAGGCTGCCACTGTAAGCGACATAACAGTGCTGCTTGAGGGCGAAACCGGGACCGGCAAGCAAGTACTGGCGCAGGCGATCCACAATCTTGACGAGAAGCGAAAATCGTTTCCTTTCATTACGGTGCATTGCTCCACAGTCACCGAAGCGCTGGCCGAGAGCGAATTGTTCGGCCACCAGCGTGGAGCGTTTTCCGGCGCAACGCGGGATCGAGAGGGATTGTTCCGGGCCGCCCATCGCGGCACTCTTTTCCTGGACGATGTCAATGATCTTCCACTGGCGCTGCAGCCGAAGTTACTGGACGTTTTGCAACGTGGGATGATTCGGGGAGTAGGTTCGGATCATGAGGGGAACATCAACGTTCGCATCATCGCGGCGGCGAATCAGCCGCTTGCGCCGGCGGTTCGTGAAAATCGCTTCCGTGGGGATTTGTATCACCGGTTAAACGTGGTGCGGCTGCCGCTGCCGCCGCTCCGCGAAAGGAGTGACGACCTGCCTTCGCTGGTGCTTGCTTTTGCCGCGCGTCATCGGAATATTTACCCGTACATCACGCGTATCGACGGCGATCTGGTCGAATTCCTGAAGTCCTGCACTTTCCACGGCAACGTCAGAGAACTGGAGCACGCGGTCGAACGGATGCTCTTCGCGAAGACCGCTGGCGAGAGTTTGCAACTATCGGACTGGACCCAGCAATGTTGCGAGGCAAGCCCCGCGGAAGAGGGGCATGATCTGGTATCGCAGGCCGCCCAGAGATTATGGACCGCCATCTTCCAGCACGGGGTTCCGTACAGCGAAGCGATTCGCCGCCTGGAGCGAAGATTACTCGAGAACGCCGTGCGCGGCTGCGGGCAGACTCGGCGAGAAATCGCTTGCCGGCTACATACGAGCGAGCGCACGCTCTATCACAAACTTCGTAGCCATAACCTAACTGGCCAAGCCGTAGCCGATTAGAGGCGCGTTTCGGGACTGCAACTTCTTGCAGGTGGAGCATGCGACAAGTTGCATACCTCGCCTGAACGAATCGAAGCCAGGACTGCACAACTCACCGTTAAACCTCTGATTCGACACCAGGCTGCTCACGCGCCAGTCGATGGCCAGTGAAGTGCCTTTGAGAAATTGCTCGAGGGGCCTGCTTTCGAAAGGGGTTCGAAAACGTACGTCGGCGACAGAGTCAAGTTTTCGCTCGGTAGCGTTTTCCTGCCGGACCCGGAGGAGACGCTGGCGGCGCTCTCGCTTGCGTCGGAACTCGAAGGTACGATTGTAGACTTTTCGGATTCCGGTTCGGCGCCTCGGGCCTTCGCGGTGGTGGAAATTATTCGTAGACAGATGGTTGTGGTTCCGGTCGACAAATTGCGGCTGGAACAGGATGAACATCCAAGTGGAAAGGATTTAGCGTGACTCCAACGTACCCTGGCGTTTATATTCAAGAGCTACCTAGTCCGGTGCATACGATTGCCGGTGTGGCGACTTCTATCACGGCATTTGTCGGATACACCGCTCGCGGAATCGACAATCGCGCGGAACTGGTCTTCAGCTTTGGAGACTTTGAACGTCTGTTCGGCGGTCTTGCATCCGACAGCGAACTAAGCTACGCGGTCCAGCAGTTTTTTGGGAACGGCGGCACCCAGGCGTACGTGGTGCGTTCGCCCCGCACGGGCGCTCTTGGGGCGCAAGTCATTTTCAACTCGCTCACATTCACCGCGCTCAGCAGCGGATCGTGGGCCAATGGCCAACTGTTTGTCGACGTCGATTACAACAACCTTTATCAGAACGTCAAGGGAACGGTTGCTTTGACCGCCGGCTCCGCGAATATCACGGGTACGGGCACATCGTTTCAAAGCTCACTAAAGGCGGGCCAGTTCCTGGTGTTTGCGTCGGACGCAACCAAAACTCCGTATCGAATTCTTTCCATTTCCAGCGACACGAGTCTCAAACTGGACGCAAATTACGCCGGGGCTGCCGCGCCTTCATCCACGGCGATTGTTTCGGCGGATCCAACAGCATTCAATCTGACAGTCACCAATTTGGTGGATGGCACGGTGGAAGCGTTTCCGAATGTGTCGCTGAATTCCAGCCGGCAGAATTACGTGCTCGCGGTGGTCAACGATCCCGATAACGGTTCGGAGTTACTGAGCATTTCCCTGGGCGGCGCCCCTCCGGTAAATCCGCCAGCGATGACCGGGATTGTGGGTGCGGCGATTATCGCCGGAGCGGTAGTCGTCACGACGACGGGCGCCACGCTGGCGGGCACTGCCGCACTAACGCAAGGTTCGGCCACGGTCGCCGGAACGGGCACGGCATTTGGTACGGCGCTGCAGGTGGGGCAAAGCCTGGTTTTTGCCGCCGATCCGACGTTCACGCAATACCAAGTTGGCGCGATCGCCAACGATACGAGTCTCACGCTGTCGTCCAAATATGCCGGAGCCAACGCTGTAGGTTCGAACATTTCCGGACTGAACACCGGCGCAACCGCAGATTTTGGAATTCGCCTGAGCGTTTCGTCTCCATCGACGGCCCCGGCTCCTCTGCCTCTGAACATCAAAGTATTTCCGAAACTCGCTCCAGTGCCCCAGACGATTTCGGGGTTAGCCGCTAAAGTACAAAGCGCGATCAATTCGGCGCTAGCCGTCCAGATGCCGGGAGCGTCCGTTACCTGCAGCGTCTCGGCGATTGGCGCCAGCCAGTCGATTCGCGTCAATGCGCTGATCCCGCAATTTCCAGACGCCGTCATCACGATCACTGCGCCGCCAGCCGGGCTTTCTGACGGCGCAACGCCGTTGGGGCTGGTCGCTCCGTCGGTCTCGAACGTCGCGCATTATGCTCTTGGTACCGGAAACGGATCGGGCGTGAATGGATGGGGTGGCGGTCAAACGAGTTCCCGAGCGGGCGCCGATGGATCCGGGCTTCCGGGAACCGCCGACCTGATCGGTGATGAGAGCCTGTTCACGGGCATTTACGCGCTCGACAAGATTGATTTGTTTAACTTGCTCTGCATCCCGGATGCGACGCGGGCGAGCGCGGGAAATCCTTCGTCCCTCGACAGCACAGTCGATCCGAATGCGATCTTCAGCGCCGCAATCGCCCTGTGCGGCCGGCGTAGAGCGTTCCTGCTGCTGGATGTTCCTCCCAATGTGAATACGGTTTCCGGCGCGGTGGATTACAAGACCAGCGGGCTGAGCGTGCACGATCCGAACGGCGCGACTTTCTTTCCTCGCCTTCGCTTGCCCGATCCGCTGAATGATTATCAGCTCCGGACGTTCGCGCCCTCAGGAGTTGTTGCCGGGCTTTACGCAAGAATCGACTCGACGCGCGGCGTATGGAAAGCGCCGGCGGGAACAGAAGCGACGCTGTCAGGCGTTCAGGGGATGGTCTACAAACTAAATGATCCTGAAAACGGCGTGTTGAATCCGCTCGGATTGAACTGCTTCCGCTCCTTTCCGGTTTACGGCAACATCTTATGGGGCGCTCGCACGCTGGTCGGCTCCGACGCGGATGCGAGCGAGTGGAAGTACGTGCCGGTGCGGCGCATCGCGCTCTACATCGAAGAGAGCCTCTATCGCGGAACGCAATGGGTGGTCTTTGAGCCCAACGATGAGCCGTTGTGGGCCGCCATCCGCCTCAATGTCGGATCGTTCATGCAGGATCTGTTCCGCAAGCAGGCGTTTCAAGGAAAAACTCCGGCGGAGGCGTATCTCGTGAAATGCGACAGCGAGACGACGACGCAGGGTGACATTGACCGGGGCATCGTGAATATTCTGGTGGGATTCGCGCCGTTGAAGCCCGCGGAGTTTGTCGTGATTCAGATTCAACAGCTCGCCGGCCAGAGCCAGGCGTAGCGAGAGTACGAGGAGTGATCCATGGCAGAATTCGTCGTCAATACGAACCGGTTCGATCCGTATAAGAATTTCAAGTTCCGGGTGAAATGGGACGGCCGCTATGTGGCCGGCATCAGCAAAGTATCCTCACTGAAACGGACTACCGAAGTGGTGAAGCATCGTGAAGGCGGAGACCCAAGCACCAGCCGCAAATCCCCTGGCCGCTCCGAGTTCGACGCGATCACTCTGGAGCGCGGCGTGACGCACGATTCCGATTTCGAAGCCTGGGCCGCAAAGGTGTGGCGCGTGGGGGCCGGTCTCGGGGCGGAAGTTTCGTTGAAGGATTTCCGCAAAGACGTTATTATCGACTTCTACAACGAAGCAGGCCAGCTCGCGATCAGCTACAAGGTTTATCGCTGCTGGGTTTCGGAATATCAAGCGCTGCCCGATTTGGATGCGAACGCAAACGCAGTGGCGATCCAGCACATCAAGCTCGAAAACGAAGGCTGGGAGCGCGACACGAGTGTGACCGAACCGACCGAGCAGAGCCTGAGCGTCGCGTAAGTCCATGGGACCGCTGAGGGGTGAGTTGCTCATCGAGGCGTGGGAGCGCGGCGCAAACGGCACCTATCTTGAACGCGCGCTCACTGCGCTCGCCGTCGCTTATGGCGGCCGTTCCCAGGACGAACTGCTGGATCTCAGCATCGCTGATCGCGATTTGGAGTTGCTCCGTTTACGGCGGCTCACGTTCGGCGATACGCTTCGGGGCTGTCTCCCATGCGGCGCTTGTGCGACGCGAGTGGAGTTTGAGATTTCTATATCATCCATGCTCGATCGGTTGGATGCCGCGCCCCGGCGCTCCGCGGCAATCTGGCGAACGGAGTGTTTTGAATTCTCCATGCGACCGGCGACGACCCGGGATCTGGCGGCGGTGACATCCGCGGCGGATCCACGACGTAGCCTGCTTGCGCGCTGCACCGACGTTGACTCGCGGGACGTCGACGCCGCGCTCTCGCGTTGCGAGGATGTTGTAGTCGAGCAGTTCAATCAGCTCAATGAAGGCGCGGAGACGCGGTTCACGTTTGCGTGTCCGGCGTGCACGGCGGTGGAGCATACCGATTTGGATATCGCCCGCTTTCTTTGGATCGAGATCCGCCATGCCGCTACGACAGTTTTGCGCGAGGTTCATGACCTTGCCAGCGCGTATGGTTGGAGCGAGGCTTCCGTTCTGGCGATGAATGGCGCCCGGCGCGCGCTGTACCTGGAGATGGCGCGAACATGAGCGATCTGCTTAGCCGCATGATCGCTCGAGCGACGCGCCCGGTATCGCGCGTCGAACCAATTCTCGCGTCCCGATACGAGTCTCCCGTGGCGATCGAGGCGCCGCTTGCGGTGGAATCGATGCAGCAGCCCGCGCCTCGAGTGTTGGCTGAGCGGGTTCCCGAGTTTGCCGATCGCGAAGAGGAGATCACATATTCCGAAAGTCCGCTTGCGAACCCCGCGCCGAAACTGGAACACAACGCCGCCAGCGTGGAGAATGCCCAGGCATCGCGTATGCTATCTTCCCTTGTGCCGGCGACGGTCGTTGAAATTGATTCGCCGGTTGCCGCATCATTGGAAACTGCGTCAGCTAATGATGATCCGCGTTCGGCACCGCAAGCAGTCAATCTTGTTCAGGAAGTGGAAGTACACGCGCAACGTGTCGAGATCACGTCTTTGGAGCGGGCAGAGATCCACAACGAAATCGCCGCGGTAAAAACGGAAACCGGAAAAAGAAGGCGCGCGGAGGTTGATGAGTTCAGTCAACCCGAACCCGTGGAAGTGCACGTCACCATCGGGCATATAGAAGTCCGGGCAGCCCCTGTTCCCAAGGCTCCCGTGCGGAGAACCGCGCCACCGCGTGTATCCCTGGACGACTACCTGAAGCGGCGGAATGGGGCGCTGCGATGAGCGACTTCCTGGCCGTCGCGGGTGTCACGTCGGTGCTCAAGTGGTTCTTGAGCAATGCCCTAGTCTCGGCTGGACTCAATTCCGCCTTTCCCACTGCCGCGGCCGTCAGCGCTCTATCGCCCGACCTGGTACCCACCGGCGGTTCCGAAGTTCCGCAGTTGAACCTGTTCATGTATTACGCGAGCTTCAATCCGAGCTATCGCAACGAGAGCCTACCTTCCAAAGACAGCCGCGGCGCGCGTGTCACCAATCCGCCGCTGGCACTCAATCTTCACTACCTGGTGAGCGCGTATGGAAAGAATGAGCTCGATCCGGAAATTCTGCTTGCGTGGGCGATGCAGATGTTTCATGAGAACCCCATAGTGTCGCGGCAAACCATCCAAACGCTGCTGGCCGCAATGGGTGCGGATCCGGGCGCAACACCCGAGATGCAGGCTGTGTCCAAGACAACCCTGGCGGATCAGGTGGAGCTGATCAGAATCGCGCCGGAGTCGCTTTCGAACGAGGAGATTTCAAAACTGTGGATGGCGTTTGATACGCACTACCGGCCGACGACCTCCTATCAGGTTTCGGTGGTGCTCATTCAGGAGACGCATTCCTTCAAGTCGAACCTTCCCGTGCAGTCGCGCAACTTCAAGGCGCTGCCTTCGGATGCTCCCATCATAAATAACATCACTCCAGGATCGGTTGCCGCCGGAGATGTCCTTACTATTAATGGGCGCAACTTCATCGGCGATTCGCCTGCCGATACCGTACTGGCGTTTGACGACAATCCGCCAGTGACGCCGGATTCCATCCAAGCTGGATGCATCCGCATTACGATTCCAGCGACGCTGTTTGCCGGCGTGCGCACGGTTCGAGTCATTCGCAATGTCCGCTTCGGCGTACCAACCGATCCGCATACCGGATTTTCTTCAAGTCCGGCTCAATTCCTACTGATGCCGACTGTTACCAACGCATCGCCGGTCGCCGCGGCAGTCGCCACTCCACTCACGCTGAATGTGATTCCGGCGGTCGGCCGCACGCAGCGAGCCGCGCTTTACATCGGCGACCACGCGATTGAATTGGAGGCTCGCCCCCAGACGGATCCGGCGACTTCCGCCACGCTGACCTTCAACATTCCCGCGGACTTTGCGCACACGAACCCGGCAACCGGAGTGCCGCTGCGCCTGCAAGTAGATCGCGTGCAGAGCAAACTCACGCTTGATAACAACCCGGCAAGCCCGACCTTCGGTCAATTTCTTCCGCAAGCCAAGGTGACAGGGCCATGACAACGACCGCCGTGCTGCAAGAAACGAAACGGTCCAGCCTGTGCGTGGAACTCGATCGAGTGTACGGAGCTTTGGTTCGTCTCTCGGGCGGCCAAGTGGAAGAGAGTGCGAGCCCCGTGGACGCGAGCGAGGGAAAGAGTGGTTCGGCGCTCGATCACCTGTCAAGTGTGTTTGGCCTGACACGATTCGAGCGCGACGTGCTTGTGCTCTGCGCCGGAGTCGAACTGGAAAGCCGTTTCGCTCAGGCTTGCGCGGCGGCGCAAAACGAGTCTCGGCTGATATCACCTACGTTCAGCCTCGCACTCGGGGCTTTGGAGGAGGCTCACTGGAGCGCGGTCAGCCCTGATGCTCCGCTGCGTTACTGGCGGCTGATCGAAACTGCCCCGGGAAGTTTGCTCCGTAGCCTGTTGAAGATTGATGAGCGAATTCTTCACTACATTGTTGGAATTGACTGCGAAGAAGAACGGCTGGAGGCGTTTATGCATCCGGTCCCGCAAAATTGTGAATCGTTATCCATGGCGCAGCGCGAAAGCGCGGAGCGCGCGGTCGATTATTGGCGAGATTTCACGAAGCCGATTCTGCTGGCCACGCGGCGGAGCGCTGACCGTCGCGCGGTAGCGCAGGAAATCTGCCGGCTGCTCGACCGCCGGTGCTTTACGATGCGAGCGGCGGATGTACCGTCCAATGCGGCGGAGCGCGAGCTCATAGCCCGCTTGTGGAATCGCGAGGCGGTGCTCACTGGTGCGGTGCTCTGCATCGAAGCATCCGAGTTGGACGCGCACGATCTGGGCCGCCTATCGGCTTTTGTCGAGCGGATCCAGACGCCGGTGGCGATTGGGATTCGGGAAGGATCGGCCGCGGAACAGATAGAAGGATCCTTCCGCGTCGATGTTCCTGCCTTGGCGGCGCCGGACCGGAAAGCCATCTGGCTCGATAGCCTTGGCCCAAGCGCCTTGCGCGTGAATGGCGGCTTGGATCGTATCGCCGAATACTTCGATCTGGACGGCGCATCCATCCGCTTCGCCGGCGGCATGCTGCGCGGGGCGCCAAACGAATGCGACTTGGAGCGGGAAGCCTGGCGAGCGTGCCGCAGCGTTTCGCGAAAAGCGCTCGACGGATTGGCGCGACGCATCGAAGCGAGGGCCACCTCCGAGGATCTGATCCTGCCCGAGTTGCAAACCGAAACTCTGCGGCAGATCGCCGCGCACGTGCGGCAGCGGGCGCTGGTCCATGGCGAATGGGGATTCGCGG
>Ga0193743_1002352_pt1 | contig 13466 bp, 7 predicted proteins | sample L2c2metaG_FD_143038 | JGI IMG/M metagenome (GOLD analysis project Ga0193743, IMG submission 143038) | Soil microbial communities from a riparian zone of the East river system, Colorado, United States - L2c2 | ecosystem: Environmental > Terrestrial > Soil > Riparian zone | place: USA: East River... | reverse complement strand
ACATTTTTGAAAGAAGGTCGAAAAATAGTTCGGGTCGACAAAACCTAATCTGTGTGCAATTTCTTTAATGATAAAGCTGGTGTAGGAAAGTAAAAATTTCGATTCAAGAATAATCCGGTTGTTTATGGTTTCTTTGGCATTTAATCCGCTATGTTTTTTAAGAATGAAATTAAGATGATTTGGGTGAACATTCAGCGCTTCTGCATAATATTGAACATTCCGGTTCTGATCATACTGATACTCCACCATTTCTGTGAATTTTTCTACAATCGGATGATAGCGCTGTTCTTCACTGATCAGTTTGGCCTGGGTAAAAAAGCGATCACAGTCAATAAGCAATTCAAGCAGCTTTATGGCAATCATTTCTTTTCTTTCCAAACCTCCGTTGATATGTTCTGAAATTATAGATTCGAATATCTCAGAAAGCGCATCTGCCTGCCGGTTATCCAAATAGATATACGGCCGGATACCATATTTTAAGACTCTTCGGTTGCTGATATATTGCTTTGGGAAGGCACTGCTTAAAAAGAAATCAAGATCAAAATTCAGCATATAGCCTGAACATTCCGGCATTAATAATTTACAGGAATGCACCACCCGTTTAGGTACAATACACAAGGTATTGTCCTTTACCGGGAAATTGGATAAGCCAATACATTTTTCTCCCTGTCCTTTTTTTACGAGCAAGATCATGTAGGGTGCCTGGCGGGAAGGAGGTATCTCACCCTCAATTTTTGTCATTAAGTCTTCCAGGCGGTGCACTTGAAAGGATGAGGAATGTTTCATATGCCTATCCAGGTCAATTACCCCGTTCCGGCGGCTTTTGCTGTAAATGACCTGGTATTTATGAAGAATAGTTTGATCGTCGAACTGTGGCGTAATAAATGATGCAATTTCCATTTCTGTATCGTAATTTGAATACAGTAAACCAAGTCGTGTGCCATCTGGGAGTATGCCGTAATGTGCTGTTTATCAAGTATTTAATTTAAAATCGATCGATTTTACCAACGAAATGATGAAGATTTTCGACTAACGTTGTTTAAATATAGCTAATCGGCGGCATGCTGATTAGGAAACATCCAAACATAGCCGGATTTTCAGGCCGGGAACTTTGTGAATCAATTCATTGCCTTATGAAATCAAACACGGGGAAATACCCCTTCTATAGCAGGTTTTTAAAGAAAAACTAAGCCTACGGCTTTAATATTTGAAATTTAAAGTCTTTACTATCATTCGTCAAGGCTTTCGGTATCATGGGCTGATAATTTTGCTTTATAAAAAAGATATGAAAAAACTTCTCTTAACGCTTACCTGCATCGCGGGTTTTTCAGGAATGGTCTTCGCGCAAACGGAAAAGGAAGACATGGCCATGGCCGAATCAATATTCGGTAAAGCAAAAAAAACCATCATCATGGAAAATATCCAAATTGACGACTTGAAGAAGACTGAATTTTGGAACGTGTATGATGAGTATGAAATAAAATATGACGCGATTAGTATTGAACGTCTTAAGATTATCAAGCAATATGCGATAAATTACGAGACGCTGAGTGATACTACCGCAACCCGGCTTGCTACCGAATTGATTGAAAACAGTGAAAAATACGATCATCTTTATAAAGCATATTTAGGCAGGTTCAAAAAAATTATCGGAGGCCTCAAGGCGGCAACTCTTTATCAAATAGAACTTTATATCCAAACGGCCATACAAGCGAATATTCAAAGCCAGATACCGGTTATTGGTCAGCTAAAACAATTGGAACACTAAACAAAACTTTCTAAAGATGATCGGCGGATATGGAACTGCTGATCAAATCAGTATAATCCTGGCCAGGTAAAAAACCCGCCAGCAACGCAACACCAGAACGATATGAAATTTCCCCGGTGATATTCATGTAATAAAATAGAAATTATGGAACCAACAATCAAAACCCCAATTAAGCTTGCCGATGAAAAACTTCCCGGCGGGTCAAAACCAACGGTTCATAACAGATACCTTGCATTTATAAAAAGACAGCAAAAAAATCAGACGGCGTGGTTTATGCTGACGATGGTGTTACAAGGCCTTCTTATTTTACCGGTGCCGGCAATTTTACTTTTTTATTATGATGCACCGATTTACGTGCTAATTATCACCATGCTAACCTATTTTCCTAACCTAATTACCGCTATGACCGGATCGGGCCTGCGTGTAACTATAGCGATTTTTGTTTGCAGCCTGTTAATAAATTGGGGAATGCTGCTCTGTTATATCCTTTGAATTATAACATAAGAAAACGTAAGAAACAGTCACGCTGATCAGAATTAAAATGCCGGCAAATTTTAGATTGCCGGCATTTTTATTACTACTCGCTTAAACTTTGACCAGGAGATTATTGCCCGGGTTCCGCTGATTTTACTTTTGAAAAATTTGTTCTTTTGTAATACGAAGCTTAGCCAGCTTTGAACTGAGCGTTGATACAGGCACCCCCAGAAACTCTGCCGCTCCGCCGTCTCCAGACAACTTGCCATCACATTTTCTAAGCGTCTGGATGATATGATCTCTTTCATTTTCCTCAATTGTCTTAAAAGAGAATTCTTCCTGGATATTTTTTTTATGAAAGTCCTTTTTGGGTAGGAAAATTTCCGTTAGCGAACACCCGCTGGTCATCAAAACACTTCGCTCTATCAGGTGTTCAAGTTCCCGGATATTTCCGGGCCAATGATAATTCAACAGTTCTTGTTGAACTTTCTGAGATATAGAGGTGATATTTTTGCCATTATTACGCGAATAACGTTCCAGGAAAGCAGTTGCAAGATGAAGGATATCTTCTTTTCTTTCACGGAGCGGGGGAAGGTTAATGGGGTATACATTTAAACGATAGTATAAATCACTGCGGAAGTGTCCCTCGTCAACTTCTTTCTCAAGTTCCCGATTGGTGGCTGCAATTATCCGAACATTTACTTTGATAGTTTGTCTGCCACCAACCCGTTCAATCTCACGTTCCTGAATTGCCCTAAGTAGTTTCACCTGTAATTCTGGTGGCATTTCACCGATTTCGTCAAGAAACAGCGTACCGTTATTAGCAAGTTCGAATTTTCCTATCCGCCGTTCGGTTGCTCCTGTAAAACTGCCGCGTTCGTGTCCGAACAATTCACTTTCAATCAGGTTTGCAGGCATGGCTGCGCAATTAACGTTAACCATTAGTTTGTCTGAACGCGATGAGTTCATGTGAATGGCACTGGCAATAAGTTCTTTCCCGGTACCGGTTTCCCCCATTAATAACACCGTGCTTGATGATTTGGATACTTGCGCTATATGATTATAAACATTTTGCATACCCTGGCTGTTCCCAATTATTTCCTTGTAATTATTGCCGGTATGGATCTGCCCGATCAAATAAGAATTTTCTTCCTGTAACCTACTTTTAAATGCATTAATTTCTTCTAACTGGGCGATGATCTGTTCGTTGGCAAGTATATTAAACATAGCAACGGAAAGTTGTGCGCAAACACCTTTCCATAGTGGCAGGGAAATATCAGAAGCCGTCTGCAACCAGGCACAACCTATTGTTTTATTACCCACTTTTAGTCTTACTCCAATAAGCTGGTCAATAGAATTATCCATGTAAGCGCAGATATATTCCGGCACAAGCGGATATTTATTCAATCTTGTCAAACTGAACATAACCGGGGCATCGGAAAGAATGACCCGCTCCAGTATTTCGTCATCCTTGATCTGAAACGCTTTTTTTGAAATCCTATCCAGATCTTCCGGCGGGAAGGCATTTCCCCGCCGGGTCATCAAGAAAACGGAATGAGTTTGTTTTTCCTGGTTAATAACGGAAATATGAAAACAATCAACATTAAAATAATCAGTTAGTTTTGTTTGAACGATGTTCAACAGATCCTGCTTATTTCTAAGTGCGGCCATATCGTGACTTAAGCTCAATAATATAGATTTTTCCTTTTCTCTTTCTAAGATCTCCTCGTTGGCCTTGATGTTCGCTACAGCGGTGGCGAGGTGGCAAGAAATATGCTCGATAATTTCAAGAGATTCGCTATTGAAATTGTTTTTTTTGTCCGAAAACAAAAAGAATACATATTTTGCACATTCCTCGCCTGGAAGAGTGGTTACCGCAATCTCCCGGGCACCGGTTTCGTAATTAATTTTAAACCACAAAGGAGGGTTTTTATCTATAAACTTATCCATTTGAATAACCAGGGGTCGTCCACTTTTTACTGCTTGCGCATAAATGCAATCATTCACATCGTTTGGTGTTGAAATGATATCGTTATAATTCGCAGATTTTTGGGCCATTGAATTAGGATCAAGCAGAAAAGATTTGTAAATTTTTCCATCGTCGCTGACGATGCTCATGTTATTGTGTGTAAAATAAATCAGCTTTTTTAGTTGCGTATTGATGACGCTCAGGAGATCTTCTTTGTTTCGTGTGGTGGCCATGTCACGCCTTAAAACCGATAATACAGACTTTTGAAAACTTTCCCGGTCAATTTGCTCTTTTAGTAAAATGTTAGACATGGCAATAGATAAAACCGTAGACAATAATTTGAGAATTTCAATAGTCTTCTCCGTAATCATACCCGCCTCGTTATACGCCAGGGTAGCAAAACCAATAATGTTTTCATTGCCTTTTAGTTGAATCGTTACCATTTCCCGGCACCCGCTTTCATAGCTTACGCGGATATAATCCGGCATGCCCGGCTGATCCACAATTTCTTCAAATCTGTGCAGGACCGGTTGTCCGGAATGCAGCACATTATCCATGATCGGGTCTTTTATGGAATAACCCACTGCTTTTAATTTATTAAAATCCGGATGATTTTTGTTCAGACATTCAGGGTCTGTTAAAAACGAGGAGTAGGAATTATTGATCCAGTCAATCGTTCCGATGATGCCGTTATTAAATGACAGTAATGACCTCAGTCGGATATGAAAAGCCTTCAGCAGGTCATTCCTATCTTTGGCCATGCTTATTTCTTCAGCGATGGTATTGAGCAGAATTTTTTCTTTCTCATCTGAAATCCTTTTTTCATTTGCAATAATGTGACTCAACACATTGGCAAATTGCGGGACAATTTTATCTGTTGATTCAACAAGTTCCTCGGAAATAAAACCTGGCCCAAAATAAAATATAAGTAATCCGAAAATATCAAATGTGTTGTTCAGGTTCAAAACCAGGCAGTGATCGCAGTTGGGTGCTTTCCTCTTTTTTAAACAGGCGATTAGTTCATTATCTAAATGGGGTTGACGGAACTGAAAAAGGGTAGCAGGGCTGGAAACTACCCGCAAATTAAATAATTCCTTAGTATTTCGTTCCTTGCTCCCCCGGACTTTTTTGGGTCCGTTTGCAGCAGGTTCCTGCGTTGGATCGAAACACATAAATAGTTCCAATCCGGTTTTATTTCCATTCTGCAACAGGATCTCAAAGTCAATATAATTGAATGTTTCCCGAAATTTCCCCTGAAGCAGTACTTGCAATGAAGTCTTGTCCCTGGTTTTTAACAATTCACTCATCAGTAATCTTACAGGCATTTTAACTTGCTCATAAGACTCAATCTGTCGTAAAATATCCTTAAATTGATCATCATCCGGCATATTTTCAGATAAAGATGTTGTACTGGTATTGAAAGTCGAAGCATTTTTCATAGGTCAGATTATTGATTATAGATATTATCTAAGTACTTTCTATTATTCAATTCAAATGCCAGATGGTAAATTGCTTATAATCAATATGTTGCTATTTTTAATGCAAGTCATTTTGTGGCGGGTCGCTAAATTTTGGTGAAAAAATTATCTAAATATCACTAATCAATAGTTGAAATTTGTGATGCATGACGAAAATGATTTTCGAATCAGATAATCTAACGTTGTGACTGTCGACCATTAAATAAAAAATAAAAAACGTATCTTAATTACGCCGATTGGATGACGGAAGGACTTAAAACATCACGCCAAAATTCATTAGGTTTGCGGCTAAATTCAATCTTTTATTAAAAAAAGGGACAAGGACCTCCGTGAAGTTTGATATTAAGGATAATAATTCGTTCCACAATCCAGTCGTGAAAAAATACCCCTGAAATAGAAATGAAAGCTAAAATACTCATAGTTGAGGACCAATTTGTTGAAGCGAACAACCTGCGTCTGATGCTGGAACATGCCGGCTACAAAGTCTGCACAATAGCCAGATCAGTGCCCGTGGCGTTAAAAATTATAGAAAAAGAGTGCCCGGAATTGGTGCTGCTTGATATCATGCTTCAGGGTGAACTTACCGGGATAGATCTGGCCAAAGGTTTAAGAACAAGAAATATAGCATTTGTTTTTTTGTCTGCTAACTCAAACAAGCCGATACTTGCCTTAGCGAAAGCCACTAAACCTTACGGATTTCTGGTAAAGCCCTTTCGTGATAAAGATGTCCTGATCATGCTGGATGTGGCATGGTACCTGCACCAGGAAAATTTACAAAATGCAAATCAGAAAAAACCTGTAAATGCTGCCGGAGATCATCCAAACCGTCCGACCGGGCTGGATCATATTATTACGGAAAGCCGGGAGATGCTTCAGATACTAAGCAGTGTGAAAACAGTAGCATCCGCGGACACTTCTGTGTTAATTTTGGGAGAAAGCGGCACCGGAAAGGAATTAATTGCCCACGGCATCCATCAGTCTTCGCAACGGGCATCCAAGCCTTTCATCATCGTTAATTGCGCGGCATTGCCCTCAAGCCTGATCGAGTCGGAGCTGTTCGGTCATGAAAAGGGAGCTTTCACCGGTGCCTTTAATAAACGAATCGGAAAATTTGAACAGGCGGACGAAGGAACAATTTTTTTAGATGAGATCGGCGAACTGCCTTTAGAATTACAGATAAAGTTTCTGCGGGTTTTACAGGAAAAGGAAATAGAACGGATTGGAGGCCAGCGTAAAAAGATTAACGTCCGTGTTATAGCAGCCACCAACAAGGACCTTGAGGAGGAGATATCGGCCGGCCGCTTCAGAATAGATCTTTATTACCGGCTTAACGTCTTTCCCGTTCTATTGCCTCCGCTTCGGGAACGAAAAGAAGACATTCTTCTTTTGGCGCGTCATTTTATCAGCTTTTATGCACGCCGGGAAGAAAAAAAAGTAATTGGTTTGTCTGAACAAGCCGCTAAAGAAATGGTGAATCACCCATGGCCGGGAAACGTAAGGGAGCTGGAGAACCTGATAGAGCGATCAGTGCTGATGGCAACCGGAACCCAAATTGAAAATATTGATCTTTCGAAAGGCCCCAGGAAGCAGGCGTTAACAGAGGCAGGCCCCGTGAAAATGAAAACAATGGAAGAGCACGAACGGGATTATATTCTGGCAGTTTTAAGAAAATGCAACTGGAAAATTTATGGTCAAGGGGGGGCGGCGGAAATCCTGGACCTCAACGTTTCAACACTTAATTCCAAGATAAAGAAACTGGGTATAATAAAAGGCTGACGCCTGAAACGATAAGGGCTGAATTAGTGTTATTTCGCTAAATCATTCGAAAATTTCCGAAATACAAATACCTGTTTTATTTTAATTTCAAGCTTTCTTTCTCACTATCAGTGATTTGTGTAGTTGGCATTTTTAGTGATAGGTAGTTATTGTGCTATTTACCAATTTATGAAAGATGATCAGCTGCAAACGCAGAAGCTGGGCCTTTTAATTCAATAAAAAAATGTTGTTTCCCGAATTTTCAAACAGCCCATTCCAGGTTAAATTATCATTCCATAAATTAATTGAAAGGTATAAACAGCTTGCCGCTTTCGGAAAAGGATCTGTCGCAGCCCCGGCGAAGGCAAAGTTAAAGCTGATCAGCTTATATCCTGATCTGGCAGAAGTAATTGATGGCGAAGAAAAACTGACTTCAATGTCAAAAACCATATCGCAGTTTCTTTCAGATATTTTCCCCGTTGCCTTGACTAAAGAAGAAATAAAAGCCGTAACAATTCCCTATCAAAATAAAATATTCAATCCCACAGCAAAATTCAGCCGCATAATTGCATCCTCCGGCTCCTCATTTGAAATCAGTTTGAGCGGGGATAGTCGGGATTGTTTTTATGTCGCCGCATGCCATTTGATTCTGAAACGGTTTTACGGGATCGAACTGGACATTTACAAACCTATATATTTTCATACCAGCAGCGAAGAAGGAGTGGATAAACACTATAAAGTTTTATACAACTTCGAATACCTTGAAATAATGCCTTCCCCGCAGGCGCCGTTGATTTTCCAGTCAGACATCGAAGATCTTATTGAAAATTATGATAAGTCAGCCGCCTGGATAGCCAAATTCCCGCCTGCAAGCTGGATTCTAAAAGGTTTTGCCTTGATGACCTTGGTTGACGTAACGGAAGAAGCTGCTATTGCCACGTTAAAAAACAACTTTCTCGGCCAGCGGAGTTTTCCGGGTCTTCAACAAAACCTGAACAGGATATTCAGTTCTGTATTTAATATTCCTGATCTGAACGTCGGCTTTTCACTTTTTGAGCAAGAGGAAGGAATACTCAGCATATCGCCGTTTGAACAGAAAATTCAAAGTTTTCTATTAAATGGGATGCAACAAAGTCATCACACCAGCGTGCTTTGCAGCCATTCATATAAGAAATTGATTGATACCCGTGAACATCTGATTGTGCCTGATATCGGGAAATTTATGAAGGCTTATCCGGAAAGTGTCATCGCTGTCAACCTGGCTTCACAACAAGTTAAAAGTTTTATCATGACGCCGATTGTAAAAAACGATGTTATCCTTGGCGTGCTTGAAGTCGTTTCGTTTAAACCTCATCAGCTGAATGGGTTCAATGTGGATAAACTGGATATGGTGATGCCCTATATCGCAGATACCATAGATCGTAAGTTGTATGAGCTGCAAAATGAAATTCAGGCATTTATCCAGAATACCTATACCCGGCTTGACGCCAGTGTGGTGTGGAAATTCAAAAAAGAGGCATTCAACTTTTTACGATGCAGCAATGCCGGCATCGCATATCATCTGAAAGAAATTGTGTTCCGGGATGTTTTTGCGCTTTATGGCCAGGTGGATATCAAAAACTCCTCCGCTCAACGCAATGAATGTGTACGCGCCGATTTAACTGCAGAACTGGAGCAACTATTGCTACTTGCAGCTTTGTTTGAAAATCATGACCGAACCCCGCTCAAGAAAGACGCAATAGCGCAGCTAACGACATTTCTCACCGGTCTTTCCCGCGGTATATATGCGGATACTGAACAGGAAATTGAAAATTATCTTGAAGGACGCATTTATCCGGAACTGAGTAAGTTTAAGGAAAAATATACAATAGAAAATAATGAAATTACGCAGTTCCTTGAAAAATGCAAAAATCCACATGGCCAGTTTTTCGCCGAACGACAAAAATATGAACAAACTATATCCCTTATTAATGACAATTGCGCGGGAATACTTGACAAACACCAAAGAAATCTGCAACAGATTATTCCCCATTATTATGAACGGTTTAAAACAGACGGGGTAGAACATAACCTGTATTGCGGGCCCTCGATATCGCCTGAGTTTCATTTTTCCCTGGAACATCTCTATCTGCTGAGATTAAATCAATTGCGTATTTTATGCGATATAAATTTTGAACATTTAAGATTAAAAGAAGATTATCCGTTTCCGATGGAGCTGACAACTCTGATATTCACTTACCAAACACCCCTTACCATAAAGTTCCGCACGGATGAACAACATTTTGATGTAGAAGGGGCTTATAATCTGCGTTATCAGGTTATAAAAAAAAGGATAGACAAGGCGCGTATTTTCGGTTCCGAGGAAAGAATAGTACAGCCTGGTAAGATAACCATCGTATACTCGGAATATAAAGAACAGGTCGAGTACATGGACTATATCCGGCAAATTCAACTGGAAGGTAAGCTGGGAGGCATAGAGGAATTTGATCTGGAGGACTTGCAGGGAATAGCCGGATTGAAAGGGTTACGGGTGGCTCTTTCGGTAACCTGATTTTGTTGGCGATAAATCTGAAATTTAGATTGCCCCGATAAATTAAATTTTTATATAACACCAGCAAAAATCTTGTCCGGCCGCAGAGCGTCATTAACTAACTGGTTAAATTAATACCCTGATGAATATAGCCACCACCCACATTTTCAAAATCATTCGCAAAAGCATAATTGAACGGTATATGGCATCAGGATTCCATCCCGCTTTAAATTCGAGCCGTTCCGATTCAACAGAACGGGCGTTTAATAAATTTTCAATATTGCGTGTAAAGGCATATTGTAAAAATAAGCTGAAAAAGGGGCTGGTTTACCGGCTAAACATTCTCCAGCCCGTATTTTTTCAATTCATCTGCAGGCACACCCTCCCACTTTCCTGGAGTGTTTCCCTTGTATCCGAGGTCTTCAATGCCCATTTTGCTTGTAAAAAAGCCGGTAGCAGTGAGCTCCCTTATTTTGCTGAAAAATGCCACGCCTTGCTGCATGGCCGGCGTCGCCTTCGCAGGGTTCGCGATATCATTCAGTATAGCGGTCTGCTGGTCCGCCCGGCAATCTGTAAACTGATTGTTATACCGGTTAAGGCACTGGACGTCGAGCCATTTTAAACCGCCGCGCAAAGGTAGCTGGTGCTCTGGTTCATCCTTCACAATAAATTCAATAAATTCCGGCACCTTTGCGTCTGATGCATTGCCGCTCCGCGCGTCACGGGGAATGATGATATCAGCCAGAATGGTAATGGTGGCCATTTCATGAGTATCAAAAAAGGTGGCCGATGCTAATGTCTTGTCCCTTACTAATTCAAACTCCTGGCGGCCGGCTACCGGCGCTGCGCTGTTTTTACCAATATGGTGTTCACCCTGTCCGGGTTTGCAGGATGCGAGCAAGGCTGCTGCTGATAATGAGCCAACGCCTATTACCTTTAAGCTATCTCTTCTGTTCATTTTACGTAGATGGTTATGTTAAACATGCTGTTTTTTCCGCTGTGCAAGCAGGTATTCCGCTGTGCGCATGGCAAGTGCAAGTATTGTCCATGTTGGGTTTTTTTCTGACTGCTGGGTGAAAACCGACCCGTCGGTGACAAAAAGGTTCCTGCAGTCATGAGCTTGTCCCCACCTGTTCAGCGGAGCCTTTTTAGGATCGTCACCCATTCTGATCGTTCCTACCTCATGGATACCTTTTCCCGGTTTATCCAGCCCGTAATCGCTTTCGGGGCCTTTAGGCTGAATCAAAGGAATACCGCCCATCGCATGAAGAATTTCCTGCGACGTATCCTGCATATGTTTGGCCTGGTTGACGTCGTCACTGCTCCATTTGTAACGGAAACGCAAAACAGGTATGCCGAATTTATCAACCACATTAGGGTCTATCTCGCAATAGTTATCCTCGCGGGCGGTTGATGCGCCATGACAGCCAAAGCCGGCCATACTGCCATAAAAGCGGCGGTAATCTTCTTTCAGGCCCGCCCCGAAGCCTCCGCCTTCTTTCATTTTACCATCAGCACCGGGTAAATAACCGTTAATATACGGCACAGGGGCTCCTTCAAAGCCAAAATAACCGCCGTACCCTGGCATCATCATACCTCCGAAAATTTCCAGGTGATATCCGCGCGAAAAGTTCAGTTTTTTGTTGTCAAGCCACCACGGTGAATACAGGTGTAAGCTTCCTACGCCATCTTCATTGTAGCGTTTCCTGTTCAGCAGCTGCGGCAATATGGCAACGCCGCCTCCCTGGGTCGAATCATGGAGATATTTACCAACCGCATTGCTGCTGTTCGCTAAACCGCTGGGATGCCGGTCGGATTTGGAGTTAAGCAAGATCCTGGCCGATTCGCAGGTGCTTGCGGCGAGAATTACGGTCTTGGCGGCAACCTGATATTCCTGCATATCGTCCTTACTGATGTAAGAGACCCCATTGGCCAGGCCCTCCTTATCAGTCAGGATCTCACGGACCATAGCGTTGGTTATTACTTTCAAATTACCGGTTTTAATGGCCGGTATGACCAGGCATGACGAGGCGGAGAAGTCGCCGTAGATCTTACAGCTTCGGTTACACTGTCCGCAGTAAAAACATACACCACGTTCCTTATTGCCGGGAAGCGGTGCAGTCAATATCGATCCTCTGCCGGCGATAACTTTTATGCCTAAGCCGGTTGCCGCTTTCTTGACAAACAGCTCGCCCAGCCTGGGTTTTGGAGGCGGTAAAAAAATACCGTCGGGGTCATTTTCCAATCCTTCCATTGATCCGTAAATGCCTAATAAGCGGTCGATCTTATCGTAGTAGGGTTTGATTTCGTCATACGTGATGGGCCAATCGTCACCTACACCATAACTTGTTTTTCCTTTAAAATCTTTAGGTCCCATCCGCAGCGATATGCGGCCCCAGTGATTGGTACGGCCGCCCAGCATTTTAGCACGAAACCACTGGAATTCTGACCCTTCCTTTTGGGTATAAGGCTCGCCATCAATTTGCCATCCACCGTACGAAGCATCGAAATCGCCCATAGGCCTGGTAGCATTACCGCCCCTGCGCGGCGATTCATAGGGCCACTTTAATTGTTGAGAATCTGTTTTAGGATCAAAGAACGGGCCTGCCTCCAGCATCAGCACTTTTACACCGGCATTGGCCAGCACATAGGCTGCCATACCGCCGCCTGCGCCCGAGCCAATTACAACCACATCATATAGGGTTGTCGATTTTTTTATCTGCATTGTAATAAGTTTAAGAGTTTACAATCAAGCCATCATCCCGGCTTTCTCCACAAGTTTTTTTGTAGCGATGGTGCCGGCATAGTCATCCAGATATTTGCCATCTTTGCTGTACATTTTCAACAGGCCACCTTCATACTCGATGCTTACCCAATCCTTAAAGCCCGATTGCTTGATAATCCTGAACATCCGGTTGAAATCTGTCTCCGGGTCGTTACCTGCCGCATCAAACACGTGCGATTTGGCGTGCACGCCCCTTGCATAAGGCATCAGTTCGGCTATGCCTTTATACTTATCATATTCTTCCAGGCATGTGGTTTTCATATAACCGGCGATATCATTTGTTTCCGGCTTGGTACGGTTGATACAAAAGTTACCGAAATCGGCCAGCACACCGCAATGGTTACTGTTTACCTGTTTCATTACGCCCGCAAGCCAGGCACCGTTGCAGGATATGCCTACGTGGTTCTCTACGATCACGTCAACATTTTGCTTTTTGCCATATGCTATCAGGCGCCCAAGGCTGTCTACTGATGCTTTGGCAACGTCAGCAGGGTTTCCTTCACCCTCTACGTTTACGCGAATCATAGAACAACCCAATGTGGCCGCAGCGTCCATCCATTTATAATGGCTCTCTACCTGTTTTAAACGCAGTTTTTCATCCAGGTCACCCAATGATCCCGGCTCACCCAGCAGATCAACCATTATCCGAAGGTTATAACAACCATTATCTGCTGCACGCTTTTTTAATTCTGTTAAAAATGTTTTTT
>Ga0193743_1002351_pt1 | contig 13467 bp, 15 predicted proteins | sample L2c2metaG_FD_143038 | JGI IMG/M metagenome (GOLD analysis project Ga0193743, IMG submission 143038) | Soil microbial communities from a riparian zone of the East river system, Colorado, United States - L2c2 | ecosystem: Environmental > Terrestrial > Soil > Riparian zone | place: USA: East River... | reverse complement strand
TGGAGAGCGAATCTAGTAGACGGCCACACGCTGAAGCGCTGGTTATCTTCTCCGCGCAGGAATTTCCTGAGAGGAGTCTGGTGCACGCTTCCCAAAAAGAAGCGATGCAATGATGCCGCCTGCCAAAATGAGCGCTACGGCACCGAGCGTGAAAAGGACAGTGGTCGGTCCCTCAACGAGAACATCTTTCAACAGCAGCTTGGTCCCGATCAGCACCAGAAGCAGCCCAAGGGAGATTCTGAGATAGCGAAACCGATCGACGAGCCCGGCCAGTGCGAAGTACAGCGAACGCAGCCCAAGCAACGCCATAATATTGCTCGTGAACACCAGGAACGGATCGCGCGTGACGGAAAAAATTGCCGGGATGGAATCCAGGGCAAAAATCAGGTCGGAGGTCTCGATCATGATCAATGCCAGCGCAAGCGGCGTTAGAAATAATTGCCCCTCTCGCCGCACGAAAAATCGCTCTCCGGCGAATCTCGGCAAGACAGGAAAGAATTGTCTTGTCCATGTAATAATCGGATTCTTTTCGAGGTCTGGAGGGTGCGCGACCAGCCCCATCCTGACCCCGCTGATCACCAGAAATGCGCCGAACAGGTAGAGAATCCAGTCGACACGCTCGATCAACGCGGTGCCGGCAACGATCATCACGCCGCGCATGATCACCGCGCCGACGATTCCCCAATACAATACGCGATGCTGATATGCCGTCGGAATGCGGAAGTACGAAAAAATCAGGGCAATGAAGAAGATATTGTCCAGGCCGAGCGATTTTTCGATCAGATAACCTGTGAGGAATAAAACCGCGGCCGTGCGTCCGTCTGGCTCAGCCCCGGCGAGATCGAGCCCGAACCAATGATGCTCATAGGCAAAGAAGATGAGAACATTGAAGGCAAGCGCGACGCCGATCCACACGCCGCTCAATATCAGCGCTTCCTTGAACGCTATTGTGCGAGTCTTGCGGTGGAATATCCCCAGATCCAACGCCACCAGGAAGAATATGAAAAGAATGAATGCCGCCCACAGCCACATCAGGAACCCCTCCGGATCTGAAGATCCTAGGTGCCGGTGCCGCGCTTCTTTTTGCGCTTGACCTGCCGCTCTTACCGGTTCCGCTGCGCCCCGCATTGACAGAGGCCAACTCCGGGAGGAAATACCGCGGCACTTGAGGATAAGGCTGCCAACAGCCCTCCAGGCCATGCTCTCGAATAGACGCGCCGGTAGGTGGCGCTCCACCGATCGGGAGTGGCGCCCATTCAGACAGGGCGCCGGCCAGATCGGGGCTTTATTGGTTTTCCGTCCTTGATTTCGTTCAGACTACGGCCAGTAAGGACGGAGCGATCGAAACGAACGCTCTCGATGTCCCATGACGGATCAGCGTACTCATCGCGACTCTTGATGAGCAACCAGTGATCCCTTCGGGTAGAATTCATGGATCTATTTTCGATTGGGACCAACGTGAACCCGCCGCGCAGTTTCTCGCCCAGCAACACGATTTGAATCTTGCCGCGAGCCAGCTGTTCCTCTGGCGGCTGATTTTCCAGTGGCTCATACTTTCCCAGATCCCAGACCATCACCGTTCCGGCTCCGTATTGGCCAGGCGGAATCACGCCCTCGAACTTCGCATATTCGAGCGGATGATCCTCGGTCCTCACGGCCAAGCGCTTGTCCGCAGGGTTCATCGAAGGCCCTTTGGGTACTGCCCAGGATGCCAAGACCCCATTGACGGCCAGCCGAAAATCATAATGAAGCCGACTGGCATCGTGTTTTTGAACGACAAACATGCGGCTGCGACTACCTTGCCGCACTCGTCCGGCTGGTTCGGGCGTTTTCGCAAAGGCTCGCTTGCTTCGATATGCTGTGAGCGACATTGTCGTGCCTTCAACTGTTTTGGAGTTTCGTCAGCGGGATTGGGGATTTCACCTCATCGCAAATCAGCCTTCACGCACGACATCTTCCGGCCGCTTGTCATCCCGCAGACCAAGGAATCGAGGGTGTCGCAGCTTGCCTCCCGCCGTCCACTCGGTGAATGCGATTTGAGCGACGAGCTTCGGTTTCACCCAGTGCACGCCGCGTCGCGGCAGCCCATTCTCGGCAAAGGGAGAAACCGGCGTCTCCAGCCGTGCGAGCTTCTCGCCCAGACGCCGTAACAGGTCTTGGTCGAACCCTGTTCCGACCTTGCCGGCATACACGAGCTTCCGCCCCCGGTCGAAACCTAGCAGCAACGCTCCAAACCCGTTCCGACTCCCTCGTGGATCGGTGTAACCGCCGATGACGAACTCCTGCTCTTGCTTGCACTTGAATTTGAGCCAATCGCGCGTTCGCCTGGACACGTACACGCTGTCCCCATTTTTTGCGATGACGCCTTCCCATCGCCTCTGGCACGCCCGTCGGTAGTATGCCTCGCCTTCAGTCTTGATGTGCTTCGTGAACCGCAATGAGCCCTGAAAGTCGAAGGCATTGCGAAGTACTTTCTTTCGGTACCGGAGCGGAACCTGCCGGATGTCGTAGCGGTCCAGGTAGAGCAAGTCGAAAAGATAGAACCACACCGGCACCCTGCGAATCAGATCAGTCGACGGATGCGCCACCTGCATGCGCGGTTGCAGCTTTGCGAAGCTGGTGATGCCGTCGTCGAACGTGACAATCTCGCCATCCGCGATGAAACAAGTGGCTTCCTGTTGAAGGATCGCTTCAACCACCTCGGGATACTTTTCGTTCAGCCGAATTCGATTCCGCGAAAAGAGATTCAAATCACGACCACGGCGAAAAGCGAGGCAGCGCTCCCCATCCCATTTCGGCTCAAATAACCATCCCTGTCGCGAGAAGACTTCATCCGTGAGCGTCGCCAACATGGGCGCAACCCATTTCGGCTGTGCGCGCTTTCGAAGCCGGACCTTGGCGTCAGCCGGCAGTCCATCGAGCAGGTTGCGCCCGAACATGGAATCTCTCCTGCCAACCGGCGCGCCAAGGCAAGCCAAAGCCCGGCACATCAGTGCGGGGCGGACCTCCCAAAAGATCACCAGCCAACATTTTTCGCCTCACCAGAAAGGATCCAATCGTCTAAAGCGACGAACATGCTTTCTGATCTTCGGATTGCGATCAGCAAGAACCCGCTCGTGCCAACCTAACACGATCCCTCCCGCACGATTGATCGCGCTAACATCGTGATTTGTTGCTTCGCTAATTTGATCAACGAGATCGTGGGCGACACGGACGTCATTTGCATAGCCGAGATCGTCCTGTAATGACTTCAAACACTTTACGAACGTTCGAATTCGGTCCTTGTCAAAAAGGCTTCCCAAGAATTCGACGATGTAGTGCAAATGCTTCAGCGCAATACGCAGCCTGTGCCGCTGAGTTGCCGTCAACTCTTCAAACTTCTTGCTACGCTTCCGAGCCTTGCGATGATGCCGTTCGATCAGATCGGGGGCAACATCAACGATACGATCCAAAAACACAACCGCGTGTTCTGATATTTTCTGATCACGCCACCCACGAGCCACAAACCATCGCAACAATCGCAACATCGATTCGGTGTATCTTTCGGACATGATCGCCTGTTTGGCTTGGTCAAGCGCTGCACGCCGCCGGCGCTCCGTGGCCTCGATGAGGCGTTCGAAGTCCAGACCGGCCGGCGACGCGTGCGTGATCGGGCGAACCAGGCAGGCGGCAAAAGTATCCAAATTGCGCACCGGAGCGAGGGTGTGAGCGAGCCATCTCAATTCCCCCGAGGCCCAGTCGTAATGCTTTTTCTGCAGCGGCCGCTTCAAAGCCAAAAGCGCGGAACGAAGACGCCGAACGGCGACTCGCATTTGGTGGATGCCTTCCGGCTCACCCGCCAGCGCAGCCTGTTCGTTGCCAAGAAGATGGGTGAGGCAGTGTCGCCCGATGCGCTCCAGGGCGGCCTCGACGCTCATGGCAGGATCGAGCGCCACCGGTCCCCCACGGACCGCCTGCGGCATCAGCCCTTCGGTTCCAAGCAGTTGATAACCTCGCTCGGCCTTGCTGCGCGTCTCAATACGGATTGGCGCAGCTTCGAGCAGTTGCAGCGCCGCGTCGAAGAGCACCTGCGGATCGCCATTCTTGAGCTCGAGCTCGATTTCGCTGATCGGCGCGACGGCGTCGCCGTTGCAAGTGCGGATCTCGCCCTCGTCAATGGCCACCTCGATCCGGGCGGATGGATCGGCGCTGATTGCGATCACCGTTCGCGTGACCGTCGTCGTGAAGACTGGACGCAACTCCTTATCGCGGACCACATCGCGCAGCCACCTGCCAGTCTTCGGTGCATCAAGAACTGGCCGCTTGCTGTGGATTTGATCTTCCCATTCCTTCCTCTCCAATATGTCCAACTGAGTGGGATTTTCGGCCTTGACAGTCTGGACGAACTCTCGGCCCTGCTTGCGCACCCGAAGCGATAACCGCTCCCGGTGGAGCGTAAGCGCAGATGTGTCGTAATATGTGCTGACGAGTTTCAGCCGGACCTCCGAACTCACGGTGGGCATTGCCAAGAGCACGCGCTTCACCTTTTCCAATTTCGCTGCTGGTGCGGCGAGCTTGAGTTCGAACTCGGTAGAGATGAGACGTCTCCCTTGGTGAGCGGCCCAGATACTATGCGCGGTTAATCACGCCGGCCGCCGCCGGCATCCAGGCGGCGAAGCGCGCGAAGACCGCAGCGCAGCTATAGAGAGCTCGCGAGCCGTTGTCTCCGACCAGCCGAAATGATGGCAGTCGAGGCGGCCCGTGTAGGAGCCCAGAGCGCCACCAACACAATGTATGACCATGTAGATCGTGTTGGTTCGACTGGTGGCCTGCGGTGCGAGGCTCAGGACCGTGCTCTGGTTGCCGCTCATGGCGGCCTGGATGCCGACATCGAGCAGCATCGGCTGATTGCAATAGAGATTGGCAACTGCAATTCCGCCGGCAGCAGCCATGATACCGATACAACTCGGCGAGAGAGCTGAACGACCGCTTGACGATACCTCGCATTCTGCCCGCACGTCATGATCGACAGTTGGACATGCCGCCGAGGCCCAGACTGGTTTGGCGACCGAGGGCGGCTGGCCGTCAGACTGGCGGACAAAAAGCTTCAACATCTGCGAACTCGTGGCGAGGAATCGCCGTGGAAGCGCGGCAGAATAAGCCGCTGCGATATCTAAGAGCCTTGATAGTAGTCAATTTTGGTGAACCGACGTCGTCGGCCAGATCTACCACGCCGCTCATCGGCCTGATTAGGCCGCCCAGCTCTGCATCGATCTGCGGTCGTCCTCGAGGCAGCAGACCGAATCCCTGCACTGTCGGTCTGTCTATCATTCGCGCTTTTGCGCCGGAGTCCGGCCGACTGTTATCGGGTCTTGGCTGATCACGCCACAGGCAATTCGGTTACCGGCGTTTCCGGCCGGATCGGTCATGTAGTCGTCTTTGCCGCCGTGGATCACCACTGCGCTGCCGCCGGGATGGAAGACGGAGTTAGGCTTGCCTGTATCGATGGTGATTGCCGTATTGACCAGTTCGACTTCGAGCGAGCCGGCCAACGGAATGTGCAAGTTCGGCATGTCGCCGGCATGACCGGGCCCCGCCATAATGCCGTGGTGCGTGTTGCCCGGATTGAAGTGGGGCCCCGCCGAATCGAACGAGGGCGGCTCGCACTTACCCACGGCATGAATGTGGAGGGCATGCTCGCCCGGAGGCATTCCCTTGAGCGAGAGCTTGAGCAGGACCCCGGCCGGGGTCTGCAACAGAGAGACGGTGCCGACATCCTGGCGGTTCGTGTCCCTGAGCACCGCATTGGCAGACTGGGCGGCGGCGGGAAGAACCAGCGCAGTCGCCAGCAAGGTGGCCACGCTAACAGTGTGCGTGCATTTTCGAATGTCCATGCTTTAATCTCCTGGACGCAGTTCCTGATCGAAGTCCATGCAAAGGTCGGATAGAAGCCCTAGTATGAAAACGAAAACTGCTGCCCTGAGGAAGCAGGCGATGCCAACCGTACATCATAAGGAAATTGACCGATTTGATCGATGCCAAGCGCGACGTTACGGTGTGAGACCATACACGTTGGGTTGAGCAATTGCCTTGACGATCATCAATTGAGGAGTCCCCGAAGCGGTGTGCAGCGAGCACCAATGTCGGCATCACCGATCTTGAGGCCCAGAGCCATAAGATCATCCTAATGGTCGTCGTGTCCCAACCGGCAGCGCTAAATTCTCACGCCGGGTTCGGTAAACGCTGCAGCGGAAGATTCCTGCACGAAATTATCAAGAACAACAGCCGCTCCCACGGCAACAGTGCCGGCGACAAAGCATGCGAGGATGAACACGCGCATTATGTTTCTCCTGTTTCCCGCAACTATCTAACGCATGACCAATGGAAGGATCCGTTCGGTGGACAAAACGTCCAAGGAAACCAGTTTTCAATCCGGGAGGGAAACGGCCTCTATTTCGACGTCCACGAAAGTTCGCCCAAGCGAGCCGACGCGAGCGTAAAAGTCAGCTGATTTAGCGTGCCCCAAATCGGCAAAAAAGCGCCTGATCCAGGGTGCGAGGTGTCTATCGAAAAAATCACGATCAGCACCGGCGGGAGCTGCGATACTGCCGCCGACAAGACCCGCCATGACTTCGCAAAGGATGGCGGCATGATCCTCCGGCTCCGAATGCCCTGCCGCTTTTTCGATGCCCAGACACCGAAGGGTTTCGCGTAGTTGCGCGAGCGGACGTCCGTAGAGCGCGCCAGTTAAATAGTGGGACGCATACGGCAAGAGCAAGCCGCCTCCGAGGCCGACAAATAGATCAAAATACTCCCGCCCCAAATCATCTTCATTCGCCGCCCTCGCCGCCTCACCGAGTGCGGCATGCGCGGCCCCGAGCGGGCTCGCGTCGCCGCGCAGCATTGCCAACCGTCCAATCATCTCGGTATCGGGGCTGCGTGAAAGCAAGGTGGCAAGTAGCGCATATTCTTGCGCACGGGCGCGATCAATCTCATCGACGCGCGGCTCCGAAGAAATGTGCCCCCTGGACGCCTGCATCTGATCTCACCGCGGTAAGGCGCTGCCGTGCGAACGGCGATGTCGTGGGGGACCATCTCCCTCGGCGACACAATTGATCTTGATCGCCTTATCTTCCCCGCTCCCATCGTCCCGTGAACCGCGAAAGCCATCATCGGTCGATGGCGAACCGCCCAACGTTTGCTGCTCACTTTGATCGAGGTCGGTCCGCTCGTGGCCCGTTGCGACCGGCAACGACTGCTCCACGGATGCTGGCATTTCCAGGATCATTTCGGCGGGTTCGTCGCGCCTGCCCAGCGCCTGCGCGAGAACAGCCGGCATGTTGTCTGCCGCCGGCAGCGGACCGAAGCCGGGTATCGCATTCGGATCGTTGAAATCCCATTGGTTTTCTGCGATGCCGATAAAGTCGCGAATTGCCGGGTCGCGCGTCCAGGCCTGGCGTAGCGCAGCTCGGGTCAACTCGGCGGGCACGCGGCTTTGCAGGAACCCGCGGACGTCCGTGTTGGCGGCGATCGCTTCAATCGATGGCAGGCTTGCCAGATCAAGAGGCTCATCTGCGGCCACATCGATCCGAGGCTGCGCCACCGTTGCTTCAGCGCCGGCCACCCCTGCTGCTGCCGACCCAGGTGGTTTGTCCCCCGAAGGATCCGTCTTATGCCCGGTATCCGACGTGCGCTTCAATCGCGCCCAGCGCAAGAAGAAATTATCTCGCTCAATCATTGCTCGCTCTCCCTTCCTACTCTCCGATGCGAAGACCTCGTCTGCTGATCACGCTGACGCTTGACGAAGGGACGCTCGACATGGGTTCGGGCGATGAACTGAACGACGACCTCCACGACGTCGGGCGGCATTGGCACGGCCTCGACAAGATTGCTACCGGCATCGGTGAACGCCTCTCCTTCGGCCGGATCAGCCGTTACGGCGAGAATCTCATACGGCCGTTCCGATGCAACCGGACGCAACGCAATCCATAATGCGGGCGTCCCCGATGCTAGATTGTCGCGATAGTTGGTAGTCTCGGTTCGGTGCAATTCGATCACGGCTTGACCTGCAAAAAACAAAGTCGTGTCTGCTTCCGTATCGAGCGGTGTCCAAGGTGCGGCCGTTGGTTTTCCGGCAAACACTGAGACCGGTCGCCACAGAAAATCGACCCAAACGCTCTTGGCCTTGCGCCGTTCAACCACGACGCCAACCGGAATAACAATTAGAGCTGTCGATCTCAATTGACCACCTCATCGTGTCGGACCGTTTGCGCGATGGCGGCTGTTGCAGCTGGAATGCCACCTGTAGCTGTCGCTGCTAATAATGCACGTCGCGTAACATCGCCCACAACGTTCACTCCTCTGATTTTGCCTACGCCGCGCCGGCGGGACACTAACGAGTTTTCCGGCCGACGTTCATTCCGCCGCGGTCGCCGAAGGCTGTTCCCACCGGTCTTCGTTTGCGAGCTGTTGAGCGAGCCAGAGATCGTGGTGTTCTTTCGCCCAGTTGAGATCGACTTCGCCGGTACCCATCGCCTCGAACGCACCCTCCATGCCGATCGTGCCGATATAGATGTGGGCCAGGATCAGGGCGACGAACAGAACGGCCACGACGGCATGTACGACCTGCGCGAGCTGCATCCCGACGATGTCCACTCCGTAAAAAGGAAACAGCAACAGGAACCCCGATACGGAAACCGCGACGCCCGCCGCAACCGAAAGCCAATAGACAAGCTTCTCGCCGAAGTTAAAGCGTCCGGCCGGCGCATGTTTGTTCTTGATGAAACCCCCACCCTGCTTGATCCAATCGAGATCGACTCTTTCGAAAAGGTTGTCCCTGAAGAAGATTACGATGATGAGGACGAGGCCGACCGCAAACGAGAAGCCGGTGAAGTCGTGCACGTACTTTGCCGCCTGCGAGACGCGCGCGAACGCGTCCGGGCCGATCAGCGGCAACAGCAAAGTCTTGCCGAAGGTGATGTTGAGGCCGGTCAAAGCGAGAGCGACGAACGACACCGCCGTCAGCCAATGCGCAAATCTTTCAAAGGCTTTGAAGCGGAGGATTTTCTTTCCCGAGCGCCCCCCGGCAATCCGGATCTGTCCCATAATCAAATACGCCAATCCGAGTATCGTGATGGTGCCGAGGATTACAATCGCGCTGGCCCGATGCAGCAGCACCTCATGGAAATACTCCCACGTTCGCCCCGCCGGCTCGATCAACACGCTGGCTTTGGGGTCGAGGATGTCGATGCGCCCTTCGATGCGGGGGGCCTGCTTCAGCAGCGTCTGTTCATCGACGACGCTGGCCGTTGGGTTAGGGGCGCCATCCGGACCGAGTTTTTCGGCTTGGGTGGGAACCGCCGCGGCAATCAAAAGGAGCGCGACGGCGACGACAAGAAGCCGAATACGCACAGGAAACGTCATGACGATCAACCTCTCCGCATTTCGACGCGACTTTCCATTGTCAGCCCACGCTGCGGTTCAAACCCGGATTCCCTCGCCATAAGCGGTCATCCAGCCCCAGGAGCCGGAGCCGTAACCGCGCTTCAACACTCGTTCCTTGTAGATCTGGGCAATGATTTCGCCGTCGCCTGCCAGCAACGACTTGGTCGAACACATCTCGGCGCACATCGGCAGCTTGCCCTCGCCGAACCGGTTCGAACCATATTTTGCGAACTCCTCGGCACTGCCCGGCGCTTCCGGTCCGCCACCGCCGGCGCAGTAGGTGCATTTATCCATCTTGCCGCGCGATCCGAAATTGCCGACCTGCGGATATTGCGGCGCGCCGAACGGGCAGGCATAGAAACAATAGCCGCAGCCGATGCACAGATCCTTCGAATGCAGCACGACGCCGTCTTCGGTCGGATAGATGCAGGTGACCGGACAGACGGCCGCGCAGGGTGCATCGGTGCAGTGCATGCAGGCCATCGACACCGAGCGCTCGCCAGGCTTGCCGTCGTTGATGGTGACGACGCGCCGGCGGTTGATGCCCCAGGGCACCTCGTTTTCGTTCTTGCATGCGGTGACGCAGGCGTTGCAGTCGATGCATCGGTCCGCGTCGCAAAGGAATTTCATGCGCGCCATCGTTTTCGTCCTCTCACGCCGCCCTGATCTGGCAAAGGGTCGCCTTCGGCTCCTGCATGCCGGTCGCAGGATCATAGCCGTACGTCGTAAGCGTGTTTACGCTCTCGCCGAGCACGATCGGATCGGTGCCTTTCGGATATTTCGGGCGCAGATCGGCGCCCTCGTACCAGCCGGCGAAATGAAACGGCATCCATGCAACGCCCTTGCCCACCCGCTCGGTCACAAAGGCTTTCATGCGGGTCTTTGAGTTGCTCTCCGGGCCGGTGACCCAGACCCATCCGCCGTCCCTGATGCCGCGCTCGCCCGCGTCCGCAGGATTGATTTCGACAAACATGTGCTGCTTCAGCTCGGCGAGCCACTTGTTGGAGCGCGTCTCCTCGCCGCCGCCTTCATATTCCACCAGCCGGCCGGAACTCAGGATCAGCGGGAATTGCTTGGCGATGCCCCTGTCGACCGCGGCCTTTTGCACGGAAAAGCCGATATTGGGCACGCGGAACTGCCGCGCGTCCGGCAGGGTCGGATAGTCGGCGACGAGGTCAGGGCGTGGCGTATAGATCGGTTCGCGATGGACGGGAATTGGATCGGGAAGATTCCAGGCGATCATGCGCGCCTTGGCGTTGCCATAGGGCGAACAGCCGTGCTCGATCGCCACTCGCTGGATTCCACCCGACAGGTCGAGCGACCACGACACCGCATCGGGATTGGCGGAATTGACGCGCTGGATGACTTCCATCTCCTGCGACGTGAGGTCCTTGTCCCAGCCGAGCTTCTTGAGCACGCCCAGGGTGAACTCCGGATATCCGTCCTTGATTTCAGAACCGGCCGAATATGAGCCCTCGGAGAGAAGATTGTCGTGCTCCTCCTTTTCGACCTCCTGCCCGTTTTCCATCACCTTGCGCTTGACGATGCGTTCGACGCCGAAACGGGCGCGGAAGGTGCCGCCGCCTTCCTTCACCGGAAGATTTGTATTATAGAGGATGGGTGTCCCCGGATGCCTGTACTCCGGCGTCCCCCAGCATGGCCACGGCAGACCGTAATAGTCGCCCCCGACTTCCGGATCGTCTTTCGGCGCCCGCAGGGTGACCAGATCGAATTTGGCCTGGTTCTTCATATGAGCCTTGAGCCGCTCGGGAGATTGTCCGCAATATCCCGTCGACCACCCGCCACGGTTGATCTCGCGTAGAATATCTTCCGCCGACACCGCGTTGTTTCCGACCTTGATGTTCTTGAACATCCGGTCGGCGAAGCCGAATTTCCGAGCGAAGAGATACATCGTATCGTAGTCGTTTTTCGATTCGAAAACCGGCTCGACAATTTTCTCTCCCCATTGCAGCGACCGATTGGAGGCTGTGCGCGACCCATCCATTTCAAAACTCGTGCAGGCCGGTAAGAGATAACTCCCGTTCTTGCGTTCCGAGAGCACCGACCATGCGGTTGGATAGGGATCACAGACGACGAGCAGCTCGAGTTTCTCCAAGCCACGCACCGCCTCCGGCATTCGGGTGATGGTGTTGACGCCATGGCCCATGACGAACATCGCCTGCACATTATCGGGCTGGCTCACCTGGTCCTTCGGCAGCAGCGTCGCATCGAACCAGCGCGTGCTCGGAATGCCCGGCGTTTCCATCAATGTCTTGTTCGGGAAGCGGGATTTCATCCATTCATAATCGACTTCCCACACCCGGCACCAATGCCGCCAGGCGTCTTCGGCAAGGCCGTAATAGAGCGGCAGGGTCGTCACATCGAGGCCGAGATCGGTAGCGCCCTGCACATTGGTGTGGCCGCGGAAAATATTGGCGCCGCCTCCGGCCTGCCCCACATTGCCGGTGGCGAGAAGCAGAATGCAGCTCGCGCGGACATTGGCGGTACCGGTCGAGAACTGGGTCTGCCCCATCGCCCAGAGCATCGTCGCGGGCTTCTCCTTGGCGAAGATTTCGGCGATGTGCTTGACCTGCGCTTCGGGCAGGCCGGTAACTCGTTCGACCTCGTGCGGCGTCCACTTCGCCACTTGTTTGCGAATTTCATCCACGCCATAGACGCGATGGTGCAGGAATTCCTTGTCCTCCCAGCCGTTCTCGAAGATGTGCCAAAGCATGCCGTAGATCGTGGCAATGTGAGTGCCGGGACGCACGCGAACATACTCGGTCGCGTGCGCAGCGGTGCGTGTCATTCGCGGATCGACGACTATAAGGTTGGCGCGGTTGAGCTCCTTGCCTTCAAGAATATGCTGAAGCGAAACCGGATGCGCCTCCGCGGGATTGCCGCCCATTTGAAGAATGGTCTTGGCATTGCGAATATCGTTGAAGCTGTTTGTCATCGCGCCATAGCCCCAGGTATTGGCGACCCCGGTGACCGTGGTGGAATGGCAGATACGCGCCTGATGGTCGGAATTGTTGGTTCCCCAGAAGGCCGCGAGCTTGCGGTTGAGATAGGCCGCCTCGTTTGTGAACTTGGCCGAGCCGAGCCAGTAAACCGAATCCGGTCCCGACTTCTGGCGAATTTCCAGCAACTTGTCGCCGATCTCGTCGATCGCCATTTCCCAGGAAATCCGAACCCATCGGCCGTCCACGAGCTTCACGGGATAGCGCAGGCGGCGGTCGCTCAGCACATCGTCGCGGACCGCCGCGCCCTTGCAGCAATGCGATCCACGATTGATCGGGCTGTCGTAGTCCGGCTCTTGGCCGATCCACACGCCGTTCGCGACTTCGGCGATCACCGAGCAGCCGACCGAACAATGGGTGCAGATATTCTTGTGGGTCGTAGCTGTCGCAGCCGCGAGTGGCGGCGGACCAGCTCTCGCTTTGCGAATACCGCCGAGCGGCAGATTGCCAAGCGCCGCCAGCGCTCCGGTGACGACACCGGCTCGTTTGAGGAAAATGCGCCGATCCAAACTTCCGCTCGGCTTATTTGTTTGCAAACCGGCGAGCCTTGCGGGGCTTTGATGACGTTGCGACCTCTTGATCAGCACGGAGGTCTCCCTTATCGGGCCGGATAGGAGTTGACGCGGTAGAAGTTTTGAACCTCCGCCGAGTTGGCTTGGTAACGCGCCTTGCGCTTATCCTGGAGATCGACCGGCTCGGCGCTCACTGGGGCCGGTACCACGGTGCTCGCTGCGGCGGCTCCAACACCGGCAATCGCAAGGCGAAGCAAATCGCGCCGATGCACCGTCGTCAGGGGCTGTCCCTTCACATAAGACCCTTTCCCAAACAATCGAAGCCAAGAGCTGACACCGAATTCGACTCTCCAACAGCGCTCACAACCTGAAAATGACAGTCGTCAACATACCGAGCAAGATTAGGCAAATCCCGGTGACGACGGCTGCAATATGGAATCGGTAGAGGAAATGTCGTCGGCGACGACAGACACGGCACGTCCTAAATCGATGGATCTTTTGATGCCTGTCAA